>Ga0206831_1195_pt1 | contig 15544 bp, 9 predicted proteins | sample Alteio_BWOrgCont_73_FD_152876 | JGI IMG/M metagenome (GOLD analysis project Ga0206831, IMG submission 152876) | Enriched cells from forest soil in Barre Woods Harvard Forest LTER site, Petersham, Massachusetts, United States -... | ecosystem: Environmental > Terrestrial > Soil > Temperate forest > O...
ATTTAAAGGATCATAGCGGAGGGATGCCGCCCCCGAAGAGGATTCTCCGACGATTCCCTTAAAGATCGCCGAGGCAGAACTCCCGTAACCGGCGGCAACAATGTTGGCCTGGATGAGAGTGTCCGTTGCGCCAGTCGCATAGCCTTTGGTCATGACTCCTTCGTAGAAATTGCCATTGCAAGGGTTGCTGTTGTCCCCCCCCACTCCAAGGACGATACCGCCCTGCTTCTTCATGGGATTGTAGCCGTTGGGAGATGCTCCATTGTAGATAGTCGTCAAGCCACCCGTGGTCGCGTTGCCGCCTTCAAGCACGAAGGGATTGCCCGGCGTCGTGGGGTTCGTATGCGTGTTGCCCTTGAGCATGGCCGTGACGTAGGGGTGTGTCCACGAGGAGTCATTGGCATTGGTGGCTCCGGTATTGCCGCTCGTGCTGAAAACCCCATCTTCCATGTCGGCCATGATCCACGGGCCGCTTCCTGCACCCTTGTCCCACGAAGTGACGTTTCCGAAATAGATGGCTTCCATGGCGCCGTCCGCACCGGCGACCGCAGTCGATTCCGCATTGCCGAAGTCGAAACAGCACTTGTTGTCGAAATAGGTGCCGTCGGTCACCTCATAGATGGTTTCCGGGTTGTCATTCTGGGCGACGCCCTTGGCGGCTCCCACGAACCGGTACCCTACCTGGGTCGTGCCCGTCGTCTCGGGGGTGTTCGGGGTGAGGTGGAGCCCATAGACCTTGTGGCCGTCGAGCTGAATGGGGAGGGTGTCGGCGTTGGCCGCGATATCGGCATGCTTGCCGTAGGTAGGGCTTCCTCCTGGTGCCGGGGTAAGATTATTGCCGTGCCCAGACTGATCATAGATGATGGGAATGGTGCAGCTGGTCCCGGCGCAGAAGGAATCCTGGGCAGCGGCGTCCGCCACGGAGCCGGCCGAGAGAACCCCGATGTTTAGGGTGGCGCCGCTCGCGGTCTTGACCTGGTAGAGACTGCCGGTATAGGCGCCATAGAGAGCCCTTACCGTGCTGTATGCGGCGACGCAAGAGTCGCCGGCGGCATTGTAAATGTCGCAGGTGCCCGTCACGGCAAAGATTTTCTGCTGGGTCCCCAGCACCAGGGCGATGAAAATCGCCAACATCGGGAAAAAATTGCAGACAGATTTCATCGAACGTCTCCTCTCAAGGATCCCATTTGTGGCCGTTTGCATAACTTACTCCCAGCCTTCCTGTTTTACCGTATCTCCGGCGTCACAATTATTTGCTTTGAGACACCTTTTGAGAAAAGAATAGCGCAAGCTAAGGTATTATTCAAGCTAAATGCGCGTTCATCGCCTTGGGTCATAAAGCCCGATTCTTTAGCGGCGCAATTTTACGATATGCAGGGTTCACCGATTGGGAAAGGGTTTAAAATGTTCAAACATGCCATCGTTGCGATTTTGGTTTCATGCGGCGCCTTTACGGGCGTGTATGCGCAAACCACGTGGTCTTCCCAGTCTTCAGGGACGGCAAGTGGATTGTACGGCATCGGCTGGTCGGGAAGTCAATTCGTAGCCGTGGGATTCGGGGGGACTTACTCGTATTCTTCGGGCGGAACGACCATTTGGTCGCTCGGAACCCTTCCCATAACCACCCAGCAGAACGCTCTGGTATTTGGAGACAGCCAATTTGTGTCGGTGGGCAATGGCGGCTCCATCCTGACCTGGCCCAACGGTGGAAATTGGACCGTTCAATCTTCCGGAACGACAAACGCGCTTTACGGGGTAATCTGGACGGGAAGTCAATTCGCGGCGGTGGGCGCCAGCGGCACCTTTTTGACATCGCCGGATGGTGTGGTGTGGACAACGGGGAATACTGGAACGACAACATCCCTTAACTCCATTGTCTGGACCGGGAATCAATTTGTTGCGGTGGGTATTGGGGGTTTGATTCTGTCTTCTCCCAACGGAGTGACCTGGACCACCCGGACCTCGGGGACCACAAACGCGCTCTTAGACATTATATGGACGGGAACTCAACTGACCGCGGTGGGTGCTAACGCCACCATCCTGACATCGCCCAATGGGGTGGCTTGGACGGCGGTTCATACCACCGGAACCAACGAACTGTACGGCGTCACGTGGACAGGAAGCCAACTCGTAGCGGTAGGGGCAAGGGACACGATCCTGACGTCGCCAAGCGGAATGACCTGGACCACCCGGACCTCAGGAACGACGAATAGCACTCTATATAAACTGGTTTCGACCCCCACCCTAATAGTTGGGGTAAGCGGTGCCGGCACCATCCTGACTTCGAGTCAAAACACGGCCGTCGCTCCGACTTTGAATACTCCTAATCCAGGTTCTGTAAACGTCCCGATTACCACGAACCTGACCTGGACGGCTTTCGCGGGAGCGACATCCTATCGACTGCAGGTATCGACGGATTCCACCTTTGCCACCACGACAGTCAACGATTCAACGACAAAGCTCACCGTAGCGGTAGGTCCCTTGGCGAATAGCTCGGTCTATTACTGGCGGGTGAACGCCACGAGCGCGGGCGGAATCAGCGCTTATTCCGCGCTCTCGAAATTTACCACTGCGGCGCCCGCAGGGATATCCCAAAATGATTTCGCGGCTCAGGACTTGGACCTGAAAAGCGATGAATCCTTAAGCTTTGCGTTGCCACAGCGGGAAAGGGTGGTGATTCAGGTATTCAATACCCAAGGCCAGATGGTTTCGCGCTTGCTTGATGAGACGCGCGATGCGGGCTCCTATACGGTGCCTCTTTCCTCCGAATTGAAGGGTTCTTTGTACATCCTCGATTTCCGCGCCGGAAACTATCATCAAACGATGAAAATCCATCCCTAGCAACGCGGGAGTACGGAAAAAGTCGGCCGAGGCATTCAAATGACGAAACGGAGGGAGAAGAAATTACCCCCTCCGTGGATACTTTCCGATTAAGCGAGCGTTCTCAGCGCTTTTGGCGTGCTTGAATTTTTTTTTAAAGATCGAATTCATCGCATCAATAATTTCGAGTTCTTGTTCGACGTTCTTTGTCGAATTCGAACAGATTTGGTGTCCAAATTTTAAACGCCACAATCCGCGGGAAACTCAAACAACGTAAGAACGCTTTCGATAGCCGAGAGTGTGTCCTTTCGGTTGGAAACGATCTGTGGGACTGTAATCCTTTAGTAACCGTTCCTTAAAATCTCCGACACATGGGAGGGATAGGTTTCTCCCCAAATTCCACAACGTACCATCCATTTCAACGGGGGAGTCAGATGTTCAAAAAGATAGGCTTGTTCGGAGTTTTATTTTGTGCGGTCGCAGCATTTTCACAGGAGAATTACTCTCAATGGTCTAATTATAAGACCCTCACCTTAAACACTTCGGCGTCGGGAGCCAACGTCAGCGGCAACGTGCTCAATTTTCCATTGCTGGTGCGCCTCACTTCCGCCAATGCGGACGTGTTCGCCAATTCCAAGGGACGCGGAGCGGACATTCGTTTTGCGAAAACGAATGGCGTCCACGTTCCTTATCAAATCGATCTTTGGGACAGCGCGACCCAAAGCGCGGCCATTTGGGTGCATTTGGATACTGCCTACGGCAATAATACCACTCAAGCGCTTAACATGTATTGGGGGAAAAGCGGGTCCATTGACAGTTCGAACGGCCCGGCAGTATTCAACACGGCGGCCGGATATCTGATGACTTCACATCTGAGCACCACCACTCCGACGGATGCCTCTCCGGATAATTGGGTGATGGCTCAAAATTACACGGGCGTCACCCTGCCAGAGAGCGATACCGCCGGAGTTATTGGCGGAGCGATATCCTTCATGCCGGGTGGTTTGGACACCCTCCCATCGGGAGGCGTTTTGGGTCAGGGAGGTAATAGCCTCGATGGATCTTACACCTTTACCGGATCGAGCGAGATACTGGATGTGCCGGATGGTGCGAACTACACCATTTCGGGATGGGCCAACGCGCACACAGGAGCCTCGACCGCGGCTGGAATGATATTCTGCAAAAGCGGCCGGTATTACATCGCGGACACCCTGAGCGGTTCAAACTATGTTTGGGAATTAGCCGAATACGTCGACGGCGTCGGAAAAGAGAAGGTGGACGCAACGCTGACTCCCGGAGTTTGGCACTATCTGGTGGGAACCCGCAACGGCTCCACGATGACCCTGTATGTCGATGGGGTGCCTTCCACCACCGTCGCCACGGAATCGGAAAACTGGGTGCATGTGTATAAATCCGCCGGCATCGACCGGGACAACCATGCGGATTCTAGTCAGTATTATGTCCCCAGTGCGGGCAATGGGATGTATTTCTCGGGCGCCATCGACGAGGTGGCATTTTCCGACTCGGCGCGCAGCGCGAACTGGGTGAACCTGAGCTACCAAACCCAGAAAATGGCTTCCACCGCGGTCACGCTGGGGGCAACCAGCGTTCCGGCTGGTATCTACGGATATTCTTCGCTGAACTCCAGCCTCTCGAATCCGCTGATATCCAGGGTCTTCGTTTCAGGACTCGGCGGTTCGTTCATTTTCCATGCGCCCGCAGGCGTTACTCGGGTTCGCATGCTGGTCGAGGATATGCAGGGGCGTGTGTTGGCCGACAAGTCCTACCCCGTGGACAACTCTTCGGTCATCTCATGGGATGGCCGCGGTTCGGACGGAAGCCGTCTTTCCTCCGGAATGTACCTGGTACAGATGAAGGTGCTTAGCGGCGAGGCGGCTCCGGCCGTCCATTAAGTCTTATTTAATCTGGCCCCTTATTTTCGGGCAGTCTCCAGCAGGGTAAAAATTTCCTGACGAAGAGGCTGCCCGTTCTGATCCTGCAAACGGGGATCAGAATCGGCCGAATCCAGGCACGCTAGCAGCACTTTTTCTGCTGCCGGCTTTCGATGAAGCGAAAGCAGAGCTTGAGCATACCTTATCTTCCATTCCACGCTTTGAGGCCACAGGATTGCCTGCGCTCTTTCAGCTATGGAAAGGCTTTTCCGCAAACTGGCAGGATCCCCAGCCGCATAATACGCTTGGTAAGTGCTGAGAATCGGCCCAGGAGAGCGCGTGTAAACTTTCAGGGCCTGCTTCAATAACTTTTCCGGCGGGAGTTTATTCTCCGCACGATACAGATCCAACATGTCCATGTAGACGTTCTCGTCCTTGAAAAGATCCCACGCAAAGCGATAAGCCCCGAGGGCGGCTGCGGTGTCCTTCCTGGACAATTCGATGGCAGCCCACAGGCGCGCCTGTTCGTGTCCATATGTATTGGCCCGGATGTTTTGCCGAATCAGGGCCTCGCTTTCGTCCAGGCGTCCCTGATAATACAGGCTCCACGCTTCAAGCCGTTCGCCTTGGTCGTGCCAGTCCGGGTTGCCCTTTAATGTGTCAATGTCTTCCTGCACGGGAGGGGCGTAACTTCCGTGTCTCAAGAGGAGATAGGCCCTATAGTATCGCTTCTTGTAGAATTGGGGATTCTCCCGAATTTCCGAGTCATAGCCCGCCATCAGGACAGGGTTCAAGGGTTCTATTTTGATAAGGCCGAGTGAATCAAGTTGAATGTCCGCATGTCCAAGTATTTGTAAACACCCCATGGCAATTAAAATTTTTTTCATGTTTTTGAACTTATCATAATCCGATGGCCGGGAGCAGCCATTCGCCTGTTGCGAAGATGTTGCGATTTTCCTGAGGGTGAATTCCTTTGTTTTATTTGTAATGATGCGGAATTCCGCGCCTTGGCGCTTCATTTTTCTCATTGGCTTGGTCAGTCTTTTCGCCGACATCACCTACGAAGGGGGTCGCGGTCTTGCCGGGCCCTTCTTATTCTCCTTGGGCGCGTCCGCCACGGCGGTGGGATTCGTCTCCGGTTTGGGAGAGATGGTGGGATATGGCCTGCGTCTGGTCTTCGGACTATTGAGCCAGCGCACGGGCCGTTATTGGGCCTTTACCTTGGGCGGATTCGCTCTCAACCTCGCTGCGGTTCCCTTTCTGGCCTTTGCGGGAAGCTGGCCTGTGGCCTCCGGGTTGCTGGTGATGGAACGCTTGGGAAAATCCATCCGTTCTCCCGCCAAGGACACGTTGCTTTCCCATGCGGCGAGCGCGGTGGGCTACGGCAAGGGATTCGGATTTCAGAAGGCCATGGATCAATTGGGAGCAGTCCTCGGACCTTTGATCTGCGCATTTACCCTCATGGCTTGGGGTTACCACATCGCCTTCGGAATCCTCATCGTTCCGGCCATAGTGGCCATGATTCTGCTATTCGCGGCGCGCTCGGTCTTTCCCAATCCCGCAAGCTTTGAACCGGATTCCGCCACTGAAATTCCCGCGGACAGAAAATTTCCGCGCGCCTATTGGATCTATTTGGCTGGCGCAGGTTTTTTGGCCTTGGGGTATGCGGACTATCCGCTGCTGGCTTATCATTTTAAGAAAACGGGTCTGTTGACGGATGCCCAAATCCCCATGAGCTATGCAGTGGCCATGGGTATGGATGCCGTGGCGGCCTTGTCGTTTGGGTTCCTGTTCGATCGTATCGGGCTTAAATCGCTTCCTCTGGCGGCCGTTGCGGCGGGAGTGGCGGCCCCCCTGGCATTTTCAAACAACCATGCGGCCTGTTGGGTGGGGATTCTGCTTTGGGCCGCCACCTTGGGCGCGCAGGATTCGTCCCTCAAAGCGGGCATCGCGCGTCTCGTGTCCAAGGAACGCCGGGCCTCGGCCTATGGCATCTTCCAAGCGGCCTTCGGTATTTCCTGGTTTGTGGGAAGCGCAGCCATGGGGTGGCTTTACGACCATGCTTTTCAGGGCGTCATCATACTCGCCATAGCCGCGCAGGTTTTGTCCGCGTCCGCCTTTATTCTGGCGAGCTACGCGGAAAAGATTGGCGAAAAATCAGGGAAACTTATTTCCGGGCAACTTCCAGCAACGTGAAAATTTCCTGGCGAAGGGGTTGTCCAGCATCGTCCTGCAGATGAGGATTGCCGTCCAGCAGATCCAAGGCGCCCAGCAATACCCCTTCCGCTTCGTGGTCCCGTCGCAGGGACAGGAGGGCTTGGGCATGTCTTATTTTCCAGTCAACGCTTTGAGGCCACAACATTTTTTCCGCCTTATCCGATAGGGCCTCGGCGTTTCGCAGACTTGTGGAATCCCCGGCCGCGAAGTACACCTCGAAAATCGTTTTAATGGGACCGGGGGATTGCGGATAAAGGTGCAGGCCTTGTTGCAAATCCTCTTCCGGGGGAGCCCCCCGTCCGCGGCCCAGGCTTAAAAAGTCCATATAATCGCTTTCCTCGTGATTTTGCTCCCAAGCGAGGTGGTAGGCTGCGATGGCGGCCGCAGTGTCTTTTTCAGAGAGTTCAATGGCAGCCAGGATCCGGGCTTGATCCTGAATGTGTGCCTTGGCGCGGATATTTTCCAGAATCAGGACTTTGGCTTCTTGAAGCCGCCCCTGAAGATACAGACGGTTTGCCTCGAGGCATTCTCCTTCGGATCGCCATGGGGGATGGCTGAGCAAGGTGTCGATATCCTCAGCCGTGGTGTCGCCGAAATCACCGTGTTCCAGGATGAGCGCGGTCCGCTCGGATCGCTGTGAATAGTCCTGGGGATGCTCGCGAATTTCCTGACCGTACCTTTCCAAAAGCACGGAATAGGGTGGATCCGCGCTGACGGTCAGCGCTATCCATCCCATTCCAAGCCATGCGGGAATACCTGCAGAGGACAGGCGCCGAAGCGCGGCTTTCACGGCAAGGAGATCTTGCCGAATTGGGCGCCGTAGCGGAAGTAATACACCCCGCTGGGAAGGGTTTTCGGATCCGCGTCCCAACTTCCCCTGGGGATTTCCCGGGACATCAGGTTACCCGCCAGCGAATACACGCGGAAAGGCGCCGAATTATTGGTCGAGAATTGGAAGTGGCGCCCCATCTGCAGGAAGTTCATTTGGTTCTGCTTCAGACCCGGCCTGCCGAGCGCGGTGGAGACCCCGCGAGTTTTCACTATTTGGTACTGATCCACCAAGGCGCCGGTGCTGTCGTAGAACTGGGTGGTGGCCACGGTGTCCTTTACTGTCATCAGAACAAAGCCGAACATGGTATGCTGCGTGTACATCACGGGATGAAGGGTCCCGGCGTCCAAAGCGCCTCCGCCGGTGCCAGCGACCATGTAAACGGCACCCTGATTGGCTCCCTTTATGGAAGCCTTGCGATAGGGTCCGGTTGTTGCGGGATTGCCGGAGGAATTGTCCTTGATTTCGGTGGCGGCATTGGCGATGTTGGAGGTGGAGTTGCCGTAGGCGCTGTCAATCAGGAAGGATCGCTCGTAATCGTGGCTATGCCCGGCGAACAGCATATCCACGCCGTACTGCTCCAGGAGGGGGCAGAAATTTTGGCGCATGTCGATGAGCTGCTGCTCGTTGTCGGAGTTGTGGCCGCTGAAAGAATAGGGGGGATGATGCCAGTAGGCGACGATCCAATCCTGCCGGGTCGCTTCCAAATCCTGCTGCAGCCAGTCCCATTGCGGGCCGCCCACGGCGCGCGAACTGATCTGCGAGTCCAGGATGATGAAATGGATATTTCCGTAGTCGAATGAGTAATAGAGCTTCTGGCCGGAGGCCACGCCTCCGCTTTGGCCCGCCGTGGGCATGTCGAACGAGTTGAGATAAGGCGCACCCGTTGCAACGGACGACACCTCGTGGTTTCCAATGCAGGGCCAAGAAAACGTGTTGGCCATGATCTCGGGATAAACGTCGAACAAGTTTGTGGTGAATTGGGCGTCCGTACCGCTGGTATAGGCGTTGTCCCCCAGCATGAGGAACCCGTCCACGTGCGTTCCCTGGTTCACCTTGAGGAATCCGTTCTTAACCTGGTACTGATCAATGGATCCCTGCCCCGCGTCCCCGATGATCCAGAACTTGTACTGGTTCCGCGCTCCGACAAGCGGTGCGGTGATGAAATATTGCCCGGGTTCACCCGGCAGCAGGGTCGAGCCGTTGTAAACCTGATAGTAATACTTCGTGGCGGGCTGGAGCTTTGTTGAATCCATGGCCGCGCAGCCGTCCGTGGAATCGTAGCTGGGGGTGGTGGCGTACGTGAGGTTGGTGGAATCCGTACCGTATTTGACCGTCAGGGACGCGGCCGCGCTGATCCGCCAGCAGACCTCCGACTTGTTGTAGGATCCCTTCTGCAGAAAGGGCGTGCGCACGAAAGTTTGGGCGTGCGTCTCGGAAGCGGCGCCAGCAAAAAAGGCCGCGAGCAGGAACCATTTATTCAGCCGATTCATCGGAATCATGTTCAGTCTCTCCAGGGGGAAAAAGTTGCCGCCAATGTCTCTCCAGGCATTCGGGAAAAATTCCCTATCAAAGCTGCGCTCCGGCCATTTCAGTGTTGTTTCGGAAACCATTTATTCCTGTTTCAAAAGATGAGTCCAGGGTTAAAACTGGAATTGGGCTCGGAAGGTGAACACGTTCTCTTGCAACGCGTTCGTGTACTCCTCCAAGGGATTGGGGTGGTATTCGGAGGCCTGTTCGTAGGGGTTATCGCCGATAAGGCTCTTGTTTGACGCGCTTGCTTTTTCGTTGGCGACTATTTCGTAATATGCGGTCAGCCGCAGGTTCTTGTCCCAGTTGTAATTCAGTCCAAATCCGAACGTTTTAAATTCCAAATCCGCGGGTGAATTCGGATGAGCAATGCTGGTGGAATAGGTTTGAATGACGTCCGCACCCGTGATGTCCGTGTTGGGATCGAAAACATCGTAGCGCATCACCGCTTGCAACAATTCGCCCAGGTTTTGCACCCACATGACGTACCATCCCATCATATTCCTTTCAAAAAGAGCCGTGGTGGGCCAGGAAGGGGCATCATAGGGTCCGTTGCTCTCCAGCGTGCCGGGCATTTTGGCCCAGTAATATTCTCCGCGCAGAGTGGACGTTCCGATGACGGGGAATGTGTAATAAAGTTCGGCGTCCGTTCCATAGACCTTCCGATCGAAGGCTTTGCCTTTGTTTCCCTCTGTAAGCACCAGGGTGGTGTCATGCATGCTGAAGGCGGAATCATTTCGGTCTGTGACTTCGCCCAAATAGGCTGAGAAGCCACCGTCCAGTTCCAGTCCCGTGAAACCAATGGGGGCTTTGAATCCCGCTCGCCCAATGAAGGCCATATGGTTGTCAATATCAGTGTAATCCGGAGTCAAACCGCCCATGCCGGTGAACAGTCCGCCCTTTACATCCAAGTACTGCAGTAAACCCATGTCCTGCGTCGGACGGGCTTCAAGCATCGCGCCCAGGTCCAGAAAACCGGGGAAAACAGTTTGCGCGAACCGGGAGGCCTCGGGAGTTTCCAGGCTTGCGGGAGAATAAGGAACTTCGAAGCCGAAAGGCTCTTCCGTGATGCCGAAGGTCGCCTGAAAGATTTTCAGCCAGGGATCCCAAACTGAGATATTGGCGTCCTTAATGCTCACCCCAGCGGGGGCTAGGTTAAACACCAACAAGAGTTTGCTGGTGCCGGCATCGTAGGCAAACCGGAGACGCGCGCGCGGTATTTGGAAGCGCTGCCGGGCCGCTAAAGTATCCAGCACGCTGTCGTTCTGAAGGTCTGTAAGGACATTTGAGGATGGGTCGGCAAAATCGGAGACGTCGAAAGGAAAATTTCCGCCATCGGCACTGGGGGCGCCGTCGCTGCCGGCGTACTGCCATTGAATTTGGGCATATCCCGAAATCTTGAGCCTGCTGAGCGTGTTCACCTTGCGCTGGGTTTCAAGGTAGGTCCTGTCCAGGTCTACCAATTGGCCCTGCAAGTTGACCTCCTGGTTTTGCAATTCGACCAGCTGGTTCTGCAAGTCGGTCGAATTTTTTGCCGATGCGGTGTCCGGCTCGGAGGAGGTTTTCGTTGGCGTGGCCTGCTTAATCGAATCGCTTTCCGCCACGCCGGCTTCTCCAAAAGTCATGACAAGCGCGATGGCGATCAAAGTGTTTCTCATGCGTTCTCCCAATTTTTTTGAATGGCGCGGTTGAATGCCGTTGAATTTAAGCCGGCGAAGGTATCAAAGTCTTACGAAGAGATATCGCTTTCTATGGGCAATGGCTGCTTCGCAATGTTTTCGAAATCATTCCTTAAAGTCATTGAATTGAAAATGAAATGTTCGACTTCCTTATTTGAGGGCACAAGAACACAGTCCATACAATTCATCCATAGAGGGGTTTCGGAATGATGAAGAAGGTCGGCTTTTTCGGGATTTTGGTTTGCATGACCGCGGCGTTTTCGCAGGAGAATTATTCCCTGTGGTCCCACTACAAGAACATCACCGTGAATACGTCGGCCTCCGGAGCCAACGTGACGGGCAACGTTCTGGATTTCCCCATGTTGGTGCGTCTCACCTCGGCCAACGCGGACGTGTTCGCCGCCGCTGCGACGGGCGGAGCGGACATTCGTTTCACCAAGTCGGACGGAGTGACTCACATTGCCTATCAAATAGATCATTGGGACAGCACGGGACAGAATGCAGCCATATGGGTGCATTTAGACACCGCTTATGGTAACAGCAGCACTCAATCCATTCGCATGTATTGGGGCAAAAGCGGATCCGCCGACAGTTCAAACGGGGGCGTCGTGTTTGACACGACGACGAACGGATACAAGTTCGTCACTCATATGAGCACTTTGACGCCCACGGATGTCACCGTGAAAAATTGGCCCGTGGCCCAAAATTATACCCCGACGACGGGCCTGCCTGAAACTGACACCACCGGTGTCATCGGAGGGGCCGTGTCTTTTTTGCCGGGCGGGATCACGGCTTCTAGCGGCGCTTTCATAGGCCAGGGTTCCAATACCACCGCAGGCTCGTACACGCTGACCGGTTCCAGCACGGCGCTGGGTTTGCCGGCCGGTTCGAACTATACCATTTCGGCATGGGCCAACGCGCATCAAGGGACTGGCACGGTGGCGGCGGGAATGGTCTACTGCCAAAGCAGCCGGTATGTCCTGGCGGACACCTTAAGCGGCTCCAACTATGTCTGGGAACTCGGTGAATATGTGAGCGGCGTGGGCAAGGAGAAGGTGGATGTCAGCCTGACGCCGGGCTGGCACTATCTCGTGGGGACTCGCAGCGGTTCCACCATGACCCTGTACGTGGACGGGGTTCCGTCCTCCAACGTCGTCACGGAAACGGCGAACGTTACCGTGACCGCGAAGTCCGCCGGCATCGGCAGGGACAACCATGCCTTGGCAAATGCGGATTACGCTCCCAGCGCAGGAAACGGCATGTACTTCTCGGGCGCCATCGACGAGGTGCAGTTTTCCGACTCGGCCCGCAGTTCGAACTGGGTCAACCTGAGCTATCAAACCCAGCAACCCGGCTCGACGGTCGCGTCCCTGGGAATCACGACGAACAACGTGGTTCCGGGCTCGCCGACCTCGGTGACGGCCTTGCCGGGAAATGATTCGGCGATTGTATCCTGGGCGGCTCCCGTTTCCAACGGGAGCCCCGCGATTACGGGATATACGGCGACGGCTCTGGCAGGAGGCGTGGCAACGAGCTTCACCTGCACAACCACGGGTGCCTTGACTTGCACTATTGGCGGCTTGACGAATGGAACCTCCTACACCTTCACCGTTACTGCGACGAACAGCGTGGGCACAAGCGCTTCTTCAGTAGCTTCGGCAGTGGTCGTTCCTTCAGTGTTGACGCCGTCCCTGACCTCATCGCCGGTCAGCGATACCGTGGTCCTAGGCGGGGTTGCAAGCTTTACGGTGACAGCCACGGGCAGCGGCACTTTGACCTACCAATGGCAGAAAGGCGGGGTGAACCTTGTCAACAGCACAGGTCATGTTTCGGGCGCGACGTCCGCGACGTTGAAAGATTCCGGTTCCGTGATTGGGGATACAGGTTCTTATACGGTGGTGGTGACCAATACAGTTGGAAGCAATTCAGCCAGCGCGACTACCATCCCGGTCAGACTGGTCATAAACGCCCCCCCGGTCATCACCACCCAGCCTGTAAGCGATTCCGTGTCCCTCGGCAGCAACGCCGTCTTCACGGTTGTGGCTACGGGCAGCGGCACTTTGACCTACCAATGGCAGAAAGGGGGGGTGAATCTCGTCAACAGCGCGGGCCATATCTCGGGCGCGACGTCCGCGACGCTGACGGACTCCGGATCCGTGCTCGGAGATACAGGTTCATACACAGTGGTGGTAACCAGCAGTCTTGGAAGCACCGTGAACGGCTCCACGAGCAATGTAGTCCGGTTGAAGGTAACGGCAGTGCTCCTGGTGGCTTCCTCTCCCGCGGCCCAGGTGGTCAATTTGGGGGCGACGGTGAAGTTCGGGGTGTCGCTTGCGAAGGGTGCGGTGACCCCCATCATCTATACCTGGGTGCACACGCATGGAATAGCCACCGATACCTTGAAGCATGATACTTTGTCGGTGCTGACTGACACCCTGACGCTGGTGGGCGCGCCGGCGGGGGACACGGGCTCCTACAAGGCGGTGGTGAGCAACGCATCCGGAACGCTTGTGAGCGGTTCCGCCGTACTGACCTTTAACGCGGCGCCGACCATCGTCACTTCCCCCGCGAACTTGAGCACCACCACGGGGCTCTCGGTCAAATTCGCTGTGGTTGTTTCGGGAACGGCTCCCTTTACCTATAAGTGGGTGGACGGCACCGGGGACACGGTGGCCACGCATGCCTCCTCCAGCCTGACAACGGACACGCTCACGCTTGCGAACGTCACCGGCAACGCCACCTATAAATGCGTGGTGACGAATGTCGCGGGGCAGGCGGTGAGCGGAGTGGCGACTTTGACGGTAAATCCGCTGGCGCTCGTGTCCAATTCTATGCAGGCTTTTGCGATTCGCACGGTGGGATCTTCCCTGATGTTCCAGCTTCCTTCCGGCGCGTCTTTCGCCAAGATTACCCTCATGGATATGGAGGGGCATTCGGTCTGGTCTAACAGCCTTGAGCAGGGCGGCAGCACCCTGGCTTGGCACGGAACCACGACCAGCGGCGGGTCCGTGAATTCCGGGATTTACATCGTCCACATGGCGCTTTTTGATTCACAGCGGCATCCTGCTGGCATGCTGCAAAGGCAGATCGCTTACATTCCTTAATCGGGATAAAAATTCTTTCGGGTAAAAAAGCTTCCGGGAACGGAAGCTTTTTTATTTGAGCTAAGCGACATTTCGTGGAGGTTTTTTGGCCCCTCTTGAGGCCAAATACTCTGCAACCAGCACCTGTTTTCGGTCTTGTGAAAGTCCTCGATGTCGATGGACCAATTCTTTGAGGCGGCTGTTGATGCCACCCTCGACCTGATTGGTTGTTCGCGGTATTTGCGGGTGGTCCACGAAGGTGAAAAGATGAGGTAATGCGTTCCGCAGGAGAGAACGGGCAGCACGGATGTTCCGATGCGTGTACCACCATCTTCGCTTCCTGCCGGCCTGAGGCTCACCAGAGCTTCTCTCCTTGAGAAAGGTGGCATGTCGGTGTTCCCAACGGTGGTAAGCATACAGCCATCGCCTGCGTTGCCTTTTCGTGCTCACGTCAAAGAGGTTTCGAACCAGCCTGAGCAATTCCTTGCCGACCTGGGTCTTGGGATTTCGTGTGAGTTTGACCCGGGCCAGCCTCTCGATGTGGACAAGGCACCGCTGTACTTTGGCCTGCGGCCACAGCGTTAGAACTGCAGTCAGCAGTCCTTTTTGTCCATCAATAACCACAGCATGTGGGGCCTGAAGCGTTTCCATAAAGGCCGCCTAACTGGCAAAGGATTCCCGGAGCGCAAACATCCAGGAAAACTCAGCAGTCAGCGTTCGGCAAATGAGCGCGGCATTCTCTCTGCCCGACAGGTAAACCCCATCCAGACAGTAGACCGCAAAGGGATGGGGCTCAAATTCCCGGGGGGGTTGTTTAAGTCCATCTAGAGGCTTAAACCACCGGCGGAATGTTTGCCGGCTGACACCATAATCCTTGGAAATTTCAGCCAGGGAACGATTGCCTGTCAGCCAGTTCCTGAACAGCCGTCGACGATGGCGTTCTTTATTGTCTCGTCTTTTTCGCACCCCGCTTTTTCCACAAGATTTACAACACCACCGTTGTGTATCTGCTGCCGTAAAACCCCGCTTTTGCATCGGGGAGTTGCACCGGGAACAGAGCTTTTTTTCATGGGATTAGACTAGCATATGTCTAATCTGCGGCAAAACCCTCTTAAAACCCAAGCAGGCGTGGATAAAATGAAAATCTCACCTCCACGAAATGTCGCTTAACTCTTTTATTTCCGGGAAGACGGGTGTTGCCTTAAAGACGGCTTCACGTTGCAGGCGTTTAGAACAGTCTCGAAATTTCTTTTACGCCGGATTTTATCCAGCGCTTCCTCCAGCGCGTTCTGCTTCCGGACCGAATCCGTATCGAACAATTCGATCTGCCCCGTGTCCGTTTGAGGCGAAGTCACTTGCAACTGAATGCGCCGCAGCGCCACGCGCCGCTGGTAAAGCTCTTCGAAAAGGAAGACGGCTTTTTCGGAGAGCTCCGGAAACGCTGCCGTGGGCGGGCGCAGGCGCAGCGTTCTGCGCACGCTGCGCCTATCGGAA
>Ga0206831_1179_pt2 | contig 15411 bp, 10 predicted proteins | sample Alteio_BWOrgCont_73_FD_152876 | JGI IMG/M metagenome (GOLD analysis project Ga0206831, IMG submission 152876) | Enriched cells from forest soil in Barre Woods Harvard Forest LTER site, Petersham, Massachusetts, United States -... | ecosystem: Environmental > Terrestrial > Soil > Temperate forest >...
GACAAGGTGATCACGGCCTGGAACGGCCTGATGATTTCGGCGCTCGCCCGCGCCTCGGCCGTGCCGGCCGAATCCCTCGCGGATCGGCGCGCCGCCTGCCGGGCGGCCGCCGTGCGCGCGGCGGAATTCGCGCGGCGGGAACTCTTCGACGCCGCGAGCGGCCGGCTTTTCCGCTCCTGGCGGGGTCACCGCGGCGCCAGCGAGGGCTTCGCGGAAGACTACGCCTGTTTCATCCAGGGCTTGCTGGACCTTTACGAGGCGACCTGGGAGGTGCGCTGGCTGCAGTGGGCCGAGGCGCTGCAAGGCAAGATGGACGAGCTTTTCCGGGACGAAGCGAGCGGCGGCTATTTCAGCTCGGCCGCGGGCGCGCCGGATCTCGTCCTGCGGCTGAAGGAGGATTACGATGGCGCGGAACCCGCGGCCAGTTCGATCGCCGCGAACAACTTGCTGCGCCTCGGCGCCCTCCTGGGCGATCGGTCCTCGGCGCTGCTGCGCGACCAGGCCTTCCGCACGCTCGAGGCCTTCCGGTCGCGCTGGCAGCAGACTCCGCAGGCTCTCCCGCAGATGCTTTGCTCCCTGGGGCGGGCGCTCGAGGCGCCGCGGCACGTGGTGCTGGCGGGCGATCCGGGCGCCGCGGATTTTCAGGCGCTGGCCTCCGTCTTGTTCGAGCGCCTGGGTCCGCCGCGCAGCCTGCTCGCGGTCGAGGGTGGTCCGGCGCAGGCCTGGCTGGCGCAGCGGTCTCCCTGGCTGGCGGCGATGTCTCCGTTGCACGGTCGGGCGACCGCCTATGTGTGCGAGGACTTTGCCTGCCAGGCTCCGGTGGATTCCCCGGAAGCGCTGCGCCAAGTGCTCGGCGCCGGCTGAGCGGGCGGCGAATAATGCGCTTTGGTCGCAAGAAGCGCTTTCAATGCGGGCGTGAATTTCGTTTACTCGGCGTTACCACCATGGCCCGCATTCTGGTCATCGACGACAATCCGTCCGTCCTGCAGTCGTTGGGTTACTTCCTCGAGTCGGCGGGGCACACGGTCTTCCTCGCCACCAATGGCGAGGCGGGATTGCGCTGCGCGACCGGCAAGCCGGTGGACCTGGTGCTGCTCGACATCGAAATGCCCGACATGTCCGGGCTCGCCGTCTGTTCGGCCATGCGGGAAGACGCGACGTTGCGCGAGGTGCCGGTGGTGATGATGACCGGCCGCCTGCTGCGCGAGGTGGTCGTTCCGGCGCGGGCCGCGGGCGCGCGCGTGGTGATGGGCAAGCCGTTCGATCTCGATTATCTGCACGCCACGATCTCCCGCTACCTGCCGGCGGGGACGCCCGGCGTGGCGGCCTCGCCGGCGGCAGAGTGAGGGGAGAAGGTGCGACCCGGCCCCTTCTCAGTGATGGCGGTGGCGGAAGTAGAGGATGGCGAGGCCGACGAGGAGCACCTCGATGGTGACGACCCAGACCCAGAGGCGGCGCTTGCCGCTTTTCCAGGGCTCGGGAGCGCGCAGGCGCTGATCGCGGTGGGTGACGGTGACGAGGCTCAGGTCGTCGAGCTCCTTCTTCATCTCGGCGGCCGAGGCGTAACGCAGCTTGGGCTCGCGCTCGAGCGCGTGCAGGATGACCTCCTCGAGGGCCGGGTTGAGCTCGGGCGAGAGCTTGCGCGGAGCCGGCGGATCGCCGGTGACGCGCGCATTCATCACGACGTAGGGGCTCTCGCCCTCGAAGGGCGTGGCGCCGGTCACCATCTCGTAGAGCATGGCACCGAGGCTGTAGATGTCGCTGCGGTGGTCGCCGCGTTTGCCCTTCACCTGCTCGGGCGAGATGTAGTCGGGGGTGCCCATGGCCGGGGTCAGGCCGACAAAGGTCAGGCGCCGGGCCTTCTCGACGCGGGCGATGCCAAAATCGAAGAGGCGCAAGGTGCCGTCGCTGCAGACCATGATGTTCTGCGGCTTGAGATCGCGGTGGGCGATGCCGTTGGCGTGGAGATATTCGAGGGCCTCGCAGATGCGGCTGGCGTAGTCCGCCGCCTCGCCCTCGGGCAGCGGCTTGCGCTTGGCGAGCACCTCGGCCAGGGTCTTGCCGTCCAGGAACTCCATCACGAGGTAGGGGCGGCTCTTTTCCTCCACCTTGATGACCTTCAAAATCCCCGGATGGTTGAGCCGCGCGCCGATCTCCTCCTCGCGCCGGAACCGCTCGAAGCCGGCGATGTCGCTTTCCAAGGACATCAGCGGCACCTTGACAGCGACGCTGCTGCCGTTCTTGCGGTCCGTGGCCTTGAAGATCGAGGACATGTTGCTGCGGGCGACCAGGTCGGTCAGCTCGAAGCGGCCGTCGAGCATCATGCCGGGCGTCAGGTCCCCGCTGCCGGCGGCCACCGGCGCCGGCTTCGCCGGGGCGCTGCCGCCGGTCGCCTTGGGCGCGATCGTGCTGCCCGTGGCCGTGCGGGCCGTCTGCGCGACTTTTTCCCAGTCCCGGATTTCAATCAGCTGGAGCGAGATGTTGTCGTCGCTGCCGCGCTTCTCCGCGAGCGCCACCAGTTCCTTGCAGGCGTCGTAGGGGTGGTTGCGGGTGACCAGGTCGCGGATCTCCTCGTCGAGGACGAAGGCGTGCAGCCCGTCGGTGCATTGCAGGATGTAGTCGCCGTGATTGAGAAACTGGGTCGCGAAGGAGGGCTGGCAGAACGGCTCCAAGCCGACGCAGCGCGTCAGCTGGCTGCGCGCCGGGCTCGCCATCGCCTGCCGCTCCAAAATCAGCCCCAGCTTCACCGGCAGGGCCGTGGCCACGTGGTCGGTCGACAGCCGCCGAATCGTCTTTTGCCGGATGAAATAGGCCCGGGTGTCCCCGACATTCGCGACACACACCGTCCGGTTCCGGAACACCGAGGCCACCAGCGTCGTCGCCATCGGCTGGCTCTGGAATTCCACCACGGATTTCTCGTGCACCTTGGCGCAGGCCCGCACCATCATCCGCCGCAGGAGCTCGTACGGCTTCAGGTCGACCGGCGCCTCCTTGAATTCCGCCAGCGCCTCCTCGACCCCCAGCTTGCTCGCCACCTCGCCGCGCTCATAGCCGCCCACCCCGTCCGCCAGCAACGCGGCGCTGCCCTGCTGTTCGCGCACCAGCGGATCGTCCGACTCCCAGAAATCCAGCCAGTCCTCATTGACTGTGCGGACCGGGCCGGTGGTGGTAACGCGGGCGTAACGAAGGCGCATGGGTGAGGTGGAGGAAGGCGGAAAAAACAAGGCCCCGCCGCGCCGAGGGCGCGAGCGGAGCCTGTGATTTTTAGCCTCGGGGCGGTTGCGTCAAATCAAACCGCCGGCTTGGCCTCGAGAATCATCGATCGGCCCTTCGCCTTGCTGTTCTTGGCGAAGTAGATCAGGCCGTAGATGCCCCAGACGGCCGCCACTCCCAGGGCGATGTAGGGCTCCTTCGGGCTCATGCCCGCCACGAAGAACGGACCGACCAGATAGAAGACCATGCACAGCAGGTTGGCCAGCAATCCGAACATCGGAATGACCTTGTGCTTGAAGAAGCTGTGCATGTGGTGCTCGTGGAAGGCGACCATCGCGATCCAGCAGCTCATCATGTAGAGCAGGAAGGTGCCGAAGTTGCTGATCAGCGTGATGAGCAGCAGGCTCTGGGGAATCTTGCACGCGGTCTCGAAGCTCAGTTTATGCGTGCCGATCGAATACCAGAAGTTGTTCGGCAGGCCCGCGACCATGCTGTTGTAGGCATCTTTCGTGCCGCCGTTGATGGCCGGTCCGCATTCATAGGTCGCAACCGTCAGGCAGCCCAGGACGGCGGAGATCGCCGCGAGGGTCCAGATGGCGCGGTGCGGGGTGGCCTTCGTGCCGTGGAGCAGCCCGAAGTGGGAGGGGACTTCCTCGTCGCGGCCCATCGCGTAGGTCACGCGGGCGCCGGTGGACAAGCAGCTCAAGGTGGTGCCGATCAGGGCCAGGAAGACCGTGAAGGCCTGGACCATCATGAACCACCAGCCGGCCTTGGGGCTGCCGAAGGCCCAGGCGCCGATCAGCTGCATCATGTCGCCAAGCGGTGCCGAACTGCCGGAGGCGTTGGCGGTGGCGCCGTAGCCGCTGTGCATGTAGTAGTTGGTCGCGAAGTACTCCAGGGCGTAGCAGAAGCCGCCTTGGATGATGAGGGACAGGATGATCGCCTTCGGAATGTCCTTCTTCGGGTTCTTCGCCTCTTCACCCATCGAGCTGACGGATTCGAAGCCGACCAGGATCAGGATGGCGACGCAGGCCTGGATGATGATGTAGCTGAATTGGTGCGGGGCGACGACCGACAGCGCATTGGGATGATAATTGTAGGTCTCGATGCCCGTCTTGTCGTCCTTGGTGATGCCGCCTTGATAGCTGAGCAGGAAGGGCTGCGGGATGGCCTTGACCACGCCGGCCGGGAGGGTGGCGGGCAGCTTCCCGTCCTTGTCGGTGGGGATCACGATCGGCTTGCCGTCGGCGCCGTTGACCACCTTGTCGGAGGCGTCAGCCGCGACATAGACAGGGATCGAGGTGCCGCTGGCGTCGACGCGGGGAACGGTCGCGTTCGGATCCTGGATTTGCTTGGTCGCGTCCTTGGGATCGGGAATCGTTTTGGTGGTGTCCGGGGCCGTGTCCTGGACGTAGTTCACCGCCACGCCGGCCGAGTCCAGCACGTAGGCCTGGGAGCCTTCCGGGTGCCCGGCGCGGTGGCAGATCGCCATCGCCGAGAAGATGAGCAGCGCGGTGATCTGGATGACATTGATGGCCGCGTTGACCCCGGTGCTGCCGCCGACGCCGCGGAAGGCGATGTAGGCGACGCCGAAGGCGAAGATGATCGAGAAGCCGAACATGAAGATCGGGCTTGGATAGCCGGAGGAGAAGGTGGCGGGTGCGACCTGGCCGAGCACATAGCCGGCGATCAGGGCCGTCACTCCCACCATCACTCCCGGATAAACCCAGTAGTAGAGGTGGCTGGCCCAACCCACGACGAACTTCATCATGCGCGCCCACTTGAAGGCCTGCTTCTTCGACAGGAAGGCCTGCTCGGCGAAGAAGTAGGACGAACCGGCGCCCGGATACAACTTCGACAATTCGGCATAGGCCACCGCGGTCGCCAAGCACAGGGCGAGCGCCGCGATGATGCCAAGCCACATCGACATGCCCGCGCCGGGCGCCCCAGTCAGCGTTTGTTCACCGAAGGTGAGCCAAAGAAAGGCGCCGGGGGCAATCAGCGCCATAGCATTCGAGGTGAGGCCGGTGAGTCCCAACGTGCGCTTGAACGTGGGATTGGTGGAGGATGGTTCGGGCATAGGATTGTGGGTTGTGATTTTCGGAGTGTCGCTTCCCGCGCGATCGATCTGCGGGTTGGGGACGCCGCCCTCCGTTGCTGGAGTGAACGGGTGGGCGGACCCCGGTCTGCCTAAGCACAGTTAATGCCAACTAATTTTAATTTAATGGTTATGCTACCGGTTTTAATCCTATTATTTCTTTAGTCACCCCAGCCAAAGGGGATAGAGAGTGAAGTGCCGGCGGGGTGGAGCGCGTTGTCCCCAATGCGCTGGTCCGGCGAGCGATGTCGCCCAGCGCGTTGGGGACAACGCGCTCCACCCGGGTCGGCGCCGGGAGGTAAAAAAAAGGCCCCGCCGCGCCGAGGGCGCGAGCGGGGCCGGTGAAGCTGATGCTGAGGAAAGCCGGGTCGGATCAAACCGCGGGCTTCGTTTCCAGGATCATCGATCGACCCCTGGCCTTGCTGTTGCTCTTGAAGTAGATCAGGCCGTAGATGCCCCAACACGCCACGACTCCGAGGGCGATATAGGGCTCGTGCCAGCTCATCCCGGAGACCGAGAACGGTCCGATGAGGTAGAAGCACATGCAGACCAGGTTGGCCAGCAGCCCGAAGATCGGGATGACGAAGTGCTTGATGCCGTTGAACATGTGGTGCTCCCGGAAGGCCACGATGGCGACGATGCAGGTCGTCATGTAGAGCAGGAAGGTGCCGAAGTTGCTGATCAGCGTCACGAACACCAAGGAATTGGGGATCGTGGTGTACGTGGCCGGATTGCTGAAGATCCCGAAGCTGTACCAGATGTTGTGCTTGTCCAGCGCCGCCGGGGTGGACCCGCCCAGGTAGGTCGTCACCGTGATCATGCCGATGAAGATCGACAGGATCGCCAGCGTCCAAATCGACTTGTGCGGCGTCAGGTTCTTGCCGTGGAGCAGGCCGAAGTGGGCTCCGACCTCCTGGTCGCGGCCCATCGCGTAGGTGACGCGCGCGCCGGTGTTCAGGCAGGCGAGGGTGGTGCCGATCAGCGCCAGGAACACCGTGAGCGCCTGGATGAGCATGAAGGCCTTGCCCGCCGCCGCGCTGCCGAAGAGCCAGGTGCCCGTGATGAGCATCAAGTCTCCGATCGGCGCCGACGAGGCTCCGGCGGCCGTCATATTATAGGCGCCATTGAGCAGGTAGTTGGCGGCAAAATACTCGAAGAGGTAGCAGATCGCGCCCTGGATCGTCAGGGACAGCAGAATCGCCCACGGCAGGTGCCGCTTCGGGTCCTTCGCCTCTTCGCCCATCGAGGTCACCGACTCGAAGCCGACGAGGCAGAGAATGGCGATGCAGGCCTGGATGAAGACGTAGCTGAACTTATGCGGCGCGACCACCGACTTGAGCGTCGGATGGAAGTTGAACACCGCATTGTTGTTGGAATCCGTGCTCCAGGCGCCGGTGTAGTCCATGGTGAACGGAGCGGCCTTGTCGACCGTCACGACCTTGCCATTGGCGTCGGCCGGCGTGGGATTGCCGTCGGCGTCCTGCGCATCCACCATCACGTAGGCGGGCGTGCCGTCGGCGTTCTTGGTCGGATTGCCCTTGGCGTCGAGGACCGGCACCGGCTTGTTGTTGGCGTCCAACTGCGGCGTCTGGGCCACTTGGTAGTTGATCGCCACGCCATTGGACAGGTGGTAGGCGACATCGCCCTGCTTGTGGTTGGTCCGGTACGCAATGGCGATGCAGGCAAACACGACCAAGGCGGTGATCTGGATCACGTTGACGGCGAGGTTGACCGCCGTGCTGCCGTTGACCCCGCGGAAGGCGATGTAGGAGACAAAGAGCGCGAAGAAGACGCAGAACCCGTACATCAGCAGCGGGCTGTTATAAGTGGTGCTGAAGGTATTCGGGAAGAAGAAGGGAGCGAGGTAGCCGATCAGCAACGCCGTCACACCCACCATCAAGCCGGGGTAGACCCAGTAGTACAAATGGCTCGCCCAGCCGGTGAAAAACTTGACGACGCGGGCAAACCTGAAGGCCTTCGATTTCGCCAGGAACGCCTGCTCCGCGTAATAGTAGGAGGAGCCGGCTCCTGGGTAGAGCCGGGAAAGCTCGGCGTAGCTGACGGCGGTCGCGTAGCAGAGCAACAGCGACAGGAACATGCCGAACCACATCGCGCACCCGGCTCCGGGCGCGCCATAAAGCGCCTGTTCTTCGAAGGTCAGCCAGAGGAATGCGCCAGGCGCAATCAGGGCCATTGCGTTTACAGTCAAACCGGTGAGGCCCAGGGTGGGCTTCATCGATGGGGCAGAGGAGGATGGTTCGGGCATGGGATTGTTCGTTTTATGGATTATTGATGCGGGAGCAGACGCCCAATAAGCTTTTTATATGCCACGTTTATCAGTTAAAATAATGATAAAACGGTAGGTTATGAATTAATTAATCATTAAATGGTATATGCAGTGCTAGACATGGGTTGGGTCGCGATTGGGTTCACTTAAGGCTGCCGGGCAGAGAAAGATGCGCGGGGCGGACGTCCTTCATTCCCTCGCTATCGGGGCGATCTTTCCCCAGATTTTTGCCACTTTCCGGCGCGGGCCGTGTTCTTGGCGATGAACGATGCCCCTCCAGTGCAAAACCAAACCTCGGGGATAGCCCCCCCGGCCGATTTCACGACTTTCATGCGCGCCTACCAGGATATGGTCTTCACCACGGCCGTGCGCCTCGTGCGGAACGAGGCGCAGGCCGAGGACATTTCACAGGAGGTATTTCTCAAGGCCTACGAACGGTTTGCGACCCTGCGGGAGAGCCCCACGGCCGGGGGCTGGCTGAAGACGGTGGCGACCAATCTGTCGATCAATCACCTGCAGCGGTATCGGAACCGCTGGAGCTTCTTTTCCGAGCTCGGCCGGGACGACGCCGACGGCGGCTCCGGCGAGGCCGAAGTGGAATTTGCCGCGCCCGACAGCTTTTTCGAGGGCGTCGACGCCGGGGAGCGCCGGGCCTGGGTCGAAGAGGCGCTGAGCCAGCTGCCGGACCGGCAGCGCGTCCCGCTCGTGCTTTTTCACTTCGAGGAGCTTTCCTACGAGGAAATCGCCGCCCAGCTCGGCGTTTCGCTGGCGAAGGTGAAGACCGACATCTTGCGGGCGCGCGCGGCGCTGGCGAAGATTCTTTCCCGCGGGGGCGCTTCCTCCCTTTCCGCGCAAAACTGATCCCATGAAACCCACCCCTGAGGACCTCGAGAAGTTCGCCCAACGCGCCCTGCGCGATCTGCCCGAGCGCCGCGCCCCGCGCAGTCTGGAGGCCCGGGTGTTGGCCGAAATCGGCCGCCGCGCCGCGCTTCCCTGGTGGCGCCAATCCTTCCTGCATTGGCCGACCGCCGTCCGCGGGGTCTTCTTTGTCCTCTCGGCCGCGGCGGCCGCGGCCATCATCGCCGGCCTCCTCGGCCTCGCCCGCGGCCCGGAATCCGCCCAGTGGGCGCAGGACCTTTTCCAGCGGTTCGGATGGCTGTTCTTCCTGCGCACCCTCTGCGCGGACAGCTGGCAGGCCGCCGGCGACGTTTACCGCGCCATTCCGCCGCTGTGGCTCACGGGCGCCCTGGCGGTGGTGGTCGCCTGTTACGCGACCCTGCTCGGCGTCGGCGCCGCCGCCTACCGCACCTTCTTTCATCGCACCTGAATCCCCCGAATTTCCCGACATGAATCCCCCTCCCCGTCATCTTTTCTTCGGCGCCGCGATCGCGCTACTGCTCGCCCTGCTGCTGGCCACCCTGGCGGAGGCGGCGCCCGATCACGGCGACAACCAAGTGACCGTCTTTTCGGACAACACCGTGGCGTTGAACGACTCGGTCAGCGGCAATGCGGTCGCGGTCTTCGGCAGCCTGAAGGTCGACGGCGAGGTCAGCGGCGACGCGGTGGCGGTGATGGGCTCCAATACGATCAATGGCACTGTGCACGGACAGGCCGTGGCCGTGATGGGCGACCTGACGCTCGGACCGACGGCGGAGGTGGACGGGGACGTCGTCTGCGTCGCCGGCACCTTGCATCGCGCCCCGGGTGCGCGCGTGGCCGGCCAGATCGTGCACAACGGGCTGGGCTCGCACCTGCACGGGTTCCCCTCGCTGCGCATGGTCTGCCTCGACCAGTTCCATTCGCGGTGGGCCTGGGCAGCCAATCTGCTGATCCTTTCGCTCTACGCCCTGGTGGCCCTGGTCTTCCCCGGGGGAATCCGCAAATGCGGCGACACGCTGGCGCAGCGGCCGGGACTTTCGATCCTGTCGGCCGTTCTCACCCTTCTGGTCCTGCCGGTGCTGTTCATTCTCCTGATCGTCACGATCGTCGGCATCCCGATCGCGCTGCTCGTCCTGCCGGTGGGGGTGGTCGGCCTCATGATGTTCGGAAAAGCGTCCTTCTACGGGCTGGTGGGGCGGGCGATTTCCCGCGGAAGCCTGCCGCCCCCGGCCGCGGTGTTCGTGGGCGGTCTGATCTGCCTGCTGTTCTTCGTGATCCCGATCGCGGGATTCATCCTCTCCCTGCTGATCTCGCTGCTCATGCTGGGCTGTGGCATCGTCGCGCTCTTCGAGGCCGCCAAGAAGCCCGTTCCGCCCGCGCCGATTCCGGCCAGCCCGCCTCCCCGGACCGAGGCGCCACCGGCTCATGTCACCCCGCTGGAGGCGGCGGCGGCTTCCGTGGCCGCTTCCGCGGTGCCCCCTCCCTTGGCGCCTCCCCCTCCGATCCAGGCGGCCGTCCCGGAGGCGCTCGATGGCGCCGCGCTGCGGCGGGCGGGGCTGGGGATTCGCACGCTGGCCCTGGTGATCGACCTGGTGCTCGTCGCGGGCGTCTTCCACGGGTTCGGCCCCTTCGTCCTGATTTTGCTCGGGGCCTACGGAGCGATCATGTGGAAGTTCAAGGGCACGACGGTGGGCGGCATCATCTGCGGGCTGAAGGTCGTCCGCCTCGACGGCCGGCCCATCGACTGGCCGACGGCCATCGCCCGGGCGGCCGGCTGCTTCCTGTCGATGCTGGCGATCGGCCTGGGATTTATCTGGGTCGCCTTCGACGACCAGCGCCAGTCCTGGCACGACAAGATCGCGGGCACCACGGTGGTGCATGCGCCCAAGGGGGCGTCGCTGGTCTGAGCCTTTACGGCAGCTTGGTCTCGGTGACCTTCTTGGTCTGCGCCGCGCGATAATCGTCCAGGGCCGCCTTCATCCGCGGATCGCCCAGGGCGAGAATCGCCACGGCAAAAAGGGCCGCGTTCACGGCGCCCGGCTTGCCGATCGCGAAGGTCGCCACCGGGATGCCGCCGGGCATCTGCACGATCGAAAGGAGCGAATCCAAGCCCTTGAGCGAGGCCGATTCCATCGGCACGCCGAGGACGGGCAGCGCCGTGAGGGCCGCCGCCACGCCGGCCAGGTGCGCGGCGCCACCGGCCCCGGCAATGATGATCTGCAGCCCGCGGGCGGCGGCGCCCGTGGTCCATTCGTGCATCAATTGCGGGGTGCGATGGGCGCTGATCACCCGCTTTTCATAGGCGACGCCGAGGGCGTCGAGGGTCTGCGCGGCGTGCTGCATGGTGTCCCAGTCCGAGGCGCTGCCCATGATGATGCCGACGATTGGCTTGGTCATAGGCCGGAAAACAAACGGCCCCGGCCGCCGTGCTCAACAAGATTTGCTGGCCGCGGCGAAGTTCGCGAGGTCTTCCGGCGTGTCGAGATCGACGGCGAGCTCGGGCAGGTCGACTCCGGCGACCGTCCCGGCCGGCCCCTGGAGCAGCGCCCGCGCGCCCGCCTCGCCGGTTAGGGCGGCGAGAGCGGGGAAGTGCTCCCGCCGGAAAAGCGCCGGGGCTCCGAGCAGCCCCCGGTAGCGCGCGGCGGCGATGCCGAGCCCGCTCGCCGCCTGGGCGGCGAGCAGCTGGGCGATGGTGTTTGCGGAAAACGCCGGCTGGTCGCAGAGCGCGACCAAGGCCGCCTCCAGCGTGCGCGAAAACTGGCCGAGGGTGGAAATCCCGGTCCGGATCGAGGCGGCCATGCCCTCTGCCCACGCCACGTTTTCGACGACCAGCACCGGGTGCCGCGCCAGCTGGGGCCGGATTTTTTCCGCGTGCGCCCCGAGCACGACGACGACGGGCCAGGCGGGGGAGGCCAGGGCCGCCTCGACCGCCCGGAGCAGCAGCGGCCGGCCGGCGACGCAGAGCAGCTGCTTGGGAGCGCCCATCCGGGTGGAGGCTCCGGCGGCGAGAATGACGGCGCCGAAGCGCAGCGGGGGCCTATCCATGGATGGGATGTTTTCGGTCCCGGAGCGGGCGAGCGTCCCGGTGGGCGAGGCGGGCTTGGATTTCCGCGATGATGCTCAGGGCCACCTGTTCGGAGGTGTCCCCGCCCAGATCCAGCCCCACCGGCGCGTGCAGGCGGGCGCGCATTTCCGGAGTGACGGAGAATCCGCCGGCGCTCAAATCCGCCAGGATGCGCTCAGCCCTTTGCTTGGGCCCGAGCAGGCCGAGGTAGGCGAGGGGACGGCCCAGCAATTCCCGGAGGATCGGCACATCATGGACGTAGTGATGGGTCATGACGACGGCCAGCGCCTCCGGCCCCGGGGCGGTCCGGCCCGCCAATTCGTCGGCGGGGCCGGCAATCACCTGGTCAGCGGCGGGAAAACGCTCGGGGGTGGCAAAGGCGCGGCGCGGGTCGGCCACGCAGACGCGCCAGCCGACCTCCTTCGCCAACCGCACCAGCGGCTGCGCGTCGTCCCCCGCCCCGAAGATGACCAGCCGGGGCGGCGGGGGAATCACGTCCAAGAAAACGCCCTCTCCCCGGTCCTCCCATCCCAGGCGGGTGCCCAGCCGGCCGGCCTCGGCTGCCCGCCAGACGACGGCCAGCTCGGACGGCCGCCCTTCGCGAAAATTGGCCTCGGCGGCGACCGCCCAGGCCGGTTTGGGCCCCAGAGGCTCCAGCAACACCCGGACGACCCCGTGGCAGCCGAGACCGACTCCCCAGACCAGGTCGTTTTCCGAGGTCGTATCATAGATCACCACTTCCGCCCGGCCCGTTTCGGTCACGGCGCGCGCACGCGCCAGGATGTCCTCTTCCAGGCACCCGCCGCTGATCGAACCGATCCGGCGCCCATCGGCGGTCAGCACCAAGCGGGCGCCGGGGCGCCGATACGACGAACCCTCCACCGTGACCAAAGTGGCCAAAACATCTCCCACAGAGGTAGATGGTTCGGTCAAATGCCGGATAATGGCCTCAAATTCCTTCATTTTTGCAGCGGGGGATTTTCAAGCGAATGCGGACCGAGGGACAGCCTAATTCGTTTGTAGGACAAGGCCTAGGAAGGGCCAATTTGGGACTCAAATGAAGCGTTTTTGCCTCTGAAATCGTCAATTATGCGACTTGTCGCAAATAATGGGCGTTTCAGCGCGTTTTCTGGGCTTTCTGGCGCGAAAAATGGTTGCGACAAATGTTCCCTTATTCCTTCATCGAGCCAAGCAAAAGCGGCCACCTGCCGCATTGGCTCCATCAACCGCAGCCGAACCGAAACAAACCTATGAAACTCGATTCCAAAAGGAAGTTCGCGGGCAGATTGTCGCTCATGGTGAGCGCAGCTATCGCCCTAACGTTGGCCTCCAGCAACGCAATCCAAGGTCAAACCACGCCGGCGCCAGCTCCGGCCGCGACCGACGCTCAGGCGCCGGTCGAGAAATTGCAAAATTTCGTCGTCACCGGCTCTTACCTGCCGCCGGCCTCGCTGGTGCAGGCAAATCCCGTGACCGTGATTGACGGCACGGTCATCGCCGGCACGGGCGTCGACAACGTCCTGCAGCTCCTGAAGCGCCTCGATACCGGCTTTACCGGAGGCAACAATATCGGCAGCGAATTGGACAACAGCTCCGCCGGCGGCGAGTCGAATGTCTTCTTGCGCAACCTCTCCACGCTGGTCCTGCTTGATGGCCGGCGCATCGTCAGCTCCCCGGCCTCCAACGGATCGGCGGTGGATTTGAACACCATCCCGCTGGCGATGATCGATCACATCGAGGTGCTAAAGGACGGCGCATCGACGGTTTACGGCTCCGATGCGATCGGCGGCGTCGTGAACATCATCACGAAGAAGAATTTCAACGGCGCGGAGACTTACCTCGAGTACGGCAACTCCGGCGACAAGCACTACATCGACAAGACTGCCGGCATCGTGGGCGGCGTCTCCAACGACACGACGTCCATCACCTTTGGCGTCGATTTCTACAGCAATAACGCGTTGCTCTCGACTCAGCGGGCCCTCCCCTCGGCCTCCTTGACCACGCTCCAGTCGTTCGGCGTGGTGCCCGCGAACACGGGCGCCGCCTATTACAGCGGAAGTTATATGGGGCGCGTCAACAACGACGTGCTGGCCGGTTCGCCCCTGGCGATCGGCGGTCCGGGCTACAACGCCTCGATTGTGACTCCGCCGATGCAGACCAACCCCAACGCTCCGGTCCAGAATACCCTGGCCGCGCTGCAGACTTCGGGCGTCTACCTCGTGTCCTCCACCCTGCCGCTCGACGTGCAAGCGGGCGGACCGACCATGTTGAACACCGCTCTCTATGGAACGGCGCTGATCGATCCGGAGGACCGGCGCCAGTTCCTGGTCAATGGCGATCACAAGATCTTGGGGGATAACCTGGAAGGGTACGCCCAGGTCATGTACGCGGACACGATCAACAATGCGGAAACCCTGGCCCCCGCGCCGCTGGCCGCGGTGGCCTCCTCGAATCTGACGATTCCGGCCAACAACCCCTATAATCCGTTTGGCGTCCTGATCGGCGTCGGCACGCCGACCGTCGGCAATGCCGCTCCCAGCGTCCGGACGCGCCTGCTCGACCTCGGCAACCGGACGAATCACATCAACACCGCCACTTACCGCGCCCTCGCCGGATTGAAGGGCACGATCAACGAAGATTACAGCTGGGACACGTCCATCAGCTATAGCCGGGCCGACAATGCCACCGAGACTTTCGGCGGGGCGAACGGCCTGGTCATGAACCAACTCCTCATTCCCGAGGTCGTGAACGGCGCCTATGTGCCCGATCCGATCACCGGCAAGCCGCTGTCGGTTTACGTCAGCCCGACGACCGGCCTGAATGTCCCCGTGTTCAATTATTTTGCGGCCGTTCCCGGCCAGCAGGCGGCGGCCACCCTGAACGCCCTCAAGACCACTCTGTTCACCAACGGCACGACCGAGATGAAGCAATACGACGCCGTCTTCAAGGGCACGCCCTTCGAACTTCCGGCCGGCAAGCTGTCATTCGACGTCGGCGCGGAGTACCTGCGCCAGGACATCACCTCCTCGGCGGACGGTCTCTACTCGACCGGCCTGGCGCTCGGCTTCACCGCCATCAACACGTTTGGCGGAGGAACGCTCGCGGACACAGCCTACTTCGGGGAAATCGGCATTCCGATCGTGTCGCCGGCCATGAGCGTTCCCGGCATCTACTCCCTCGACGCCAACGTCGCCCTGCGCAATGAAAAGCTGAGCACCGGCCCGACTTCGACGGTGCCGAAGATCGGCGTCAAATTGCAGCCCTTCAACAAGGACCTGACCCTGCGCGGCACGTTCGCGAAGGCCTTCGCGTCGCCGGCCCTGTTCGACCTGTTCGGCCCGCCGGTGGGCAATGCCCCCTACGAGTCCGTGCTCACCGGAAACGGCAGCCCGAGCGCGGGCGGTGCGACCGGCGGCTTGTCGACCGGCCAGTTCATCAGCGAGGACACCGAAGACAGCAATCCGAAGCTCCAGCCATCGACGGCTGAGACGACGACGCTCGGCTTTGTCTATTCGCCGCACCAACTGCGGGGGCTCACGGTCAGCGCGGACTACTACCATGTGCACCAGGGCAATTTCGGCGGCATCGACTACACCGGCATTTTGGCCAACCTGAATGCCCTGGGCTCGGCCTCGCCTTATGCGGCGAACTTCGTCTTCGCCGACGGGACGGTGCTCAAGTCCACGGCTCCCAACCAGGTCACCTCGACCAACATCGGCCAGCTCACCGTCGTCAAGGACTTCGGCGGCACCCAGTGGACCGATGGGCTCGACGTGGATGTCGATTACATCCTTCCGGTGCCCCCGGAATCCGGGAAATGGACCGTGGGCGCCAACGGCAATATCCTGTTCAACTACAAATATCGCACCG
>Ga0206831_1196_pt1 | contig 15345 bp, 2 predicted proteins | sample Alteio_BWOrgCont_73_FD_152876 | JGI IMG/M metagenome (GOLD analysis project Ga0206831, IMG submission 152876) | Enriched cells from forest soil in Barre Woods Harvard Forest LTER site, Petersham, Massachusetts, United States -... | ecosystem: Environmental > Terrestrial > Soil > Temperate forest > O...
GAGACGGTCAGCATGACCGTCTGCGTGCCGGTTCCGGAGACGTTCGTGGCGGTGGGCGAGAAAACGTAGGTGCCGGGGCCGGGTGGTGTGCCGGAGATGATGCCGGTGGTCGTATCGACCGACAACCATCCAGGTAGTCCGGTGGCGCCGAAGCTGGTCGGCGAGGCGTTGCCCGTGATCTGATAAGTAAAGGGCGTGCCGACGGTGCCGGTGGCCGTGGCCGCGCTGGTGATGACAGGCGCGACGTCGATGTAGAGCGTCACCGTCTCCGGCGTGCCTGAGCCGGTGGAGTTATTCGCCGTCATCGTGATCGTATAGGTACCAGCCTGGATCGGCGTGCCGGAGATGGTGCCCGAGGTCGGATCGAACGTGAGGAATTGCGGCAAGATTCCGGTGAGGGTCCAGTCGGCGGATTGAGAGAAGAGCTTGTGGATCAAGAGAGCGACGAGGGAGGGCTGAACGTTTGAGAGGACGACGCCGGTGCTCGAGACGACGAAGAGCGCCTTCGGGGTGAAGCTCAGCGGCGTGAGCGCGGGGGAGAAGAGCGCGCTGGCGCCGGTGAAGATGGGAACGTGTGTCGTCGGTTGCGTGGCGACAAAGGTGAAGACCGTTCCGGAGCCGACGCCGCCTGCACTGGTTGTGCCGTAGAAATTACCGTTCGCATCCTGATAGAGGCCGGACATCGGGGAGGAGCCGTCATTGCTCACGCTGTTATCGCCGAACTGGTGGACGAGCGTAACCGAGCCCGTCGCGTCCATGGAGAAAACAGTTCCCTCACTGGCCGAACCGCCCTGATAAGTCGTGCCGTAGAAATTACCGTCGTCGCCGAGCACGAGCGGAGCCATCGGGTGGGCGCCATCGCTTGTCACAGTGCCATCGCCGAAGTTGTGCAGGATGGTGACGACTCCCGCAGTGGTCGTCTGGAAGACGGTGCCGGTGCCGTTGGAGCCGCCATTGTCCGTGGTGCCGTAAAAAGTACCGTTGAATTGAATGAGTGGCGCGACGGGATTGGCGCCGTCGTTGGCGAGGTCCCCGAAACTATGGAGGATGGTCAACGCGCCTGCGGGAGTGATCTTGAAAATGGTTCCGGCCGAGTGGTCGCCGCCGCCCTCAGTAGTGCCGTAGAAATTCCCATCGGCGGCCTGGAGCAGATTGGCTTCGGGAGACGCGCCATCGCTGGTCACGCTGCCATCGCCGAAACTGTGGAGGATGGTCACGGCGCCGAGCGGGGTGATTTTGTAGACGGTACCCAGACCGGCTGAGCCGCCACTTTGCGTGGTGCCGTAGAAATTGCCGTCCGTGCCTTGGACCAATCCGGCGGATTGAGGAAGGGTGCCGTCGTTGGTCACGCTGCCATCTCCGAAGCTGTGGAGAATAGTTTCCGCTCCCTGTTGCGTGAATTTGAAGACGGTGCCGAGGCTGGCCGTGCCGCCGCCGTAGCTGGTGCCGTAGAAGCTGCCGTCTGCGGCTTGCAGGAGACCCTGCGGAGTGAAGCCGTCGGGAAAGACGCTCGATCCGAACGAGTGGACAACTGTGGTGATTCCCTGCCGGGTGATATTATAAACGGTCCCGGAAAATCCACCACCGCCGCCCACGGATACGCCATAGAAAGTGCCGTCAAAGCCTTGGAAAATAACGCCCGGACCGGCGGCATCCTGCGGGATGGCATTGGGGTCGGAGTTATCACCGAAACGATGGATGATGTTGTACTCCTGGGACACCATCGGCGGCGCGCCGAAAATCTGAATCGCGAGGGTCACTGGCGTGCTGGTGCCGAAGGTGTTCGAGGCGGTCAGCGTGACCGTGTAGGGGCCGGCGGTCGTCGGGGTGCCGGAAATGATGCCCGTTGTGGTGTCGATGGAGAGTCCGGAGCCAGTCAGGCCTGATGCGCTGTAACTGGTGGGATTATTGGTGGCGATGGTGGGATAACTGAAGAAGGTTCCCACGGTGGCGTAGGCGCTGAGGATGCTGGTCACGACCGGCACGGGCAGCGGGACGATGGTGATCGTCAGCGGCGCGCTGGAGGGGCCTTTGCTGTTGCTCGCGGTGATGACGGCCGAGCTGGTGCCATCTGCGGTGGGCGTGCCGGTGATCAGCCCGGTCGCCGGATTAAGCGATAATCCGGAGGGCAGATTCATCGCGGCATAGCTCGTGGGCATGTTCGTTGCCGTCGTCTGGAAACTGAAGGGAAGGCCGACGGTCCCGTTCGCGGTCAGCGCGCTGGTGATGACCGGAAGGCCCGAGGAGAACTTGAAGACGACGCCGGCTTGCACGGCCGCTCCGCCGCCGAAAGTCGCCCCGTAGAAGGTGCCGTCCGAGCCTTCAACCAGGCCTGCCAGCGGATCCGAGCCATCACCCACGACGCTTCCATCCTTAAAGCTGTGAAGGATGGTGACCACTCCCTGCGGCGTGATGCGATAGATGGTCCCCGCGCCAGAACCAAAATCCTGCACCGCGAAACCGGAGCCACCTTCCGAGGACATCCCGTAATAGTTTCCGTCGAGGCCCAGGATAAGGCTGCCGACAGGAAGCTCGGCATCGTTTGGCACGCTTCCGTCGTTGAAGGCATGAAGAATGGTGACCTGACCCTGAGGTGTAATTTTGTAGGCCACGCCGAAACCGGCAGAAATGCCGCCCGCATTGGTGGTGCCGTAGAAGTTACCGTCCGGCCCCTGGATCAGGCCTCCAACGGGGTTTGCTCCATCATGAGCCACGCTGCCGTCACCGAAGCTGTGCAGCACGGTGACCTGTCCCAAGGGCGTGACTTTATAGACGACGCCTTGCCCGGCCGATCCGCCGTCATCGGTCGTCCCATAAAAATTGCCGTCCGAGCCCTGGATCAAGGGACTTTGCGGAGATACGCCATCATTGGCCACGCTGCCATCGGCGAAATAATGCAAGATGGTGACCTGCCCCTGCGGCGTGATTTTATAAACGACACCCGCCTGGCTGGAGGAACCGCCACTGGTGGTGGTGCCATAAAAATTGCCGTCGGCAGCTTGCACCAAGGCTTCCTGCGGCAATGCGCCGTCCACCGGCACGCTGCCATCTCCGAAGCTATGAAGAATGGTGACAGTTCCCTGGGGCGTCATTTTGAAGGCGGTCCCTGAGCCGGCCGACCCGCCATCCTGCGTGGTGCCATAAAAATTGCCGTCCGAGCCTTGGACGAGACCACCGAAGGGATTGGTACCATCGTTCGTGACGGTGCCGTCGCCGAAGCTGTGAAGGATGGTGACCTGGCCTCGAGGAGAGACTTTATAAACCGATCCCTGGTTGGCAGAGCCGCCATTGGCCGTCGTGCCATAGAAATTGCCGTCCGTGCCTTGGATCAGGTTACAGCCGGGATTGGTGCCATCGTTCAGGACGGTGCCGTCGGCGAAGGTATGAAGAATGGTGAGCGACGAGGGCGGGAGCGGCGGCGTGTAGGTCAACGTGATGTCGTTGCCGTCGCCGCCCTTGTAGGTCGCGACAAAGGTGTAGGTATTTCCGCCGAAGCTGGCCGTGATCGTGCCGCCCTCGCCGACATTGGTGAAGGTGCCGGTGATCGGACCGGAGCCGGTGTTGCTGACAACGGTCAACGTTGTCGCTGCCACGGGTGCGAAGTTGAGGTTGATCGTCAGGGTCGTGCCGGTGGCGATGTAACCATTGGAGATGAGGCCGACGTCGGTGGCCGAGGAGAAGCTCGGATTGAAAGCGGGTGGAAGGACCTGAGCGAGGATGGTGAAGGTATTCACCGTATCGTAGCCAGCGACGTCGTAGACGTTGGCGCTGGGACTACTGATCGAGGAGGCCAGAAAATAATCGATATTACCGATATAGGTGTGAGTGGCGACCATGGAACCGGCGGGGATGAGCGCGGTGTTGAAAGCGACGGTGCTGGCCTCGCCGACGCCGCTCTTTTGCTTGAAGAGGACGGTGCCATCGTCGTAGGAGTCGATATTGGCCGCTTCGTAGCAGTTGGTGGCGAACGTACCGGCGGTCTGATTGTCGGCGGCCCAGGTGATGGTGTTGTCGATGGTGGGGTCGAGGACGAGTTGGCCGAGGGTGTTCCAGATGGGAGCGGCGCCGTTGACCTGAAGGATTTGCGGCGCGTTGGTGTAGACGTCGCCGGTGAGGGAGACGACGTGGCCGTCTGGGAGCGTGTAGTTGCCGTCGGGGTAGGTGGTGTTGAGCGCGGTGATGCTGCCGACGGCGCCGCTGGAGAAGGCGTATTGGCCGCTGCCATCGTTACTGCCGGGATCGTAGCTGAGAGTATAATTCGTGGCGCCCGGGCCGATGGTCGTTCCTGCCACAGCGTTTTGGATACCGAAGCCGTATGGCGCAACGGTGGAGATATCGCCCAACGGCGCGGGCGCGGGTGTCGCGGCCGAGGTCTGGAGCAGGATCTCGCCTTTTCGGGCGACGTTGTAGGTCGAAAGGGGAGCGGTGGGGGTACCCACCTGAAGGAGGAATTGGACCTGCGTCTGGTAACTGGCAAAAGCACTGACGCCGGGCAAGGGGCTTGAGAAGGAACTGTTCTCAAACGAGACGGTGACTTGATAGAGAGCATTTGTAGTCAGGGTGTTGCCAGGAATCGTATAGGTCGAGGTGGTGCCGTTCGCGGGAAGAGAGGCGTTGATGCTGGTGTTGTTGACCTGGAAAAAGATGGCGCCGACGGCGGAGTTGAAGGCGGGAAAGGTGAAGACAACGGGCGAGGTGGGATCGACGACGACGAGGTTGCCATTGCTCCAGTTCGCGTTGGTGACGCTGGTGATTTGCGGAATGAGGGTCGGGTAATTATCGCCAACCAAGGGAACCGAAGCGGAATAGGTGTTGGGGATGGTGGTCTGGATCGAGAAGTTGTAGGTGCCGGCGGAGAAGGCGGCGTCCATCGCGGCCTTGGTCGTAAAGCTCTCGCTGAAGTTCAGGCCGTTCGCACCGGATTGGTAGGTTTGCGCCGTTCCGCCGGGCGGGGTGAAGCTCGAGTTGGAGAGCAGACTTCCGGTCGAACCCGGATTGGCGCTGGTGTCGAACTGGTAAGGCTGCTCGGGCAGGAGAACGGGCGCAGCGGGGCTCGACTGGCTGTAAACGGTGCTTTTCTGAACGGTAATGGCGGCGAGATCGGTGGGACCGTTGGCCTGCACGGTTTGACTTTGCGTGGCGGCAGCGGAGTAGGTGCCGTTGCCGGGCTGGTCGGCGTTGATGGTGACCGGCCCCAGTCCGGTGAAAGTGATAATATTGCCGATGACAGTGGCGGGCCCGGTGGTGACGGTGTAGATCACGGGCAATCCGGAAGAAGCGGTAGCCGTGAGCGTGAGAGGAAATGCCGCGTTTTGGAAGCTGGCGAGGGCGGGGAAGGTGATGAACTGGTCCTGGCCACCGGAGGAACTGGAGTTGACGGTGAAGGTCTGGCTGACGGGAGTCGCGGCCGCGTAGGTGGCGTTGCCGGATTGATTAGCCAGCACGGTGACACCGCCGACTCCGGTAAAGGTGAGGACGTTGCCGGCAAGGGTGGCCGGGCCGTTGGCGATGCTGAAGGTGACAGGCAGACCGGAAGTGGAGGTGGCCACGAGCGTGACGCTGGTGCCGACGACCTGGTTGGGATTGATCGCGGGAAAGTTGATCGATTGCTCCAACGTGCCGGGGGAAGCCGCGATGGCCGTGAAAAAGTTGGCGGTCTCGTAGCCGCCTAATTCGAATACATTGGCGCTGGGACTCGTGACCGAGGAGGCGAGGAAATAGCCGATGCTTCCGACGTAGGTATGCTGTGTGATCAGCGCGTTGGCCGGAATGGTGAGGGTGTTGAAAGGCGCGGTGGCAGGGGTGCCGATGCCCGACTGCTGGCCGGTACCCGCGCTATCTCCCGCGTCAGACTGGAAATTGACTTCCTCATGACCATTGCTGGCGAAGGTTGTGGCGTTCACGCTGAAGGCGGTCCAGGTGATCGTATTGGCGATTGTCGGATCGAGGATCAACTGGCCCTGGGCGTTCCAGTTTGGGGCGGCACCGTTGACCTGGGTGACCTGGGGGATGTTGGGATAACTATCGCCGGTGACAGTCACCGTGTGTCCGTCGGGCAAGGCGTAACTGCCGTCCGCGTAAGAGGAATCGAGCGACGATTGATCCGGGATCGGGCCGCTGGAGAAACGATAGGGGGCATTGACGTCCAGGCTCTGCTGGCCGAAAAGAAGGGGGTAATTGCTGGCGCCCGGTCCCGTGACATTTCCGATCGATTGATCCTGGATGAACAGGCGGTAGGGTGCCGGGTCATAGTTGTCGTTGTCGCCGGCGCCGTTGATCGGGGTGCTGTTGGACGTCTGCACCAGGGCATGGCCTTTTCCGACGACATTCAAGGTTGCTGTCGGCGGGGTGGGTGTCCCGGTTTGAAGGACAAAGTTGACCTTGGAGCCGTTGAGGGCGTTTCCGGTGACGCTACCAATGTTGCCACTGCCGGAGATATTGTTCACGAGAACGAAGCCGTGAAAGGTCGAGTTGTTCGGCAGGATGTTGCCGGCAATGGTATAGGTCGTGGTCAGGCTGCCGCTTGAGTTGATGCTCACGCTGGTATTCTGGCCATCCAGCTCGAAGTAAGCGCCGGTTCCGGTTGGGTTAAGCCACGTGAAAACCACGGGTTGGGTGATATCGGTGACTTGTAGGACTCCGGTGGAGGCGTTCCAAGTTGCGTTGGTAACACTGGTGATCTGGGGCGTGGCGGGGAAGTTATCGCTGCCGAGCGTGAGCTGGGTGTTGTAGGTATTCGGCGTCGTTGTTTGGACCGTAATATTGTAAGTGCCGGGGCCAAAGGCGCTCTCCAACTGGGTCGTGCTCAGGAAGTCGGCCTGAAACCTCGCCCCGCCCGACCCGGCCTGGAAGGTGACCGTAGATGAACTGCCCGAGGGAGGCGTGATGGTCGAGGTGGACAAGATGCCGCCCGTCGTTCCCGGATCAATCGCCGCAAAGAAAGTCATCGGGGCGTCAGGATCGGGGGTGACGCTCGACGGGCTGGTCTGATTGAAGACCACGTTCTTGGCTATCTGGAAGAAGCCAACGTCGGTGGGTTGCGCCTGGGCAAGACCCGTCAACGTAAGTGCAGCCAGCCAAAAAAGAGCCCGCGTCAATTTCATGAAATTTCTGCAGCGACGATCGTGGCCAAGGAGCATTTACCTATCAATGGAGCGATGATCGAGAGAGCGGCGATCATAAATGTTCTATCTAGTACGTGGAGCACGGGCTTTGGGTTGCGCAAGAATAGCACAACTATTTTATCGAGCGATTCTATTCTCGCACGCGCCCCATAAAGTCACGCGAATGAAACCGACATGCCGATGATTAATGCGGAAAACCCGCGCCTCGTCACTGAACTATGCGACTGCGACGGCTTACGGAGAAATGACGTCGAGGCGGAGGAACTGCTTCGGGCCGGAGATGGGGACGAGGGCCTGCATGATCGGGTCGCCGGTGGTGGGGTCGGTGCCGGCTTGGCTGACGGGGGGATCGGTGACGGTGGTCCAGCTCTGCAGATCGGTGGAAGTCTGGACGTTGACGGTGAGCCCGGTCGCGGCCTGGTTCTGGCGATAGGTGAGGGTGAGGTAGGCCGTGCCGCCTAAGGTGGTCGTTCCCACCGTGGGAAGCGCGGCGCGGGCGGAGGTGGTGAGGGGGACCGTGGGATCGATGTGGTAGAGATATTTCAGCAGATTGGGGATGCCGTCATGGAGTGGCGTGGCGCTGGGTCCGCTGACGAGGGAATATTGAGCGGTCCACTGGCTATAAGGTGTAACGGTGGAGCCGGGACCGACTGCGCCCGGTACCGCGGCTCCGCCCGTGCCGGAGACCGCGATGGTCGTGGGGCTTCCCGTGGCGTTTGAGGTCACGGTGATGGAGCCGCCATAGGAGATCGTGGTGATCGGCGCAAATGTCACGGTGACGTTCTGGGTGCTGCCGGCGGCGATGGGGCCGGACCAGCTTCCGCTGAATCCGGTGGGGTAGGTGATGTTGCTGACCGTGACGGGAGAATTGCCCGTGTTCTTGATCGCCAGCGTAGCGGTGGCCGTCGTATGGATGGGGACACTGCCGAAGACAAGAGTGCCGGACAAGGTGAGCGTTTTGGTTGCCGGGACGGCGAGAAATCCATGATAGACAAAGTTGATGTCTTCGTACGCGCCGACAATATTCGTTCCAGCGATTCCGGTGATGGCAGTGCGCCTACTGCCGGGGACATCGATGGTGGTGTAGGTGCCGGCATTATAGATGAAGCCGTGAGGGATGGCGTTGAAATTAGAATAACTGCCGCTCGCATTCGAATTGAAGGATTGGGTATAGGTGCCCACGACGTTGCTGCCGGAAATGCCGGACACCACGGTTTCCTTGCTGCCGGGATAGGCGATGGAGGTGTAGGTGCCGCCGCTATAGAGGAATCCGGTGCCACTTTGGGCCGTACTGCTGAGTTGATAAACGCCGAGAACATTATTTCCACTTACGGCACCCGTTGCGGTCTTGGTGGCGCCGGGATAGGAGATCGAAGTGTAGGTTCCGCCATTATATAGAAAGCCGTGAAGAATACCGGAGGTATCCTCATAGGTGCCGACGATGTTGCTGCCGGAAATGGCACTGACGCCGGTTTTATGTGCACCCGGATAGGAGATCGAGGTGTAGGTTCCTCCGTTGTAGAGAAAGCCATGGCCGATATGAGTGGCATCCTGGTAGGTGCCCACGACGTTGCTGCCGGAAACGGCGGCGGCAGCGGTCTCCTTGGCGGCCGGGTAATCGAGCGTGGTGAATTGGCCGCCGGTGTAGACGAAGCCGTGGCCGACTTTGGAGAGATCCTCCACGGCGCCGACGATGCTGGTGCCGTCGGTCCCCTGGGCGACGGTTTTGTTGCCGACGTTGATATCTTCGAGGAGGGTGTACCGAGTGCCGCTATAGAGAAAACTGGATGGATTGTTATGGCTGTCGAGGTAGGTGACTAGGACATTGCCGTTGGCGGCGACGCTGACGTTTCCGCCGTGGGTCGTGCCGAGGAGATCAAGTTGGGTGAAGACGTATTGTGCCTTCAGCAGCGGGCTGAAAAATAGTCCCACGGCGAGGAACGTCAGCATGGCGAGATGAAGGCGTATTTTCATAGCAGTGGGTTAGGGTGAGGTGACGTCCAGCCGGATAAATTGATGGGAGGTGCCGTTGGAGATAACGCCGATTTCCATGATGGGATCGCCGGTTTGCGGGTCGGTGCCGATCGGTTGGTAAATGTCGGGAGGGACGGTTGTCCACGTTTGGAGATCGGAAGAGGTTTGCAGATGGACGCTCACGTTGGTGGCCAGCTCGAATTGGCGATAGGTGAGGGTGAGATAGGTGGTGTTTGGGGTGCTGGTCGAGTCAAGGCCCAAGGTGGGCAGGGCGTTGACGTCGTTCGCGGTGACGGGCTGGTTGGGGTCGAGATCGTAGAGATATTTGAGGAAATTGGGGACGCCGTCATCCTTGGGCGTGTCCGTCGGGCTGCCGGTGGGGGAATGAAGCATGGCCCATTGAGCGTAGGTCTGCGGAGTGGGGGTGACGACGTTGAGGCTCAGTGCAGCCGAAGCGGTGCCGGTGCCGTTCATGGCGAAGACCTGGGCGGAAGTTGTGCCGAGCGCCGAAAGGGTTCCGCTGATGAGGCCGGTCAGCGGGTTGAAGTGGACGCCGTTGGGAAGACCGACGGCGCTGAAGACGCTGACCGCTCCGGTGGCCGGTATATAATAGGAGAAGGGGATGTTCTGGTAGATCGGGACCGTGAGTGGTCCGTTGATCACGGGTGAACCGGCAGCGGCAATGGTGAAGGTGATTTCCGCTGCGGTGGTGCCGGAACTATTCGTGGCGGTGATCGGGACGGAGTAGGTACCGGCGGTGGTGGGCGTGCCGGAGATGATGCCGAGAACGGGATCGCAGGTGAGACCGACGGGGAGATTTAAGGCGGTGTAGGCGGTGGGGCTCAGCGTCGCCTGGATGGGATAATCGAGAGAAGCACCGGCAGCACCATTAAAGGTCGATGGGCTGGTAATAGCTGGCGCGCCAGCGGAACCGCCCGTGACGGTGAGGACGACTTTTTGCGTGGAGGTTCCGGCATAATTGGCGGCCACGGCGTTGAAGGTGAAGATGCCGCCCGTGGGAGGCGTGCCGGAGAGTTGCCCACTGGCGGTATCGACCGAGAGCCACGCAGGGAGGCCTGTGGCGCCGAATTCATTCGGGAGGGCGTCGGCGGTGATGGTGTAGCTGAAGAGTGTCAGCTTGTTGCCGCCCGCGGTGCCGGGGCTGGTGATGAGCGGTGGGACGTCGATGTAGAGGGTGATGACCTGGGGTTGGCCGTCTCCAAAGCTGTTGTTGGCGGTGAGGGTGACTTGGAAGGTTCCGCTTTCGATGGGCGTGCCGGAGATGGTACCGGAGGTGTCGTCGAACGTCAGGGTGTTGGGTAACGTGCCGGAAATCGTCCAGTTGGTCGGCCCGAAGTTGGGTTTGATGACCTGGCCGACGAGTTGTTTCGAGCGGCCGGGAATGGCGCTGGACTGTTCCGCGCCGCTGCCGGAAACGCCGAACTCAGCCTTGGGTGTGTAGCTAAAAGGCGCGTTAAGCGCGGACGCAGCGAAGGCGGAGCCGACGAAGATGGGGGCATGGACCGGCCTTTGTCCGGCGAGGATGGCGAAGACGGTACCAAAGCCGTTGCCGAAACCGCCGACCTGCGTGGTGCCGTAGAAGTTTCCATCGAGGGCCTGGCAGATGCTGGTGGGATAAGCGCCGTCGCTGGTGACGGTGCCGTCGCCGAAGCTATGGAGGATGGTGAGACTGCCGGTGCGAGTGATGCTGAAGAGGGTGCCCTGTCCGGCGGAACCGCCGAGCGAAGTGGTGCCGTAAAAATTGCCGTCGTAACCTTCGATGAGCGGGCTCTGCGGGGTGTCGCCGTCGTTGGTGACGGTGCCATCACCGAAGCTGTGGAGGATCGTGACGGCGCCGGCGGTGGTGATCTTAAAGACACAGCCGGAATCGAATGATCCGCCGATGGGCGTGGTGCCGTAGAAACTTCCATCGTCGCCTTGATAGAGAGAGGCGTCAGGCTGGCCGCCATCGTCCGAGACGGTGCCGTCGCCGAAGCTATGGAGAATCGTTACCTGGGTTGTCAGCTGACCTGTCGTCTGGCCTTGGAGGGTAATCTTGAAAACGGTACCGGCATTGGCGGTCGTGGAACCACCGGCGAAGGTCATGCCGTAGAAATTGCCGTCGGTACCTTGGATCAAACCGGAGGTGGGGAACTGGCCGTCGTTCGTAACGGAACCATCGCCGAAGCTGTGGAGGATGGTGACGCCGCCCTGGGCCGTGATGCGATAAACGCAGCCTTCGTTGGCTGAGCCGCCGAATTCCGTGGTGCCGTAGAAATTGCCGTCGAGGCCCTGAATGATTCCGGGCACGGGCGACACGCCGTCGTTGGTGATGCTGCCGTCGCCGAAGTGGTGGAGGATGGTGACGGTTCCCAGGGGCGTTACTTCGTAGAAATAACCGCCGGTAGAAGCGCCGACGTTTTGAGCGGTGCCGTAAAAATTGCCGTTGGAGGCCTGAACGAGTCCCACAGCGGTGCGCGCAGCAGTAGAGGAGCCCGCCAGGGACGAGTTTGGCCCCAGCGAAACCGGGTTTAAAGCCAGGCCCTGCGTGGTGATGTCAAAAACCGTGCCGTCGGTTCCGGTGCCGCCTGCCTGGGTCGCACCGAAGAGGTCACCGTTAAAGCCCTGAAAGATGGTGCTGGGATATTGTCCCTCGGAGGGAATGTTGCCGTCGTTGAACTGGTGGAGGACGACATATTCCTGGCTCAAGGTGGGGGTGCCGCTCAAAACCTGGATCGTGAGGGTTTCCGTTTCGGAGGGGCCGGAGCCATTTGAAGCGGTGATTGAAACGGGATAAGTGCCGGGCGTCGTGGGCGAGCCGGAGAAGATGCCGGTAGTGGACTCAAACATCAGGCCCGGAGGAAGGGGCGAGGCGGTGAAGCTGCTCGCGCCGTTCGTAGCGGTGATGGTGTAGGAGAAGGGTGTGTTGGTGGTTCCGTACGCGGTGAGGATGCTGGACACGACGGGGACGGGTAAGGCCTCGATATTAAATGAAAGTTGGACGACACTGGAGCCGAAGGCGTTGGTCAAGGTGACGGTGACCGGGAAAAATTCAACGGTGGTTGGAGTTCCGCTGATAATGCCGGTGGCGGGATCGAACACCAGGCCGTCGGGCAACGTTGTGACGGCGATATTGGTCGTCGATTGTGAGGCGGTGATGGTGGAAGTGAAGGGGACGTCGACGTTGCCGCCGAGCTCGGGAGAACTAGTCAGCGCGGGTAGGTTTAACATGACGACGAATGCCGTGCCTTCGAATGAGGGGCCACCACTTTCCGTCGTGCCGTAGAGATTTCCATCTGAACCCAGGACAAGGGGAGCCTCACAATTGGCTCCGTCATTTTGCGTGGATCCGTCGTTAAAATTATGCAGGACAGAATACTTTGACTGAGGCGTTATCTCAAAAATAGTGCCATTGAAGCCGTCGCCTCCGGAAGATGTGGTGCCATAGAAATTGCCATCGGCGCCCAGGACCAGGGCGGCCTGAGGCGAATAGCCGTCGTTGGCCGCGCCGCCATCGGCAAAAGCATGCAGAATGGTGACTGTGCCCTGAGGTGTCATCTTGAAGATCGTACCCGAATTTGCCGCGCCGCCACTGGCCGTGGTGCCGTAGAAGTTGCCGTCGGAACCCTGAATCAAGGGTGCCTCGGGATTCTGGCCGTCGCTGCCCGCGATAAAGCTGTGAAGGATCGTGACGGTTCCTGCGGGCGTCATCTTGAACACGGCGCCTCCCACTCCCACACCGGAGGCCGCTGGGGCCGCGCCTCCGTGCGAGGTCGTACCGTAGAAATTGCCGTCGGAGCCTTGGACCAAGGCCGCCAGGGGATCTTCGCCGTCGTTGATGACGCTGCCATCGGCAAAGGTGTGAAGAACGGTGAACTGGCCTTGCGGGGTGATTTTAAAGACGACGCCATGTCCGATATCGCTCGTGAAAGATCCAAATGGGGAAAAAAAGGAAATGATGCCGCTGGTCGTGCCATAGAAATTGCCATCCGTGCCCTGAATAAGTGCGGCCTGGGGGATGCCCTGGTAGGTGCTGGGGCCGTTATAGTAAATGGGAAAGCTATAAAGAATCGTGACCTGCCCCTGCGGCGTTATCTTGAACACAGTGCCGCTGCTGGCCGAGCCGCCGCCGGTAGTCGTGCCATAGAAATTGTGGTCCGCGCCTTCCACGAGACTGGCCTGGGGAGCGGCACCATCGCTCGTGACCGACCCGTCGCCGAAAGTGTGCAGGACGGTCATAGCCCCTTGGGGCGACATCTTGAAAACGGTGCCTTTTTGAAAAGCGCCACCGTTGGGAGTGACTCCATAAAAATAGCCATCGGAACCCTGGATCAAGCCGGCCTGGTTTGGCGGAGTGGCATTAACCGGGAGGGGGCTGGCCAAGTCCAGGAGAGTGGTGACCGATTGAGCCTCTGCTTGGCCCCGGAGAACCAACGACAAAACCGCCACGAGCACGAGCCGTGCGAAAAGGGTGTTGGGGCGCGGCAGCTTCATGATCACTCTTAAATCGACTGACCTTTAGCGGCTGAGAGAGTGTCAGAAATATTTATACGCGCAATTTATTTTGTCGAATTTTTGAGAAAAATTTTGAAAAAGCTTTCTGGGCTTAATGGCAAAGTTGCATTTTGGCTGAAAAATCGAGCTATTCGCGGGCAACGGCGGATTTGCTTGCCGCAGGGCTTGACGAGTCCATACTCCTTGTCGATGCCTCGTGGCACCCGCAACGGAGTGTAGCTTAGCTTGGTAGAGCGCCTGGTTTGGGACCAGGAGGTCGTAGGTTCAAATCCTATCACTCCGATTTTTTCTCCTCTGATAAAGTCTGTTGAGCTTGGTTTGGCTTGCTAAAGTGTGACGGTCGGATGCAACACTTTTCGATGAGTGCTATCGGCAAAGGAATCTATCTCCGGGGTAACATCTACTGGCTGGCGGTCCAAAAAGCGGGAAAGCGTTCCTTTATTTCGCTTCAAACAGGCGATCCATTGTAGGCACTCCAACGTGCAGGCCAAGCCCGCGCAAGTGAAACCATTACCCCGAAAACGGGTTTAGCTGGAGACATTGACCGTTGGATCACAACTCGCATCCGGCAGAGCAAGTTCGGTTCAAAACGCACGCAAGAGTGGGCGAAAGGGGTAGGCAAGCACCTCAAGGATTATTTCAAGGGGACTTCCGCTTCTGTCTCCAAAAAAGATGTGGAAGAGTTTTTCATCTTCCTCAAAACCAAGATGAAGGAGACTTCCGCTTTCAGCTACATGATCGGAGTGCGTGCCTTTTTCGCTTGGACGATGGAATAGCGCATTCGGTTCGATAACCCTGCCAAGGGGATCGTCAGCAAGAAAAAGCGATTAGCCCGACTTCGCTTTGCCACAAAAGCCCAGAGAAACAAGGCCATTATCAACGGCGACGTTGTTACGGGCAGCAGTGTCAGGTGCACTGTTAGTCAGGCTGCCGGTTAATCTACCGGACTAGAAAAGGTGAGTCTCGAACTCCCTGCCGCGGTAAATCCTGTTCAAACAAACAACGGCACCTCCAAAACCGGCTTCAACACTTCCCACTGTGCATCCCTGATAAACATCCCACACTTAAGCAATTTCTATACTCATCCGACTTTTCGGATAGCCTCTAGGGAAGAGCGCGAACCACCCAGTTCAATTCGGAAATCCGTTTGATGCAGGCTTGCAGGGTTTCGTAAACGGAACGCAATTCGGCTACGATCGGGTCTGACTCAGGTAGTTGAACTAAGGCCGGGCTGGGATGCGGAAAGGTCATCTCGAGGGCCTCCTCCTTCTCCTCTTCCTGTGCCAGTGAAACAGTTTCCTGGAAGCGATGGAATGCGTCCGCCAGATCGGTGAAACTTTGAGCCAGGGACTGATCCATGGCTTGAAGCATCGGCTGGAGGGAAACAAGACGTCCCGTAGGGAGATCCCGCAGCTTCTTCTGATTCAACGCGAGCAGCAGGAAGGCGGCGAAACTCACTTCGGCGGCCATGGTTTCCAGTTGCCCCCCGCGCACGGTCCTGGGATCAATGGCGAGGGTCAGCTCGATTTTGGTTTCGTCAAGAAGGAGCCGCGCTGCGCCTAATTCGCCGTACAGTTCGTGACGAAAAAGAAACGCGTGTTTGCGTGCTTCGTCGGGCGACAGGGTCGGAGAAACAACGCCCGGGGCCTTTGCCATGAGATGGAGAAGGGCGATCAATTTGTCCACCAGTTGCCGTCGCGAGGAGATGTGCCAGAGATGATCAAAGAAAATC
>Ga0206831_1197_pt1 | contig 15340 bp, 7 predicted proteins | sample Alteio_BWOrgCont_73_FD_152876 | JGI IMG/M metagenome (GOLD analysis project Ga0206831, IMG submission 152876) | Enriched cells from forest soil in Barre Woods Harvard Forest LTER site, Petersham, Massachusetts, United States -... | ecosystem: Environmental > Terrestrial > Soil > Temperate forest > O...
AGCACGCAGGCCTGCTTGGCCGGAGAATCGTTGAAGACGGTGAAGTAGACGCTGCGGCCGCGGCCGTAGCGCTCAACCCAAACGTGCGGGACTCCGCCCGCTCGCGCGTAGGTGACGGGTTCCCAGCCGGCCTCGGAGAGCATCCGCGCCTTCGGCACATACCATTTCAACAGGTCCTTGTCCCTCAGGTAGCCGTTAGGATTGTCCACATAACTGACGCCCTCATTGCCGCCTTCGACATAAGCCTCCCCGGGGGGGATAAATCTTGGTGTTGGAGGCGAAAATCCCGTAGCAAAGCGCGCGATTGAAAAATTCCTCCACTTTGGCCGGATCGTTCCAGGAGTAGTTGATCAGCGCATAATATTTTCGGCCCATGAGGACGCGCGCGTCCTGGCACCGCGCGACACTGATTTTGCTGCCCAACTCCGAGGTGGCTCCGTCCAGCAGGGAGGCAATGAAAAAGCGCCCCAGATCGACGCGATGATCGAGATCCTTCGCCCGATAATGCTCCGGCTGGCCGGTCCGGTAGGCAGAGATGCCGTTGCCGAACAGCAAGCGCCCCGACGGGGCCATTTTATCCCTCAGGGCCTTGAGAAATTCGAAATGCCCTTCCGCGTTGTTGATTGCCAGGCGGCCTGCGGGATCGAAGGTGACCGGAAAGGCGCTGGATTTGAAGTGGTCGGGCCGGTAATCCATCACCGCCGGCCAATTCGCGCCCAAGGAATCGACCAGGACCCCGCCGATCTGCGGGTAGCGGCGGATCCACTCGTCGATCAAGCCGAGCGAGTCCCGGCCGACGGTGTGGACATTCTGGCCGGCAAAGAGGTCGGGCGAGGGATTGACCTTGAAGGTGACCGATTTCCTCCCCCAGGGCGTGTCTCGGAGCTCAATCGCGTAGTGGCCGTCGTAGTCCTGGCAGGCGGAACTCGCGATTTCCTCCTTCAGCCAAAGGTCGCCTCCAGCCGGGGCGTTCTCTTTCGTGACCGGATGCGCTTTCGCCCGGTCGACCGTCCAATTCGCCAGGTCGGCGATCGCCTGATCGTAGGTCTTGGGCAGCGCCTCGAGGAACTTGACCTCCCGCTGGCCAACGAGCGTGTAGACCAGGTCGCCAACGTTGTTCTGGGCGTCCCGGGAGAGGTCGCCCGCCACATCCTTGTTCTGGATCTCGAGGACGTTGAACCCATACTGCCGGATATTCTCCGGGGTGATCCCCTTCACCTGGAAGAGCCAGAGGCCGTCCCGCTTCGAACGCGGCCGGTAATGTTCGGGAAAGAAGCCATAGTAGCGTTCGAGCGCGCTGCGGCATCCCCACCCGCTTTCCGACGGGAAGACGAGGAAGCAGAAGGAAGCCTGGTTGGGGAAACGGTCCGTCGCGGACGTGATCCCCAGGTAGAAGCGCGTCGCCAGGCCTTGCGCGCTGCCCACCATGCCGAAGGACCGGGGCTCGTCCGGCGGGATCCCCATGGCCAGGCCCTGGCCGCCGGCGTTGATCGCGGCCACGGGAACCGCATTTCCTTCCTGCTCCGCGGCGCTCGTCAGCGGGCGGTCTGCCTGCGGATCGATTGAGTTGGAAAAGACGGCGTCGGCTCCCGTGATTCCGGCCCGGTAGGTCAAAATCACGGCCCGCTCGTCTTTTTTCGAATTCTCCAGCCGGCCGGTGACGAGCACATAGCCGTCGTGGGCGACAAACTCGGCGTGCAGCGAGATCCCTCCGGAACCCTCGCTCTCGTAGCTTGCCCTGCCCGGCTCCCGCCTCACGGTGCCCTGGGTCAGGTCGATGGCCGTCCGGGTGGTCACGTCGTAGGCGGAAAAGCCTCCTCCGCTCCCCGCCAGCGCCACGGTCGCCCCGTCGGCCTTCACCTCCGTCAAGGCGGCCGCCTCGGTCAATTGGAACGAAGCGACGCCGGCGTGCGCGGATCCGGCGCAAACCGTCCAGGCCAGGGCCGCCAAAAACTTTGCGGGATTCGAAGGCATCGTCAATCGGGGGGAGGCAGCCGGCGGCGGGACAAACGGTGACGCTCCCCAAGGGGGAGCGAGAGTCAACTTTTTATTCCCTATTCGCAAGAATGCGCCGCCGGACGCGTCGGGTTCCGGACGGCGCCCTCGATTTTTCGCCGGTCGAGCTCGGCGAGTTAATTCCGATTTCGGAAGAATTCATTGACAGCTTTCCTCCGGGGATCCCTGCTGAGAGGCTCTCGCATGCAACCCCGAGCCGACAATCCCAGCGCCTTTGGCATTCGCTGGTGGATCCTGCTGATGCTGTTTCTGGCGATGACGATCAATTTCCTCGATCGCCAGGTGCTGTCGATCGTGTCCCCGGTGCTGCACGACCAGCTGCATTTCTCCGACACCGACTACAGCGTCGTCCTGTTTTTCTTCATGTTCGGCATGACGATGGGGCAGGTCCCCGTCGGCATGTTGATCGACAAGTACGGGGCGCGGCGGGGGTTTAGTTGCCTCGTAATCGGCTGGTCGATCGTGGGGATGCTGCATTCCCTGGGACGGACGATCGCGCAATTCTGCGGCCTGCGATTCCTCATGGGCCTGCACGAGTGCGGCAGCTTTTCCGCCGGCGTCAAGGTGATCGGCGAGTGGTTCCCCGCCAAGGAACGGGCCCTCGCCAGCGGCCTGTTCAACAGCGGGACGCTCGTGGGTTCGATCGTGGCCCCTCCCCTGATCGTTTTCATCACCGCGCACTACGGATGGAGGGCGGCATTCCTCATTCCCGGCGCGGTCGGCTGCTTGTGGGTGCTCCCCTGGCTCCGGCTCTATTGGGAGCCGGCGCGCCATCCGCGCCTGACCGACTCCGACCGCGTGGAAATCTCGCGCCTGACGACCCACGCCAATCCGTCGGGAATCCAGCCGCGGGTCCGCAGCCTGTTGGGGTCGGGGCCGGTTTGGGGCGTCATCCTGCTGCGCGCCTTCGGGGGCCCGGTCAACCAATTCTACTGGTATTGGCTGCCGCTGTACCTGACCCAGGAGCGCGGCATGTCCTTGAAGGCGATCGGACTGGTGGCGTGGATGCCGTTCTTCTGCGGGGGAGTGGGCAATATTGGCGGCGGCTGGCTTTCGAGCGCCCTGGTTAGAAAAGGCTGGGAGGCGGTGCGCGCCCGCAAAGCGGTGGTCATGCTCGCCACCCTCCTCTGTCTGCTGGCGACCTTGGTCCCGCTGGCCGGGAGCCCCGCGAGCGCCATCACCTTGATCTGCGCCGCGGCTTTCGGCATCAACGCGATGTCGGCCAACCATATGGCAGTCGTGAGCGACGTCTTTCCGGAGACCATCCTGGCGCGCGTCAGCGGCTTGACAGGAGTCGGCGACGGCGTGATCAGCATGATCCTCATGCTGTGCACGGGTTGGGTGGTCGATCATTTTTCCTTCCGGCCGATCTTCGTCGCCATCGGGCTGATGCCCGTCGTGGCTCTCGCCTCCTTGCTGCTGCTGGTGCGGTCCGGGCCGGGAACGGAGGGGAGCCGAGCATGAAAATTGGGCGGATCGAATCCTTCTGCGTCAACCCCCGGTGGATCTTCGTCCGCGTGGAGACCGAGGACGGCCTGGTCGGCTGGGGCGAAAGCATTTTTCCGCGGCGCGTCAACGCCGTCCTCGGAGCCATCGCCGACCTGACCGCCAATCTCATCGGGGAGGATCCGCTGCCGATCGAGGACCTCTGGCAGCGCATGTATCGGGGCGGCTTTTTCCGGGGGGGCCCGGTGCTGGCAACGGCCATCGCCGGCATCGAGCAGGCGCTCTGGGACATCAAGGGGAAGTACTACAAGATGCCGGTCCACGAATTCCTCGGCGGCCGGGTCCGGCAAAAGGTCAGGGCGTACGCCTGGGTGGGGGGCGACCGCCCCGGCCAGGTGGCCGAAATGGCCAAAGAGCGGATCCGCCAGGGATTTACCGCGGTCAAGATGAACGCCACCGAGGAACTGCACTATCTCGACCACCCCTCGAAGATCGAGGCGTCGGTCGCCCGGGTGGCCGCGATCCGCCAGGAGGCCGGCCCCGACTTCGGGATCGCCGTCGATTTCCATGGCCGGGTCCACCGGGCCATGGCCAAGCAGCTGATCCGGGCCCTCGAGCCCTATCACCTGCTCTGGATCGAGGAGGCGGTGCTGAGCGAGCACAACGACCTGCTGTCGGTCCTGGCCGGCCAGACTTCGACCCCGATTGCCACCGGCGAAAGGCTGTACAATCGCTGGGAGTACAAGAGCCTGCTTGAAGGGCGGGTGGTCGACATCATTCAGCCCGATGCCTCCCTCACCGGCCTGCACGAATTGGAGAAACTGAGCCGGATGGCCGAGGCCTACGATGTCACGGTGGCGCCCCACTGCCCCAACGGCCCGATCAGCCTGGCGGCGACGCTGCAGGTCGACGGCTGCGTGCCGAACCTGGCGCTGCAGGAATACAGCGTCGGCATTCACTACCACCAGGGATACCGCGGGCTGGCGGCCGGCGAGATGCAGGACTACCTGCTGGCGCCCGAGCTCCTCGCGCCCAAGGACGGATTCCTGGAGATTCCGAACGGGCCGGGCCTGGGGATCGCGATCAACGAGGCATTGGTCCGGGAACGGCACGAGGTTTGGTTCCTGCGGGACAGCAATTGGAGAAATTCCGACGGCACCCTGGCCGAATGGTGACGCCCGAGCAGGACCCCGCAGGCCCACGGCCGACCCGGGTCCGGATCGGCGTGGCCTTCCTCATTTTCGCGGCGGTGGTGGTCAATTACATGGATCGGAGCAATCTGGCCTTGGTGGCTCCGGCGATGAGCCAGGAGCTGGGCCTGAGCGCGGTCAAAATGGGCCTGATTTTTTCCGCCTTCGGCTGGGCCTACGCCGCCGCCCAGCTGCCCGGCGGCTGGATCGTGGACCGGATTGCGCCGCGCCTCCTCTATCCGATCATGATGGGCGCCTGGTCGCTGGTGACCTGCGCTCACGTGCTGGCTCGGGGTTTCGCCGGCCTGTTCGCGGTGCGTCTGGGAGTCGGCGCATTCGAAGCTCCCTCCTACCCCACCAACAACCGGATCGTCACCACGTGGTTTCCGGAAAGCGAGCGCGCGCGCGCCACCAGCTTCTATATCTCCGGGCAATTCGTCGGCGTCGCCTTTCTCACCTGGGCTTCGGCCCACGTCGAAGCCAGGCTGGGGTGGCGGGGAGTCTTCGTCCTGACGGGAGCGGTTGGCCTCCTGTTCAGCGGGGCCTGGTACCTCCTCTATCGCGACCCGCCGGAGAGCACCCGGGTCAATCGGAGGGAATTGGACCAGATCCGCGCCGGCGGAGGCCTGCCGGATCGGGCGCGGCCCGGAAGCTCGCCGAAGGTGACCGGGGCGCAATTACGGGCCATTCTCACCACCCGGAACCTGTGGGGGGTGATCATCGGCCATACCGCGATCAACGCCACCCTGTGGTTTTTCCTCACCTGGTTTCCCACCTATCTGGTGAAGTACCGCCACATGGGTCTGGTCCAGATGGGCAACTGGTCCACCGTGCCGTTCGCCGCCGCTTTCGTCGGCGCGCTCCTGTCGGGATATTTTTCCGACCGGATCGTGCGGCGGGGCGGCGACGTCGCGACCGCCCGCAAGATTCCCATCATCTGCGGCCTGCTGCTTTCGGCGAGCATCGTGGGCGCCAATTACGTGGAGAGCCCGCGGCTCGCCATGCTTTTCATGACCCTGGCCTTTTTCGGGAATGGACTGGCCTCCATCGGCTGGACCTTCGTCTCCGCCCTGGCGCCGGAAGGCCTGCTGGGCCTCACCGGCGGCATCTACAATTTCATGGGTTACCTGGCCGCAATTGCGGTGCCCATCATCATCGGCTTCATTGTCCAGAACGGACGGTTCGAGCCCGCGCTGGTCTTCATTTCCGCGTGGGCCCTGCTCGGCGTGCTGTCCTTCCTGTTCCTGGTCCGGGACGTCGAACGGATTAAGGTGCCACCCGGCTAATGGGTGGAGCGCGTTGTCCCCAACGCGCTAGGCGACGTCGCCGGCCGGACCAGCGCGTTGGGGACAACGCGCTCCACCCACCGCTAATCGGAGGTCAAAGTTAAGGGTTCAGGTTGCAAAAGTTGACCTGCTTGGCAGGTCAACTTTTGCAACCTGAACCCTTAACTTTGACCTGGCACTTTCGCCTTCAACTTTTCGAGCAACTCGCGCGCTTCCGCCAAATCGGGGCTGATCAGCAAGACCTGTTCGAACTGTTTCATCGCCTCCTCCCTGCCGCCCGGCTGGCTCATCAGGCTGACTCCCAGGTTGAAATGAGCCCCAATCGAATCCGGATCGACGATGAGCGCGGCCCGGTAGTGGGCAATCGCTTCGGAACTCCGCCCCGGGATCCGGGCGAGGATGGTTCCCAGATTGTCGTGCGCCTGCGCGTAGCCGTGATTGAGGCGGAGTGCCGCTTCGTACTCGGCGATGGCCTCGGGCAGCCGCCCCGCCCTTTGCAACACGTTCCCGAGATCGTAGTGCGCTTCGGGAAACTTGGGATCGAGCCGCTCCGCCTCCTGGAAGTGCGCGGTGGCCTCCGGGACGCGGTCGGGCATGCCCATGAGAGCGTCGCCCAGAATGCAGTGCCTCTCGGCCGAATTGGGCGCAAGGCGAAGCGCCTCCTCGTCCTGGGCGATGGCCTCGGCAAGCCGCCCGGGAATCCTCGCAAAGGCCGTTTCCATGTTGTAGCGCGCCGTGGAGAAATTGGGCTTGAGACGCAGGGCCTCCTCGAATTGCACCACCGCTTCGGCGCTCCGCCCCGGAGTCCGCTCCAGGGCGCATCCCAGATCGCAATGGGTGGCGGCCGAGTCGGGCCTGAAACGCAGGGCGGTCTCGAAGTGGACGATCGCCTCGGGGAGCCTACCGGGCACGATCGCCAGGAGGCGCCCCATGGAACTATTCGCTTCGGCGCTATCCGGCTCGAGGCGCAGCGCGTCCTCCAGGCGAGCGAGCGCTTCCGGAAAGTGCCCCTCTGACGCCACAATCGCGGCCAAATTTACATCGGCCATCCAGCAGCCGGGGTTGCGAACCAGGGTCTCCCGCCACAGCGTCTGCTCGTTGCGGAATTGGGAGCATTGCCGCCACGTCAGGACTCCCAGGGCGAGCAGCAACGCTCCGCCCAGGATGGACCTCCGGCTCGGGCTGATCGGCCCAAGCGTGCCGCAGCGGGCGATCGCCGCACCGGCCAGGGCGAGCGGACCCATGCTGGCCAGATACTGAAAATGATCGCCCACATACGAATAGCGAAAAAAGTACACCGCGAAGAAACCGAGCACCGGAAACAACAGGAACCAGAAATACACCGCGGCCACGAAGACCGGCCGCAAGGCTCCGGTTCGCCGGCGCCAAAGGAGGACGAAAACGCCGACCATGGCCGCGAGCGGCACGAACGCCGCCGGATGGACGGGGCCGGTTTCCCATCGCGGATAGATGAAAATCAGCGGGTGGGGCCAGGTGAGTTTGCCGAGATAAAACCAGACGTCCTTGCCCGAGATCGCGAAACGTTCCGCCCAGCTCAGGGTCCATTCCGGACCCATGGCGCCGGAGTGGAACCGCTGCTCCAGGATGGTGTACGCTCCGGCGAGGCCCGAAACCGCCAGGAACGGAGTCAGCCACCGGGCGTCGCGCCAGCCGAACTTTCCCCGCCGCCACCACCAGACCAGGCCGAGCGCGGCGGGCAGCATGACGGTGGAGGATTTGCTCACGATCGCCAGGACGGCGCACAACAGGGACAACGCATAGTGCCAGCCCGACCCCTTGCGCTCCGCCCCGTCGCCCGGGCCAAGCCAGCGCAAGAAAAACAGCGCCGCCCCGAGGTAGAACAGGCACGACTGGGTGTTCTTCAGCTCGGAGATCCACGCCACGGACTCCGCCTGCACCGGGTGCAGCGCCCAAAGGGCCGCGCCCAGCCACGCTCCGGGCACCCCCAGTCGCAGCAGAACCCTCCAAAACAGGACGGCGCAGAGGGCATGGAATAACACCGTGACCGCGTGATAGGGCCAGGGATTGAGCCCCCAAAGGGCGTGCTGCGCCCAGAAACTGGTCAGCGTGAGCGGGAAGTAATCGGCATCGCCGCTCGTCCAAATCTCCTTCAGGCCGAGCGGACCGACGATGCAGGGATTGGCGGTGACGTGCGCGTCGTCGTCCCAAATGAATCCGCCTTTCAAGGCAGGCAGGTAGGCAAGCAGGGCAAGTCCGGCCAATAAGAAGGCCCATCCCACCTGCCCGACCTGAGAGGCAGGCAGACGGGCTCGCGAGGCGGAAGGAACGGGCTGCCTCATTCGGTCCGCTCCGGACGGAGGCCGCTAGGGATTTGAGATCCCCGAGGTCACGTTCGAGATGAGCGAGGTGTTTCCGGCAAGATTGGTTGCCTCGATGGCAAAGGTATAGGTCTTGCTGGAGTTCAGCCCGTAGATCATCACCTGCTGGTTCGTGTTGTTCTCCAGCGGGGGCGGAGCCGCCTGCCACTGGGGCGAGGTGAGGAAGTTGCCGCCGGTGCCTCCGGTCAGGGTGCCGGTTGAATACCGGATGTCGTACGACGCGGCCGTCCCGTTGTGGCCGTCTCCGCCCGGTGCGGTCCACTTCAGCAGCACCGTCCCGCTGCCGGGATTGGGATTGGAAGCGGCCAAAGTGGTGATCGCCGCGGGCTTCCCGGTGTCCGTGATCTGCTCGACGTAGGTCGTGACGGATACCGGCGTCACCGTGAGGCTCCCCAGGTTCCCCAACGAGCCGGTCGTGGCGGTGCTCGTCGACCATTTGTCCGGGGCATTGTCGCTGTAAAGCACGTTGTAGGTCGTCGAAGGAGTTCCGAGGCCGTTGAGAGAGACCGTGTGGGAAACGGTGTCGGTATTGACCACCACCACCACGATCTGCCCGCTGCCGGGGTCCTGATAGGCGGTCACGGTGACGGGGGCGCCGTCTCCCGTGCTGTCGATCCGCACGAAGCCCGGGCGAATGTAGCGGGCGAACTGCCCGACGGTGTAGAGGCGGTTGGTGAAGGTGAAACTCGTGCCGGACGCGGGCACCTGGATCAAGGACTGGCCGTCGCTCTCGCCTTGATTGCTGGCGCCCCTCCAGAAGCTCCACACGCTGTAATCGGCCTGCATGAAGACTTGGATTTCGGATGCCAGTTCCACGGCCTCAGGCCATGAGGTGTCGGTGTCCGGCGGATAGCAGATCTCAGTCTCCCAAAGGCGCCACAGGTTGGAACTCGGAATGCCCGAGTTGAAGTTGCTCTCCAGCAGGTCGGTGCCGCAGTTTAGGTCGCCGAGCGATCCGTAGTAATGGGTGGTCAGAAACTGGATGGTGGACTGGTTGGCGCTGGTGTTGAAAACGGACGTGAGGTAGTCCTCCGCCGTCGTGACATTCTGGGTGGCGGGCGGCGTGGGGGCATGCTCGATATTCGAGGTTTCGCAGGCCGTGACATAAGTTCCGAGATAGTCGGCCGCCAGCGCGTTCGTGAGCTTGGGCAGCACCGCGGCGATCCGCGTTGGCGAGTAGTAGCAGGTCCCCCAGCTCGTGCTGAGATTGTTCATCTCGTTGTTGACGCCGACCCAGCCGATATTGACGTTGAACTGGGTCAGGAAGTTGACCAGGTAATCGGCAATGTACGCCGTGAAGTCGGCGTCATGGGCGGTATTGTTCGACGCGGTGCCGAGGTAGGCGGTCGAACTCCCCAGGTTCGGATACTGGTCGTTCATGTCCCCCTTGTAATCGTTGTTGGCCTTCATCCAGCCAGGCGGACTCCAAGGCAGGGCGTAAAACCGTTGCACGCCGCGGACCTGCGCCTGCTGCATGGCCCAGCCTTGGGACTGGATGAAGTTCGTGTTATACGTATAGTTTCCCTTGGAAGGTTCGGAGGTGTCGGCGTTCTGGCACGGAATCTCCGACCTTGCAATGCTCAGTCCGGCGCCGTTGCTGGCATTGAAGAGCATGTCGAAGAGCGTTTTCGCCGGAGCCAGCGTGGCCCCATTGCTCTGATTCCGAAAGTTGGAATCGGTATAGATGGTGCTGAAGGGAGTGATGGCGATGCCGAATCCATCGATGATTTGGTGCGGTACGGAGGGATTGACCGTGATGGTGTAGTCCACCGCCGATAGGGTGGCCGCGGTCCGGAAGGCAAACGCGAGGGCGAGACAGGGGAGGAGTCTTCGGCCGATTCTCCGGCTGAGGGGTGTGTTCATATCGGGGGTGAGAATGGCTTGGAGCCCGTTGGGCGCCTTGGAGCAAGGGGAAGCTCCGGGGAGAGGTCGCCGATCCGCGCAGCATAGCGGAACCGCGATGGTCCATCAACCCACGTAAATACGGGGGAATCGCCTGACCGAAGCTAGTCTGAGGCCAGCTGCATGTCTTTTCTGCCTGCTCGGCCGGCGGCGGTTTCCTGGGCCAGGACGGCGCTGAGCTCCCTGACCTTGTCCGGATGCTCCGCGGCGAGATTGTGGCGTTCGCCGATGTCGGTGGACAGATCGTACAGCTGCGGCTTCGGGGCGTAGCCGGTTTCAATGCCGGTGGCCGGCATTCTGGCCTGACCCGGCGCGGGTTCGATGTATTTCCAGCCGCCCTGCGTCACGCACAGCGCGCCGTTTAGCGCATGCTCCACGATATGGTCGCGTCCCGCCCGATCCTTTCCCAACAACGCCGCCAGTTGATTCCGGCTATCCCGCGCGGCTCCCGCCGGGATGGCCTGCCCCACCAAGGCGGCGAACGAGGCCATAAAGTCGACATGGCTGACCAGGGCCGGACTCACGCCGGGCTCGACGTGGCCAGGCCACCTCACGAGCAGCGGCACGCGAGTCCCCCCCTCGAAGGCGCTATACTTTCCGCCCCGCAGCGGCCCGGCGGGTTTGTGCCCATCCAAATGCTCGACCGATCCGTCGCGATAGCCGTCGTCGACGACCGGACCGTTGTCGCTCGCCAGCACCACGATCGTATTCTCCGCCAACCCCAATCGGTCGAGCGTATCCAGCACCTGCCCCACCGTCCAATCGCACTCCAGCACCGCATCGCCCCTCAAGCCCAACCCGCTCTTCCCGACAAACCGGGCGTTGGGCAGATGCGGCACATGGATGTCGTGCGTCGCAAAATAAAGAAAAAACGGCCGCTGTCGGTTGCTCTCGATGAACCGATTCACCCGCCCCAGCAGCACGTCGACCATCTCCTCGTCGACCCACCAGGCCGAATGGCCTCCGCTCATGAATCCGATCCGGCTCACTCCATCCACGATGGTGTCGTCGTGCCCGTGGCTGGGCGGATACTTGAGCAACTCGGGGTGGTCCTTTCCGGTGGGCTCATTCCCAATGGGATGGTCGTAATCGATCTGGAGCGGGTCTTTCGGGTCGAGTCCCGCCACCCGGTGATCTTCCACGTACACGCAGGGCACCCGGTCCGGCGTCGCGGGAATCAGGAAACAGGTATCGAAACCGATCTCGCACGGTCCGGGACGGATCTCTCCATTCCAATCGATCGGCGCCCCTTGGGCCCCGAGCCCCAAATGCCATTTGCCGATCGCGGCGGTGGCGTACCCCGCGCTCCGCAGCACCGAGGGCAGCGTCGCCTTTCCCGGAGCGATGATCAACCGGGCATCCCCCGGAAGGATATTGGTCCCAGCCCGCCGCCACGGATAGTCCCCGGTCAGCAGCGCATACCGCGACGGCGTGCACGTGGCCGACGTGGCATGCGCATCCGTGAACCGCAGGCTCGCCTGCGCCAGCCGGTCGATATTGGGAGTATGGATCTTCGTCGCCCCGTAGCAGCTCGCATCGCCGTATCCCAAGTCGTCCGCGTAGATGAGGACGATGTTGGGCGGAGTGGCGGCGCGGGTCGTGGTGGCGGCGAACGCCGCCAAGAAAAGGGACGAAATCGCAGGTGCGGATATTTTCATGGGGCGGGAGAAACCCAAGCGTGATCGTCCGGCGGCCTCGCCGCCAGCCTTTGCTCTTTCACTTCGTTGAAAGGGCGCATTTTCTTTCAACGAAGTGAATGGAAAGCGAATTGAGCCCCTCAGGCGGCGATCCGATCCTTCCCTTCCGGTTCACCCATGGCCCGCTCCCCTAGTCTTGTCCTGTCCTGCGCTCTGGTCTTGACGCTGGTCTCTGTCTCGGGAGCGGAGCCGCCCCTGAACGACGCTCCGGCGGTCGCAGCGGCCACCCCGCTGCTGGCCGTCCAGCCGGCGCAATGGCGGGCCAACCAGGCCCCCGGCTTCACCGCCGCCCCCGCCTCGGACGCCGAGCAGACCTGGATGCCTCTGAATGGCTGGATCAAAGTGCCCGACGGCACCCGGAACGCCGCGGCCGTTCCCCTGCCCGACCCCTGGCAGCGCTCGCGCGCCTATCAAGCCGCCTGGTACGTCCTCCGCGCCGATTTTGGTCCGAAACTCCCCGAAGTCCTCAATCTCCGCTTCGACGCCGTCGCCCACCAGTGCGAAGCCTTCGTCAACGGCACCCACATCGGCGGCCACCTGGGAGGCTTTACTCCGTTTGCCTTCGACCTCACCCGCGCGGTTCACCCCGGTCTCAACACCATCGCCCTCTACGTCCGGGACGAGCACGCGGTGGAAACCGCGCAGCCCGTCCGGGCGGTCAGCCAGCTCGGAGTCACGAAGGCCGGCGCCTTTGGCTCTCCGGCGGGCATCTGCGGCGGCGTCTACTTCGATGCCCGCCCCGCCGCCCACACCGACCATCTGCTCATCCACACCTCCACCCGCCGCAACGAGATCGAGGTCACGACGTGGCTCGCCGCTCCCGCGCCGGAAAATGCCACGATCTCCCACACTGTCTACCCCTGGCCCTCCGGCGGAGCCGCCGCCCTCCAACTGCCTGCCACTCCGATCGACCCCGGCCAAACCTCCCAGCGCGTCCAGGTGCCCTGGACCGACGCCCTTCGCTGGAGCCCGGAGCATCCCCATCTTTATGTGCTCCGCACCACCGTGACCGCCGGCGGCCGCTCCGAAACCGTCGAAACGCGCTTCGGCTTCCGGGAATTCTGGACCGAAGGGAAAAGCTTCATGCTGAACGGCATCCCGATCCGCCTCCTCGGCACATCCCTCGCGCACGACACCGATCTCGTGATTGCCGGCTCGCCCGAAGCGGGCCGCCGCTATGCGCGCGACGCCTTTGCCTTCCTCAAGCGCGAATACAACTACCGCGCGATGCGCCTGCACGCCAGCATCCACCCGCCGGAGGCGGTCCAAGCCGCGGATGAGGCCGGCTTCCTCCTCATCGATCAAAGCTCGATCTGGTCCGCGATGGGCGCCGCCTACTCGAAAGGCGGCGACGCCTTCATGCGCAACACCCAAGCCCAATTCGCGGAGTGGTTCTGGCGCGACGCCAACAATCCGTCCGTGGTGATCTTCGACGTCGAAAACGAAATGATCCGCGGCTCGCGGGCGCCCGACCGCGTGAAATGGGTGCTCCAGCTCGACTCCTTCATCAAGGGCTTGGATCCCACCCGGATCACCGAGCACTCCGGCGCCGCCTGGTATTCGCCGGCGCAGCAGACCATCCACGTCCACATGAAGGAGCAGTACAACGCGGTCCTGCGCACGTGGCAGGAATCCGGCCAGGCGCCCCTGATCTTCGGCGAATTCTGGATCGGCGGCCAGAGCGGCGAAAACCGCCTGCCGGATGGCTTCGAACACGGCAGCCGGCTCGACTGGCAACAGGACGAATCCAGGCTTTACCGCGAGCGCATCCTCGAAATGCGCAACTACGGCGCCTCGGGCGTGATGCCGTTTTGGATGGACGACGTGATCCTCGGCCGGACCCAAGAGTCCCTCCGGCGCACCTACGATCCCGCGAAAGACCCGATCTATTTCCCGCGCTTCCCTCAACTGCGCAACCTCGGCCCCCAGGCGCTCAACCCGATCATCGGCTTCGCCTGGCCCCGCGAACAATCCGTCGCCGCCGGCACCGAGCTGCGGAAGGAAATCGTGGTTTGCAACGACCGCGAGGAGCCGGTCACGCTCAACGTCGGTTGCGAGGTCGCCGGACAGCGTCGGTCCTGGCAGGTCCGCCTCGATCCGGGCGCCCAGGACCGCCATGCCATCTCGATCCCGGTCTCCGCCTCGGGAGACCTCGTCGTGACGGTCACGGACGACGCCGGCCAAAGCTACCCGGGCGACCGGCTCGCCATCCATGCCATCGCCCCGGAACCCCTGCGACCGGCGGCGACCGCCCGCCGCCTGGTGGTCGCACCGAAGCCCACGCCTGCGGTTGCCTCCGAACTGCGCGCGCTCGGCCTGGTCTTCGCCGAATCCGATTACATTCCGTCCCCTCCGGCCGAAACCATCCTGATCGTTCCTCCCGGCCAGGCGCGCGATGCCCTGGGCCGCAGCCCGAAAGCAGTCAGCGACTACCTCCTGGCCGGGGGCCGCCTGCTGGTGCTCGACCAGAACCAAGCGCCGGCATGGCTCCCGATCAGCCTTCCGTTCTGGTCGGCGACCGGCCAGTCGGCGCCGGAGTTCGGGATGCTGGGCTGGCCGCCGTACACCAAGGACCTTTTCTACAGCCCCGAGATCCCGCTCTACTCCGACGGGCACCCGGCCTTCGCCGGTCTCACGCCCGGCGATTTCCGGTGGTGGAACCGCCAGGACGGCCGGATCTCCGACAACGCTTTCATCCGCCCCGCCGCGATCGACACCCACACCGGCACGGCCTATCGCGTGCTGGCGGGCGGGTGCCGCCGGGAGAACGCTTCGCTGATCGAAGCACAGATCGGAGCGGGCACCGCCATCCTCTGCCAGGCCCAGGTGCTCGAACAGAGCGAGGCGCCGCCCGCCCGCGCGCTCTTGCAAAATCTCCTCCGCTACCTCGACGGTCCCGCCTGGCGCTCCGCCGACGCCTCCGTCGGCCTCGCGGGCGATCTCACCCCCGCCCGCCTGGCGGCGCTGACCGGGCTCCCGGCGGCCCGATTCATTCCGGTTGTTTCCGGCGCCGACACTCCCGCGCTCATCCTGGCGGGCGATCGCGCGGATCCTGCGGCGCTGGCCAACCTCGCCCAGGCCGGTCACACCGTGCTCGTGCTCTCGGGCGAGACCGTCTCGCGCCTGCCCGGTTACGCCGTGTCCCGCGACGATGACGCCCACTATGCCGGCACCCGTTCAGGCGCCGCGGACGACCCGCTCTTCTGGGGCATCGCCTCCGGCAGCTTCCTCCCCTTGGAGGAATCCCCGGCCAATGGCGCCATCTCCCAACACCCGCCGGGCGCCCGCATCCTGCTGGGCGGCCTCTCCGACGTCCATCCGCCCGGATACTGGAAAGGCCATCCGGAACCGATCGAACTCACCGATCGCGACGGCGCGATCGCCGTCGCCGAAACCCACGGCGCCGGCACCCTGATCGCGACGACCCTCGAACCCTGGAATCC
>Ga0206831_1198_pt1 | contig 15329 bp, 13 predicted proteins | sample Alteio_BWOrgCont_73_FD_152876 | JGI IMG/M metagenome (GOLD analysis project Ga0206831, IMG submission 152876) | Enriched cells from forest soil in Barre Woods Harvard Forest LTER site, Petersham, Massachusetts, United States -... | ecosystem: Environmental > Terrestrial > Soil > Temperate forest >...
CACATCAAGAAATGCCTCAATTTCCTTATCATTAAGCGGGCCATCACACATAGCCAATTTTGCTGCCATGCCGATAAAGAAAAGCGGTAACGTAGTGGTTTTTACCGAGTCTGCTACACTACGTAAAGGCCGTGCTACAGGAAGTGGTAAATTAGCCACGTTAGTTATTATATATTTGTTGATGCGCAATATGGCGACAATGTTCAAGTTCGTCGGTAACATCATCGATGGTGATGTCGACACCGACAGCGCTTACATCATTCAGAATCCGTGCAATAATATTATTTTCAGAAGAGCTGTTAAAGTCTTTCTGTACGATGTCATCAGCATAAGCCTGGGCGTCAGTATTGTTCATATGCATCAACTCTGCAGCCCATAAGCCAAGTAATTTATGGGTGCGAATATTTACTTTGAAATTGAGTTCATCATCGTGTGAATATTTGTCTTCAGCAGCTTTTTCACGTCCTTCAAATACAGTCATTTCAGAATCCTTCAGTAGTTTATTAGTAATTGGCCTTGTCAGGCCCTAACATTATCCGATTTTTTGTTATATTAAAATAACACTTTTAATAAAGTATAAAAAGCTCTATTAGTGCTATCATGATTAACCCTATAATTTTGTGGTAGTATATATGTCACAGCCCACTAAACGTAAACAACTTTATGAAGGAAAAGCAAAAGTATTATTTGAAGGTCCTGAACCAGGTACTATCATTCAGCATTTTAAGGATGATGCAACGGTCTTTAATAATCAAAAGCGTGGGACAATATCAGGAAAAGGGGTGCTCAATAACCGTATTTCCGAATATTTGATGCTGAAATTGGGCGAGATTGGTATTCCTACCCATTTTATCCGCAGCCTGAATATGCGTGAGCAGCTGGTGCGTGCCGTACAGATTATTCCGCTGGAAGTGATTATAAGAAATGTTGCCGCTGGCAGCCTAGCCAAGCGTCTTGGCCTTGAAGAGGGTACGGTATTACCTAAAACCATCATCGAATTTTGTTTAAAGAGTGATAAGCTTGAAGACCCGATGGTTAGCGAAAGCCATATTGAGGCATTTTGTTGGGCAGATGACATTGAAATGGAAGAAATCAAGGCGCTTTCTGTCCGCATCAATGATTTTCTCACCGGATTATTTTTGGGCGTAGGCATAAGACTGGTCGATTTCAAAATCGAATTTGGCCGTTATATTGAAGATGATATGGAAATGATCGTTTTGGCAGACGAAATAAGCCCGGATTCTTGCCGTTTATGGGATATTAAAACCAATGAAAAAATGGACAAGGACCGCTTCCGCCGCGATATGGGCAATGTCGAGGGTGCGTATCAAGAAGTTGCCCGTCGTCTTGGGGTGCTGATTGATAATCTGCAGGATGAGTAATATTACCGCACCGAGAGTATTTCATATTCTCGGTGCGTGTGTTCCATTGCCATTTCAATATAATCACCTTGCTTTCTGCCTATAAGCAATTGGCCTAATGGCGATGTCGGGGTAATGACTGTGATGGTTTTTCTATCATGCTCCACGGTGATGCCACCATTTTTGGGGCCGATGAAATAATACTGTCGCCGCTCTTCACATTCCAGTTCAACAAGTGCGGTTAGAGCAATAGCTTCACCGAGAGAAAAGCTTTTTAGGGGGAGGGATTGGTAGAGCACCACTGCTTGAGAACTTTCTGCTGCCAGCTTTGCCTGTCCTTCTGCCAAGTACGAAGCCTCAAGTCCACGTGTATCATACTTGCCTTCGCTTTTGCTTTCACTATCGGTAGCATAACGATGGGCGTGCATGGCGCCACGTGCCAGGTTTTCTGCTTCCCTGGTGATTTGTGCTAGGATTTTCTCCACGATCTGTTTTTTGTCCATAACATTCCAATTTGTCAAATATACTCTAGATGGTTTATCATAAAACAATGATTAGGGGTATATTATGGTTACAATTTATGTAGATGCCGATGCTTGCCCGGTGAAAGAAGAAGTGCTGCGTGTAGCATACCGTCATGATCTTGAAGTATATATTGTTAGTAATGGCTGGTGGCGGCAAGATCTAGGACCAAAAATCCACCGTATTATGGTCGAAGCGAGTCCAGATAGCGCCGATAATTGGATTGTCGAGCATATTGGTGAGGGCGATATTGCCGTCACTGCGGATATACTGCTCGCAGATCGCTGCCTGAAAATGAAGGCAACCGCAATTAATCCAAATGGTAAACCCTTCACAGAAGCTAATATCGGGGTGGCAGTTGCGATGCGGAGTTTAAGCGCGCACTTGCGGGAAACAGGCGAGATAGCAGGGCATAACCCTAGCTTCAGCAAACAGGATCGTTCAAGATTCCTGGAAATATTGGAAAATACCGTTCAGAAATGCAGAACTTAGCAATGTTTATGTTTCTCAATTAAATCAGCTAGCATCATTTTGATCATGGATTGATAGGGTACATCACGTTTGTTGGCCATAATCTTTATGTCTTCTAATAAGATTTGTGGCAAGCGCAATGAAATGGTTTTGGTAGAGGGCTTTAGATTGCTAAAACGCACATGCTTGGCATTATCCCAATCAATGTAATCCGTAGAATCATTATTAGACCAAAACTCTTCCTCTTCTTCTTCTGTTTTAAAGATTGGTATTGGTTTCTTTTCCATAATAATATTTCCTTTCGTTATGGCTCATAGGACGTGATGAAATAACCCTGATCAATTTATTTCGTATTGTAAATGCAATGAATATAGTGTTTCCCCTTTATTCCTGTACGTCGTCGTTCTTCGGATTCGTCGGTGCGCACGTAGATTTACTACGCTTACGCCCTCCTCACCTCAAACTCCTAGTACAGAAATAAAGGGGAAACACTATAGTGGTTTTTCTTCATCAGTTTTTCCAAGTGCATAGAAACGGCTTTCATTGCCAGAATGTTTGGCATCTGTAGCTAGAATGAGGGGGCTATTAAAAAACACCTCTTCTGCTTCTTGTATAGAGACCTGATGTTTATGCAGGTTTTTGCTTGCATTTCCCTGGTCCCAGTCAAAGCCAACACATTCAGCAATAGATTGCTCAATCATATTATCGTAACATGTGTTTTGTCTATTCTAAAAACACAGCCTAACTATGCAACATCTCATGTATCGGCAAACTCACAGTGAGTGTTCTGGCGGGGTAGCAGCTTTGATGATCACATGGGGCATAGTGTAATAGAAGTTCGTTGCCATTATGCTTTTTGCTATCATCAATACTAGCCTGAGCATTGATGACGATACTCCCCTCATAATATTCCAAGCTGGTTTCTGGCACATGCAGATGATGGATGGTTAAGGCAGTGGAGCTAAGTTGCAGGGTCGAAGCAGTGATGTGCCAGCCTGGCTGTATGGTGAGCTGGATTGAAATATCCATTAAATCATTACTGCCCTTGACAGGAAGTATATGGATAATTTCTGCCTGCACTGTTAATTCTTTCTGTAGTGATTCTGCCGAGTGAATCATGGCGGCATAGCCCATGGGTGAGCGTTCTGCCTCACTGCTAAAAGCGGCAAAAACTTGTTCAGCTTTACTAAGCCAACGATGATTCCCTGTTAGTTTTCCTAATTGTAGCAAGTTTTGCAACATAATAGCATTGGCTGCTGGCAATGCATCATCGCTGGCAGTTTTAATGCGTAGCAAACTGTTGGTTTGCTCGACGCTAGTGAAGAACCCTCCATTTACGGTGTCTTCCATCTCAATACAGCATTTTTCCATTAGCCATGTCGCCCGGGACAGGTGATGTGGATGGTTGGTCGTGTCATAGAGTGCCAGCAATCCGGCAATGATATGGGCATAATCTTCCAGGAATCCGGGAATGCTGCCATTATCAGCAATACGTAATAATCGGCCTTGTTGATCGAGCAAGTGATGCTCAACAAAGGCAGCCGCTTTTTCGGCAGCCGCTTCATAGTCATGATTACTAAGCAGTTTACCGGCCACTGCTAGTGACTGCATCATCATACCGTGCCATGCGGCGATAATTTTGGTATCGAGTGAGGGCAGGGGGCGTTTATTGCGTGCCCAACGCAGCCGTTGTATGGAGGATGCTAGCAGCGGTGGGAGTTGCTGGATAATGGATGGGTTGCTTGTGACAATAACGCCACCATCAGGATGTTTATGGCCTTCAAAGTGAGGAATATCAGCCAAAGTGAAGCATTGTGCAAAAAATGCATATTGATCATGGAATAAGGTGGTGCGAATGGCATCGTCAGTCCACGCATAGTAAGCGCCTTCTACTTCGTCGGTTTCAGCATCGAGGGCAGAATAAAATCCGCCTTCAGGGCTGGTAAAGCAATGATGGACAAAATCATAGGTACTGCTTGCGATATAACGGTAATAAGGATTGCCAGTAATAGCATAGGCTTCAGCATAACATTGGCCAAGGCGGGCCTGATTATAGAGCATTTTTTCAAAATGGGGGACTTTCCATTCATTATCAACTGCGTAGCGATGGAAGCCGCCGCCGATATGATCATAAATACCACCCGCTGCGAGCGCATCAAGTGTTGTCGTCACCATAGCAAGTATCTGTGGCTGCTTCATACGGCGATAATAATCAAGCAAGAATAATAAATAGGTTTCATGCGGGAATTTTGGGGCATTAAAAAATCCGCCATGCTGTGAGTCCGCAACGTCTTGCAGCTTTTGAAAAAGTAACATACCCAACGCATCATTAGATGCTGTTGTTTTTTTGGTAGTCTCAGTCAGTTGTAAGGTTAGATAGGCCGTTAGTTCATTAGCGCTTTTTTCAATAGTATCACGTTTATGTTGCCAGGCATCAGCCAGCCATAACATGGTTTCGCTAAAGCTGGGGCCATACTCATTGCCAGCCAGTAAGGTACCCGCCGCCCAAAAAGGTTTAAGTGCTGGGGTAAGTAGCAAATTATTCGGCCATCCGCCTTGCCTGGTCAGTAATTGCCGCGCTGCCATGTAGGTTTCATCAAGATCAGGACGTTCTTCACGATCAATTTTAATATTGATAAAACACTGATTGATGAAATTGCCCACCTGCGGATCACAAAATACCTCACGTTCCATGACATGGCACCAATAACAGGTCGAATAACCAATACTGATAAAAATCGGCTTATCCTCACGCCGCGCCCGTTCTATCGCCTCTTCACCCCATGGATACCAGTCAATCGGGTTGGTGGCATGTTGGAGTAAATAGGGGCTGGTGGAACTGGCGAGATGGTTGGTATAGGGCATGGGTGATCAATCTTTTGGTAGAGGATTGATGGAGTATATTGGTTTTACCGTAAATAACCAATGGGAAATATTGGTGGTGTTGTTTTGGTAAAAATAGTTAATCTACGTAAATAAACGCTTGACGATAATAATAAAAATTCATATAAATTCTTGCAAAAATCATTAGAATAAAGGAATAAAAATGCCGAGATCACAGCCATCTACACTCATAAAGTTTGCTTTAGGAGCAATAGTGCTGCTCGATAAGTTCTGGAAAGGTACTACAGCAGCGGCATCTGATAGCAATGAACTGGATACATGGCACTCAGCTTCAAACGGTCTTGCGGCTAATGTGCCGGTTGGCCCTGCTGATATTAGTTATCCAGGTTCAAGAAGTCTCACTAATGCTCGATTTGAAGATACCGAGCAATGCTCGCCGCTATCATTAGAGGATTTATTGGTAATGCCTAGGATTATTGCTGAGCAACAGCATTGGCAAAGTCAATATGCTGCAGAGAAACAGGAAGTTACGCCAGAGCTAAGGGAGCAAGCATTTGAGCCGTATCGTAAGAAACTCCAGAAAGCTATTAAGACAGGTAATGCGGCCACCATATTAAAAGAAATTGAAACTATTACGAATAGTCAATTTTATAAGGGCAAAGATTGGATTTTTTATGCGAGTTTTATTCGAAAGGAATTAAATCCAGTCCTATTAACCCAAACCTTGTCTTGGGATGATATTCAAAAACATCCAAACAGGTTTGTTCGTGGTGTATATACACGTCCCACACTGCTATTAAACGCGCTTAAAGAAGGAGAAATGAGGGTAAGTCATCGTTTTCCTGAAGTGAGTTTTGATGAAGTATTCCCAGGAGGCAGTAGTTTTATTGAGCAAGTGATAGTAGATCCTCAAGCAAAACCTAGCGCTCTAAAATATGTGTTGGAGCGGAGTACAACTCATATTAATAGACCTGATTCTCATGGCTACACACCACTGATGAAGGTATGTGGAGGTGGAGACAAGGATAAGATTGAGAAAATAGCGCTACTTCTGGCTTATGGGGCGGATCTTAGGGTGGTTCATCCTGCTCTAGGGACAGTGCGTACGCAAGCTAATCGAAGTAGGCAATATGTTATTGGCAAAGATATTGCAGGAGTATTTGCTGGATTAGAAGCAATACAGCATGCAGTTGCAGGGCTAGGTGCACCTTATAGATCTATGGAGGATAGAGCTGCTAAAGAAGAGAAGGTATTGCAGGCAGTGAGAGCTGCATTAGATGTGCCGGAAATTAAGGCGTATACTACATTATTTGCCCGGTTTATTCGCAAAGAGCTGAACCAAGATGCTATAGATATGTTAAAGCGTATATGGTTGTTTAATAGGATAAGAAAACAGTCTCCAGAGGTGTGCAAAGAAGTCGATGATCTATTTAAGGCAGTGTTAGCCAGTGACGAAGCAAAAGCTAACAAACTGATTAGGCAGGGAGTTAATCCTGATGACCTTGGTATTCCTGGCGATATCACACTGATTTTTGAAGCCGCACGCCAAGGAAGTGCTAAATCATTAGAGTTAGCACTAAAGGTTACTAAAAATAAGAATGAACATATCAATCGTCAAGAATGGTGGTTTGGGCGTACACTAATGGCATATCTGCCAGGTAGCATCGATGAGGATAAAAAGAGGGCTTTGCTGCTTGGTGGTAGTGTGGGGCAAGAAGCTTCGTTAAAAGAAAAAGCAGGTACACAACAAGTGTATATAAAAGATAAGGCGCTATTTCAGGCAGGAATGGCGGGTGGGCGTGGTTTTATTAGAGAATAAAAACTGCTTATACAAGCGGAATCAAAATTTTCGTCTGTAATTGCTCTGGCGGTGTAGTCATTGGATTATTGAGATATCTTTCCATGCAAAAATCATCACGTATTTGCAGCGATGTTTTGGCCAGAATAGCAAAAACGGCAGGATAGGCATCAGCAAGCTGTGTATAGGGGCCAGTCAGTAAAAAAGCTGCATATTTGCTTTGCGGCAAACTGCGTATCTGCAAGCCTTCTGGCAGTGTTTCAGGCATTGATTCAACCACAATACCCGCCTGATAAATAAAAGCCGCATCACCGTGCTTGCTGCCATCAATCCAGCCCAATCCAGCCATGTCGAGAATACTAGCATTACCAAATTTATCCCCTGCGATAGACCAGAATTCCCGCCAGGCAAGCGGAGCATTTTGCATGAATGGCCCGGTTTTTTCCCTGTAAATAAACAGAGTAGGAGGGAGAGTGATAATTTCTGGCTCAGTGGTTAGGCATAAGGGGGCTTGCATGGCGATCTCTTTTTGTAATGGCGTATTGCATACTCAACTATCTAGCAGATACAGGAAAAAATAGCAATATTACTAAATAGTAAAAATGCTTTAAATATTATTTGCAATATGTTACTAATACATAACTATTTTATGTATCAAACAATTATCTTATTATTATGACTCCAGACGAAATTCGTGATATTTGCGAGCAATTAACAGAGCCTCTTATTAGTCCTCGTGCTCAGTGTATTAGGGTCTTAGCCGCACTCAAGGAGCATTATTCTAGGAATCCTTCTCAAGAAACTCAAGAGGAAGGATTAGTAGGGGAGGTCGTTGACACAATAGAGAAGATTCTGGCTGATAGCTATCCGTTAACGGATGCTTATTTTAAGCATCTCAGTCTTGATACCTTATTGGTAGTATTAAGAATACAAAAGGCTCCAGGGGAAAAATTAGCGACTTATACCAAACAATTCAAAGAGCTTACTATTGCAATAGTTTCTGGAGAATCTATCAAGAAAGAACGGGCACAGGCACCTAGTAATAAATATTTATTACGAAATTATTTTACTACATACTGCAAACATATCAGCTATTTATGTAAGCAAAGGGATGAATGGATTAATTCCATAATAGGTAGGCATGCTAAAGATCTGTCAACGTTGATAAGGGCATATATTTCTGAAACAGAAAAAGAGAATGTCGATAGTGCTACTATTACTGCAGTTGATGCGTTGCAGGCGATTGGAGGCATTTCTGATAATAAATTTATACCACTAGAAAATAATGAAACACTAGATCAGTACCATGTTTATCTTGAGAACGTAAAAATCAAAGCAGAGAAAAGAAAAGATAGAGCATCAGTGAGGTATGATGCGTTAAAAACGATATATACTCCTGGCAAATGGCTCATAGATGATTGTTCCAATAATGATTTTTCCTATTATGTTCAGCACTATTGGCAAGAGGTTAACGCGTGTATAACAGAATCTTCTAGGGATAGTTTTGTTTCTCATGCAGCAGGAATAGTGAGATGCGGGGAAGAACTTACAGCAGTTGCAGCTAAACGTGGCCTTGTGAATGAGGAATACGGATGTGAGACCACAGTATATAATATTATGAATATTGCTTTAGCGTGGGGAGTTGAAACGCTAAACAAGAAAAATATTAGAGAGGAATTAAATCGCCTACATAATAAGCTTCAAACGCCTGTTACAGAAGCTGTAACAGATGCGGCATTAGCCTCCTCTAGCTCCTCTAGTGTGCAACTACCACTTGCTGAACAGGTTGGTAAGCTTTGCACAGAAATTGCTAATTTTGGGGAAGCATATGCTAGATCACTTCTAGCGATTTCACCGGAAACTATACAGGCTACTACCAATAGTTTCTGTCAGCGTATGGATGCAATTTGTGCAGCTGAAGTTGCGTCAAGTAAAGGTGAATTGCTTCCAAAGAGTGCTAATATAGCGCGTATAGTGCAGGCTATTAATGATTCAATGGTGCCGCTTATTTGTCATCGACATGCTTATGCTAAGGTGCGGGCACTTGTTGAGTATGCAAAAACACTAGGAGCGGATAGTCATGATTTTGAGGCATTAGCATTAGCTTTTCCCAATTTCAACGTAGTGGAAAGGCAAGATACATATATATTGTTCGACCGTGCACTTGCTGAAGCTGAAAAGCTACAATGCGCTGTAGTTACCGATAAAAATATTAATCAATATTGCGAAACTGTTCGGAAATTTTATGAAAAAGAGGATAATCCTGATCTATTACATCAGTATGTGTGGTTATTTGAACGCTTGAGACCTGCGATACTGGATATATTTGATAGAGTTGATCCTGAGGGAGAAAAACAAAATATCGGAGATAGATATCACAGCATAAATTGTAAAGCACGAGAGTTGATAGAGCGGCGGATTCGTAGAATTGATGCGGATATACGTGATATCGGCGGTAAACTTAAAAATGATATTGATAGTAGTTATGATAATTATAGTACTAACTATCGTGTGCAATTGAGAGGATTATATAAACAATTTCTGAATATTTATCAAAGGAAGAATGCTCCCTATGAGAAGGCACAAGAGACATGCGTGGCTAATAGTAGTAACCAACTTGAGAAACTTAAAGATGCGATAAATGGCAGATTTTGGATAGAGGCTGAAAAAGAGTATTATGATTGTATTGCCGTTGTTGTGCGTCCTTATGATAAGGCTAATAAGGATAGCTTATCAGATCTTTATCAAATATGTAGTCAAGAATTAGAAACATTATTGCCTGTTGTTGCGCAAGCAGAAGGAAATATCACGACAAAAGTAATGGAGCATTATGCTCAAGCAATTGCGGCCAGAGGTACGTATAATTTGGGAGTAAGGGCGGTGGCAACGATAGATATTCTACGAAGCTTTAGGAGCTTTTTTGAAAAAGAGCATAATCTTACGTTACTGGCGCTTTGTACAGAGACAATGCTTACCATAATTGACCGAGAACCGGAGCTTGGATTAAAATTTGGTGTTGAGCTTCAGGAAGAGACGAATTTACGTAATATAGCCGTACTTAGCAGAAAAGCAGCGCCACTTGATGCTAGTACTAAAAGGATTGCAGCAGATGCTGATGCGGTAACGATTCAGGCATATTGCCATCAAATAGAGCAATTTTTTGATGGTGATAAATACCCTCAAAACAGTCCGCTAAAAACCTTGTTCTCAGCAATATATCAAAAACTACAATCTATTGCTAAGCATGCAGAAGAGAATAAGCATTATCAGATAGCATGTGATGTTATGAAGGTGTTAGATAAAGTAACGGATAAGGTTTCTGATCAAGTTGTTGATGGTGAAAAGATTGGGGATACACGAAAAGTAGTGAAGAGAGAAAAAATACGATTAGAAGGCGTTACGAAAAATTCTTCCTCATCCCCGAGCCCATCTGAACCATCATTAGCTACAGAGGTGACAGGCGCAGCGGCGGCATCATCTTTGCCAATGACAACTGCAGCCTCCAAAGATAATAGCGCATCTTCTGCCAGTGCTTCATCGTCTGCACCACCAAAAGGCAAGAAGAAAGGTGCGGGTAGTAATGTAGCTATAGCATCAATGGCGGCAACAATAAGTCTACCCAGTTCTAGCGCTTCGTCCTCCCCTGACGCTACATCCCCGGATAGAGAATTGGTTGAGCACTTAAGAGCTGAATTAATTGTAGTACAAGATGAGTTGAAACAATCAAATCAACAATGCACGGCGCAGCAGCGAGAGTTTGAAAGGCAAAGAGACCAACAGCATTCAGAGATTACTACGTTAAAAGACGAAATACGTGCCTTACAACAAAAATTGAGTACTCAAGAGTCTGATAATAGTCAGTTACAACACACCACTCAACAGCTCACAGGGCAAGTACAACATTTAGATAGTGCGGCGAAGAAACAACAACAAGATACAGTAGCGTACCAACGCCAACTTACTGAACAAAAAAATCTACTCCAGGGCGCAAAGCAACTTGCTGATATACAAGCAGAAAAAATACGGGCAATGCAACGTGTTCAAGATGAAGATAAGCAGAGACTTAGTGAACAAGAAATACAACGTCGTGCTGAAGCAGTGGAACTTCAAAAGGCTAAGCAATATATTGAGGAACAGGGCCAGAAATTAAGGGAGATGTTGAGTGCTGAACAGCGACATAAGCAGGAAATTGGATGCCACGAGCTGCAACATAATGTTGATGCACGCAATCTGCAACAGGCTAAGCAAGATATTGCGAAGCGAGATCAGCAATTACAGGAAATGCAGCGTGTTCACACTGCACTAGAAATACAACGTCGTAATGAAGTGGCGCTGCTTGAAGCAAATGCTAATACGCAAGCAGCGAAGAATAGGCAAGCAATGCAAGTGCAACAATCTGCATATGATAAAATGCTTCATGACTGTGTAGTATTACATCAGCAACAGTCCGCTGCACAGCAGGTGCAGTACAGTGCAGCATTACAAAGTCAGCAAGTGCAAATTCAAAATTTGACGAGTCAGAATAGCCGTTTGACCAGTCAGCTTGGTCAAAGCCAAGAACAGGAGCAACAATGGCGAAGTTTAGTAGAGCAGCAACGAGAGCAGCAGAAAGCAAAGATCCAACAATTGCCTTCTCACCAACGTCCAGTAAGTCTTAATGATCCTTCTCAAGAGATAAAACAACTATTCAAAGAGATCTGGATGTTGAAAAAACAGCTGAAAAATGGTGAAACGCCTGATACCTCGAATCCGTATTCCCTACTAGAAATGCTTAGAAGTGATAGAGAAGCTATAAAAAAATTATTACCACAATCCACACAACCACAACAAGCTGCCGCTGCTTCTGCAGGCCGCTAATAACCATATCGAAACATTATTCCCTTTTTTCTACCATGCTAGCATAAGCAGGAAAATGAGGGAAAAATGCGTTTTACAAATCGAAGTGATGCTGGCAAGCAGTTGGCAGACAAATTAATTGCTTATTTGGATCGTCCACAATGCATTATTCTGGCATTGCCGCGTGGTGGCGTGCCGGTAGGGTTTGAAATTGCGCAGGAATTACATGTGCCGCTTAATGTCATACTGGTACGGAAGCTTGGGGTTCCTGGGCATGAAGAAGTGGCGTTTGGGGCAATAGCAAATGGTAATATACGGGTGCTTGATAAAGAAATTATTCAAAAACTTGGCATTCTACCCGCCACTATCGAACAAGTAACCACAGCTGAGCGGAATGAGCTTAATTATCGCAAGCAGCTCTATCTTGGAAATAATCCAGCACCCGAGGTAAAGGACTATACCGTTATTTTAGTGGATGATGGGATGGCAACAGGTGCCACAATGCATGCAGCAATTGAGGCTGTGCGTAAGCAGCAGGCCGCTCGGGTAGTAGTGGCAGTACCTGTTGCTGCTCTCTCAGCCTATAATGCTATTGGAAAGTTAGCCGATGAGGTGGTATGCCTACAGATTCCTGAGCCTTTTCACGGGGTAGGGGCGTCTTATGTTGATTTTACCCAAATTCGCCATGAAGAAGTGCAGAGTCTTCTGAGAGTAATGATGTCATCAGCAGGCAGTGAGTGTATAATATGAGTATTAATCCTCATATTTTTAATGCCCATACTGTGTTATTGCAGGAAATACGCAATGCTGCACGGCCCCTGACAGGGAGCGATGAAGAGTATAAGCCGTTACTTGATAAAATTGGCAATGCCAAGTTTGTGTTAATGGGTGAATCAACGCATGGCAGCAGCGAGTTTTACCAGATTCGTTCGCAGCTCACCCAAGAACTAATCCAGCATTATGGCTTTTGCGCAGTAGCAATGGAAGCGGATTGGCCGGATAGTTATCGCGTCAACCGCTATGTACGTGGTGATGAAACCATCACTACAGCGGAAAGTGCCTTGGTTGAATTTACCCGTTTCCCTAACTGGATGTGGCGTAATGAGGTCAATCTAGCCTTTATTAAATGGTTGCGTGAATATAATCAGGCTCTTTCGTTGCCACAGGAAAAAATTGGTTATTATGGGCTGGATGTTTATAGTTTGCATGCCTCTATCAATGCGGTGATTGCATATCTGGATAATATTGATCAAGAAGCCGCTAAAAATGCCCGCGATTATTATGGCTGCTTTGGCGATTATGCCAAAGAACCACAAGAATATGGGCTGTCGAGTATTTTAGGCATAACACCAAGCTGTGAAGAAGAGGTCGTCAAGCAACTGGTTATGTTACGCCACCATGCGGTTGAATATATGCAACGTGATGGTTTTATTGCCGCTGAAAAATATTTTTGTGCTGAACAAAATGCCAAAATTATTGTCAATGCCGAACGCTATTACCGCACCATGTATAAGGGGCATATTTCTTCGTGGAATAGTCGTGATCAGCATATGGCGGATACAGTGACGACACTGGGTAATCATTTGAGTCAGTGGCGGAATGAAGAAGCAAAGATCGTGATCTGGGCGCATAATTCCCATATTGGTGATGCCCGTGCGACCGAGCTAGGAGGCGCTGGAGAGCGGAATATAGGACAGCTACTGCGTGAACGTTATGGTGTGGATGTTGCGTTAATCGGTTTTTCGACCTATCAAGGGACAGTCACAGCGGCATCTAACTGGGATGGTGATGCTGAACGAAAAACCATCCAGCCCGCGTTAAAAGAAAGCTATGAAGAGTTGTTTCACAATACCGCTATCCCGAATTTCTTGCTATTCCCCAAAGAAAATGCCGCGCTGGCAGCCCATTTAAATATCAGCCGTTTGCAACGTGCCATTGGTGTGCTGTATCTGCCAGAAACAGAACGGCAAAGCCATTATTTCTTCAGCCGCCTGCCACAGCAATTCGATGCCATTATCCATATCGACACCACACAGGCGCTGCGGCCACTGGAACCTTTACCTTTGTGGCATAGGGGTGAGGTGCTGGAGACTTATCCATAGGGGGTTTAGAGGAATAAGATATTATTATTAGTATTGGTTTAAATCGCCCCCACGACGGATACTTCCTCATTTATTAGTGGAGTACACTTGCTCTGCCCCCTCCTATCTAACATGTATAGGAGCTGTTGGTGCTGCAGCAGGGCGTACAGAATCAGAAAAGCTATTCCCCCCTGAGCGTAATGGGGGAATGGAGGAGTGTGCTTGTATATGTGCAGGAGGGGCAGGGGTTAAGGTTTGATCAAGTCCACTTCGTATTGTTTCTCTGATGGCAGGATCCGCTGGTAATGTAAGGTCAATACTGTAACCGTGGCTAAATTTGTGTCCCACCTGATTATTGCTGACACCACAATGGCTGAGGGCATTATAAAAGTCAGCGTTTTGCGTAACAAATGCTTGCCGCAGTGCTTTAGTTATAAATTTTAAATGCAGTGTGCTGCCGTCATTTCTCCACTCTTTTTTCTGAATTGGAATATTCCTTGCAGGGCGGTTCTGGAATAATTCAGCCGCTGCCTCGACGATAATTTCCGTCTGATGTAACAATCTTTGCTGTTCTTTAGGGGGATAGGGAGTGGATGGAAAAAATGAGTGTAGCTTATGTCCTGAATGGGCATATTCGATCACCGTTACTTTTTCCTGTGCGGTAAATCCATCCACTATTTGATTCAGTCGATTTGAATTATCAAGAATAGCCCCTGCTAATTGGCTGCCGTTAAAAGCCTGACTACTAAAAATATCTTTTAGGAGATTAAGGCGGGCAGCCTTATCAATGGAGCTCAAGGCATCACAAATAGTTTGTAAATTATTTTCTCTTCTAGAATCAATAATACTACACCGATTCAACGCATGGCCGCACGCGGTGATGTGGATGGTATAGAAAAAATTTTAAAATTAGGCGCCGAAGTCCAAACCGCCTTAACTACCCCAATCAATGGCGTCTCCGCCTTCCATATCCTTGCCCAAAATAGTGACAGGGCTGCTTCTGTCCTAAAGCAACTTCCTAATCCTGCTAACATTTTATTGCAAGAAATGGGAGGAGAAACAACATTGCATGCCCTATGCAAAACAATAAAGCCGGAAGATGTCCCTGCTGTCTTACAGAATTATATTGTACCTGGTAACCAGCTACTAAGAACTGAATTGACTAGGTTCACTAATGGCACCACCCCCTTATATGAAATCGTAAAAAAAGATAAAAGTGGCGTGGCAATAGAAGCAGTTAGGCAATCACTTGTCATGAAGCATGTTGACACACTCACTACAGAGATGGGCGATGGTCATACGGTGTTAACTTACATGGTAAGTAACAATTATCCCCTTCACCCTGCATTAAGATTTGCAGATGAAAATGAACATCTATTGGCTATCAATAAGCCTTTAACAAATCGTCAAACTGCT
>Ga0206831_1180_pt2 | contig 15277 bp, 17 predicted proteins | sample Alteio_BWOrgCont_73_FD_152876 | JGI IMG/M metagenome (GOLD analysis project Ga0206831, IMG submission 152876) | Enriched cells from forest soil in Barre Woods Harvard Forest LTER site, Petersham, Massachusetts, United States -... | ecosystem: Environmental > Terrestrial > Soil > Temperate forest >...
TTCCACCACGGTGAGGTCCACGGTGGCCGGCAACTCCACGCTGATGGCCTTGCCTTCGTAGAACTCAACATTCACTTTCAGCTGCGGAACCAGGTACTCCACCGCATCGCCCAGAATGTCGCGCGTCAGGTGCATCTGCTCGAAGTTCTCGGTATTCATGAAGTAGTAGTATTCGCCGTCGTCGTACAAATACTCCATCTCAATCTCTTCGAGCGCGGCGCGATCCACGCGATCCTCCGACGAGAACCGGTGTTCGGTCATATTGCCGCTGCGAAGACTGCGCATTTTGACCTGGACAAAGCCGCGCAAATTGCCGGGCGTGCGATGCTCCATTTTGAAGATGGAGTAAAGTTCGTTGTTGAACTTAATCACCATGCCCGGACGTAGCTGTGTCGTTTACCTTCCGTCGGCTCGGCGAAGCCCGGAAGCGGGTCGCGAGCGAACCTTTAGTTTAACAGGCTGGCAGTTTAACAGGCTGGAGAGCGGGACTGCCCGCCGAGTATAATGGAATGAGTTCGAGCGATGGCGCTATCGTCTAACGGTTAGGACGGAGCCCTCTCAAGGCTTAAATAAGGGTTCGATTCCCTTTAGCGCTACCAACCATCTTCTTTCATCTCACCGGTTTCTAGGATTGCACCGCTCCAGCGGTGACATCTCCTGACATCCAAGGTCCGCTGCACGCGCCCATCACTGTACCTTTCCCTTCAAGAACTCGTCCCATTGATCGGCCGCCCGTTGGTCGTCGGCGGGTAAGGCGTGAGCGTAGATCGTGGCCGTGACGTGCGTATTGGCGTGACCCAGCCGTGCGGACACAACGGGAAGCGGAACTCCGTTGGACAGCAACCCGCTTGCGTGAGTGTGCCGCAACGTGTGGAGCGATGCATGGCCGATACCAGCCTTTTTCATACGTCGCACAAGGGTCTGGCTCACTAAGGCCGGATCTAGATATGATCCGTCGGGCTGGCAAAACACCAGCTGAAGATTCTTGTAGCCAGCACCGAACAGTTCCCGCTGTTGTGCTTGGCTTTCCCGCTGAAACCTGAGCGCCGTGACCGCGCTCTGAGGAAGCTGGAACGTACGTGTCCTTCCATTCTTAGGTCGCTTTACGCGCAGTCCCTCGAGCGTCTGCTCAAGGCTCTTGCTGACGATGATGGTTCCCGTCTCGAAGCTCACCTCCGGCCACTCCAGAGCTAGAAGTTCTCCGCGGCGGCACCCAGTTGCGATTGCGACCTGGATGAGCGGATGTGTCCAGTCATTCAGGCACACGGTTAGCAGCGACTCGATTTCCTTTCTGGTTAGAGACCTGGCGTCATGCTTTTCGACAACCGGAAGATCGACGCGCAACATCGGATTCATGTCGATCAGCCCGGATCGAACCGCCTTGTTCAATGCGGCGTTGATTACCTCCGCAACATGGCGAACCGTTCTTGCTCCAATGTGCTTACGTCTCTTCCCTGGCGCCTTCAGCAGATCATAGAGCACGGTCTCCAGTTGAGCGGCTGTTACCTCTCGAAGGGCTGTCTTGCGCAGTGCCGAGTCTGGCGGTATGTAAGCGGCGAGTTGGCGATATCGCTGCAAGGTAATCGGAGCACATCGCTGTGCGGCGTGATTGTTGAGCCACTGCTGTAGATGTTCACCGAAGGCGACCGGGGTGGGCCTTCCCGCTTCGCGTTCTAGTTCTTTCATTCGTACGCGCATTGCATCCGCGGCTTTGCCCTGCTTTTCGAAACCGGCTTTGCTGTCCCACTGTTTACGGCCGGCCGCGTCTTTGCCGGTGTAGATGCGGTATCTCCAGCGCGGTTTGCTGCTGCCCTTCACGACGTACTTGTCGATCGAGCCCGTCATCGTATCGGCTCTCCTCTCAGGCTTGCCTGCTTCCCTATTATTTCGTCATAAGTGAGCGGCTGGCCGGTTTCTTCGCGATAGCGTTCGTATAGCTTCGGGCTAGAGGTCAGAACGCACAGGTCAGCAAATCCCTTTTCGTAGCCACAGTCCTCCATCAGTTCGGCGGACATTTTATCAATGAGGCTCTTAACGGAACGACCGGGCTCCAATGTCTTAAGCCTGAGTTCAGCAAGGAGTCGCTCGATATGCGCAAGCCTTATAGCCGGATTTTTCAACGATCCTGGGCTTTTCAAGTCGTTGTGTTTGCGCGCCCGCCGGACCAACTTAGTGAACTCTGTTTCGAGCCACTCCGCGCCGTTGTTTCTGCCAAGTTCTGTTCCGATTGCCGACTCGATTGATGTGTCCAAATCAATATGTGCCCCGATTTTCTCGGAAAAGGCTTCGGAGAACAAGATGGCCAGGTCCTCGCGGCCGATCTTTTGGGCTTCACGGGAGAGCCGATAGAGCGCCTCGGCACTTGGGTTCCTGGCTTCTTCGTAGTTAACAATCGCCTTGACCGAAACCCCTAATCGATTCGCAAATCGGTGAAGGCTGTCGCCGGTCACTCTCCGAAGCTCCCGAACTGCCTCGTTGATGTCCATTGGTAGCAGAGTATACCATATGTCCTTGACATTCTATAGGACATTGTATTATCCTTTTGTCGTGGACAATGTACACAGTAGCTCGATTTACCAGCCGGCAGAGCTTGCGAAGATGCTAAGCGTAAGCAGGCAGACGGTTTACAAGGGGCTTAGAGATGGCACGATTCCTTCGATCCGGCTCGGGCGAAGGTTCGTCATCCCGAAGGCTGCAATCGAGAAGTGGCTGGAATCCGGCGGTACACCGTCGGCACAAAACGAGAATTAACTTCAAGGAGCTGGAGACAGATGTTGCCTACGAAATGGACGCGTGAACAAGAGTCAGAGCTCGACGATATGGAGGCGCGGCTTATAGAGCGCGGGATTCCAGCTCATAAAGCGGCTTGGATGGCCGAGCGGGAGATACTGAAGCGCATCGAACGCCAGGAGAGACGAAAGGAGATGGCATCGTAATGGCCAGGAGGAAGCTTCCCACAGAAACAACACGTGAGTGCCCGGGTTGCAACCAAGAAAAGACCTTCCCCGATCGCAACGAGACTTGCTCTCGGGATTGCGCGGCGGTAATGTCCACACGACGTGCCACGACAGGGAAGGGATCGGTCGCGGCTCCCAGGTTCCGGATAAACCTCAAGGCCATGATCCGAAAAGCACTCGACACCATGAAAGCGGACATCCCACACTGCCCGGAGGGTCGAGAACGTGAACATGCGCAGCGAGAGTACGACAAATTATCCCGGGAGGCGAGGACAGTCGGACTCGCATGAATGTCGGTGACGAGTTCGACCCGCGCTTCAGTGTGTGCGGGTTCCACCCGGACGCCGTTGTCTCATCTGATACGAGCCTTGGGCTCTCCAGCCTCGACAAGCGGCTACACGGCCGACTCGTCGTTTACCGGCATCGCGGCAGCTCGGTGTTCCCCGGCATAGAGACCCTGGCGAAGGAACTAGCAGCGTCGGAGAAAACGGTTCGAAGGGGCCTTAAACGCCTCGCGGAGGTCGGCCTGATCTCGTGGGTAAAAGCTGGGCGCTCGAACCTGTACAGCTTTCTGTTCCACCAGATCTTCGTGGGGGCAGCGCGGGAAGCGGGCACCGTGGTCATAACAGCGGACAAAATACCGGTCAAAATACCGGACACGACACCGGTCATTGATAGCGGACACCGGTCAAATCAGGCATCGATACCGGTCAAAAAGGCACCTGACACCGGTCATAGCTGTGACCGGCTAAGTACTGAAGTACATGAAGTACAAACGAACGAAGAACGGAAACCGGTCACGAACACCGGACAGGCCACGACAGACAAGCCGCCGGCGGATTCGTTCATCGAGCAAATTCGAACCATCATCGATCTAAGCGACATCCTCGGGCGCAAACCGGATGATGGGATCTGTCGAAAAGTTATTGCCATCCTCGGATACCCGGCTGCGATTCCGTTCCTCAAGGAGCAGATGCGTGACGCGCGCGAAGGAGAAATCCGCTCATACGGTCTGATTGCCAGCGTGGCCAAGGATGCGCGCGGACGTTACGACGTCGCCAAGAAACTCCGGGCGAAGGAAGAAAAGCAAAAGCTCGATCAGGAACCGCCGCATGAATCGCAGGTGCGATCGTGGCTGGAACCATTCGGCTTGTCCGAGCAGCTTCTCGAAAAGGCCGCGGGCTGTATCATGTCGCCGGATGTCCTGAAGAACTTCAGTGCCGTCGAAATTCGCCGCAAACTGGTAAGCATCCACGCTGAGTCGCAACGTCCGACGCTTCAACGGCAGTACATCGGCGCCGGGGTCGATATAGCTGCAGCCGGACTCCGGGCGCGCAGGAATGGCAAAGCGGTAGTATTCACCAAAACGATGAACTCCGACGAGGTCGTAGATACAATTCTGCATCACTTCCGCGTAGAGATACCATGGCTGGCTGTAAAACTCGGCAAGCTAAAGCTACCAAAGGCCCACGATGAGCGCGAGCACATCAAGCAAATCGCGGAAGCGTTCATCGCCAGGAGTCCAATATCGGACGATTTGTTGGACCGGCTGGTAACGATGGCGGCCGCGCGGCCGATGCGAGAGTTTGTCGGCGACGGCTATGAACTCGGCAGTCTGGAACGTTTAGCGATCGATGCCCCGATTCTGGCTAAGCAGTGGCGCGGATTGATCCAGGGATTTTGTCCCGTGTGTCGCGGCAGAGGCTGGAAATGGATCGAACTCGGCCAGAAGACCTTGCCATTCGGGAACGGTGGTGAATGGGACTGCGACTGCATTAGAATCTGGTCGCCGATGGACCCGACGTTATGAAACTCGATCACCTCACGAAGATCCTCGACACCCGCACGGGGCTGCCCTACAAGATCAACGAAGGTGAACTTGTAGGCTGGCGCCGGGGAAAGGAGCGCCTCGGCGTCCCGCTGCGCCAACTGCATATCAACCTCCAGGATGCCACTCCGTGGCTAGCCGTGGAGAAGTACTACGTGCATCCCAAGGAGCTACGGCGCTTTCTTAAGAGCCCCGAGCGGCGGTCGAGGAAGGCTAGAAAGCGCGATCGTCAGGCGTTGCGCGCTTTCCTGCGTACGCCGTTCCAGGTGGTAAATGTCATAAACGGGCCAGTCAGCGAGGAACTTCTGGACCTGCTGGTTAACGTGGACGATGTTGCCCGCGGCGTTAAGGTCGAAGCCCGCCGCGTGGCCGTTCGCCTCGCGTTGGATCGGGCGATGTGGCCGTGGCTTTCGAAATATCTCGCTGCCCGACTACCGGAGCATTTAGAGCGACGCTTCGATGTAGCGTCCCAAGATGCGGTTTACGAAGCGGCCGTTCGAGAAGCCAGGTTCCTGCGGTATGGCTTGCACGATCGGACGTATATGCAGCGGGAAATCCACCGCGTGTTGGGAGATATACTGCCCAAGATCGAGGTGACAAAACTTATTATGCCGAGGGTCCACATCCCATCGTGCCTGAGCCGTTTGCAACGTTCAGCTCCGATACAGGCGCGCACCTACGATCGCGCTGACGAAAGAACGGTGGCCTTGCTGCAGAGGGTAACGGCCGGTCTTCCTGACGAGTTTCGCCACGACTGCGAACTGCTTCTCGCTGGCGTCGGTTTTCGGGAGCAGGCGCGGCTCAGCGGAGAGCCCGAGGCGTCATTCGCGACGCTTTGGCGGCGAAAATGGAGAACTGAGTTAGATTCTCTGGCATTGATGCTTGACGCGCCACAAAACTAAATTTGACCTGAAATCAGCATCTTCCGGGCAACACGTGTTTCAAATTGCTTCTTCGGCGACCTTTAGTAAGTGTTGGGCAGTTTCGGAACAGTTCGTTTTTTTTGGAGGTCGCTCATGACGGCATCGCTATTTCTGTGCGCGGACGGGGGCAGTAATGCGACTGCGCTCGCGCGCATCGACGATCAGGAACTCGTCACTGACGCTATCAGATATTCGCTGGGAGAAGCCCGGCGTAAAGCTGAAACGGCCGAGTCCGCGCACCTACGTGCAATTTACCAGCACAGCGCGGAATCCCTTCGCATGCAGCTTCAAGAGCTCGTTCCTAGTCTGGAACTCTGATCTTGACTTACATTGCCGCACTCAACCAATAAGAAAGCGCAAACATGACTAGCGAAACCGTCGTCTTCGGATCAGGCATAACCGTGCTGTCCAGTGGTCCATCCTCTACGAACGTCGTGAAGCGGATTTACGTTCAGCCGTTGGCCTCCAACGTCCACAGGATGTCGTTCCAGACCGCCGCAGGAGCAACCATCAAGAGCATCGCGGCACCGGGGTCCAGCGCCAACGCGATCTTCGATGATTTCGATCTGATCGCTTCTGGCGACGATCCATACGAGGCTTCAGAATACGCCGTTGCTGGAACCGCTGGCGAAGGTTGCGTCGTGACCTACTGGCTGGCGTAGAAAGCATGGGCCGCAGCCGGACGCGCGGAAGTTTCCGGCACTCCAGAAAGCAAAGAACACAAACATGACGAACGGCCTCAAATTGACTGCGGACGAGTGGCGCTACCTGCATGAGAAACACAGCGCGGACCCCGAGCCTGTGTCGTATCCCTCGCAGGAAGAGCTCGACTATTTGACCGCCGCGCGCACGGCCGCTACCGCGAAAGCGGAAATGAAGAAGCGGCACTCGGGCCTAGATATCGACTCGATCAAACCGGGGATGACAAAAGAAGAGACAGAAAGAGTTCGGCAGGCGATACTCACCACCGGCTGGGGCGGACCAAAGTTGGTCCGGTAACCCGGCGTCATCCTGCCGGTAAGACGGAATCGAGGAAGACAGCCGTGGAAACACCCCTGTGCCGGATCTGTGGGCGCAACTTCAGAACGCGGCTGAGCCCCGTCTGTGCCACGTCCGAATGCAAAAGCGCTTGGCGTCGGCACGTCACCGCGAAGCGATCGGGCAGAGCCGCAATGGAGCGCCGACGGTTCGAGGGCATGCTGAAACGCAACCAGGGCGTCACAGCCTTAGCCTTACCCAGCGACAGCGAAGATTTATCGCAAAGTCGTTTTTTGACAGTTTCCGCGCCGCCCAAGGAAGGGATTTCGAATGAAACTTAATCGCCGTCAGCGAGCGGCCATCCCATTCCTTCTAACCACCGGAGGAATTCCTGAAGCAGCAGCTGCTTCCGGTGTGGCTGAGACCACTTTGCGTACGTGGCTTAGGGATCCGGATTTCGCCGCGGTGATCGACGGGCTACTTGACGAGGGCATCAAAGAAGCGGTTCAGCGGATCGGAATTGAACTCGGGAAGCTCGGGCCGATCGCGGTCAAGAAGCTGGGCGAAATGTTGCAGAAAGAAAGACTGGACGATGAGACCACTCTCCGCGCCATCAATAGCACGCTCGATCGCCTGACGAAGATTGCGGCACTGCGATCCTCGCATAGGATAGGCGCCGACGATGTTTGACGTGAGCGCGGCGATTGACAGGGCCATCGCTCGACGGTCACGCCCCAATGCCGAGTTGCAGCTTCCAGCTTTCACACCGCTCGATGCTCAGCGTGAATTCCTGGAAGCAGACGGATTCGTAAAGGGATTTTGCGCCGGTATCGGCAGTGGAAAGAGCGTGGCTCTATGCGTGGAGGCCCTACGTTGCGCTTACGACAATCCTGGTCGCGAGTTGATGATGACTGGGCCGACGTATTCGCAGCTCGCCGACAGCACACTGCCGAATATGTTCGATCTGTTGGAGCAGAACGGCATCAGGTATCGGGAGTTGAAATCGCGCAGCAAAATAAAGCTTACCGATTGCGGCTCGAGCATCTTTTTCCGGTCACTGGACGATCCGAATCGAATTCGGGGTCTGAATCTAGCCGGCCTGTTTTGCGACGAGCTCTCATATTGCAAGAGAGCTAGCTTCGAGGTTGCGTTAGGTCGCGTGCGTGTTGGGGAAAAGCGGCGCCGCGCTGCAAGCTTCACGCCATCGGGTCGTGATTGGACGTGGAAACTCTTCGCTTCGCCTGAGAAGTCGCCCGATTACGTTCTCGTACACGCAAGGCCATACGGAAACACCCATCTTCCGGCCGATTACTATGACCGGTTGAAGAGCACCTACTCGGTGGACTTCTTTCGCCAGGAATGCCTGGGCGAGTTCATCACGGTCTCGTCGAATGCGGCATACACTTCCTTTGATCGGAACATTCACGTTCAGCCCGTTGAGTACGCTTCGTGGAACCCACTTTTCCTGTCCTTGGATTTCAACTACACGCCGGCCATGACCGCCGTGATTTGCCAGGAGGGCGTTCCGGCGGACAACTGGCTGCGCGCCACGCGATCCATCCCAACGCTCAATGTTGTGGACGAGGTATGGGTCGAGAAGAGCAGCACCGCGGCGTGCCTGGATGCCGCTTATCAAAAAATCATCGAACTCAACAGGGGAAACGGGCGACGGGAACTCGAGGTCCGAGTGTATGGCGATGCGTCGAGCAATCAGCATCGATCGAACACCGGATCCACAGACCAGGATGTGATTCGAGCGTGGGCAGACAAGATGCGCGGCCAGGTTCGTGTGATGCTTGATTTCCCGTCAAAGAATCCGTATCAGCGCCAGCGCGTAAACAGCGTCAACGGAATGCTGAAGCCGATGGAGGGCGACCCGCGGCTATTCGTCCATCCGAGATGCGAGCAGCTGATAAACGACTTGGAACAGGTTACCTGGGATAAGAACGGCGATCTTTCGAAAGACGATCCCATGCTTTCGCACATTTCTGACGCGCTGGGGTATGTTGTTCACCGGCGCTATGGTCACATGGGGCCACTCAGCGACACGCGCAAGCCGATACCGGGGATGCCCTAGATAGTCACGGATTCCGCTCGGATGTTGGGGCGACGATGGTTTCCAGATAGTTGCCGATCTCGGGCACGTGCCTGGTGATTTCACCGCGCGGGCCATGCTTCGTAACGAAGCGCAGCTCATAGACCTGAAAGCGCCCCTCACCCCGAGCGCTGCCAAAAGTTTCCATGTCTTTCACTTTGGCGACGGCGCTCTGAGGGCAGTCCGCGTCGATATCCACCCAGTTCGATCCACATTTGACGCGATAGGTCGGCATCACTAATGATCCTAGTTCAAAAAGCCGCTGATCTGTACGAATTTGAAAATCAGAGGAAGTATGCCAGAGAAGAAGAAACGAACAACGAAGAAGAGGCCGGAGCCGAAATCGGCTAGCTTAGAGCGGCTTCAGGCCGCGTTAGCGCTGCCCTCCGGCACACCAGAGGAAGCGCTGGTCGCCAGTAGCGCAATCATTGAGGAGTTACTCCTTCATCAGAAGCGATTCCGGCAAATGCTGCGTAACGCGCTGAGGGCTGACCAAAACGATATGGCGCTTGGACTGAAAAAGCGCTTAGTGGAAACGGCCGGCTTGATTGAGAGCCACAGTTGCGACCTTGTTTTCCACAAGGAGTACGTCCGTAGACGCTCAGTGCAGCTGGGCCGCATCTCCGCAATCGAACAGGATTGCGGGCTTTAAGCCAAATTCCACGTCACAATCTCCAATTATCACGAGGTTTACCAAAATGCTTAATCGAGCGGTAGCTCTGTTTGCGCTGATTATCGTGTCTGTTTTCTCGGCGCGATCGCAACAGTTGCCAGGCGTGTTTCCGGGGGATCAGCAGAATACTGGAGGCTTGCAGGGGCCCGCGGGGCCCGGTTACGGTCCAGCAACCTCGACGACTTCTCTGACAGTCGGAGCCGGCTCTCAAACGCTCACGACGCAATCCGGCCTGGCCTATAGCGCTGGTGCTGTCGTACAACTCACCTGTACTTCACCAACAACCTATTACATGTACGGGCCGGTAGCCTCCTACTCCGGCACTACGGGCACGTTGGTTTTCAATGCGAGTTCGACGATTATCGGGGGCGCCGGTAACACATGTGCGTCATGGACATTAAACCTTGCGCCTTTGAATGCAGCATCAATCCCGCCATATCCATTCTCATTTACTAACTCGCCTGGGTTTTGTATCGAAGCAGCTACTCCGGATAGCAGCGGCTGTTCGGGTGCCGGGCTGCAAAACATAGGACCGCATGGCCAAGGTACCACAGCAGTTCTTTCATCACTGGTCAATGCTTCTGGTGTGTCTATTCTTGCCGGAACTGATTTTACCCCGTACAGCAACGGTGACATTCTGGTCACATTTTATCAGGGGGTGCAGACCGGAAGCGGGCAAGTATCGGGCGGCGGGTCGGGAGCTGGCGTGGTGTACGCTAACCCAGGCACGACTGGACAAGTAGGGTGCTATCTGGCGAACGGCGTGGTGCTCAGCGGATGCAATCCGCTTCCCACCGGGCTAACGATTCCTGCCCCGTCCTTCACTGGTACGCCTAGCGCGGCGAATGCTACGAGTTTCACTTTGCCAAATGCCGGTGGAGCAGCCCCGACCTCCGGTGGGGATTGTCGTTACGACACTACTCAACTGAGAACGGTTTGTGGTGGCGATGGTGCGCTTACTGGTGGCATTCCGCGGCTTATTGGCTGGGTGCATCCTCCTTCGGACGTGCGCTGCGCACACGGCGGAGATACGTCGATTACGTTCAACTCCAGCGGAGCGTGCAATAACCCCACCGGCACCGAAGGCACCAGCGCGGCCGAGTTTGCTTCCTCTGTATCGATACCTGCGAACTTCATGGTTCAGGACAAGATGCTACGAGTTAAAGCTCAACTCAAAGCGTGGTCCTCTACCACTTCCGCCGCTCTACAGGTAAGGATGCAATGGGGATCAACGACCAACTATGCAGCGAATGGTCCCATTGGAACCACCAACGGTATGGTTAACCGCGGCGTCCTGATGGATTGCAATATCGTTTCGCTGGCCGCACCAGCAAGCTCTGCTTTACAAACAGCCGATTGTAACGTGCCCGTTCCTGCTTGGGTGGCGGCAAATTGGGCAAGCACCACAGTCCCAGGAAACGTAAATACGAGTTCCGCGGAGGCTCTGTCAATCGGGGCATATTACAGCGCGACGGGGCTCTTCAGCGCAACATACACCAGCGGCGGCACGTTTAGCGGTACCGGAAACTGCACGCTCGGAACGTTCAGTGCGGGAACTGCGGGGGCGGCCACAATAGCGGTCGCTAGTGGGACGCCAGGCGCTATCACCGTCACAAACACCGGCTACGCCTTTACCGGCTCGACTAGCACCGCAACTCTCACCGGCGGCACCGCAACTTGCAGCGGCACGCCAACCCTGGCAATCGTGCTCGGCGGCGCGCAAGGAAACGCGATTCAGCTAATAAACATGGAAGTCTGGGAGGACAATTGAAGATGAGGTTGTTAGTAGCTTTACTTTTGTGGAGCGGTATCATTGTCGCTCAGATTCCCGATACTAGCCCACGTATTTTGACTAACAATGCACCTATTCCGGGCCACCCCTCGCTCAAGGACTACACATATGGAGCAAAGGGGGATGAGACCGGATTAACCTGCACGGTTACCAATGGCAGCACGGCGGCGAATTGTACCGGAGCTTCGTTCGTCAATCTGCCAGAAGTTTCAGGCGGCGATATCGGCAAGACGTTCTTCTGCTACGGCACGTCCAACTGGACCACAACGATTCTCGCCGTAACCAGCACTACGTCCGTCACTACGGCGCCCAGCCCGGTTGCGCCGCAAGCTTACACTAGCGCTCATTGCGGCTACGTCACTGATGACACCGCTGCGATTCAGGCATGGTCGGCTGCGGTCTACGCGGCACGTCGCGCTAATCCTACTCCCTCCGGCATCCCGCTCGGCGACGGCACGACGCTCGGAACGATGACCGGTTTTGGGCCGCCCGGAACATACCTCATCACCTCCGCTCAAGCGTTGATGCCATCCACGCAGACCGGAACCCCAATTTATGGCTGGGCGTTGGACGGAGCTTGTGACCGCTGTACGTTCTTCGACTATCGCCCGACGAGTCCTGGACCGCTTTACTATAACAACAACACTTGGTCGCATATCACTCTGTCAAACCACAGCTACACTGGCAACGATCCGGGATCGGATTGGTTTGATTCATATTCAACAGGCCAGGCTTCGGATTATGTAATCAACCGCGTTTGGATAGCCGGGAACTGGTTAAACGGCATCAACCTAACCGGCACCAACGACAACAGCGAGATGTACTGGAACGGCGGCGGGACGTTCGCTACCTTCGCGGGAGCATTTTTAAATATCGGGTCGAGCGGCAGTGATCAGTTCCTGAATTATCACCTGACAAATTTCAAATGGAACGGTCAGGGTAACTTTCTCAGTGCGCAGTTTGGCGGCCATTTCACGATGGATAACTCGGCGATGAGCGACCAGAATGGGTCGGGAAACTCAGCCGCGCCATTCGTCTTGTTTAACCTGCTCGGTAATAGCCATGCCTTCGGCACCACTTACTTGGATGTCAAGGACGTGCGCGTCGAACTGAAGACGAATTCGGTCGTGTTATTAAAGTCCATCTGGGGATCGTATGGGCAAGTCACGTTTCAGGATGTCGATACGAGTTCTCAGGCGAACGCGTTCAGTCCACCAATCTGCGAGGAGCAGCTCAACTTCTCTGGGTCGGATGGCGGCGCGCTCTACAACTTTTTGCATGATCATCTTATGGGCCAAATGTGCATCACGTGGGCGAACACAGACGTAGGGTACTACCGCGGAGTCCAGATCGAAGATACCGAGTTCGTGAACTATGACGACCCTTGGCAAGCGATTGTGATGACGCTGCCTTCTGGCGCGAACTACTCAGGTATCCCGGTTGTAGAAGCGCACAACATTCGCGGCATCGACCGTTCTATCTCCCTGTTCTACCCGCATTGGGCCGCGACTACGACTTACGCGTCCGGTGCGTTGGTCTTCTCGAACAATTACGTCTACGCAGCAGCCGGAGCCTGCACTTCAGGATCTACGGCGCCCTACGGACGCACGACCAGCATCTCGGACGGCGGCTGCACTTGGGCTACGCAGGACTTGTACAACGGCGTCGATTACGTGCGAAATGGAATCGCCCGTCCGTTCACTAACCCTACTCCCGGAACCACTACGGCGTTTCAAGCAACTCTCGGAGACCGGACCAATTTCAATTACCTGCCGGCTAGTTTTGAATCCGGGGCTATTCCTGGTTTCGCACGGATCATCCTACCCCCTTACGCCACAGTGACCGAAGTCGATCTGAACATGCCGGTGGCGTCTTCGGTAAGCTTGCCGAGCGGAGGGGCATGCAATCAAGCCACTGAAGGCGACTTCGTTGTCCGCAATGACAACTACACCCCGACCACTCTGGTGTCTCTCATTCCCGTGAACCCGCTGGACGGGGGCGTGAACTACGTTGGGCCGCTGACAACCTGGTACAACACGGGAAGCGACATCGGAAGCCGGACGATCATTTTACAGGCAAATACCAACGTGAGCCAGAACTGCCCGGGATCGTTCGTCGTGAAGTACTTCTAGCTTCGCCGTTCCGTTAACTCCCAAGGAAACATTTATACCAATACTGTCCGCGACGTCCGCCGGGACTTCTATGATGTGCGCTGCCGTTTTCGGTCAGGAAGCTACCGACAACCGAACCGCTCTAGCGACATATTGATTCAAGAAACCCAGTCACAACCCCCAGTTGTCCGCAGGTAAACCGGAAGGATTCCCATGTCCCGCTCTCTCGAAATGGTGTTCGACGCCAAGGTTCGCAACGCCGGCGATGTCGAAAAACTAGAGGCTACGATCAATAGGTTCGCGCAGGCCCAGCAGCTTGGAACCGGGAATGTCCGGTTGTTCAACTCCATGCTGAGCGAGACAGCCCAGCGTTCTGGCGGATACGCCGAAGCGCTGCGGATAATGTCTGGCGGAAACCAGATTTTCTCCGAACTGTCCAAAGCCGTCCTGGGTTCCCTGAAAGAGCAGAACAAGGCTGCGGCCGACGCTGCTAACGCTGCAAAGAAAGCAGCGGCGGATTTCGAGAAGGCGAAGCAGTCCGAGGCGCGCGCGGCGCAGCAAGCAGCTGATGCAATCATCGCCCAGCACGAGCGCGTCCAAAAAGCCATCGGAAGAATAGGGACGCAGATCGGCGCGACAGCCCTTGGGCGGTCCATTGGCGTTCCCGGAATTGGTCGCGGTGCCGGGTCGCTTTTGTCTGCGTTTGGAGTGTCCGGAGGAGCCGCCCTCGGGATTGGTGCTGCTGCAACGGGCGTGTTCGCCGCGGTGGAATTTGCCAAAAGCATCGATCAGCTCACAAAGTGGGCCCAAGAACAAAAAAACGCCGCGCAGGAAACCGGAATTACCGTTTCCGAGATGCAGGAACTCGAGCGCGTATCGGAGCGCACGGGTGTAAGTCTTAGCGGTACGGCGAAGTCCGTACAGGATCTCTCCAAGGAGATGATCGAGGGCCGGGGACGATCGCGAGAGATCCAGTCAGCACTTTCCGAGCTCGGATTGAAATCCAGTACGGCTTTCGAGGAACCCTACCGGGCACTCACCGACATCCAGAAGGGCCTTGCCGGAATCAAAGACCCTGTTGAGCGCGATCGCATCGCTATTGAACTACTGGGAGAGGCAGCCGGGCGCGCAGCCGCGGCGACTGCGGACGCGGCAAAGAGTGGAAACATCATTGATCCGGCTACAATTGCAACGTTAGACCATGCTCGTCAAACGATGGTCGAAATTGGCGAACAGTGGGACGTCCTAAAGTCGCTGTTTGCAAAGCCACTATTAGGGACTCTGCAGATCACCCGTTCCATCATCGGAAACGCAATGGAGCTACTCGACGAAGGATCGGATAAAGGCTCCATGGGCGCCACGTTGCGCCGGGATCAGGCCCGAGATGCCGATGACGAGGCCGCGGAAGCTAAGAGTACGCGTGTTAAACAATGGACTTCGGCGAACGCGATCTATGGAACTCCTGAAGACAAATTCGCCGCGATCGAATCGCAGATCGCGACCGCAAAGACGGAGCTCCAGGACAAATTCGCCGCCGGTAAGATATTGCAGCCGGACATGCTGCAGCAACTTCATGGACTGGAATCCCAGAAGGCCGCGGCTGAAGCAGCCCGCAAGTCTGCGGAGGAATATCGCGACCAGGTAGCCACGTTCCGAAGAGATGTAGCGGCTCCGATGGATAGCGCCGACACGCTCCGGCAACTAACGGAGCTACCCAAGCGGTATAGCTTGTTAGGATCTTACGCGCCGTACCAAGACTGGATGCGGCAACTCATAAATCACGCGCCTGGCGCCTTCCAACAGATCGGACGCGATCAGCTGGAGCGCCAGTATCCGGGCGTCATAACTGGCGATTATCAGAAGCTATATTCGCCGATGACCCGCCAAAACGCTGAGTTTCAGGGTGACCTCGAGCGCCAG
>Ga0206831_1199_pt1 | contig 15221 bp, 14 predicted proteins | sample Alteio_BWOrgCont_73_FD_152876 | JGI IMG/M metagenome (GOLD analysis project Ga0206831, IMG submission 152876) | Enriched cells from forest soil in Barre Woods Harvard Forest LTER site, Petersham, Massachusetts, United States -... | ecosystem: Environmental > Terrestrial > Soil > Temperate forest >...
TCTTATCACGGTACCACTCCAAGGCCATTGAAAAAGCAGCAGGATTCTGCAGTTCAAAAGCAGTATTATTACCAAGATGTTCCAAAGTACGAATAATATCTTCTTTCTTAAAAATTTTCTCGCCTGTTTCTTTTTTCTTGAGATTCCCTAATACCCATGTCAACTCAATTTGCACACTTTGAGCTACAAACACCTTCTTTACTTCACGTATAAAATTTTGAGCAATAGAGGTTTGCTTATCATTTTTATCAGCAATAAAAATCCTTGCTAAAATATTGGTATCGACACTAACCATTAGCAGTTTTTCTCCGCTTAATAGGTTTGGCTGGTTGACGTGAAGAAACTTTAGTAGATTTTTTTGCTTTAGAATTTGAATAGACTTTCAAATTATTTTTAACTGTGTTTGTTCTTCTGAAAGAGTCAGTAGCGCCCTCTTGAATAGCTGCTTCCATATCTTCAAGACTAATGTGCTGATCTGTTTTAAGTAATCCAAAAGCCGCGGTGATATCACTGATCCTTTTTTTAACAAATACACCATTTTCTCGAGGAATGAATTCAACTTTATCCCCCGGCTCAATGTGCAAAGCCTCGCGACATTCAACGGGAATAGTAATTTGGCCTTTGCTGGTAACGGATGATTGCAACATCTTACACCTCCACTAAGTAATACTTCTTTCTTTAAGTATTACCTATGTTCAGCAGTTTGTCAATTGGCGTGGACTGCCACAAACTCTTCTAAAATCGCGACAATTTTGCTTTGCACAATTTCTTCATTTTGATGCGTAGAAACTACGCGAAAGCGGTGGGGTTCGCGCGAGGCGCGTTCTAGATAATTATTACGCACGCGTTCAAAGAAACTGATTTCTTCGGATTCAAAGCGATCCAGTTTGCCGCGCTGTTTAATACGCTCTAAAGCAACTTCTAATGGCGCATCCAGTAAAATCGTTAAATCAGGGCGCAACTCGCCTTGCACTAAGGTTTCGAGCGTGGCAATTTTACTCATCGGTAAACCACGACCCGCGCCTTGGTAGGCATAACTCGCATCGGTGAAGCGATCGCAAATGACCCATTTACCGCTGTGCAACGCCGGCAGAATCACCCGCGCTAAATGTTGCGCCCGCGCGGCAAACATCAATAATAATTCTGCATCGGGACAAATAATTTCATTATGATCGGCTAATAAAAAATGGCGAATGTCATCCGCTAAAGGCGTGCCACCGGGTTCGCGTGTCGCGAGCACGGGTTGACTGTGATTGTGCATCCATTCAACCATAAAGCGTAAATTGGTGGTTTTCCCCACGCCTTCTATGCCTTCAACTGTGATGAGTTTGCCCGCTTGTTGTGTCATTTACTTCTCTCTTATTTAGAATATATTTCTTTATCGCTGCATCTTGCTCTCGTAGTGTAGCACTAAATTCGTGACTGCCATCACCACGCGCGACAAAATATAAGGCATCACTATTATCCGGATGCAGCGCGGCGTGAAGTGAACCCAAGCTCGGTGCAGCAATCGGTGTCGGCGGCAAGCCATAATGCAGGTAAGTATTATAGGGCGATTTAATTTCCAAATCTGCGCGAGTGATTTTACCATGATAATTTTCACCCATGGCATAAATGACGGTCGGATCAATTTGCAGACGCATATGTTTTTGCAAACGACGCAAAATAACGCCAGCGATGATGGGACGCTCATCCGCCAGATGGGCTTCTTTTTCCACCAGGGATGCTACAATCAGCGCTTGATACGGCGTTTGATACCACAAATTGGGATCCCGATTGGCCCACTCTTCCGCTAAATGTTGTTGCATTTTAGTGTAAGCCATTTGCAACACGGCTTGTTCAGTATCGCCCCAATAAAATTGATAGGTATTAGGGAAAAACCAGCCTTCAGGATTCGCATCAGTAATACCCAGCTGCTCAGCAAGCTGTTGCGGCGTTAATAAATTGGTATTGTGTTGTAAATAAGGATTGGCCGCCAGCACCGTGCGAATTTCAGTTAAATCCCAACCTTCAATAAAAATAACTTGCCGCGGTGCAAAATCGCCACGGTAAATTTTATTTAAAATTTCTTGTGCGGTGGTGCCGGGCGCAAAGGAATAACCACCGGCTTTTAAATGGATCGATTTATCTTCCAATTTCGCCATCAAAATAAAAAACCGCGGATGAGTGATTAAGCCTTGTTTTTCCAGATCATAAGCTAAGGTATGACTATTGCCGCCACGTTGAAAAATGTAGTCGACAGCTTGCTCAGAATGAAAAGCAGCGGTAACAGTGAAAAGAAAAAATTGATAAAGAAAAAGGAAGAGCAGGGCAAATATAATAAATCCAAGTAAATAGACGGCTATTTTTCGCAATTTATATCCTACCCTTTTGTATGCGGCAATTTTTGTCAATTATTTAAAAAATACTCGTCATTCCCGCGAAAGCGGGAATCCAGAGTTAAATTATTTTATTTCAGTCCTTACTTGTTTGCCATTTTTTAACAAATTTCAGCAGAAAATAAATTGAAATACGTTGATTCTAGCTCTGGATTCCCGCTTTCGCGGGAATGACAATCAAGTATTAAAAATTATCGTGTACAAAGATCTTACTTCTCATATAGCTTTAAAAATCAAAGTGCCATTAGTACCACCAAAACCAAACGAGTTGGAAGCAGCGATTTCAATCGGCAATTTTTTCGCGACATTGGGGACAAAATCTAAATCGCAACCTTCGTCTGGATGTTCTAAATTGATGGTCGGCGGAGAAATTTGATCGCGAATCGATAACACCGTAAAAATGGCTTCCACCGCGCCGGCAGCACCTAATAAATGGCCAGTCATCGATTTAGTAGAACTGATGGATAATTTATCCGCAGCTGCACCAAACGCTAATCGCACCGCTTGCGCTTCGACGGGATCGCCAAGCGGCGTGGAAGTACCATGCGCATTAATATATTGCACTTGTTCCGGTGCAATTTGTGCATCTTTTAAGGCATTTTTCATGCAGCGCACTAAACTATCTTGATTGGGTGCAGTCATGTGATCACCATCACCACTCATCCCAAAACCAATCAATTCAGCATAAATCTTCGCGCCCCGCGCTTTGGCCCGTTCATACTCTTCCATAATAACAACGCCTGCGCCATCACCCAACACAAAACCATCGCGATCTTTATCCCAAGGGCGACTCGCTTTAGCGGGATCATCGTTACGCGTCGATAAAGCTCGCAGTGCACCAAAACCGGCAATTCCTATAGGAATGCTCGCCATTTCGGTACCACCGGCGACCATCACTTCTGCATCGCCATACGCAATCGTACGCGCGGCATAACCGATGTTATGCGCACCGGTGGTACAGGCAGTGACGATGGAAATATTGGGACCTTGGAGTTTGTGCTGAATGGCAATATAGCCAGGTGCCATATTGATAATTGCACCAGGGATGAAAAAAGGCGATACGCGACGTGGCCCTTTTTCGGTTAAGACATGAGAATTTTCGTAAATGCCTTCGAGACCACCAATCCCGGAACCGACCGCGACTCCAATGCGAGTACGATCTTCTTGTTCAAGATTTAAAGCGCTATCTTGCAAGGCTTGGGTAGCCGCAGCCACTGCGTATTGCACGAAAGTATCTAGCTTGCGGACATCTTTGCCATCTAAATAAACCAGCGGATCAAAATTTTTAACCCGCGCAGCAAAATGCGTAGAGTAAGTACTGGTATCGAAATCAGTCAGCGTTTCGACCCCACTTTTGCCCGCTAAAATGGCTTGCCAGCTGGTATCCACTGTTAAACCTAGAGGGGATACCATGCCTAAACCTGTAACAACCACACGACGTTTGGCGCTCACGATAAGCTCCGTTTAAGCTGCTTCGGCTTTATCTTCAGCCTTGCGCTTTACAACGTAATCGATAACTTCTTGCACGGTTTTAAGCTGCTCAGCATCTTCGTCGGGAATTTCTTTATCAATCATTTCTTCCAGCGCCATCACTAATTCCACTGTATCAAGCGAATCAGCGCCTAAATCACTAGCAATATTCTTGTCTTCTTGAACTTCTTCTACTTTTAAACTCAAGTGTTCAGCAATTACTTTTTTCACTTGATTACTAATTTCTACTACATCACCGCTTTGGTTGTCACTCATTGATAGCTCCTCAAAGTTAAATTGGCAAAATTATACTATGTTATGCCCTGTCATGCAATGTGCAAAAAAACAGGCTACCACAATTTTAAATCTTTAAATTCTTCCTGCGCTTAACGGAATGCCTTGAGGTACTCGCTTGTATAGCAGCCGGCACATATTGAATCCCTGCCGTTTGCGTGACGAGGTAATAACCGCTGGTTCCGTTGAGGACTGTGATGAAAGAAGGCACGGTATCATTGTGCATCCAAATTGTGCCATTGTAATAATATAAACCAGCATCAGTATTGGCATAGATGCCGCCTTGGGTATCGGGCGTTAAGCTATAAATAGAATCTCCCGGAGGTAAATTACTCATAGTGACATTCAACCAACCCGGGCTGTTGATGTTATAACGCCAGATTTCAAAATTATTATTTTGTCCATTGATCATGATCACATAGAGATAACTACTCACACTATTGTTTTGATCGGCGGTGATGAGAAAGCTTGCATTGCTGGCTGAAGTTATTCCTCCGTAAATGATATCAGTATTGGGGAAATTAGGAGCTTGCGTTAAATCGCGCCAACCAGTACCGGGAATATATTCCTGCAATTGCGAGCCACTGCCACCTGCCGCATAAATATCACCTTGCTGATCAGCAGTGAGTGTTAGCACATCGCTTAAACCAACCGGCATGCTGGTATTGCTCCAGCCAGCGTTGTAACGCATGATGGCTTCTCCCGGGCCGTCAAAATCCGTAAAATCAGCATACAAATTACCTAGGGTATCGGTGGTAGCAGCTCTGAGGTTAGTTGAGACAGCATGCCCACTCTGAAGATAAGTTGCATGCCATTGTTCATCGGTCGGGCTGTAATATGAAAGGTCGAATTGATTTTGTGCGTTAGTATCAAATGTTTGTACATATACATTACCATCACTGTCGACTGGTAAAGCATCACTAAACGACGAGCCATTAAAATAATGGGCTGGTACACTGATTTCACTCCAACTATGGTTTACCACGCTGTAATACCAGCCATCGCTTGGCCCAGCAGGATTGACGGTAATCAGCAGCATGCTGCCGTTGCCAGCAACGCCCATGAGCGAGGGAAAAGCATCCCCCGCTTTCACCGAATCAGGATCATTAAAGGTCCAATTGCTACCATCATATTGATTAATGCGATTATCCCCCGGCACAATCAATTGTTGCGGTGCATTACCCAGCCAAAAAGCATTGAATTGACCGAGCGTATCTAAATTTTTATTCGCCTGAATCCAAGTGTTAAATTGACTTTCATAGCGCCAAATCCCTTGGCCTGCCAGAAAACCAAAATTTCGTTCGTAGAAATAAACATGGCCTTGTTGATCGGCGACGAAAGGTGCTTCCTCGTAGGGGGCGTGGCCATAAGAATTAAGCGGAAAACTCTGTGTGGATTGCGTATTTAGCCATTGACTGTTTACATATGTCCAGATGATAGTCGCTGCATTTATGTCATGCTGAATGGCTACATAAAGATTATTTGCACTATCAATTGTCATCAATACCGTATAAATATCGCCACCCTGCCCCACCAAAGCAGCGGCGTGAGTGCTCACCCAGGTAGTGCCGCCGGTATATTCCCAAATATCATATACGTCAGGAGTTCCACTTAGGAAAGTCGCTGCATACAATTTACCGGTTGCGTCGGCCACCAAAGCCTGAATAGTAGACCCACTCGGTGTAATTTGATTCGCATCCAGATCGGCCCAGTTTGTACCATCGTATTGCCAAACATCATCGGTTTGCCCGTTGGTTTGAACCACGGCATAAATATTGGTACCTACACCGCTGATTAATTGGCTCACAGTGCTAGTGCTGATTTGATTACTGAGGTGCGTACTGTTCCAAGCGGTACTGCCATCGTACTGTTCCACATCATGCGTATCAGCACTCACCGCATATACAGCCCCACCACTGTGGGCAGCAACGATAGTCGCGCTGGGTGCATGGGTATCGGTCCAACTTCCACTATATTCCCACACCGTTTTAGGTGTGTCTGTACTTGCCGCATACAAATGATTGTTACTATCGGTAGTTAAAGAAGCAATGCTATTCCCACCGGAATAATTTAAATCGGTCCAACTGTTTGAGCGAGTATGTGAAGCTGTTGCCTGATATTCTAATACGGTGTCGATGGTACGGGAACTGTTCGTAGCAATCAAATATAAATTACCGGCTGTATCAGCAATCAAGCTCGTGCCGCCAAGAGTTTCTCCACTCGGTAAACTATCTACCAACAAAGTCCAATTATTATTGCTGATATCGTATTGATACAAAGCAAAGTTTTGTCCTAAAGCGTAGATGAGGCCGTCGGGTGTACTGGTCATCACGAACGCGCCACCATAGGGCCCGGCTTGTGCCGGCGGTGGGCCGGCTGCAACAGTAATAAGTACATTGTTATCTACCAAGATTTGGCGGCCACCATAATCAACGACTAAGGCTTGGGTAAACGTCTGTGCTGTACTGGGAGCGGTGAAAGTGATAATTAAGGTACAACTTTGATTGGTCGCCAAACTAGAGGCAGTTAAACAAGTCCCACTGGTAGCAGAAAAATAAGTGTTAGGATAAACACCTCGAATACGAAAGGGATTAATAGCCGGCCCATTATTGGTTAAGGTATAACTTAAAGCCAAAGTTTGATTTATTGTCACGGTTTGCGGATAAGTAGGTTTGGCACTAAACACTACTGGCGGCGCTGCATGCGCTACATTGATTAAGAAAAATAAACCGAAAAAACCAGACCAATATTTTTTTAACATGCCTATCTCCCTTAAAACCGATACGTTACAGCTAATAATTCCGTACTGGAATTGACATTAAATTTCGCGGGTGCAGCCAGATTAAAGGCTTGATTATCGGTATCGCGATCAATCGTACCGCTACTACTGCTCGACCATTGTCCCAAATCGGTATAGAGATAAGTCAGCCCAACACTCCATTGTTGCGTTAACTGATATTGCGCACCGGCCCCCACTTCCCAGGCAAATTGCCAAAAGTAATGATTATTTAACGTGATGGCGCCGTTATCCTGAGCAGAGCTGACGCTATCGTGATAACCGACTTCATCATAAGATGGGCCCAAGCCCGCCATTACAAAAGGCAAAATATGGTGCCAGGATAGAATAAATAATTTTTCATCCAGCATCAGACGCATACTGTTTAAAGGCAGATTGTAATTGTAATTATACGTCGGTGGGTCGGTGGCATCCTGATTGATTTGGCCTTTGGCGGTGGTTTGTAAAAATTGCGAAAAATTCAGCGCCGTTTCGGTAGCTGGCAACCAGTGCAAATTATTTTGTGGCGTGGGCAACGCATAAATATAACCAACACCAGCGCTGTAAATAAAATTTTGCAGCTGATTAGTTTGGTGCATTTGCTGCGTTTCGGGATAACCAAAATTTGTCTGGTAGGAAGCATTTTGCTCGGTGTTAATTTCGGTTAAACCGGCTTGTACCGTGACATCGAAATTGTGTGCCCAATCGGGTTCCGCCACAGCCGCTAATGAATAAGCACTGGTTAAAACCATGAAAAAAACGACGCGCAGAGAAAAAACAGACATTGTGAATTCCTTGTCTAAAGAAAAGTAGTAAGATTATATCCATATTCTTTCCTTAACAGCAAATAAAGATTTTTAGTTTACCCGTCAAGTTCTAAAAACTTGACGGGTATTATTGAGGTTATTTATGCCCCGATTGGAATAGCGGCATTTGCCACGCTAGGCGCATCATGTTTTTCTTGCACCATGCGTGTCACCATTGGCGCAGCGATACACACAATCACGCCGATCACGACGGAGACAATGGCGAAAATATTAAACGCATGCGCATAGATATGCAGGCTATCGATGGCCGTGGCTTTATCGGGTACCGCCGTCATATCGGCAAAATTACCGGCTAATAAACCCCCAATCGACGTGCCGATAAACCAGATGCCCATCATCACATTCATCACTGATTTATGCGCTAATTTTGCGATCATCGCGGTGCCTAAAGCATTCACCATTAATTCCGCTGTCGATTGCAAAGCATAGCTACCGATAATCCAACCACTGCTAATGTGTTGTGTGCTATCGGCAAACCAAGTACCGACGGTCACCACGAAATATCCCAAACCCATGAAGATAATTCCCACACCAAATTTCATGGTAATTGATAAATCGCGCTGTCTGCGTCCAAAATAATTGTAAATCGCCGTTAAACAAGGGCCGATGATTAAAATCCAAATCGGATTCCACACCCAATAGGACGAACTCGGCATGGTAAAGCCAAACATGTGTCGATCCACATTACGATCAATAAACAACGTTAATGACATGGGTTGTTGGTAATACAAAGCGAAAAATACAATTCCCATGACCGTCAAACCAACCGCAACGGCTAATTTAACGCGATCAATCGTAGCCAAGCTTTTCCCTTTAAAAATAACATAAGCTAACATTACGACGGCAACTGACCACACTAACATGTGAGTCGCTTGTGAGTGCTCTAACATGCGAGTGATAAACGCGATAACAAAGATACAAGCGATGATCACCATGGCTATAAAAAAGTAGTTGGTTTTTTCATAACCGATTTCGATGTCGGCGTTTTTAAAACAACGAATGCCAAAAATAAAAGTCATAAAACCAATGAACATGCCGACCATGCCAATGGCAAATGTTGCGTGATAGCCCATTGCGTTGGCTAAAAAGCCCCCGGCAAATACGGGTACTAAACCACCGACTTGAATCGACAAATAATACAAAGTAAATGCTCCATCCATTTTGGCGCGTTGCGCATCACTTTGATATAACTTATTTAACAGCGCATAGGGCATCGATTTAAAAAAGCCCATGCCGATGATGATGCACGCTAAAGCCGGCCACATAAAACTTTTTTCCGGCATCGCTAAAATGGCATAACCAACGGTTAAAAAGGCTGCTCCAATGCCTAAACTGCGACGATAGCCTAAAAATTTATCGGCCACATAACCACCCACTGCGGGCGTGATATACAGCAAAGCAACAAACGAGGCAAACGCCGTGTAAGCGGTTGTATCATCAAAACCCATTGTCTTAGTTAAATACAACACTAACAATGAGCTAATTAAATAAAAGCCAAAACGCTCCCACATTTCTGTTAAAAATAAAATATAAAAACCAGCTGGTTGCCGGACTTTCTGTCCGGTGGTAATAGTAGTCATGATTATTCTTCTCCGAATCAATTAAATATATTTTTCGCCGCATGCGAAATAATTAATACTGGGCTTTGAGGATTTTTAAGACCTGACCCGGAGAAAGCGCAAAGATAAAACTATGAACCCCGGACCAGGCAAATAAGACCGAGGAGGAGAGAAGAAAAAGAAAATGACAAAGCAACAAATCTCGCTTGACGAGATGTCAAAATGTGAGCGTGTTGTGAGCCATTAAAGTAAGACATGACTGGAGGTTAACATGCAGTTTTGTAGAAAGCAACTACTTTTTTATTAAGGAATTATTAAGTATGTGTGTCAGTTTGTTTCATATTGTAGGGGACGCTCGCGAGCGTTCCGCTTTTAATAACGGGCGGCTCGCGAGCCGCCCCTACATTTTAAATGCGAGAAGCCGACCTCAATTGTCCACTTTCAAAATCGCGAGGAAGGCATCCTGCGGAATTTCCACCCGCCCGACTTGCTTCATGCGTTTTTTGCCTTCTTTTTGTTTCGACAATAATTTCTTCTTGCGGGAAATATCGCCACCATAACATTTCGCCAAGACATTTTTGCGCATCGCTTTGACTGTCGCACGGGAAATAATATGTGCGCCAATCGCAGCTTGTATAGCGACATCAAACATTTGCCGCGGAATAATTTCTTGCAATTTTTCGGCTAAATCACGGCCGCGCGACATGGATTTATCTTTGTGAATAATGACGGCTAGCGCATCGACTTTGTCGCCATTAATCATAATATCCAGCTTCACCAAATTAGCCGGTTGAAATTTTATAAAATGATAATCAAGCGATGCATAACCGCGGCTTAAGGATTTTAAACGATCAAAAAAATCTAATACCACTTCGGCCATCGGTAATTCATAGCGTAGAGTGACTTGATTACCGACATAATTCATAGCCTTTTGCACACCGCGTCGCTCAATACACAAGGTGATCACATTACCAAGATAAGTTTGCGGCACAATGATGTTGGCTTCAACGATCGGCTCGCGCATTTCTTCGATTTTTGATGGCTCTGGCAAATCAGCAGGATTATCGATATGCAGCGTTTCACCACCACGCGTCACAATTTCATAGACGACAGTAGGCGCGGTGGTGATCAAATCTAAATTATATTCGCGCTCTAAACGCTCCTGCACAATTTCCATATGCAACATGCCTAAAAAGCCACAGCGAAAACCAAACCCTAAGGCTTCAGAATTTTCCGGTTCATAAAATAATGAAGCATCATTTAAACTTAATTTAGCGAGCGCTTCACGGAAAGCTTCAAAATCTTCGGCATTAATCGGGAACAAACCGGCATACACTTGCGGCTGCACTTTTTTAAACCCCGGCAAAGGTTTATCAGCTGGATTATTAGCGCTGGTTATCGTATCGCCGACCGGGGCACCTAAAATATCTTTAATGCCCGCTAAAATATAACCCACTTCACCAGCTTGCAAAACATTTTTTTCGGTACGCTTAGGAGTGAAAATTCCCACACCATCAACCAAATAGGCTTTGCCGGTTGACATCACTTGCATTTTGTCGCCGACTTTAATCGTGCCATGTTTCACGCGTACTAATGACACCACGCCTAAATAATTATCAAACCAAGAATCGATAATCAGCGCTTGTAAAGACGCGTTTAAATCGCCTTGCGGCGGTGGAATTTCTTTCACTAAACGTTCGAGTAAATCATCAATTCCAAACCCGGTTTTCGCGCTGACATGCACCGCATCAGTCGCTTCAATACCAATGATATCTTCAATTTCTTGCGCCACCCGTTCTGGTTCGGCTTGCGGTAAATCAATTTTATTGAGCACTGGCATCACATGTAAGTTTTGTTCAATCGCGGTGTAACAGACAGCAACCGTTTGCGCTTCCACACCCTGCCCGGCGTCAACGACTAATAATGCTCCTTCGCAGGCAGCAAGCGAGCGCGATACTTCATAAGCAAAATCAACATGTCCTGGCGTGTCAATAAAATTTAACTGATAAGTTTTTCCATCTTGCGCTTTGTAGTGCAAGGTTACACTCTGCGCTTTAATCGTAATGCCACGTTCACGCTCGAGATCCATCGAATCCAATACTTGTGCTGACATTTCACGATCGGATAATCCGCCGCAACGTTGAATTAAACGATCGGATAAAGTCGATTTGCCATGATCAATATGGGCAATAATAGAAAAATTTCGGATGTGAGAAAGATCGGACACGTGATACTCAAGCTTTAAAAAGGATGGCTATTTTAACCTATACCTTTCCTCTTCACAATTTGAGTTTTTCTAACATTGTGAAGAGGAAAAGTATCACTTAGCCTTAGGCGCTACAGCTGGCACAACACTGGCAGCCGAAGTGGCCGATTGCAAGGTAATCATCATATTTAATTGATCGGGATTAACTTTTACCATATTACCATTCGCCCCATCGATAATAAACCCTATCCCCCAAAACGGTAAATTTAAAATATTCCATAAACCAACTGGTTGGAATACGCTATTAATCGCTATGTTTTGAGTAGCGTAGCCAGGTTTTTCTAGCCGCAAATAAATGTTATTATAAATATGCTGTGGCAAATAAACGGTAGTGGGTGTTACACCAAATTGTGCAGCTCCCAGGTAAACAGCTGCCCCTTCGGGATTAGAATTCACTTTGACATTACGGGTGTTATCACCAAACATCGTGGCACAACCCGTCAGTAATAAAGTGGCAATAAGTGTTAAGGGTAACAAAAAACTGTGTATTATTTTCATTATTATTCTCTCAAAAAAAGGCGGGCATTTGCCCGCCTTTCACTTTGTCTACAAAGTATTAGTGACCTGTTACAATCACACAATAAGTACCATACAAGCCTAACACGTTATTAACTTGATAGTTAATCGTTGCTACGTTAGTAATACCACCATTGATTTTAGCTGTTTCAATGCTTGCATCACCCGTTGCAACCAAGCCCAATACAGAAGTCGCACACGCCTGACCGGTTTTGTCAGCTGGCACACCATTGTTAACCGCTGTACCTACTTTTGCACCATTGTAAATGATGCCTTGTGGAGCATAGCTAGCACAACCTGCTAACAACGCAACTGAAGCCGCTAAGGCACTTAATTTAATAATATTTTTCATGAGTTTCTCCTCGGAGTTGGATAATTTTAAGCTTAATTCCAAAATCGCTTTGGAAGCCGTATAATAACACAATTTAGAGGGAAGATATGCAACTCCAACAAGATAGCAATGATGGCTTACAAATTAACGCTTATGCGCTTGGCAAGGTTCAAATTGCTGGACAAGAATATACCCACAGCGTGATAGTCACTCCAGAGCGAGTCATTAACGCTTGGCCCCCGCAAACGTTTGCCGAACTCAAAGCAGATGACTTCAAAATGATTGTGCAGGAAAGCCCGGAATTAATTTTATTAGGAACCGGTGAAACATTAATTTTTCCTGAGCAAGAGATATTAGCTGACGTTTATGCCGCTAAAATCGGTATTGAAATTATGGACACTGCAGCAGCTTGTCGCACTTTTAATTTATTGGTTGCTGATGGACGCAATGTATTAGCCGCTCTGATTTTGTAAAGGTGATATGATGCGTACAGTTTTAATCATATTATCTTTCACTTGCAACACTTCCATTGAATAGCCTTCCAAACGCAAAGCCGTATGCGCAGCGGGGATCATTTCCAAATACTCAATGATGACTCCACTCAAAGTTTTAGCACCATTGCTTGGCAACTGCCAATTCATCAAGCGATTTAAGTCACGAATGTTAGCGCTACCTTCCACAATAAAACTGCCATCAGTTTGTGGATATACCAATTTATTATTACTGCTGGCAAAATCAGTGGTAAATTCACCGACAATTTCCTCTAAAATATCCTCTAACGTAATCATTCCCAAAATATCGCCGTATTCATCAACAATCAACGCGCACCGCCGACGTAATTTTTGAAAATTCAATAGCTGAGTGCTTAAGGGGGTTTTTTCTGGCACATAATAAACTTCACGACAAATGCCAGGTAATGTTTCCTGTGTTAAACGCTGCTCAGTTAATAAGCGAGCCGCATCCCGCATGTGTAAAATACCTTGCACATTGTCAGGGCTGCCGCGATAAACTGGCAACCGCGTATGCTGACTCATACTTAATTGCCTAAGAATAGTTTGCCAATCCGCTTCGAGATCGATGCCCACAATTTCATTTTTGGGGATCATAATATCGTCAACAGTGGCATGACTTAAATCTAAAATACCTAACAACATGCCTTGGTGATGCGCGGAAATTTTGTGCCCGGCTTCATGCAGTAAAGTACGTAACTCATCAGAATTTAAGGCTTCCATGTGATGTTCATGCACATGCACACCGATTAAGCGTAGCATACTAACCGCTAACTTATTAGCCGACCAAGCTAAAGGATAGAGGGTTTTCTTTAAAATCAATAAAGGCCATGCCACAAAAAACGATAAGCGTAAAGCTTGCGTAGTCGCAAAAGTTTTAGGAGTGACTTCAGCAAAAATTAAAATCACAATGATCAAAATCACGGTGCAAACAAATACGCCGCCATCACCAAAATAACGACTGGCGATTAAAGTGGCTACCGCGGAAGCCATAATATTGGCAAAGGTATTACCGATTAAAATAATGCTGAGCGTTTTGTCGGGACGTTCTAATAATTGGCTAACTAATTGTGCAGTGCGATTGCCGGATTTTGCCAAATGCCGTAAACGATAGCGATTAATGGCCATTAAAGCGGTTTCTGCCGCAGAGAAAAAGGCTGACAGGAAAATAAGGATAATTAAAATGATAATCAGTGTGACAGTATTCATAGTTTGAAGAGATCTCGATAACGGCCACCACGAAGTTCATCCATAATTTCTTCAACGGGACGAGTGTCATCTTTCGACATTCCAAAAGCTGGACAATCTTGTACTCTGATGCGTTTTTTCTTTTTTAACTTCGACGATTTTGAAGATGAATCTGCCTTGTCATCTTTCATAATATTACTCTCACATTAAACTTGTTTTAAATACACTTCGTGGATTTAATCTTTGAAAGCCTGGATCCCGGATAATTGCTACGCAATTTCCGGGATGACAACATTCAAGTATATACTAAAACCCGTGTCCCATAATATACAATCGCCAGCAAAATCACGCCAATTAAAGTGAAGCGTATCGCGATTTTTCCACGCCAGCCTAAATAATATCGGCCAATAAGTAGGATTAAAAAGACTAGCCATGCTAATAACACAATGCTGGTTTTAGCAATCAAATTAGCAGCAAAAATATTTCCAAAACTTATAATTGAGCTAATCGCTAATACCGTTAATAAAATAAAACCCAAAGCGATCATCCGAAATAATAACTGTTCCATCGCTTGCAAAGGCGGCAATAACAACATCCAACGCAACAGCGATTGATGCTTGAGCAAATATTCTTGCAAAATTAAGAAAATCGCTTGCAATGCCGCAATGCATAACACACTAAACGTTATGATAGCCAATAGGATATGAAACACATCTGCGTCACTGGTTTCCAGCACGTAATAATGTGGGAATAATAAGTTTAAAATAATCGATAAAGCCGCTAGCGGATAAATAATCAAACACAGATTCTCAATGGGTTTGCGCAAAGCTGCAATACTCAATAAAAATGCTGCCAACCATACTGCCATCGAAAATAAATTACCGCTGCTTAAATTTTGCCCCATCGGCAAGTCAATCCAGCGATGTAAAAGTTCTGCATGCAAAATCACCGCAATGAATCCAGCGATTAATAAAAATCGTTTAGCAAATTTCTCATACGCATTAAGGCGCGCAATTTGCACGCCACTTGCGATAAGATAAAATACGATGGCAAAAATAATTAATAAACTCACTGCTTGTCTCTTCTTTAGAAAAATGTAGGGGCCGG
>Ga0206831_1200_pt1 | contig 15213 bp, 17 predicted proteins | sample Alteio_BWOrgCont_73_FD_152876 | JGI IMG/M metagenome (GOLD analysis project Ga0206831, IMG submission 152876) | Enriched cells from forest soil in Barre Woods Harvard Forest LTER site, Petersham, Massachusetts, United States -... | ecosystem: Environmental > Terrestrial > Soil > Temperate forest >...
GAAATGTTGCGGAAAGATCCGGAGACGATTTCCTCGGCGGCAAAAGTCGCACCGTCAGCGCTGCGCGTGCCACGCGCAAGAAGTTGATCGCCAGTTTTGACTTGATCGAAGGAGCTGGGCTTGGCATCGTCAAACTGCACTGAACCGGGAGCGTAGCGCCGCAGGATAGTGGTTTTGGTAATATCGATTGCCAACGGCTTGACGGCGCCGAGTCCCGCCACCGAAATCGTAATCACTCCGCTGGCAGGGTCAACGGCTCTGACCAAGCCGCCCACGCCGCGCTTCTGCCAGTCGTCGCGCTCCGCCTGCTGCTTGGCTTTTACATCGGCAAGCTTCATCGAGATGATGGCCAGCGCAGCCATGGATTTGCCATCGTCTGAAGCTTTACCGCGGACCAAAACGCGGTCGCCGACTTGGAGGTCGGAGAGTTGCAGAGTGGCAGCAGTTTTGAGGTCAGTTTGTCCAGGGGCGACGCGAAGAATGCGCGCGCCTGGCTGCACGGACACAGCGACCTCGCCACCCTTATCAGGCGCGAGAGTGATGGTAGTGCCGGAGATGGTCTTGATCGCGCCAGCCACTTGCGTAGTAGCGGGTGCGCCTTGCGCCGGGGCTTGCGCGGCCTGCGGTTCGGCTGCGGAAACCCTGCACGAAACAACGGAGAAGACAACAAGAGCTACGGCCATGCATGCAGTCAAAGGCGACCGCATCCGATTTGCGCCGAACATGATCCCTCCCGCGCAGCGCGAAACGGCCAGGCAAGCCCCGCCGCGCATCCTTGTCCAATAAAGACGGGGAGCGGAGCAAACGCGTTTCGTCTAGTCCTAATGGGGTTATAGCGGTTAGCTAAGCCTTAAACAGGGATTACCGACACCAAGGCCGCGCCGAACTTCAGCCAGCGATACGCGCGATCGGGGAAAAGCCGCTCCATCCGCTAGGAGTATGCCTCGGACAGCACAAAGTCATGCGGACAGCTCAAACTTCTTGGTGAAGGTAAACTAGCAGATGTAAAGCTGGATGGCGCCCACGCCTGATATTCAGCGGCGACTCGTGAGACGCGGCATTCTGGTAAGGTGTTTTCGCTAAAAACCGTCCGTACCGACGGCCCCAACGAGCGCTCCCATGCTGCCGCCGAAGCCGAAGGGAATCTGAGAGTCCCAGCCATCGGCATATCCCGCCAGACTTGCTTGCTCCCGGTCCCTGGTTTGGACCCACTTGTCCCAATCATCCATTTGAATCGAGTCGGTCACTTGGAAAGCGCCGCTGCCGCTTTCGTCGTAAGCAAGTACCTGGTTCTTGGCGAGGCGCTTGGATTGATTGGAATGCTCCGCCTGAACCTGAACATGGCCGCTCATCACTTCCGCGCGCAGGTGGTCATGGGTCAAATCCGCCCGGAATTCGGATTTCCCTTGTGGCGTTAGGCTGGCACCGGATGCGTTCAGAATGTACTCATCGTGCCGTTTGGGCATGACGTGAATGGTGGCGAAACCGATGACAAGAGTGAGACGGTTGATGTGACCACCGTGTGAGGCTAGGGCCAGCTGCGTGAAATCGACACAGGAAAGCTCGCCGAGACGGACCGTGGAGCCGTTTTCAAACTGAACTTCGGCGATACTGTGCTTGGCCGTGGCTATGGAAACTCCTTCCTCAATTGGCGTGTCCACCGTGGCATAAACCCATTTCGTGGATCCCGGCCGGCGCGCGATGACCGTGCCAGAGACGAGGCTGAGGCTCACTACGCGGGCGTGAGATACGCTTGTATCGGCTGGCGGCGGAGCGCCGTCCGTATCGGCTGCATTGGCTAAAAGGGAAGAAGCAAAGGAGAGCGTCACTAGCAAAAGAACGGCTTGCAGAACAGAGCTTTGCTGCCGCATACGCACCTCCTTGCGGCGCTGGTCCGGCCATTTCATCCGGGAGTCCGACCCCAACCCGGAATTGCCGTTTTGACCACACGCATTGGCAAGTTATACACCCGAAAACCTACCGAGTGAAGTAGAGACTGATTGCCTCGTACACAAGGGAAACCATCAGCCTGATTCGCAGGGACTCGCAGGCGAACAAGAGTGCCTACCTGCATGCTGAAGCAGCCTATTCTATTCGTCACTGCGCCGCAGAATTTCCCTGTGAATTCAATGGAGGATGTCCCGGCGGAAGCGCATTGGAATTTCCGCCTCCGGGAACTAGATCGCGAAAGTTGGGCATGGAACCTGTCGATGGGGAAGCCGTGTTTGCATCGGGATTTTCACCGGGCCCCGCGTGCTGCATCATTCCTCCGGTCGGCTGCGAGTTTTGCACCACCCACACGCCATTCTGCTTTTCCAGCGAGTAGGAAACTTCCATTCCAGCGCCATCCTGCGCTCCGGTCTTGGGCTTGAACTCCACCTGCGCCTGTGCCTGGTTGCCCTGAATGGACACATTTTTGATGTTCATGTTCATGGCGTCCAGATTGATTGTTTTCAAGGAAGACAAATGTTGATTGATGCCTTCACGGACGGCGTCCGCGTCGCTTTCCTGCTTCTTGCATCCGGCGAAGAGGACAAGCAGCCCCACGACCGTTAGAAAATATGCGATGCGCTTCATGCGAGTCTCCTCTTCGTGATTTGCGAGGCGCTACTGTACAACACTTTGAAGCAAGGGGCCGATACCGGCGATATTCTTCATCAGATCATCGGGAACAGCGTGGCGCTCTTTAAGATATTCAGCGCTGTTATAGGAAACCCACACTTTGCCTCCGGCATCTTCCCATACCAAGGCCTTCAGAGGCAGGTCGATGGCGACGGTGGGTGAAGCCAGCATCACGGGCGTACCTGCCTTTGGGCTTCCGAAAATGATGAGCTGAGTCGGCTGCATTTTCATTCCCACCTTCTCGGCCTCGCCGCTGTGATCGATGCGCGCAAAAACAGTAAGCCCGCGGGATTGCAATGCAGCTTCCAGCCGCTTGAGAGTTTCTGGAACGGAGAATGGACTGCTCAGGTGAACAATGCCGTTGTCTGGAGAAGTGGGCATATGAACTCTCCATCTGGAAATTCGGGAAAAATCACGACAATCTTATCACGCGAGCCACGAAGAATTTTCTGTGCGATTCATACATTCTTTACGCGGGAGTGATTCCCTGTCCCATGTTTTACAATGACGTAACACATGATACCGGTCCGCGCATCTATAATACTGTGTGGGACAGCCACTCTTGGCTGTCCTGCATAATGTCAGTGGGACAAAAGCGGACAGCCAAGACTGGTTGTCCCACAAAAGGCCCTACAGAATGTTGTTGGAGGTTTCAGGCCATGCGGTACAAGGCAATCGTAATCTCGGCGGTACTGCTTCTATGTTTCTCTGATGTAGCAAGGAGCCAGCAGACCGCCTCGGCTGGGAATCAGCCTTCGGCAAGCCCAGCGGGCGATTGTTTTGTGGACCCCGGTAAGTCACGCGTCGCGGAGCAATCGGCAAACCCCGCACCTACCGTTGCTCACCTTGACCAGGATTCCATAATTCTCAATCAGAAGCAGACGGAACTGGCTCAGTGCATTCTCAAAGCCGATGCACAAGGCGCGCAGCAAAATTCACCGCGAGCATGCACCAACTCATTGCTCTTGAATTTTGAAATGAGGCATGACGGAGAGCCTGAGCGCGATGTCCCCATTGGGCGTCTGCCCGGCAACACGGGCTTTTTTTACGAATCGGGCATGACCATCGACGCCGACGGCGCGCCCAACGCCTATCATCCCGACAACACAGGTCTGGATGACCTTGCTAACGCAGGCAATCCCGGAGTGTGGGAAGGCTTGGCCAAAAACGCCAATGGAGAGCCAATCGTTCAAGGACCCAACGATCCATTTCCGGGCTACTATGTTTCTTCCACGGCGCTGGCCGATCGGTCCAAGGCCGCGAACGATCCGGCGCGCTACGTGGACGCATCGAAAATTCCATTCGTGGTGTTGCCCGGTGGAATGGCGCGCCAACTGGGCGCGCGCCCCGGAGACTTCGCCGCCGTCTTCAATCCGCGAAACGGCAAGAGCTCTTTTGCAATTTTCGGAGATGTTGGCCCGTTTGACCGCATTGGAGAAGGGTCGATGGCGCTGGCCGATAGCCTTGGCATTCGATCCGACGCTCGAAACGGCGGCGCGCGAAGGGGCATCCTTTATCTCATTTTCCCTGGGTCCGGAAATGGAAGCCCTCGAACCATTGAGGAAATTAACGCGGCAGGGCAAAGATTGTTGCTGGAATGGGAATCTTTCCTTTCGCCGGATGATTGCGCGATTCGGGATGCCGCTCCAGCGCCGCAAGGCAATCGCCCACCCTATTGAATTTGAAACAGCATCAAGAAATACGGGAGGAAATCGTGGAAGAAAAGGCGTTGCGAGAACATGTAGTGAATCTGCTTTCCGGGCGCGGCGCTCATGTCGATTGGAAGGCGTCTTTCAAAGGCGTTCCTCCTAAATTGAGAGGCGTTCGCCCCGCCGGCCTGCCTTACTCGATCTGGGAATTGCTCGAGCACATACGTATCGCGCAGTGGGATATTCTGGAGTTCTCGCGCGACGCCAAGCATGTTTCTCCGAACTGGCCCGCGGGATACTGGCCCGCCGCGCAAGCCCCGCCGAGCGCCAAGGCATGGGACAAGAGCCTCAAAGCATTCGCGCGAGATCTGCAAGCCATGCAAAAGCTGGTCGCCAATCGCAAGACCGACCTGTTCGCCAAAATTCCGCACGGCACGGGTCAAACAGTTTTGCGCGAAGCTCTGCTTGTTGCTGACCACAACTCCTATCATTTGGGGCAGGTGCTAACGGTGCGGCGACTTTTGGGCAATTGGAAGTGAATTTCCGGTCGTGCTGCGAATTTCGGCGCTTAACCCTATTGTTTAGATTTTCTTAATGTGCCGCAGGAAATTGTAACCCTCGCAGGCTGGTTCGCATCTAAGACGACAGGAGCACGCTGAGGAGATGTGCGGCCCCGGCCCTGTACTTCTTCAGGTCCTTTATTTTTGTCAGTACGCCTCAGCGGCCCAATTCCAAACTTAGAGGGGGAATATATACTTATGTCTCGACGTCTGCTGCCACTTTTTCTAGCGATCATGGCAATTACCACAGTGAGCGTTTCCGTCAGCGCAAAGAACGACTCCGGCGACACCATCACGGCAAATTTGAAGCTGACTTCGGCCACGTCGGTCGGGTCGACCAAGCTTGCGGCCGGCGACTACAAAGTCATCGCCGACGGAAGCAAGGCCAAATTTGAACAGGGCAACAAAGTTGTGGCTGAAATCCCCTGCACCCTGAAAGATTTTTCGGGCAAAATCATCGAAACGACTTTTATCCTTGACCACAACCAAATGACGGAAATTCAGGTTGCCGGAAAGTCCAAGGCCATCGAATTCTCGTCCGGGCAGTAAATTTAAACGATTGGAATTTGGGTGGGCGGCAGCATTTTTACTGGACGGAAAATGCTGCCCGCCCAAAATTCGGGCGGCATCTACAAAACCTGGCGGCAACTTCGCGCGAAGGTTTCGTAGAGGCCGGTCCGTCCCACGCATTTGGTGACGGACCGGGCATTTTCCAACTGCTCGAGAATTCAACCACTTAAATTCTTCATCACCATCTTTTTTCGATTCCTACTTTTGATCTCCCAAGCCATACAACTTCCGCGCATTGTCGCGCAGAATCATGCGCGCAATTTCGTTGGCCCGCGGCAGCGTTATCTCGCCGCTATGAAGCAATTCGGTCAGCGCCATTCCCAGCGCCAGCCGCGCGGTTTCCGATGTTTGCCAGCCGATCTCTTCCCAATCGTACGCGCCGCTTCCCGGATACAGATCGGTTCCAAATAAAATTTTCTCCGGATACCACTCGATCCAATCGCGCAAAACTTCCGCCAGCCTCTGCGGCGATTCCATCCAGGTTTGCTCCGACAAATCCGTGTACACGTTGGGCTTCATCAGCAGCGGGGAAATTTCACGCGTGAAGGGGCCCGAGCCGCCGTGCAGCAGCACGAAGGTGGTCTTACGCAGCCGCGCATCGTTCAAAACGGATTCCAGCAACAGCGGATTCGATCCCGTCAAATAAAAATAGCCGCCGCATCCCGCGCCGGTGTGAATGTGCACCGGCAGGCCCAGGCGGCCCGCCTCCGCCGCGACATACCGGAACAAAAAGTCCTGCAATCGTGTGTACTCTTCTTTCGCGGGCGTACCGCCATGCGTATATTTCGCGTAGGTGGCAGCGGCATCGCGCTCCGATGCAGGTTCGAAATCGAGCGAACGCAAATAGGCGGCCTCAAATTTGATGGCGATCGCGCCGTCCTTTTTTTGCCGCTCCAGTTCCGGCGTCACCACGCGCGACTCATACCCCGCCAGCGTCGCCGGCGTGGACGCCACGCCCAGTTCGCGGCGGTAGCGCGCCAGCAACATGCTTTCGCGCCCAAAGAAAATTTTTCTGTCCGGCGTTTCCGCGCCCAGCGCATCGTTATTGAGCGGGAAGAGCAGGGCATCGTCGAAGGGAACCCAGCGAAAACGCGCCGGGTCCAGGCCGCGTCCCATGGCCACGCGATTTGCAAATTCCGTTTCGATGCCCAGTTGATCCAGAACCCATGCGGGATAGTGGTCGCCCTGCTCCTGGCGAATTTTATTTTTGGCCGCCAGCATTTCCCTGACGTGAGCGTCGCTGCGGTCGTTGTATTGGTATCCCCACAAAGCCCTCCAAGCGGCGAGGTACTGCGGATTTTCCGGGCGCGTCATGGTGTTGGGCGCGGTTGCTTCCAGAGGATCGCAGGGCAGGGCATCGTATTCATCGTCGCTCTCGCCTGCGGCCACCACGCGCGGCGGGTGCGAATGATTGTCGATGGCGCGAATCTTGCGAATTTCCGCCATCACCGTGGGGTCTGGCGACTGCGCCCACAGGCACGCGGAAGAGGCAAGCATGGCAAGTAATATCGCGAAGGAGATGCGTTTCATGTCCATGGAGAATTTTTCGTGAGCCCTTAAATGTTCGACTCGAGTGGCGCGCCGGGTTTTTTTAGTGGCACAGCCACTCCTGGCTGTGCGGTTCTGTGGGCCATCCGAGCGAGATACTCAACTCAGCCGCGATTGTAAAACCCGCACAGGCAGGAGTGCCTGTGCTACTTTTCTTAGTGCGGAAAAGTTGGCAGCGGCGGCGTCACTCCCGGCGGCACGGGCGTCCTAGTCACATTCATAAGCATGCCAAGCAATGTGTAATAGCCGCACAATCCAGTGAAGTCGATGATGCCTTGTTCGCCAAAGCGCGCCAACACTTTGGCGTAAACGGAATCGCTCACGCTCTGGTTCAACAAAAGTTCGGTCACGTAATCGTAAAGCATTTCTTCGTCCGCGGTCATGGAAGCGGGGCGCCGGCCTTCCGCGATTGCCTTGATGGTTTCTGGCTTGACTCCTGCGCTGAGAGCCAGCGATTCGTGCGAGTACCACTCAAATTGCTGCGTCCAGCGCCGCGCAATCATCAGGATGACAAACTCGCGGACATTCGCTCCAAATGCAGTCTTGTAGCGAAGGTATTCGCCCACGCGCTGCAGCCGGCTCATGTACTCCGGGCTCCTCATTAACGGAATGAACGGTCCCACCAAATCCTTGCGCGGCCCGGAAGTAATTTCCTCGGCGGACTTCCTCTGCGCGTCGGTCCATTTTTCCGGTGGGATAGGAGGCATGCGGTCCGTGACGCCTTCGGCGGCTTCTGCGCGGCCTGCGGAAGCCAGTCCGAGCAGTGAGGTGCCTGCCAGGGCCGTCGCGCCGCCCAGGAAATCGCGCCGGTCCACCAGCGTTTTGGGGTCGGAAGGTTTCAATTCTTTCGGTTCGTCCATGGAGTTCACCCTTTCCTAATCCGCATTTTCGGAGTCGCTGCGTGTTTCCTTCGAGAAGTCCTGAGGCATTATATGCGCCGAATTCCAAATATCAAATTGCAGTTGTAAACGGTAATGGCTAGGTGTGGTTCTGGATTGAGCAAGCGGACGGCCGCCCCAAAAACGGGCGGCCTCTACAAAACTTAGAACCAAAAACACACGACGGTTTCGTAGCGGCCGTTCCGTCCCGTGTTCTTCGGGACGGAACGGGCACGTTCTTAGTCAAACTGGCCACAGCTTTGTTGCCTCAGCGCTTGACAAACGGAGGCGTTAGAAAGAGAGTTGCCTCAGCGGATTCGACCGCGCTGGCAATTTCAGATATCCACTATGAGGGTAAATAAAATGAGTGAGAGCCGCGTGCACTTCCGGGTTTCAGCCTTCCCATCGATCGCAGCGATTTTCCTATTTATCGCATCACTCGCGCTCTCATGGGGAACTCTCCGCGGCATCGGCGGGAAGACGCTGGCCGCAAGCCCCGCACCCGCGGACGACGGCGACTGGATTTACGCGGACCACGACTTGAACGGAACGCGCTACAGCCCGCTGACCCAGATCACGGCGGGCAACGTGAACCAGCTCACGAAGGTTTGCTCCTACACGTTCCCGGAAAAAGTGCCTTCCGAATCCGAGCCCATCGTTTCCGCCGGCGTGATCTATGCGACCAGCGACCATTACACCGTCGCTCTGGATGCAGCCGACTGCCGCGTTTTGTGGTCCTATCAATGGGTTCCGCGCGCTACCGACCGTGTTCATCCGCATCGCGGAGCAGCTCTCGCCAATGGAAAAATCATTCGAGGCACGGGCGACGATTTCTTGATTTCAATTGATGCCGAGTCCGGCAAACTCGATTGGGCCAAACAAATCGCCGATCCCGACGGCGGATTTTTCATCGCCATGCCCCCGCTGGTGACCAACGATCTGATTTACATCGGCCCTGCGGGATCGGAACGAGCCGGCAGCGGATGGATCGGCGCGTTCAAATTGAGCAACGGCGAGCAAGTCTGGAAATTCAACATTATCCCGAAGGATGGAGAGCCCGGCGCGGAAACCTGGGGACCAAATCCGGAAACGCGCAAACATGCCGGCGGCGCGCTATGGACCGCGCAGTCCTACGACAGCGAGAAGGGAATTCTGTACGTGGCAGGCGGCAATCCCGCGCCCGATTTCTACGATGATGCGCGGCCGGGCACCAATCTGTACACCAATTCCATGATCGCGTTGGATGGCAAAACCGGGAAACTGCTCTGGTACAACCAGTTCATTCCCCATGACGTGGACGACTACGATATTACTCATGTTAACCCTATATTTAAGGTAAATTCAAAAACCATGATCGCCTCCACCGGCAAGGACGGCAACCTGCGCGTGGTCGACGGCCAAACGCACAAGCTTGTCTACACCGTCCCCTTCGCCACGCAGCTGAATGAAGAAGTTCCCCTGAGCAACACGCCGATCAAAGTTTGCCCCGGAATTTTAGGGGGCAACGAATGGTACAGCGGCGGCTACAGCCCCAAGCTCGCCCTGCTGGTGGTGCCCTCCAACGACCAGTGGTGCTCCATGAACATGAAGGATAAGGATGCGCCCAGCGTTGCAAAGGCAAATACCGGAGAGACAAGCTACTTTGGCGGACCCATCGATCATGGCGCCTTCACCAGCTCGCGCGGGCGCCTGACCGGATTTGACGCCGCCACGGGAAAAGAACGCTGGAGATATGAAGCGCCCACGCCTCTCATCGCCGGAATTGCCATCACCGCCTCCGACTTGATTTTTACGGGAGAAAGCGGAGGCTTTTTCGACGCCGTGGACGCCCAATCGGGCAAAGTCCTTCTACACTTTGATTTGGGGGATTCGGTTCAGGGCGGCGTGATCACCTATTCCGCTCACAACACTCAATATGTCGCGGTCACTTCGGGCGATGGCAATGTCATCGGCCACAAGAGCTTTCCTGAAATCAAGGGAGGAAATCCCATGCTGACGATTTTCGCGCTTCCGAAGAAATAATTTGGGTGACGTGTGCTGTGGATTATCAGCAAAGAAGTTTGGCTGCATTGCGCGTGCATTTCTGGAAGTGCCGCTCGAAAACTGCTAGCATGTTGTAATTCAATCGCATCAAGACAGATCTCGCGCGACTTAACGAGTTGCGGAAAGCGCAGTTTCTTTTGTCATTCCGAGCGGAGCGAGGAATCTCTCCTGGGTTTAGGGCAATGAAAAGAAAGAGAGATTTTATCGATTCTCTAGGTTTAAGTTGGTCGTAGGGGCACGGCATTGCCGTGCCCCTACATTGTCGCACGCGCAATGACAAAAATGTTTTAGGATTTCGTTCCATTTTCATAGGGAGGCCAGGTAATGGCGTACATTTTCAATCAGGATCAACTGCCCCGGCTGCTGTCCAACGGGCGTGAGCGCGTATTCTTCGTCAACAAGGAACTCACCAAAATTGACGACATGCTGGCGGGCATCATGTATTACAAGCAGGGCGCATCCTCTCCGTATCACATGCATAAAAATTGCGAACATTTTTATTTCATCATGGAGGGCAAGGCCACGGTGCAGTCCGAGGAGGGCACCCGCGAAATCGGTCCGGGCATGATGGTTTTCATTCCAGCGGAGGAAAAGCATCGCCTGCGCGCGGTTGAGCCGCTTTTTTATTTTGAATTCCAGGCGCCCAATCGTTTTCAGACCACCATTCTCGAAGGAACGCCGGACGACCTGAAGTGGGACCGCGTGGACGGCGGCATCTGGATGCAAAGTTAGGCAATGGCACAGGCTCAACAGGCTGCGGAAAAAGTACTTTTTGTCATCCCGAGCGAAGCGAGGGATCTGCTTTTCTTCTCCGATTCCAAGAAAAAAGCAGATTCCTCGGGCAACCCCCGCCCTTCGGAATGACAGGATGTGAGTTTTTCCGCAATCAGTCAAGGCAGCGGTCTTGTAATACCGGCAATATTACGGCGACGAACCACGAAGAAATCGAAAGGATTGAACCGCAATGTCACTGACTTTTATCGATACAAATAAAATTGCGCACTCCAAGGCTCCCGGCTCGGGCGAGTTCGCAGAAATTTTGAATGGCCAGCTCTGCGGCGCGAAAAATGTTGTCGGATCTCTGCACTGGCTCCATTCGGGAGAGAAGCTGGATGTGCGCTGCGACTCGAATACGCATGTTCTGGTCTATTTGATGCAAGGCGAGGGCGCTATCACCATGGACTCCAAGGACCATGCCGTGAAGACGGGCGCGGGGGTTTATGTCGGCCCTTCGGAATCCGTAACCGTCAAGCAGGCCGGCACAGCCCCATTGAAGCTGTTCCGCCTGGTCGTCCCGCACCTGCAGAGTTGAATGGGCGTTTCGTAGCGCCGGCGTCCCGCCGGCACTCGATCGCCAAAGGGAGAAATAAAATGTCGATGCTAAATAAATTCACGCGCGCACGCTTCGCTTTCCCGGTTCTGATGGCGGCAGCGATTCTCATGCCCGCATTCGCCGGCGCCCAGCTCAAGCAGCCGCTGCTGAATGAAAACGATCTCAAGCGCGTCTCCGATCACGTATACGTCATCGAAGGTTTTCCCAATGTTGCCATCGTCGTCGGCAGCCGCGCCACACTGGTGGTGGACACGGGCCTCGGCGAGCGCAATGGAGCGACCGTAATGCGCGCGGAGCAGAAGGTCGCTAAAGGCTCGATTCTCTATCTCACCACCACGCACTTTCATTCCGAGCACACCTCGGGCGAGTCGGCTTTCCCGCCGGGCACCATCATCATCCGCAACCGCGCGCAACAGGATGAAATGGATAAGGGCGTCGCCGCTCACATCGAAGCGTTCAAGAAGATGTCCGATCAAAATCTGGGACTGCTGCAAAACGTGAAATTTCGCCCGCCCGATGTGGTCTACGACCGCGAAGCCAAGCTCGATCTCGGCGGCGTGACCGCACGCCTCTTTTGGATCGGCCCGGCGCACACCAAGGGCGACGAGCTGATTTTTGTCGATGAGGACGGCGTCTTGATTCCCGGGGACATCGTGCAGAAAAGTATTTTCCCAATCATGCCCAACCCGGACGCGAATCTGAAGGGCTGGCTTTCCATTCTGGATCAGGTCGAGGCCCTGCATCCCAAATTCATCGTCCCCGATCACGGCCCATCCATCGTGGATGCCACTCAAATCGCCGTTGTGCGCGCATATTTAATCGCCCTGCAGGCGCGCGCTTTAGACCTGAAGAAGCAAGGCGTTTCGGTGGACGATGCGGGCAAAACCATCACCGCGGAATTGAAAGCGAAATATCCCGATTGGCCGAATCCAAACAACGTTGCTGGCGAAGTGCAGCGCGTCTACGAGCAGAATCCGTAGTTGAAATAGTAGGACAGGCTTCAGCCTGTCTGCTTTTGACTTTGCATCACAAAGAAAAGAGCAGGCAGGTGGAACAGCTTTCGGTTTTCTCCTCTTTTCTCTGTGTTCTCTGTGTTAAAGCTTTCGCCTTCCCGCAATGTGGCCATGCCACTTCTTCCCGCAGCACGTTAAGCATGTCTTTTTTGATTTTGTCCAGCACAGAGAAAACCAGACAGGCTGAAGCCTGTCCTACCTAGCTCTTCAAACGCGGCAACAACTGCAGTGCGTTTTCCCGCTGAATCATTCGCAAATCTCCGGCGGGAATGTCGAACTTGTTGACGGCCGTGGCCAGCCGTTCAATGGTAAAAAATGGAATATCGGATCCGAACAGCAGACGTTCCTTGGGAATGCCCTTGAGCACAGCCGCCATGGAGATAGGGCTGAGCGCCACGCTGGCGATGTCGTAGTACAGCTTTTGCATTTCGTGTTCAAAGCCGTTCGGGATAGTTGCCGCACGCTCTTCCGGTGTCAAGTTGGCGCCCGCCAGGCGGGGCGTGAGCATCAGGATGGTTCCACCTCCGTGCGAAAAAATCCAGCGAATGTTAGGGAAGCGAATCAGCGAGCCGCTGTAGATGAGGTCCGTAATGGTGCGTGTGGTGTCCGTCGGGAAATCGATCTGCACGCGGTTCAGGTGGCGGATGGGCATGGCGCAACAGGAGATCGTCGGATGCACAAAAATAATGGCATTGCGGCGATTCAACTCCTCGAGCACAGGTGCGAAATTGGGATGGCCCAGCAATTTTCCGTCGTCGTAACTGGTCATCAGCCCAATGCCGTCGAGTTTCAGCTTGTCGTAAAGGTATTCGATTTCGCGCAGGCTTCCGTCCGTGTCCGGCAAGGGAATTGCGCCCCACATTCCAAAGCGCCCCGGAAAATCCTGCATCAGCTTGGCGCCGTACTCGTTGCAGTCGCGCGCGTTTCTGCGCCCTTCCTCATTATTGCCAAACCATATGCCGGGGCTGGTCATCGAGCCGATGGCCGTGGCCACGCCATTCTGATCCATTTGCTCGAGAGAATAGCGCGGCGTCCAATTGGTGTAGAAGGATCCAGGAAATGTTGGCGAGTCATCCGTCATGCGCTTCAAATTTCTGGCCGTGAACGCAGGGGGAAAAATGTGGTGGTGCGTATCAATGATGCGCGGCCCTGCAGCCATGCTCTGCGCAATCGAACCTGGACCGAGCGCCATCCCAACGCCAACCGCGGACATCATGACAAGAATTTTCCGGCGAGACAGCCCCTGCTCACCTGAAATAAGATCGAGTCCGTGTTTGTCGATAAACGTGAGTGGATGCTTCACAGGCTTTGCCCCTCGAGATAATGAATAAGGATTAGTTGGGGTGAGCGACGGGGTTTGAACCCGCGACCCTCGGTGCCACAGGTGACATCTCTTGTGTCGGCCTGTTCGTTCTCAACAGGTTGAGCATACCGCATTCGGCCCGATCCGGGGTGTTTGGGCCTGTTAGGGTGCGTCTTGTGCAACCAATTGTGCAACCCGATGGCAATTTCTTCTGGCGAATATAAATGAGTTGGTCGAAAGTGACCTGACCGGGGATTTTTGTACCAGGTGAAATGAGAGAGAATTCACTTGGAGGAGACCGGTCATGCCCATGAAGAGATACAAGCCGGAGCAGATTGTGAATTTGCTGCGGCAGATCGAAGTGGAAATCGCAAATGGAAAGTCGACCCCGCAAGCCTGCAAGGAAGCGGCCATCACCCAACAGACCCACTACCGCTGGCGGAAGGAATACGGCGGCCTAAAGCTGGATCAAGCCAAGCGTCTGAAGGACCTAGAGCGGGAGAACACAAAGCTGAAACGGCTGGTACCAGAGTAGTGGTTGGAGAAGCAGATTCTCAAGGATGTGGCAGAGGGAAACTTTTAAGCCCTGAGCGGCGGCGTGGCGCGGTCAGGCATGCCTGCCGGCTGCTGGGGCAGTGGAGAGGGACACAACGCTACGAAGGGATCGGCCGGACGGATGAGGATGCGCTGACGCAAGCAATCATTGCGCTGGCCAGTGAGTACGGACGCTACAGCTACGGGAGGATCACCGTGAAGTTACCGGAAGCGGGCTGCCAAGTAGGAACGGATCGAGTGCAGCGGATCTGGCTGCGGGAGGGACTCAAAGTACCACTGTGGACCGCGCATGAGGAACCGCGGCCGATCATACCGAGACTATGATGTAGACTCTCTCACTCGCAGTGGTACAAAAACTCGGTCAGGTCAGTACGATTTGAACGTAAGGTTTTTCAAACTGATTGCGGACTTCCTGGCAAAGGCCTGGACGATCGAGTTCCGGCATCATCCAGTCGAGAAGGGCGAGTCGTGGTCCGTCCGGCAAAGGCAACTGCTGCAAAGCTAACCGGCCGTTGTCGACAGCAATCACCTCAAATCCCTCTCGTTCGAGAGTTTTCTGAAGCAACCGCCGAGACATCTTGTCATCGTCCGCAATAAGAATCTTCATTGCTGGACCTCTGCCATGTAAGCGTCCAGTTCCGGCAACAAGTTCGCCATTTCGAATTCGAGGAGGGTTAAAACATCCTCAAACCCGGAAGGTTTCTGCTCTCGCGCCATCTGTTCCAGCTGTGAAGCCATCGCAGCAGCTCGCGTCAAGGAAAGACCGGAAAGCATACCTTTCAAAGAGTGGCTCCTAACTTCCACATTCTTTATGTCCCGATTGGCAATCGACTCCCGTAACGCCTGCAAGAGAAGAGGGGACTCCTCTGTGAAAATGCCGATCAGTTCGTCCAGCAAAGCAAGGTCGTTCTCGACGCGCATGAGGAGTTCAGGGAGATTCACGCCCACCTGTGACAAGCGATCGCTCCGTACTGTCATCGCTGCTTTTCCCCATTTCCCCCGAACGGCGCGTTAACGCGCGCTTGGGAGTTGTTCTCGCTACCTGCAGAGATTCCCGTGTTTCAGATGTCACCGCATCCTTGTTCACTTGCTGAGCTCAACGATTTCCGTTTTATTCGTAACAGAGCTCCGACGCGCCA
>Ga0206831_1201_pt1 | contig 15044 bp, 13 predicted proteins | sample Alteio_BWOrgCont_73_FD_152876 | JGI IMG/M metagenome (GOLD analysis project Ga0206831, IMG submission 152876) | Enriched cells from forest soil in Barre Woods Harvard Forest LTER site, Petersham, Massachusetts, United States -... | ecosystem: Environmental > Terrestrial > Soil > Temperate forest >...
GTGAGTGCGAGCTTGTTGAGGGCCTCGCGCCGGAGGCTCTTGTACTTGGTGATCCCGGCCGCTTCCTCGAAGACCGCGCGCCGCTCCTCCGGCTTGGACGAGAGGATCTGGTCGATCTGCCCCTGAGCCATGACCGAGTAGCTCGTCCGACCGATACCCGTGTCCATGAAGAGCTTGTGGATGTCCTTGAGCCGGCAGGGCTGGCCGTTGAAGAAATACTCGCCCTGGCCGTCGCGATGCGAACGGCGAAGGATCTCGATCTCGTGAAAATCGCTTCCGAGTTGGCGCTCGCAGTCGGTGAGCAGCAGGGAAACCTCGCAGATCTGGGCCGCCTTCCGGGTCTCGGCGCCCTCGAAAATGACATCCTGCATCTTGCCCCCGCGCAAGGCTTTGGCGCTTTGTTCGCCCAGCACCCACCGGATGGCATCGGCGATGTTGGACTTTCCGCAGCCATTCGGCCCGACCACAGCGGTGACCCCAGGTTCGAAGCGGAGGACCGTCCGGTCCGCGAACGATTTGAAGCCGTGCAGGGTGAGCGCCTTGAGATACATGCCATCCCACTGTGAGAGACCCCCGCGAGCGCGCGCAAACGCAAAGTATGCGCGAGTTATTCACGTACCATGAACAAAGAAATCGAATTTGACGAAGCCGAGCTGATCGGCGGTCTGAACGAAGCGCTCAAGCACGCGCGGAGCAGGCTCACCCTCAAGACTGCGAAGGTTTGACATGAAACCCAAAAATGTAGCCCGCTCGGGAACGAGCGGGACCCTGCGCTCCCGCGCAGGGCTACGCGCCGATATCAAACCCCGAGGCATGCCACGGATTTTGATGTACGGGTCATTCTCGCTCGGAGCGGCTCAGGGATGCCAGGAGGGAGACGGCCATTGCGTTGAGGGGGGTGGCAATGCGGTGCTTCCGGCCTAGGCGGACGATGACCCCGTTGCGGGCGTCGATTTCCAGAGGACGGGCGGCCAGGCGGTCGGCGTGGAGGGAGTTGATGGAGTCCCGCGGTGCCTTTCGGCAAATCTCCAGGAGGGTGTCGGGGAGATCGGGTTCGAGCACCGCGTCCTCGGCGCGGGCGACGGCCATGCATTCGACCACCATCTGCCGCGCGAGGTCGGCAATCTGCGGATCGTCCTGAATGGCCGCGGAATTCCGCAGCAGGGCCGGCAACGCTCCCGCGGTGTTCAGGCAAAGTTTCTTCCAGGCCGCGCTCTTGAAATCCGAGGTCAGGGAGACCTCGACGCCGGAGTCGGCGAAGAGGGCCTGGAATTCCCGGCCCAAGGCGCCCTCCGGCACGGTGAGCCGGGCCTTGCCGCGCTGGCGGATGTGACCAGGGGAGGCGCGCTCGGCGGGGGCGTTCACCACCACGGGCAGGATCCGTTCGGCGGGGCAGTATTTGGAGAACCGCTCGACGTGCTCCACGCCGTTTTGAAGAATCGCCACGGGGATGCTGGACGTTCTCAGGCCGGTGAACCATGCGGCGGCACCGCCGGCGTCGTACGCCTTGGTCGCGACGAGAATCCAATCGACCGGCTCGGCCTGGCGGGGGTCGGTGATCATCCGGGGCTGGAAGGCAATCGTCTCATCCTTCGCCTCGACTTCGAGGCGATCGAGCGGGTGCCTGGCGCAGACGATGATCTCGTGCCGGCCGGTGCGATGCAGCCTCGCGGCCATCACACCGCCGATGGCACCGGGGCCTATGATTGCGACTCTCGCCATGGCTCAAGGTAAAGACATGGCGGCGCAAAAGTAAATTCGGCCGCAACATCGTGAAGGTAGGCGTTGGTTCATGAAGGCGGGCGCTGGCGGCGCCCGAAGCGTCTCGGAGACGAGCCGCTCCACCAGCTGTCCCGGCGGCCCGGGACAGCAAGGCATCTTTGGCGGCGCCGCAGGCGCTCTCGATCGCGGAATTGGCGCGTCAGCGCCTGGTGGAGCGACTCGTCCCGAGCCGCTTGCATTGGCGCATCAGCGCCTGGTGGAGCGGCTCGTCTCGAGACGCTTACGACTCGGCACGCAAGCGGGAGCTTCTCAGCAGCAGATGCCGGATTTATTAGGATGCGGGGGCGGCGGATTTGACGGGCCACTTGGTCACGGTGAGGCCCTTGGCGCTGCGGTTGCTCACGGGGACTTCGGCCAGGCCGAAATCGAATTCGCGGATCCGGGCGCGGCTGCGGCCATCGAGGGAGATGTGGAGCTTGGCCGGGAGATCCTTCTCCTTCGCGGCGACGGTGAACCAAACCACGCGCGAGCCCTCGGATTTGACCAGGGGATAGAGGCGGTCGCGCGTCAGTCCCCCGAGCTGGAAGCGCTTGGCGAAGGCCTTTCCGGACGCCTTGTCCTGGTAGATCATGGCGTAGAAATTCGCGTCCCCGTCCTTGGGCAGGACGGCGCAGTGGATGATTTCGCGGCCCATGAACACCTTGTCCGCCACCCGGGACACCTTCATCGTGCCGTCCGCCATGAAGCAGACGATGTCGTCGAGGATGCTGCACTCCTGCACGAACTCGTGCTGGCGCCAGTTGAGCCCGATGAAGCCGTCGGTCCGGTTGACGTAAAGGCGCTGGTTGGCGGAAACGACCTCAGCCGCCTTGATCTGTTCGATCTCGTCGTAGCTCGTCCGGCGCTTGAGCCCCTTGCCGTACTTCTCCTGCAGCATCTCGAACCAAGCCACGGCGTGGGCGGTGAGATTCTTCAAGCTGGCCTTGGTGTCCTTGATCCCCTCCTCCACCTTCTTCATGGCCTCATCGGCTTGGAAGCGGTTGTAGGCGGAAATGCGCTTGATCCGAATCTCGGTCAGGCGGGTGATATCCTCGTCGGTCACGGGGCGGCGCAGCTTTTTGACAAAGGGCGCAAGCCCCTCGCGGATCTCGGACAGCACCTCCTCCCAGGTCTTGGACTTCTCGATCCGCCGGTAAACCCGCTCCTCGATGAAAATTCGCTCCAGGGAGTCCCAGTGCCACTGCTGCTCCAGCTCGCCCAGCCGAATCTCCAGTTCCCGCTTGAGCAGCTCCTTGGTCCGCTCGGCGCTGCGCTTCAGAATGTCGCGCACGCCCAGAAACCGCGGCTTGCCCCCCTCAATGACGCAGGCGGCGGGTGAGATCTGCGCCTGGCAGGCGGTGAAAACGTAGAGCTGCTGAATCACCTGCTCCGGATCGCTTCCCTGAGCCAGGTGGACGAGGATCTCGACCGCGTCGGCCGTGTTGTCGTCCACGTGCCGGATCTTGATCTTGCCCTTGGCGTTGGCGGCCAGGATCGACTCGATCAGGGTCTCGGTCGTCGCCCCGAAGGGCAGCTCGGTGATGGCGAGCAGCGCCTTGGAGCGAACCTCGATTTTGGCCCGCACCTTGACCTTGCCGCCGCGCTCCCCGTCGTTGTATTCCGCGAAATCGGCGACGCCCCCCGTGGGAAAGTCCGGGTAGATCCGGAAGGTTTTTCCCTGGAGATGATTGATGGCGGCGCGGCAGAGGTCGTTGAAATTGTGCGGCAGGATCTTGGTGGCCAGGCCGACCGCGATGCCCTCCGCGCCCTCGAGGAGGACGATGGGGAACTTGGCCGGGAGCGTGACCGGCTCCCGGGCGCGGCCGTCGTAGCTCAGCTGCCAGGCGGTGGTTTTGGGATTGAAGAGCGCGTCCTTGGCGAAGCCGGTGAGCCGCGCCTCGATGTAGCGGGGCGCGGCGGCCTCGTCGCCGGTGAGAATGTTGCCGAAATTTCCCTGCGGTTCGACGATGAAGCCGCGCTGGCCCAGGGCCACGAGGGCGGCCCCGATCGAGGCGTCGCCGTGAGGGTGGAAGCGCATGGTGGCGCCGACCACGTTGGCCACCTTGTGGAAGCGGCCGTCGTCCATTTCCCAGAGCGTGTGCAGGATCCGGCGCTGCACCGGCTTCAAGCCGTCGTCGATGTGCGGGACGGCGCGGTCGAGGATGACGTAGCTCGCGTATTCGAGAAACCAGCCGCGATAGCTGCGGGCGAGCGGGGCGGGATCCTCTTCGATTCTCTTTTTGGCCATGCGGGGAAAAAGGCGGGCCTAGGACGCCTCGACCAGGTCCAGTTCGACCCGGAGGTTGGCGATGATGAAGTCCTGCCGCTCCGGCGTGTTCTTCCCCATGAAAAACGCCAGCAATTCGTCGCTGCTCGCCAGGTGATTCAGGTTGATGGGCGCCAGGCGGATGTCGTCGCCGATGAACGCCTTGAACTCGCCCGCCGAGATCTCGCCCAGCCCCTTGAAGCGCGTGATTTCGTGTCCGGCGCCGAGCGCGGACACCGCGGCATCGCGCTCCGCCTCGGAATAGCAGTAGCGGGTTTCCTTCTTGTTGCGCACGCGGAACAGCGGGGTCTCGAGGACGAAGAGATGCCCGTGGCGGATGATGTCGGGAAAGAATTGCAGGAAGAAGGAAATCAACAGGAGGCGGATGTGCATGCCATCGACGTCGGCGTCGGTCGCGATGACGATCTTGCCGTAGCGAAGGCGGTCGAGGCTCTCCTCGATGTCGAGGGCCGACTGCAGAAGGTGGAACTCCTCGTTCTCATAGATGACCTTTTTCGAGAGGCCGTAGGTGTTGAGCGGCTTCCCCTTGAGGGCGAAGACCGCCTGCGTCATCACGTCGCGCGTGGCGGTGAGGGAGCCGGCGGCGGAGTCGCCCTCGACGATGAAGATCGTGCTCTCCTCCGCCCGCGGGTTGCGGTCGCCGAGGTGGAGGCGGCAGTCCCGCAGCTTGCGGTTGTGCAGGGAGGCCTTCTTCGCCCGCTCGCGGGCCAGGCCGCGGATGCCGGCCAGCTCCTTGCGCTCGCGCTCGTTCTCCTCGATCTTGCGCTTGATGATTTCGGCCGTCTCGCGGTTCTTGTGCAGGTAGGTGTCGAGCGATTGCTGGAGGAATTTGCCGACGAATTCCCGGACGGTGGGTCCGCCCGGTGCGATGTCGTTGGAGCCGAGTTTGGTCTTGGTCTGGGACTCGAACACCGGCTCCTGCACCCGGACGGCGAGGGCGGCGTCGATCGACTGGCGCACATCGGCCGCGTCGTAGTCCTTCTTGAAATGGTTGCGCACGGTCTCGACCAGGGCTTCGCGGAAGGCGGAGAGGTGGGTGCCGCCCATGGTCGTGTGCTGTCCGTTGACGAAGGACCAATACTCCTCGCCGTAGTGGCTGCCGTGGGTCAGCGCCACCTCGATGTCGTCGCCCTCGAGATGGATGATGGGATAGAGCGGTTCCCCGCTCAGCTCGCGGGCGAGAAGGTCGCGCAGGCCGTGCTCGGACTTGAAGGGCTGTCCGTTGAAGACGAGGGTGAGCCCCCGGTTGAGGAAGGCGTAGTTCCAGAGCATGTCCTCGATGAACTCCTTCCGGTAGACGATGTCCTTGCCGAAGAGCGCATCGTCGGGGGTAAACTCGATCAAGGTGCCGTTGCGCTCGGAAGTCTTGGCGATGCGGTGGTCCTTCTTCAACTTGCCCTGGGCAAACTCAACCACCTTGGTCTCGCCCTCGCGCACGGCCTGGGCCCGGTAGTGCAGGGAGAGGGCGTTGACCGCCTTCTGGCCGACGCCGTTAAGGCCGACCGACTTCTGGAAGACCTCGCTGTCGTACTTCGCCCCCGTGTTGATGACCGAGACGCACTCCAGGACCTTGCCCAGGGGAATGCCCCGGCCGTAGTCGCGGACCCGGAGGGTGCGCCCCTCCAGTTCGATCTCGATCTTCTTTCCGTGACCCATGGCGAACTCGTCGATGGCGTTGTCGATCGTCTCCTTGAGCAGCACGTAAATGCCGTCCTCGGCATGCGAGCCGTCGCCCAGCCGGCCGATGTACATCCCGGGCCGCAGCCGGATATGCTCGGTCGATGACAGGGTCTTGATGCTCGCTTCGTTGTATGCGGACGCCATGGAGAAGATCCCAAGCGAAAGGCTAAACAGCGAAAGCGGAAGCTAAAAAGGACGCGGGAAATTCCACTTCCCGATCTTAACTTTTTGCCTTTTCGGCATATCTTCATCCCGCAAGGCGATGAAAAAAATATTAATCTGGATCGGCGCGATCGTCGCCGGGGCGATCGTGGTCACCTACCTCGTCTGCGTCTTCTTCCTCGGCTCCCTCGTCACCAAAGGCGTGAACCGGTACGGGCCCAGCATCATGCACGTGCCCCTCAAGCTTGAGATGGCCCGCCTATCGCCCTTCTCCGGCGAAGGCACCCTGTCGGGCCTGCTCATCGCAAATCCGCCGGGCTGGGAGGGGGACCGGGCTGTCGCGATCGGGTCGATCCATATCGCGGTCGTGCCCTCCTCGATCTTCGGCGACCACATCGTCGTCAAGGAAGTGGAGATCAAGAAGCCCCAGTTCGTCTATGAGACCAAGGTGGTATCGAGCAACATCGGCGATCTTCTGAAAGGAATGAACGAGGCCGAAAGCAGCGGCGCCACCGGCCAGGCCACGACCAAGAGCGGCAGGCCGATGAAATTCGAGGTGCGGCACCTGACCCTGATCGACGGAACGATCACCCTCGGCGTCGGGCCGGCGGCAATCAAGCTGCCCATGCCGCCGATCAGCCTCACCGACCTCGGAACGCGGGAAGGGGGCATCACCTCCGACCAATTGGCCCTGGCCGTAATGCGCAGCGTGGCCTCGAACATCGCAGGCACGACGGCCCAGGCGGTGGGCAAGCTCGGCTCGACCATGGGGGCCGCGGCCACGAGCAAGTTCAAGAGCCTATTCGGGCATTGACTGTAGCCCGCTCCGGGAGGAGCGGGATTCGTGGAGGGACCCTGCGCTCCCGCGCAGGGCTACGGCGCGTCCGCGGCCGGATCACTCAGAAGAGGGAATTCGCGACGATTCCCACCGCCGTGATGGGGCCGGAATCGCTCATGCCGTCCAGGGCGCGATCGGCCTTCTTCATCGTGTTCTGGGCGCTGTAATAAAGGGAATCGTCGGAGAGCAGCTTGCCCAGCGTGCCTTCGCCCTTGGCGATCTTGTCGGAAACGTCCCGAATGTTCTGCACCGTGACCTTGACGTTTTCCGCGGTCTGCGGGTCGTAGACAAGCACGCCGAGGGAGCCCTGGCCGGACTTCACGTGATCGACGATCTGCTGGGCCTCCGCCATGAAGTTGTTGGCTTGGGCGGCCGTGGCTTTCAGGTCCTTCACCGCCGCGACGAGCTGGTCGTGCAGTTCCGGATCGTTGACCAGCTTGCCCACCGTGCCCTGTCCGCTGTCGATTTTCCCCGAAATGCTCTGAAGGTTGGTGAGGGTCGCGGTGATCTTGGGTCCGTTCTCGGTCACCAGGGTGTCGAGTTTCTGGAACAGCCCCCCGCCCGGCTGGCCGTTTCCGCTCAGGGCCGAGCTGAGCGAGCCCACGGCGCCTTGAAGCTTCTGGCCCAGATTGCCTAGATCGGTCATGATGCTGTTGATGTCCGGCGTCGTCTCGGTGCGGATCTGCCCCCCATCGGCCAATGGCGCCGCGCCGGGGGTTCCCATGCTGATGTTGACGTAGTCGGTCCCGAGCAGCCCAGCCATGCCGATCGTGGCCACGGCGTCGGAAGCCACGCGATAGCCGGGGCTGATGCTAAGGACGGCCACGGCGCGGCGGTTCTCCAGGCGGGTCTCCTGGACCTCGCCGATCCTGACACCGGCGACCTTCACGTCGTCGCCCTTCTTCAATTCCTTTATATCAGAAAAAGGGGCCATGAGGGTGTAACCCTGTTGCTTGAAGAGCTTCCCGCCGCTGAGTGTCTCGTAGGTCACCCAGACGAGGGCGAGCCCGAGGATAAAGAAGAGCCCGACCCGGGCCGTTTGCTGCGCATTGTTCATGGTGATGTTCCTCCGCTGAGAATTCAGGCCTCCGCCGATTTGAATCGGGGATTCCGTATGTCGATCTTCGGGTTGAGAAAGTCGGCGATGCGAGGATCGCTCGGGTGGCGCAGTTCCTCGCGCGTGCAGATGAGGACCAGCCTGCCCTTCATGAGGAAGCCGACGCGGTCGGCAATGCTGAGGGCAAGGTCCCGGTCGTGGGAGACGACGATGCTCGTCACGTGGTACTCGTTCTTGAGCGTGCCGATGATCTCGTCGATGGTGGCCGACATGACCGGATCAAGTTCGCTGGTGGGCTCGTCGTAGAGGAGGAGCTGGGGCTCCATTACCAGCGCCCGGGCGATGGAGACCCGTTTGCGCATGCCTCCGGAGAGGTCGGCGGGAAAGTGGTCGGCCGTGCCGGAAAGCGACAGGATGTCCAGGGCATGCTTCACCTTGCGGGCGATGTCGCTCTCGGATCCCAGGCGGTGCTCCCGCGGATAGAGGGCAAGGTTGTCGTACACGCTCATGGAATTGAAGAGCGCCCCGGCTTGGAAGACCAGGCCCATGCGGACATTCTGCCGCGTCTCCTCCAGGACCGGATCCTTCCCGTCCACCAGCACCCGGCCCGAGGTTGGAGCCTCCAGTCCGACGATATGCCGCAAAAGCACGCTCTTGCCCGCCCCGCTCGGGCCCATGAGGACGAAGATTTCGCCCGGCTCGACCTTGAAGCTGACTTCCTTGAAGACGTGGTTGTCTCCGTAGTTCTTGGACAGCTTCTCGACCGAGACGCCGACGGCGGGGGAGCGGACGGGCGGGGTTTCGCTCATAGCAGCACCTTGGTCACGAAGTAGTCGAGGACGAGGATGAGGATGAGCGACACGACCACGGCGCGCGTCACGGAGGCGCCGATCTCGCGCGGGCCTCCCTTGGTGTTCAGCCCGATGTTGCAGCAGACGAGCACGACGACGAAGCCGAAGATCTCCGCCTTGATCATGCCGTCGGCCACGTCCTTGAAGTGGGTGTAGCGGCACAAGCTGGAGTAATACTCCCTCGGATTGAGGGCGATGAAGCTGGTGTAGCGCGAGACCACGGCTCCGCCAAACCACCCGACGATGTTGGCGATGATGGTCAGGACCGGCATCATGACGAGAGCGGCCGCCAGCCGGGGCATCACCAGCATGCGCTCCGGCGGGATGTTCATGGTGTTGAGGGCATCGACCTCCTGATAGACCTTCATGGAGGCCAGTTCCGCGGTGATGGCGGAACCCACCCGGCCGGTGACCAGGATGGAAACCATGACGGGGCCGAGTTCCCTCGCCATGGAAAGGCCAACCAGGGATCCGATGAACTGCATCACCCCGAAGTTCTGCATGGAGTAGCCGGCCTGGAGGGCGAGAACGCTGCCGATGAAGAAGCTGAGGATGCCGACGATGGGGAGCGTGGTGTAGCCGATGAGGTAGCACTGCTCGATAAAGCGGCCGAACTGCCGGGGAAGCGTCCCGATATAGGACATCGCGCGCAGCAAGAGCTGCACCGTGCCGCCAATTTCTTCGAGGATGGACCGGATTTGGTTCATGTCATTGCGCGAGTGACGTCTTCTTATCGGGTCGGCGTGAAAACTCCATACAGAAGAGATGCCAGCCTCCGCCGGGACTGCGCTTCAGTCCGATCAGGCCGCTGCCGAGGGCGATCCTTCGTCCCTCCGGTTTCCTCTCCACCTCGAGGAGGGGCCCGAGATGGAATTGCGACCCGCCCTCCCCCGGGGCGCGCTGCCAGGTGACCGCGTTCCAGAGCAGCGACGTGCGCGCCGCGCCGTCCGGCGTCTCCGAATGGCGGATCAAGACGGTGAGAGGCGTCCAGGACTCGCGGATATTCTCGTTGTCCGGGAAGAAAACATCGAACAGGCCGGGCGCCTGAAACTGCCGCCGCCCCGCCCCGTTGTCCCAGATGCTGCAGAACGGCCAGAAGAACGTCTTTCGGGCGGGCGGAATGCCAGGGTTGGACGCGCTGCGCTGCTCGGCGTCAAAGTACAAAAAATAAAAGAACTGAGTCTTGGTCTGGACCAGGTCCTCGTCCGTCCACGTCATCCGCCGCCACAGGGGCCACATCACCCAGGTCTTGTCCACGCCCTTGCGTATCGAGTGGGTATAGAAGGGCCCCGTGCGATTCACATAGAGATTGTCGCCCCGACCCTGGACCAGGAATGGCCAGAAATAGCGGGTTTCGTGATAGCGGTACGGAGCAACGCGGTCGGTATAGCCGAAGAACGGCCAAAGGTAGTTCTCCGAAACGATGTCCGGTCCATGCTCCGCAGTGTAAAAGGGAAGAAAGCCCACCTCCCGCTTGGGCGGCGTGCCCGGCGGCTTGTCATCGGAAGGCTGGATCGTGTTGTTCCAGGTTAGCGGCCAGAGAAAGTACTTCCGCGTGAAGACGCCCGGCCGTTCGACGTGCCCAAAGAGCGGCCAGACGGCGAACCCATGCTCGGCTCCCGTGATGTTGCGGATAATCGGCCAAGGCGTGTAGGTGGTCGTCGCATTCGCCTTTTCCGACTGACCCCACAGCGGAAACAGAACCCACTGAACGCGATCGTAGCCCAAAAACCCCTGGATGCTTCCGGCGATGGGGAAGAAGCCCTCGTAGGAGGACTGAGCATCGGGGCCCTGACGCGAAAAATAGAAGGGCCAGATATCGAGCGTGCGCCCTTCGGGATTCACGTCCGGCCCCAACCCAGCCTTTCGGTTGTACCGGTTTATCAGGCTGAAGATGCTCCATTTATAATAGTCGCCGTAGTCCCGCCAGTAATAGAGGGGATAGAGGACGGTGACCTCCGCCAGGGTGCCGTCGGGCAGGTGGCGCTGCACATAAAGCGGCCGGAAGCCCGATACCTCGTCGCCCGGTTGAGCCGGCTGCTCGCCGCCGGCGTGCCGGAGGGCCGCACTGGGAACCGGCGCAGCCGGGTTGAGGGTGTATTTAAAGAGAAAAGGCCCCAGGCCACTCCAGGACTCAGCGGCTCCGGAGGGACCGATTTGGGTCACCGAAAAGGGCCAAACATTGACCTCATCGGCCGTCTGCGCCGCGGCGAGCGGGGCCAGGAGCCCAAAGCCGATCAAAATGCGGCGCGTCAGGGTTCTGGCGAGGGCTGGAAGCTGGAGTGGCAAACGTATAAAGGTTGTTTCCGGTGCGATAGATGCAAAAGATGTTGATACCTTGGCACGAGGCGAGGTTCCCTTCAAATGATTCGCGGGGGTCCCATGGTCAACGAACACAGGAGGAAGCATCCATGCGCGTAAGCGGCGGGAGAGCCCGGGGAATCCCCCTGCGCGCACCCAGGGGGGACATCGCGCGGCCCGCGACGGATGCGCTTCGGCAAGCGGTGTTTTCGAGCCTGGGCGGGCGCGTGGCCGGGGCCCAATTCCTGGATCTCTTCGCGGGCACGGGAGCCTATGGGCTCGAAGCCCTGAGCCGCGGCGCGGCCGGCGGGGTCTTCGTGGAGAAGGACCGGGAAGCGGTGGCCTGCCTGCGGAAGAATATCGCGGCGGTGTGCAAGAGCCTGGGGCGTGGAGAACAAGGCCTGGACGTCTTCCCGGGCGACGCGGTCAACCCGCCGTTGGAAGGCGGCACCCTGCCCGATCTCGTCTTCATCGACCCGCCCTACGAGATGGTCACCGGCGTGGCGCCCCTGCTGTTCCCCCGGTTGGGCCAGGCTTTGGCGGCAAATTCGGATGTCCTGATCGTCTTCGAGCTCCCCGGAGAGCTGGATCTGGCGCCCGAGGGCTGGACCATGATCAAGCGCATCGGCAAAGGCCGCCGCCAGCCCACCGCCGCCTTTTACAGGAAATCCTGATTTGAACAGGAAGGACGGGAAATACGCTGAAGTACGAATGTTCGGAAATTTAGCCGCAAAAGAGCGCAAAAGAGCTCGATGCTTCGGCTGACTCCCTATGCGCCTTATAGGGCGCGCGGAACGTTGAGCGCCCTATTAGGCGCATGGCAACCATAGCCGAAGCCTGAATCTCTTTTGCGCTCTTTTGCGGCTACAATGCCTTAGGTCCACTCTTCCCGATCTTCCTGTAAAAAAATTAATCGGCGCGCAGGGGGACTTTGCCGTCGGAGAACTCGGCGGACAGTTTCTGTCCCGGCTTGATTCCGGCGCGGCGGGTGATGGGGCGGTCGCGTTCGTCGCGCATCAAGGCGTACCCGCGGTTGAGGACCGAGGCGGGGCTGGCGGATTGGAGCCGGAGAGCGAGCCCCTGGAGCCGCTGTGCGGCGAATTGGACCCGCACGACCGGGGACGCCTGCTGCAGCCGCGCCTTCGCCGCAGCCACCCGCTGATGGCGGATCTGCGTGGCCGCGCGCAGCGCGGCCCGGATGCGATTCGAGCAGTCGTCCAGCCGCAGCCAGCCGCGCTCAATGACCGCGGCCGGGGCCAGCAGGCGGAGGCGGGACCGGGCATGGTCCAGGCGTTCCTCCGCGATCGCCTGCCAGTGCTCGAGGGCGTCGGTCATCGACTCGCCCGCCCGAGCCAGCCGCTCGGCGCATGCGACAAAGTGGCTGGAGATCAGCTCGGCCGCGGCGCTGGGCGTCTCCGCCCGCACGTCCGCCGCAAAGTCGCACAGAGTGAAGTCGATCTCGTGTCCGACCGCCGAGATGATCGGCACCGTGCAGGCCGCCACCGCCCGGACCAGCGGCTCCTCGTTGAACGCCCAAAGGTCCTCGATGCTTCCCCCGCCGCGGCCGATCACCAGCAGATCGAAAATCCCCAGGCCGCAGGCGAGCTCGATCATCTCGGCCATTTCCGCCGAAGCGCCGACCCCCTGCACCTTGGCGGGCAGCACGACGACACGGCCCCGCCAGCCGCGCCGCTGGAGGATGCGAAGGAAATCCCGCACAGCCGCACCCGTGGGCGAGGTGATGAAGCCGACCGTGAGCGGCAGGGCCGGGATTGGGCGCTTCTTTTCCGGCGCGAAAAGGCCCTCCGCCTCCAGCCGCCGCTTCAGGGCCTCGAACTCGCGCTGGAGCCGCCCCACCCCATCCTCCACCACGGCCCGGACGATCATCTGGTACTGGCCGCGCTGCTCATAAACGCTGGCCTCGCCATAGACCACGACCTGCATGCCCTCGCGCAGCTTCACCGTCTGCCGCGCGGCGTCGCCCCGGAAAAGGACCGCGCTGAGCTGGGCCCCCGCATCCTTGAGGGAAAAATAGGCGTGGCCGCTGGACTGGAGGCGCAGATTCGACAACTCGCCCCGCACCCAGCACGGGCGGATGCCCGTCTCGACCAGCACCTTCACGCGGCGCGTGAATTCGCTCACCGTCTCCACCCGGCTTTCCGAGGCGCTGAAGAGGTCCTCGCCGGCAACCATGACTCAGGACTTGGCCCGCGCGTCCAAGCGCAGCGCTCGGCCGGCGTAGTGCCGCCGCAGAACCTGCGCCGCCGCCGCACAGACCACGATCAAACTCGCCGCGATCAGGATGCGCTTGCCCTTGCCGTGCAAAAGGGCGTCGCCAAAGATGATGAAAGCCGCCGAAGTCAGCCAGGAGGCCGCGCAGGAAATCCCGAAATATTTCGCCGGCGGAGCGCCCGCCAGGCCGAGGAGGTAATTCTGCACGGGAAAGGGGATGCCTGGCGTCACTCGCACCACAACGATCAGATCGGTCATGTCCCCCCCTTCCACCTCCGGCACCTGGTATCCCAGGCGGTTGACGAGCCGGATGAGCCAGGGGCGCAGTTCCCGGCGCGCCAGCCAGTAAGTCAGTGTGAAATTGACCGTAATGGCGGCCAGGCCGGCGGCGACCACCGCTCCCATTCCCATCTGGGCGCCGAAGGCAGGGCCGGCCGTGAGCATGAAAGTCAGCAGCGGCACGCCGACCGCGGGAAGCAGGGCCATGGCCAAAAAGAACAGCCACGGCCCCCCCGATCGAAGCACATCCACCCCGCGATCGATGAGGGCCCGCACATCGAGCCGGCCGGCGAAAACCGCGCCGGCGACCGCGAGGACGGCAATCGCCGCGACGGTCTTCACCACCGTCTTTTTCAATCGCTTCCTTTGCTCGATGACGCCCGAGGGCTCCATCACCCCAGACTGCCCACACGACCGCGCCTATCAACTTGAAAGACGGGCCCGTCCGCGTTCATTTCGGCTCATGGTAAAAAAGTTGCTCCACACCCGGATGCGCGTGAATGACATCGACCGCACCGTGAAATTCTACCAGGACGCGCTCGGGTTGAAACTGGCCCGGCGCCACATCTCACCCCGCGGCGCCCAACTCGCGTTTCTTCAGACGCCCAACAGCGCCGAGGAGATTGAAATCTGCCAGCTCGCCAACAGCCCGGCCGTGCAGGTGCAGCCGGACCTGATGCACCTCGCCTTTGAAGTGGACGACCTCGCCGCATTCGCGGCGGAGCTGGCGAAGAAGGGCTTTCCCCTCAGCGACGGACCCACCCCCTCGGGCAGCGGGGGAGTGATCGCCTTCATCGACGCGCCGGAAGGCTATGAGGTGGAGCTGATCCAGAGGGCGCAGGCCTGAGCGTTGCCTCCAGGTAATCGGAAGCGCCGACGTCGCTGAAAGGTGGAGCGGACGGTCCCTCGTACGCTTTCTCCTCAGTAACTCGGACAGTCTCTCTCAGCGCCCAGGAGACTGGTCGCTCCACCTCTGCGCCGCTTCGCGGCCCCGTCTTAGGGGATATTGCAGTCTGCCTATTCTCGGATTCGCCTCGATCTCGGGCGATCGCTTTTTACACTCTGGAGATGCACCAGGGCAAAAAGATCGTTGTGGTCATGCCCGCCTACAACGCGGTCCGCACCCTGCAGCGGACCCATGACGAAGTGATGGCCCAGGGGATGGTCGACCGGGTCATCGTGGTGGACGACGCCAGCCAGGACGAAACCACCCGGATCGCGCGCCAGCTGCCCGAGACCGACGTGATCGTCCACTCGAAGAACCTCGGCTACGGAGCCAACCAGAAGACCTGCTACCGGGCCGCCCTTCAGGCCGGCGCGGACATCGTGATCATGGTGCATCCCGACTACCAGTACACACCCAAGCTCATCCCGGCGATGGCGTCGCTCATCGCCAGCGGGCTTTATCCCTGCGTGCTGGGCAGCCGGATTCTCGGCGGCCAGGCCTTGCGGCGCGGCATGCCCTGGTGGCGGTACGCGGCCAACCGGGTCCTGACCCTGGCGGGGAATCTGCTGATGGGCGGCAAGCTGTCCGAATATCACACCGGCTACCGGGCCTTTTCCCGGGAGATTCTGGAGCGGCTGCCCTGGGAGGAA
>Ga0206831_1187_pt2 | contig 14907 bp, 12 predicted proteins | sample Alteio_BWOrgCont_73_FD_152876 | JGI IMG/M metagenome (GOLD analysis project Ga0206831, IMG submission 152876) | Enriched cells from forest soil in Barre Woods Harvard Forest LTER site, Petersham, Massachusetts, United States -... | ecosystem: Environmental > Terrestrial > Soil > Temperate forest >...
CGCCTAGCCCGTCCGAGCGTGGCGGCGCCGCTTCAACCCCTTATGTCCCTGCCGCAACCTCAGTACTTCGTCGTCGACCGCCTGGCGGTCGAGATTCATCCGGACCGCCGGGCCATGGGCCGGGCTGCCGCCCGCGCGGTCGCCGCCTATCTGCGCGACGTCATCGCGTCCCAGGGTTCGGCCCGGGTGATTTTCGCCTGCGCCCCCTCCCAGGATGAATTCCTCGCGGCCCTCGCCGATCCCGCGGAGTGCGGCGTCGGCCTCGACTGGAGCCGGGTCGAGGCGTTTCACATGGACGACTACGTCGGGTTGGCCGGCGACCATCCCCAAAGTTTCCGCCAGTATTTGTGGCGGCATCTGCTTTCCCGCGTTCCCGTGGGCCAGTTTCATCCGCTTCCGGCCGAGCAGAGCGACGCGGCGGCTGTCTCGCGTCGCTATTCGGAACTGTTGAGCGGCGGCCCGATCGACCTGATCTGCCTCGGAGTCGGCGAGAACGGCCATATCGCCTTCAATGACCCGGGCGTCGCCGATTTCGACGATCCGGCGCTGGTCAAGGTGGTCGAGTTGGACGCCGCCTGCCGGACGCAGCAGGTGAACGACGGCTGCTTTCCCACCCTGGATGACGTGCCCCGGCGCGCCTTCACCGTCACGGTGCCGGTGTTCCGTCGGGCGCGGCGGCTGAGCATCCATGTTCCCGGCCAGCACAAGTCCGCCGCAGTGCGCTCGGCGCTGCGCGATCGCATCAGTCCGGACTGCCCGGCCACGATTCTGCGCACCCATCCCGCCGCCTGCCTCTATTTGGACCCGGAATCGGCCAAATTCCTCTGAGCGCGGCCGTAGAGTTCGCGCACCGCCTCGAACATTTGGACCGGCCGCCCCGGATCGAACGTCTGCACCGTCGGCATCAAGGCCGGATGGTTCTGGCGCAGCTGCCAACCGGAAGCGGCTTCAAAGCCCGGGTCGGCGACGGTAAATCCCTCCGGCTCGAGGTCGTCAAATCCCCCCGTGACGACGAGGCTCGGGGCGGCTCCTTTGACGGCGAGGCGGAAGCGGAGGACTCGCGGCTGGCTCCCGGCCATGACTGCGCCGAGCTCGACCGTCTCGTGCTGCCAGACTTTCGCCGGACCGATGGCGGCGTCCCGCTCCCAGACGACGGCGTCGTCCGCGAGCACTTGGAGGTAACAGCACCCGGGGCTGAGTTTTTGCGAGGTGGCCGTCTGCCAGAAGCCGAGCCGGCGCGGACCTGTCCCGGGGACCGCGGAGCAGCTGACTTCCCCAAACGAGCCCACCGGCACTTTCACGCCGGAGGCCAGCAGGGTCGCCCGGCCGTTGCCGCCGTGCGCGTAATTCTGGGCGGCGTCGGCGGGCTGGCCGTCGAGCGGCAGGCAGTAGGTGACGACCCCGGCCAGCGTTCCGTCGCGCAGGTCGTCCAATCCCAGGCCGACGATCTGGCGCACGTACTCGACGCCGGGCGGGATCGGAATCCGGTCCAGGGGCCAGCAGTAGACCATGAGAACGAGCGGCTGGCCGCGCGCGGCGAGCATCCGCTCGGTCGCGCTGAGCTGGCTGCGGATGGCTCCGACGCGCGAGGTGTTGACCGTGGGCTCGTCGCGATAGGCGAAAATCACGCCGTCGATGACCGGGGAGTAGGTGTCGAGAAACTCCGGCCCGAACGATTTCCAATAAAGCAAGGGGTAGAACTTGATGGCCGGATTCACCGCGCGGGCGGCTTCCCGCATCCGGGCGGCGTAGTCCGGCGTGAACAGCGAGAGGTTGTAGGCGAAGTCGTCGATCGAGAACCCCTTCAGGTTCGGGTAGCGCTGGGAGAGCCGGGCGATCTCCGCGGCCCAGCGGATAAAATCGTGGCCGAACGTCATGGCGTCGGCCTTGGATTCCGTCGGGGGCAGCAGATATACCCATACGTCGATTCCGGCGGCGGCCGCGGCCGGCAGAAATTCGTCCCGGAGATCCTCCCAATTGACGGAGCTTCGGACCGGGCAAAAGTAAGTTCCGGCGTGCAGCAAGCGCAGCCGGGCGATCGTGGCCGGGGTATCCATGTGGCGGTGGCGATCGGCGCGCACCTGCGGCTCGAGGACCGCGCGGTTGTAGGTGGCCAGGAGGGAGGGAGCGGGCGCGGCGCTCACACGACCCGGTTGAATCCAGGCGGCTCCTGCCGCCAGCAAAAGCGGCCACGCGCGGCGAAAAATGCCCGGGAATCCCTTCACGGCTTTGGCGGGGCAAAGTCCATGACCGGGGACACCGGCTTTCCGGCCCAGGGCGGCCAAACGTAGCGGCCGCTCTTCACTTCGGGGCCGCGGTCCGCGTCGATCGCCGCGGGACCGGCATCCGGAAACAGGATCTGCCACGACCGCATCTCCTGATCGCGGCGGTAGCGCAGCTTCTCGCCGAGCGGGTCGTTCCGCTCCGTCGACGCGCGGGCGGGCGCCCAGGCGTAGGCGGCGCCGCCGTAAAGCGTGATCAGCCGCCCCGCCAGGTCGTTGGTCTCCCACAGGCACAGCGTCACCCCCAGGACATTCGGGTATTTGCTCCCCTCCGCGCACCACACCCGCGTCGCCTCGTAGGTGCCGTGAAAGGCAAAGGAACTGGCCCCCGCGCCCATCATGACCGGGGTCTTGCCGATGCCGCCATAGCGGGCCAGGGCGGCGACGATCTCCGGAGCGTCCGCCCCGAGATATTTCCAGGGTTCGATGACCACCTGGCCGGCAAGCTCGGGCGGGAGCGGACGCCCGCCGTGGTCCGCCCAGAGGTGCATCGTCACGTGCTTGTGGTATTTGTCGGCGACCCGCATCAGGATGGCATGGATGCGGCCCACCATTTTCGTCGGCGTCTGGTCCCGGTTTTCGTCGCCGGGCAGCACGGCCCAGGTGGCCTCGTCGAGGCCGACGTGCACGGCAGCCTGGTCCTCCAGGCAGGGCACGATCTCATCGTACATCTGCTCGAGCAGGGCGTAGGTCTTTTCACCCACGCCAAAGGAGGCGCCGCCGTACACGCCCGCCGCCCCGCGCAGCTCCGGATAGTGGTAAACGATGCTCTGCACATGCCCCCAGGACTCGAGCTCCGGCATCACGGAGACCTGCCTCACCCGGGCGTAGCGGACGATTTCCCGCAGATCGGCCGCATTGATCGCCAGCGGGTTCTCGCGGCCGATCGGGAGACGAGCAAATCGAAAGCTGCAGAGCTGATCGTCGTACAGGTGCAAATGCAGCGTGTTCAGTTTCAACTGCCCCATGATCCGGATCAATCGCTTCAGCAGCGCCACGCTGTAGGGCGCCCGCCCCATGTCCACCATCACGGACCGGACGGAGTAGGCCGGATGGTCCTCGATCGAAAGAAGCGGCACATAGTGCCGTTCGGCGGCATTCGGTTCGGCCGGGATGGCGGCGAACGGCAGGAACTGGGTGCCGTAGTAGGCGTAGGCCAGCAACTGGTACACGGTCTGGGCGCCATAAAATTGTCCGGCCTCGGTGCCGTACTCGACGGCGATGCCCGCCGGCCCGGAGGTGAGCGCGTAGCCTTCCGGTTGCGTGATCCCGGCGCTGCGCTTGAATTCCACCCGGTACGGAAAGGAGCCGCCGAGGTTGCCCTCAACCGCGGGGATCAAGCGAAGCAGTTCGCGCATGGTCGCCACGGTTCCCTCCTGGGCAGGGTCGAGCGGATCGAGCCCGACAACGGAAATCGCCGGCGGGAAGGGAATCATCCCGCCGTGATAGCTGAGGGTCTGCGGCGCCGGATTGAGCGGGATTCGATCCATCAAAGCGATGGAGGCAGACAGGCCGGTTGCAGGGGCCGCAACGAAGGCTAGGACCAGGAAGCCGAGGACTCGCACCTTTGAGACCGCAGCAGAATCGGGGCTTGCCGGCAAAATCAAGTTGGGTCAACGTTGACCCAGCCGCGGGGACGGCCCGATTCCGCGCTCCGTCCCGGCGGCCCGTCCCTGCTGGAATTCATCATGAGCGTCTACCGCATCGCCCGGCTCGCGGGGATCTCGCCTTCGGCGGTCTCACTGGCCCTGCGCGACAGCCCGAAAATCTCGGAGGCGACCAAGAAGCGGGTTCAGCGGATTTCCCGTGACCAAGGCTACAAGCCGGACGCCCGCTTGAACGAGCTGATGGCGCGCATGAGGCTGAGCAAGTCATTGCGCGGCGAAGCCTGCCTGGCCGTGGTCTCCCTCTACGACGAACCGACTCCCTGGGCCCGTTCGGTCCACCACACGCGCATTTATGACGGGATGGCCGCGCGCGCCGGCGAACTCGGCTACCGCCTGGAGCCGCTGTGGATCCGGGCCCCGGGGATGACGTTGCGGCGCTTTCGCGGCATCCTCGACGCGCGCGGGATCGAGGGGCTGCTGTGCTTTGGCAGCCCCAAGGTGGACGATCGCTTTCCGAAGGAACTGGAATCCTACGCGATCGTCACCCAGGGCATGAGCATCCAAACCCCCCTGCACCGCGTCACGGGCCATTTTTTCAACGACGTGCTGCATGCGCTCGACGAGGTCTACCGCCTCGGCTACCGGCGGCCGGGTTTGGTGATCAGCCGCTACGAGGACGAGCGGAGCACCCATGCGTACGTCGGCGCCTATCTCGCCTGGTGCGAGGGCAAGCTGGGGACGCCTGGCATTCTGCCCGTCCTCCGGGTTGACCAGGTGAAGGATGAGCCCGTGCATTCGTGGCTGCGGCGCCACCACCCGGACGTGGTCATTTTTGTCCACGACCACGAGGCCTTGGGGGAGCTCGACGCCTGTTTGAAACGGCATCGAATCCGGGTTTCGTCCGACCTGGGCGTGGCGGTGATCACCCAGGTCCTCGACGGCTCGGGCTTCTCGGGGCTCCGGGAGAATCAGCGGCTGATCGGACGCTGGGCCGTCGAACTGCTGGTCATGCGGATCATGAACCGCGATTTTGGCTTTCCGGCGAGCCCGCGGGTGGAAATGGTCGAGAGCCTGTGGGTGAAGGGCAAATCGCTGCGGCCGCGGCCCGCCCGGGGCTCCTAGCGCCCCGGACGAAGCCGGATCGGGGCTTGGCCGGCCCTATTGCAGAACGAAATTGGCCACGGCGAGATCGCCGTTGCCGTCGATGGAATCGACGAAGACGCCCCAGTGATCGAGGCTGGAGACGGAGGTGCGGAAGGTGTAGCCCGTGCCCAGGGTCTCCTCGCTGCCTCCGGGCGGCGTGACGTAGATGGAGTACGTCTGGGTGGCCACATCGACGACCAGGCGGAAGTGATAGATCGAATTGGCGGTGTACGGAACCGAGGTCACGGCGTGATAGCCGCCGATGCCCTCGTTGTACGCATCGAGGTAGCCCGTATTGTTGAAACGGACCAGGCAGGAATAGGCGGTGAACGCCGTTTGGGCTCCGCTGGAGAGACCCGCCACCGCGTCGTTGTCGTTGGAGGCAGAAGCCGCGTCGAAGGTGACCGTGAACGTGCCCGTCTGGCTCGCCATGGCCGTGTCCTGCCAGGCCCCCGCGGGGACGGCGGTGGTGTAGCCCGCGGAGGTGACCGTGCTATCGACATACCCGCTTTCGTAGGCGATCGCGTTGAGGACGGTGCCGCTGCTCACCGCCACCGGCGCGGTGTAGAGCGTTCCGGAGGCCTCGGTCGGCGTGCTGCCGTCGGTCGTATAGCGGATCGTGGCCCCGCTCAGGGTCGTGGAAATCGTGGCCGAACTGATGGAGGTGGGCGCGCTCATGGCGGGGGCGGGCACGTAGGTGTCGTTGTACAGCTGGGTGATTTCGGCCTGGCTGAGCACGCGGTTGTAGAAGCAGACGTCGCCAATCGAGCCGTTGAAATAGAGGTTGCTCGACTGGTTGATATCGCCCGTGCCGATGCGCACGGGCGCGGTGCCGCTGGCGGGATTCACCGTGTATTCGCCATGGAGCGGCTCCGTCTCGACGAAGGTGCCGTTCTTATAGTAGTTCAGGATGCCGGCGCCGCTGTTGCCGTTGATATCGATCGTGAAGACCAGATGGATCCATTGCTGGGCCGTGAGGGTGGTCTGCGAATAGCAGCCCTGGCCGAAGCCGCCGTCCAGATTGAACATATAGGCGCTCAGCCGGTTCGGACGATCGTCGTCCTGGGCCGGATTGTCGTTGTACATCCGAAAAGCCCACTCGTCCTCGCCCGAGGACAATTTCGAGAAGTAGTACAGATAGCCGTCGGAGGGACTCGAGAAATCCAGGTTATACGGGGCCACCCAGAGGGAAATGGAATAGCCGTTCGGGTAGTTCGCGGGGCTAAAGATGCCATTGGTGGCCACGTCGATATAATTGTCCGTGCCATCGAAGAGGTAGGCGCTATTCGGCCGCCCGAAGTGGTCGGTCACCAAGGTCATGGTGGTGCCGTTGATCGTGCCGTTGAGATGATCCGGACCGTCATCCAACGGATTGCCGTTCAGCATGTACTGCGCGACGAGGCCGTTGGTGGGGATTTGGGCCGGACAGAGCTGCGCGGCGAGCGCGAGGACGAGGGCGAAGGGGAGGGCGGCGGCAACGCCTGGCGACCGCCGCGGAACAGACGAGAGGAGGTTCATATGGATTTTTTGGGTGGGACTGCGAATGGCGGGCGCACCGGTACATCTGAAGTGCTCCAAAAACAAAAAAAAGAAGGGTCAACGTTGACCGGACCGGCGGGTCCAGGCATCGGCCACGGCCTCGCACGGCCCCGGCTTGCCAACCAGAGATCCTCTCTTCAGAAAACTCGGAACCACCACCCACTCGCCGCCTCTTTTGAAGCGCAATTAACCGGCCGCCGAGATCATCGATTCAAATCCGGAGCAAACCATGGAAATCAAAGGCGCGACCTTCTTGTACACCTTGGCGGGCCTGATGATCACGTTCGCGGGGTTCTCGGCGCTCTTGCTGGCCGTCCGTCCGGCCTCCGGAGCGAAGTTGTCGCTGCTTGACCGGTACCTGGCAAAAACGGTCATGACGTACATTTTCGTGCTGACGGCGGGAGCTCTGCTGCCGGCCCTGCTTGCGCTCTACGACCTTCAAGAAAAGTGGATTTGGCGGGACTGTGCGGTCTTTTTCGCACTGCCGATGCTGGCTCTTCAGGTCACCTATCCGCGCCGGCGCCGCAAGGTGGTCGGCAAAGGGCCGCCGCCGGCAATCTTCGCGGTCTTCGTGGTCCTCGGCTCTGCGGTGACACTGGCGATGCCGGTCTGCGTTTTGGGTGGCTTCCGCTACAGCGCCGCAGCCTATATCACGGCGCTGACGATCGACTTCTTTACGGTCATTTTCGGCTTCGTGGTCGCGCTCGATGTCATCATGCAGCAGCCCATGGAAGGGTCGGAGCGGCCGGCACCCCATTGAGAACTCAGTCCGTGATGAGGACGATGGTCACTCGTACCGCAGGGCCTCGATCGGATCGAGGCGGGCGGCCTTGCGGGCCGGGTACCAGCCGAAGAAGACCCCAACGATGGCGCTGGTGGCGAAGGCGCCGAGAATCGTGCCGGGCGTGAGGTCGCTCTTCCAGCCGTAGAAGCGGGTCAAAAGCGCGCTGGCGACGACGCCGAGGGCGATGCCGACCAGGCCTCCCGTGAGGCTGAGGAACGCCGCCTCGAGGATGAACTGCCGGAGGATATCGCGCTCGCGAGTGCCGATGGCCAGCCTGATGCCGATTTCCCGGGTCCGCTCCGTGACCGAAACCAGCATGATGTTCATGATCCCGATTCCGCCGACGACCAGGGAAATGCCCGCGATGCTGGCCAGCAGCAGCGTCATCGTCTTCACCCCGGAAGTGTAGGACTCGATGAAGTCGGAAACGTCGCTCGTCCGGAACTCCGCCTTCCGGCTGCCGCGCCGCTCCTCCATCAGGTCCTGCACGTCCTGCTGGACCGCGTGCAGCCGGGCGGGGGATTCGGCCTTGATCCCGATTTCGATCTGGGCGCGGTGATCGAGCCGCATCAGGACGCTGGTGTACGGCATGATGAGCGCCAGGTCGCGCTGATCGCCGCGGCCGGAGCTGCGGCGGCTGTTGTCGTCGGCCAGGACGCCGATGATCCGCATCGGCACCTTTTTCATCACGAGGATCCGTCCGACCGCGCTCTGCCCGGGAAAGAGGTCTTGGGCCACCGACTTGGTGATGATGCAGACGCTGGCGGCGTCGCGGAGGTCGGCGGCGCCAAAGAGCGTGCCTTCGACCACGGGCCGCTTCTGCATGGCCAGGCCGTCGAGGTTGTCACCCCAGGATTCGGGCGAGCTGGTCCGGCCGTTGGCGGTGACCTTTCCGGACCCGGGTGACCAGACGGAGAGGCTGAGGGCGGAGACTCCCTTGATTTTTTCCCGGATGGCCTCGTAGTCGCCGAGCTTGATCCCGTCATTCGGCGGCATCGGCTTCTGCTCGCCGGTCCGCCAATCGACTACCGGCATCTGAGCGTAGAGCCAGAGGTTATTGGCATCGATGCCGGACAGAAGCCCGGAAATCCGGTCTCGGGCGCCGTTGCCGATCCCGACCATGGCAATGACGGTGGCCACCCCAATGATGATGCCTAGGGTGGTCAGGACCGAGCGCAGGAAGGCTCGGCGCAAGCTGCGCAGCGCGACCCGGCAGATCGTCCAGAGGCTCATGGCTCGTCTCCGCTGAGTTGCGCGGCCTTCTCTTCGGCCTCGAGGCGCTCCAATTCCGGGGCGGCGAAGAGCCGAGCGGCCACCGGCTCGTCGCGGATCAAGCGGCCGTCGCGCATCACCAGGGTGCGTTTGGCGAAGCGAGCGATTTCAAGTTCGTGGGTTACCATGACGACGGTGATGCCCTCATCGTTCAGGTCTTGGAGCAGCCCCATGACCTCGGCTGAGGTCCGGGTATCGAGATTGCCGGTCGGCTCGTCCGCCAGGATCACCTCTGGCTCGTTGATCAGCGCCCGGGCCAGGGCCACGCGCTGCTGCTGGCCGCCGGAGAGCTGGTTGGGAAAATGCGTCATGCGGTCGGCCAAGCCGACCCGCTGCAGGCAGCGCTCCGCCCGGGCCCGCAGGTCCCGGGCTTTCACCCGGCGGTGGCTGCACAGCATCGGCAGCTCGATATTTTCGAGCGCGGTGGTGCGGGAGAGCAGGTTGAAGCTTTGGAAGACGAACCCCAGCTTGCGGTTGCGCAGGGCGGCGCGCTCATCCGCATTCAACGCGGAAACCTCCGTCCCATCGAGCAGGTAGCGGCCCTGGGTCGGCCGGTCCAGGCAGCCCAGGATATTCATCAGCGTCGATTTGCCGGAGCCGCTCGGGCCCATCACCGCGACGAAGTCGCCGCGCTCGATCTTCAGCGAAACCCCGCGCACGGCGCGCACCGAGACCGCCTCAGCCTGATAGGTCTTCTGGACATCCTCGAGCTGGATGACGGTCGCCACGACGGATCAGAAGAATAGGCCGGATCGGTAAACGTAGGGCGGGGGCGTAATGCCAGTAATCACGGTGTCCCCCTCCTTGAGTCCGGAGACCACCTCGGTGATGATGCTGTCGGTGAGGCCGACATGGATCGCGATTTTTTCGGGGGTGGCGTTGCGGTCGCCGCCGGGCAGGCGGTAGACGGTGCCCATGCCATCGCCCTCCTCGGGGGCGGCTGCCGACGAAGCGGCCACCGGCCCGCCCTCCGGCCCTGGCGGGCTGGCCCCGCCCGGCGGGGGCACCTGAACCCGCAGGGCGGAGTTTGGCAGGTTTAGCACGTCCTTGTGCTTCTCCACGACGATCGAAACGTTGGCGGTCAGGCTGGGCAGCAGGACGAGGTCCGGATTCTCCACCTCGATGACCGCGTCGAAAGTGGTGATACTGGCGTTGGCTTGAGACTGATTCTGGTCGTTCTGCTTGTCGGACGGCGTGTAGGGATTCCGGATCTGCCGCAGAATGCCGTGGAAGGTGCGGTTGGGCAGCGCGTCCACCGTGAAGGTGACCTCCTGGCCGGGCTTCACCGACCAGACATCGACCTCGCTGACGGGAGCGATGATCCGCATCTTGCGCAGATCCTGGGCGATTACGAAGAGGGTTGGGGCGGTGAAGCTGGCTTGCACGGTTTTGCCGACATCCGCCGCCTTGTAGATCACGACCCCGTCGATGGGCGAAGTGATGGTGCAGCGGTCCAGGTCGACCTGGGCGCTCTTAACGATGGCTTGCTGAGTGAGCAGGAGCGCCTGGGACTGCTGGGAAAGGGCGAGCGCCTGGTCGTAATCCTGCTGCGCTGCGAGGTGCTTTTCCAGGAGTTGGCGCTGGCGGTCGGCCATCAACCGGTTCAGGTCGTTGGCGGCCTCGGCGGAATGAAGATTCGCCCGCGCCTGGTTGATGGCCTGCTCATAGGTGGAAGGATCGATGAGGGCCAGGACCTCGCCCTTCTTAACCGGGCTGTTGAAGTCGACCTTCACTTCTGTGATCAGGCCCGAGATCTGGGTGCTTACCTCGACGCTGACGAAGGGCGTGAGCTGGCCGGTGGCCATCACGATCTTGGCGACGTCGCCTTTGGCCACTTTCGAGATGGTGTAATGCGGCGGCGGCGGTGGCGGCGCCTTCCGGAAATAGAAATACAGCAATGTCCCGGCAGCGAGGACCGGCAATCCGATCAAGAGAGTCTTTTTGAGGCGAGAGGGGCGGGGCATGGAAGAGCCACCGGGCTGGGCTCCTGACAGAGAATCCGAGGATCGGCGGGGGCGCCATCCAAATCCTTGTTTAAGGGCCCTCACGCCTTCTGCAATCCATTCTTCTGCTGTCGCTTCCGCGGATTGCCAAACCATCTCGTCACCCAGGGTATCCTCATTCCACTCCCATCCCCAGATCTTGGTGTAGTCGGATTCGAAGCAGGTAGCTGCTCCGCAATCCCAACCAGCGGTGCATTCGTCCACCTCGCTATGCAGCATCGCTCGCGGTAGCTGCGGTGCCGTCGACGATAACATTTCACTATTAGCCGCCACCGACGCCAAAACCGAACAACTGTTTATCCCGTCCCGCAAAAACGCTTCCCAACCGCCGACCCGCTGGCAAGCCGAGGGTGCATACTGTCGTCCAAACGTCGAAATATCTTACATATTCCAAATGTTCTCCATGCTTTATAAATCCACAATTTATTTAAGATACAAACTAAGTAGTTTATAATAAAATGCATAAGATCTATTCGTTGGTTCTGGCAAATTTTATGCTTTGGCGTGGTCCGTCGGTAAAACCAGCTCACCCCTCCCATGAAAACGTCAAGCCCCTTTCTCATCCTGCGCTCCCGCGTTGGCCTTATCGCCGCTGTCTCGCTCCTCGCGCTCCCGGTGCTTTCGACGGAGTCACGGGCCGATCCTGCAGTCGTGGACTACGACGGAGTAAATTACGACGTTTACGTAGCGCCGGATACGAGCTATTCTGGTCTAACCGCCGATGAGCTGGCAGACCAGCCATGGCTGAACAACTCGGCAGAGGCGCAATTCTTTGCCGCAGCAGTCGCCAATCAGCTTGGTGATAGCAACTACGCACAAGAGGGTCCATTTTTCGTTGTTTCCACGTCGGATGGCTCATTTGATGCGGACTTTTATGACGACATCGGCGACTTCGGGACGAATGGTAGCAGTGTTCCACAAGGCGGTGATGTCTCTCAGTACGAAGATCTAGGAGATGGTTTCGGTGCCGCGTACGCCTATGCAGAGCCGGTCCAGGCCTCCGTCCCCGACAGCCAGTCCACCCCAGTTCTCATGCTAATTGTGCTGACGGCGTTGGGCTTCGCGAAGCGTCGGCTCAAGCCGGTTGTGGCCTAAGGTTCTGCAGCAAGACTTCAATCGGCCAGAGGTTATTGTTTTGCATATTGCCGACAGGCTGGCGGGAAATCCGCCGCTTGTCGGCTTCACCTAGCTGCCGCTCGGGTCTGTGGGAATTGAACCGCTTGCGGCGCCGCCAATTCGGGACCGTCATCGATCCCGGCGGGTTCATCCATCGTTCCACGCGCGACTTCCATTCGAATGTTACTCATTATTCGCTGAAGAACATTCGACCACCAGCGTCCAGGGCGCGGGGGACGCAGTCCAGGGTTGGGGACTTCGCGATACCACGGCCGGGCGGTAGGGGGATCTGACGATTAGGCGGTTCACTTGTGCCCGTAGCTGACGGATCGGCCGCGGCCGAATTTCGCAGCAATCCCGAGCTTCACCAAAAGGGCAAAATCTTATAACTCCCTGGATATCGGCGCATGTACGTGGTGGCAAGGCCCGGAATCGAACCGGGGACACAAGGATTTTCAGTCCTCTGCTCTACCAACTGAGCTACCTTGCCGCTAACGTAAGGGCCGAATAATGGGTAGGGTGGCGCGGTCGGCAAGCTGGAATTATTTTCAAGTTTTGGCGGCGAAAATCCCGCAGGTGGACCGGCAACCGGGTGGCAGCGGATCCGGAACGTAGGTAGGTCAAGTTTTGCAACCTGAACCCGTCGAATTGACCCGCGGCTCAGCGGGACTGAGGAATACCCAACCGGCCGGAAACAGACTTGCTCCCGAATGGCCTCGTTTAGAGGATCTTAGATATTGAAAGCGTGGCTTCTTGGTTCTTTCGCGTTGCTTTTGGCCCCTTGGTCGGCGCGGGGAGACGTGGCTGTCCTGGGAGTGACGGGTCCGAGCAGTGGGGTGGGTATCGCGAATATTGGCGCTGTTACGAAAGCCATTCCGCCAACAACGCTCTCGAACGCGGTCGTAGTCATTACTCTCGGCGCGGGTAAAGGGGACGTGCTCACGGCGAACTGCTCCGCTGAGTTCGAATTGGATTCGGGGGCAACCGCGGACGGAAAAGCCGCCGTGGGGCTCGTGGCATTTCCAGTGACGGGACTACATGGCAATGCTGTCAAGATTACGCGATTTGTGATTTCGGTCGACGGAGCTCAGCCGCCCACGGTGTTGAGACGGTGGGTCGAATTTCCACCGGCGATGAACGACGAGCCAGTGCACGGCGTGCTTGCTCCCTCATTTGCTCCGGTGAAAGATCCTCACGGGTATCCCGAGCTTAACGTCCTAGTGGACGGCACAAAATACTTTGACGCTTACCTTTGGTCCCAAAGCTTCCGTCCGGGTACGCGCAGCCACGTGACGGTCGCCTATGCGCTGGAACTTCATCCTCAGTCCATGGCGTATGCGAAAAAGTACATGCACACGCAGAATCCCGACCTGGTTCCGTTCGAGGCCGCGGTCGCTGGAGAATCCAATGAAACGGCCTATTTTTTCGACTACATCCTTCGTTCGGGATCAACTTGGTCTGGTCCGATTGGTCACGAGACGGTCACCCTGAAAACGGACGACAGCATCGCTTTTGACTACGCCTCTGGCGCACAAGTATATGGTCAAAATGAGCATTTGCCGACGGACATCTACGCGCTCGAGCGTGCGTATTATCCCAACGGCGCACCTGATTTTAGTCTGGCGCTAGAGAATCGGCGGGCCGGATTTGATATTGATCCACTTGGTTTTAAAGCGGGCGCCGATTGTTTGATTTGGGAGGTCGATCACAAGAAGCCGAAGAGCGACATCCTCGTGGAGATTCCTTTGCGAGCAATAAAGAGACTATATTGAGTGAGTGACTTGGAAATCAGGTGGCTTCCTGAACCGAAATTTAGCCGGCCTTCAGCTTGGTTTCACGAAAAGGGCGTAAAATGGGGCGCTTAACCCCACTTCGAATGCCGCTACCCGCTCGGAAGCTCATCTTTCAACTGCACCTTTGGGCCGGGCTGATTGCGGGATCCATCCTTACGGTGATGGGGATCACCGGCGCGGTGCTCGTGTTTCGCCCGGAGCTGAGCACGCGTTGGAATGCGGATCTGCTCCAGGTGGCCCCTTCGGCTCAGGAACAGTCGTTGGACCGAATGGTGGAGGCCGCGAAGCAGGCGCACCCCCAGGTGGACATGGACTTGGTCAGAATCTATTCCGAACCGACCGCCTCCGTTCAAGTCGAGTTCGTGGACAATGCCGCCGTGTTTGTCGATCCGCATACGGCAGCCGTCGTCGGGGTGGGGAGCCGCTACGGCGCTTTTTTTTACGATGTCGAACAAGTCCATCGCTACCTCGCCCTCGGCCCCGGGGGAGCGACGATCACCGGCACCTGCGCGTTGGCCTGCGCATTTTTGATCCTGACCGGCTTGTATCTGTGGGTGCCTCCCGTCTGGCGGGCGGTGAAGACCGGGCTCGTCTTGAATCCCCGGCTTTCCGGCCGGGCCTGGCATTTCAACCTGCACAAGGTCCTGGGAATCTACGCGGGCGCGTTCGTGCTCTTCAGCGCCCTCACCGGAGCGCCGGACGCGCTGGATTGGTGCAAGCGCCTGGAATTCCGCTTGGGCGGCCCCGCCCCGGCGAAGGCGCCGCCTTCCGTCGTGCCGGCGGGGGCGCATCCGGTCCGGGCTTCGTGGCAGCAGCTGCTTGAGAGCGTTCGGTCGATGGATCCCTCGGCGCACGAGATTGTCATTCACAATCCGGAAAAACCCAGGGACTCGGTCGCGGCTTTTTTCGTCGACGCCAAGGCGGAGCAGCCCGACGCCCGGACTGTGGTGAATTTCGACGCCTATTCCGGGTCGGCCATCCGGACCTTTCCTTACGCGGGAAGCGGCCGCGGCTACCGCATGTATTTCTGGGGCCTGACCCTCCATCAGGGCATGGTGGGTGGGCTCGCCTGGCGTTTGGCGATCCTGGGAGGCGCTCTTTGCTTGCCGTGGCTCGCCTTCACCGGCGCGATGATGTTCTATCGCCGCAAATTTAGGACGCGGGCTCGGGAGGCGACGTAGTCGGCGTAGGCCCCATTTTCGTCGGTAAATTTTACGTATTTTGGCTGTGCGATGAAGGTGGGTTTTTAGCGAAATTACATAACAATTCTAACCACTAACAAGATAGGTGATGAGAATGATTATTCGGCATGAATGATGCTGCAATGGTGCTGTTATGAAATCGATTGCCCCAATTTCCTCTGTTTTG
>Ga0206831_1203_pt1 | contig 14619 bp, 15 predicted proteins | sample Alteio_BWOrgCont_73_FD_152876 | JGI IMG/M metagenome (GOLD analysis project Ga0206831, IMG submission 152876) | Enriched cells from forest soil in Barre Woods Harvard Forest LTER site, Petersham, Massachusetts, United States -... | ecosystem: Environmental > Terrestrial > Soil > Temperate forest >...
GCCACCGCTTCCGGACCCGCGGCGGTATTCGGAACCGTGGCGGTGGATTGGAACTCCAAAGGCGAGGACGGTCGCCCGCGCAAGTTCGGCGCCTGGATAGCAGCGGCGGGAGGCCGCGCGCTCGAGCATGCTTCGATGGGGGAGCCTTACGGGATCAAGACCTTGCTTCCCAATTACCGGGAGTTTGAGGACACGCGCCACTTTTATGACGCCCGCAAACTCGCGCTGGAGAGGCAGCGTCCCTGGGTCGACTTTGTCGAACCCTTGGCGCTTCAAATAAAGGACGAGAGTTTTCGCATGGGAGTGGTGCTTTGCGAAGACGCCTGGGAAGATGATTACGCGCAAAAACCGATGGAAGTTTTGGCGCAAAAACGGCCGGATTTCACCCTTAACCTGAGCGCGTCGCCCTTCACGCGCGGCAAGAACCATAAGCGCCACCGTGTGTTCGGATCCAAGGCGCGCCTGCTGGGAACGCCCCTGCTTTATGTGAACTGCGTCGGTATTCAGAACAACGCCAAGACGCTTTACACGTTTGACGGACGCAGCACTGTCTACGGGGGCGACGGAAACGTCGTGATGGAAATGCCCGCCTACCATGAAGGTGTGGCCCTGGTGGAATTGGAGCGCGGCGGGGCTGTGAGGGCATTAAAGATTGAGGCGGCTGCGGGTGTTGCGGGGACAGGCAAACCTCCCTCCCTGCCGCCTTTTTCCATCGCGGAGGTTCATGCCGCCGCGCGTTATGGCGCGGAAAAATTCCTGGAAACCATAGGGCTGCGCAAGGTCGTGGTGGGGATTTCCGGAGGCATCGACAGCGCGGTGGCGGCCGCCTTGTACCGCGAATTCCTTGAGCCCCAGGAACTGCTGCTGGTGAACATGCCCAGCCGCTTCAACAGTTCCACCACGAAGAATTTGGCGCGCGCGCTGGCGAAAAACCTCGGCTGTCTTTATGCGGAACTGCCTCTGGAAGAATCCCTGGAAGTCACGTTGAAACAGCTGCACGGGCTTAAAGCCTCCTCCCTGGACGGACGGTTCAAGGTCGACCTGCGGCTGGAAGGGCTGGCGTTCGAAAACACGCAGGCTCGGGACAGGGGCGCGCGCCTGCTGGCCGCCGTGGCCGCCGCCTTTGGCGGGGTGTTTTCCTGCAACACCAACAAGGCCGAGCTTACCGTGGGATACGGCACGCTCTATGGCGACATCGCAGGCTTTCTCGCCGTGCTCGGCGATTTGTGGAAAGAAGATGTTTACGCCCTGGGGCGGCATCTCAATGCGGAGATTTATCGGCGCGAAGTTCTTCCGGAGGGCGTTTTTACGGTGATTCCCTCGGCCGAATTAAGTGCGGATCAGGACGTGGACAAGGGCAGGGGCGATCCCCTCGTCTATCCCTACCACGACAAGCTGTTCTTCGCCTTCGTGCAGCGTTGGAACCGCGCCACTCCCGAGGAGATTTTGGAGTGGTATCGCGAGGGTTCCCTCGCGCGGAACCTCGGGGTATCGGAAGGCACCGATTTATCAGTCTTGTTCCCCACGCCCCGGGATTTTATCCAGGATTTGGAGCGCTGGTGGAATCTTTACAACGGTATCGGGGTCGCCAAGCGGCTGCAGGCGCCTCCCATTTTAGCCGTAAGTTCGCGGGCTTTCGGCTACGATCACCGCGAATTTTTGGGAAGACCCGTCTACACGGAACGCTATCTGGAGTTAAGGCGAAAGATCTTGGGAGGATAACATTCCGGCCCTTCCCACGCGCGAGAATGTTAAACGCACCGGGTTTAATGCATGTATTTTATGGGCATGAAAAACAAACTTTTAGGGTTGGCGGCTTTGGCGTTTGCATTCGCGTTTGCTTTAGCGTTGATAGGGTGCGCGGTAAATTATTACAGGCCCTATGACGGTGAAACGGGCTACTCCGATGTCACCATCGCCAAGGACAAATGCGAAATCATGTTTTACGGCCCCGAGAATCAGGATCCGCTGACCGCCAAAGAATATGCGATGGTGCGCGCGGCCGACATTGGCAAGCAAAGCAATTTCGCCTATTTCCGAATCCTCAACGACAAGGAAAAGGAACAGCAAAGCAGCGAGGAAATCGTCCAGCAAACCGACTATTATCCGGGATATTACCATCACAGGCATGGTTGGGGAGGAGGCGGCACGGATGTTGTGACCGAAGTCGACGAAACGACGCCCATCGTCAAAATCATCGTGCAATATCAGAACGACGACTGCAATGATTGTCTTTCCGTGGACGCGAAGCTCAAGGAAGGGGTTCAATTCGGAATTTTACAGCAGTGAAGTTACGGGCAAACCCCAATATTCATACTGAATTGATATGATTTATAATAAGGTCAAATATTGGCTTTTTGCCTTTTAAAATGAAAATTTTTGGGTTGTCGAATCCTAAATAAGCTATTAACCTTTAAAACTACTAGGAATAAAAATCCCGCGAAGGGCGAGCCATGAGCACACAAGAACTTTACACCAGCGATGCCGCCAAATATTGGAAGGAAGCGCTCAGCAATAGCCTTCCTCCGGAATGGCGCAAAAACGTCGAGGAATTTGAAGCCGACATCACCCTGAAAAAAATGGGCAAGATCGATCACAAGCTCTTTGCCGAGACGCGCCTGCGCATGGGCGCCTATGGACAGCGCTACGACAACGGCCACCGCTACGACGGCAAGGACGTCCAACCCATCGCCTTTCCCGAGGCGTTCAAGGGTCCCGAAACGTACTGGGATGCCCCCGGCATGCAGCGCATCAAGCTTCCTTGGGGCGGTCTCACCGCCGACCAGATGGATCTGTTCGCCGATCTCGCGGAAGAATACAGCGACGGCATCTGTCATATCACCACCCGCCAGGCCATTCAGCTGCACTACATCCACATCGAGAATTGCCCTTCCATGTACCGCCGCCTCGGTGCGCTGGGCATCACCACGCGCGAAGCCTGTGGCAACGCGGTGCGCAACGTGTCCGCCGATCCGATGACGGGTGTGTCTCCCACCGAGGTCTTCGACGTCACGCCGTACGCGCAGGCGATTTTCGAATTCCTGCTGGGGCATCCCGACGCGCAGGATTTCGGCCGTAAATTCAAGATCGCGCTTTCGGGCGACAAGGAAGGCTCTTCCGGCCTTGTGAACATCCACGACCTCGGCCTCATCGCGCGATTGAAGGACGGAAAGCGCGGCTTCGAGTATTATGTGGGCGGCGGCCTCGGTGCGGTCCCTTACGCGGCGAAATTGTTCAGCGACTTCGTGTCCGAGGAGGAGATCCTTCCCCTTGCCCAGGCGGTGTGCCGCATCTACGCCCGTTATGGAGAAAAGAAGAAGCGCCACCGCGCCCGCATCAAGTTTCTGATTGCCGATCTCGGCTTCGAAAAATTCCGGGAACTTGTTATAGAGGAGCGCGCCAAATTGCCCGCGGATCCGCGCTGGACGGCGTACCTGAAGGACATCAACCATCTCGACGAAAAGCCTTCCCGGCCGCCCGGATCGGGTTTGCAGCCCACCGGCGACAAATTGTTCGATTTTTGGGTCAAGACCAATGTGAAGCCGCAGCGTCAGGCGGGCTATGTGGCCGTTCTGGTGACGCTACCGCTGGGCGACATCACGTCCAACCAGATGCGCGCGCTGGCGGACATTTGCCGCAAATACATTAAGGACACGGTGCGCACGGTCGTGGAGCAAAACCTGCTGCTGCGCTGGGTGAGCGAAAACGACGTGGCGGCGCTCTACGACGATCTCAAGGCCATCGGCTTGAATGCGCCGGGCGCGGAATCAATTCTCGACGTCACCGCCTGTCCGGGAACGGACACCTGCAAGCTGGGAGTCTCCTCCTCGCGCGGGCTGGCGGGAGAGTTGCGCAAGCGGCTGGCCGCGAAGGGCGCAAACCTCGATCCCGCCGTGCGCGATCTGCGCATCAAGGTTTCCGGCTGCTTCAACTCCTGCTCGCACCATCACATCGCGGACATCGGATTTTACGGCATTTCTCGCAACGTGGGCGGCTACGTGGTCCCGCATTTTCAAATGGTGCTCGGCGGCCAGTTCCAGCACAACGGAGGCGCTTATGGCATCGGCGTGGGCGGCATCGCCTCCAAGGCCGTACCCGGCGTGGTCGAACGTCTGACAGGCATGTATCTCGAAAGCCGCGGAAAGGATGAAAATTTCCGGGCCTGGGTCGAGCGCATCGGCAAGGCGACGATTATGCAGAGTCTGCAGGATCTCCTGGAGGTTCCGGCTTATGAGAAGGACAAGTCCTTCTACGTGGACTGGGGGGATGTGCGCGAATATTCGGTGAAGGACAAGGGCATCGGGGAGTGCGCGGGCGAGGTGGTGACGCTCACGGACTTCGGACTCAAGGCCGCGGATCGTGAGTTGTTTGAAGCCCAGTTGCGTTTCGAGCGCGGCGATTCGGCTTCCGCGGGAACCATGGCGTACCGCGCGATGGTGCTGGCGGCGCAGGGCCTGCTGAAGGGCAAAAACCCCGACGTTCCCGAGGACGCAGAAATCGTCATGGATCTTTTCACGAAGGAATTCTATGACACGGGGCTTTTCAACGATCCTTTCGCGGGCCCCAAGTTCGCGCAGTATTATTTCCAGGCGCATACCCACGGCGGGAAGGGGTTGGACAAGGAAAGAACCTCCTTGTTCCTGCATGAAGCCCAGCTCTTCGTGGAGGCCGCCCATAGCTGCTATGCGCGCATGAGCCTGGCTTCGGCCCAGCCAGCGGTTTCAACTTAATGAGTTATTGCCCTCTTCAGCGTCCGCCTTTGGCGGAGCTTTTGGGGGCGTTCGGAGAATGCGGAAAGGCTTGATCATGGACTTGCAGAACATTCAATGGAAACTTCACTTGGCGGACGGCTCTTCGCCGGATCCGCATGAATGGTTCAAGGCGTTCGCGACCTGGATTCAAGGCAGTCCCGAGGTGTTCGTGGACGTGGCGGACTACAGTCATGTGGAAGACGGTCCTGTGATTTTTCTGTCCGGCCACATCGTTTGTTATTCGCTGGACGGCGCCGGCCGCCGCCTGGGGCTGCTTTACGAGCGCCGCCAGCCCGCGGAGGGCTCCAACGCGGAAAAATTGAGGGAGTCGCTCACCTCCCTTTTAAAGCATGCACAGCTTTTGGAAGATGACGAAACCTTTACCCGCAAACCGAAGTTCCTCGCGGGCGATATCAAGTTTATCGTGAACAATCGCGGCATTGCGCCCAACAATGAAGCCACCTTCGCGGCTCTCAAACCTGAGTTGGAACCCCTGCTCGCAAAGGTCTACGGCCCGGGTGCGTTTACCCTGACGCGCGAACCGGACACGCGTCAACGCTTTATGGTGTACGTGAAGGCCAAGACCCCAGTGACGGTGGGTGAGGCGTTGAAGAAACTGGGCTGAAACTGGGCTAAATGAGGCCTAAGCGCCTTCACCCCCTTTTCTCCTTTTCCCCTTTAAATCCCCTTCGATTATCCCTACAACCTTAGACGATGGGAACAACCTGAGTCCCGGCTTAAAGGTAAAGGCCGTCTTTCAGGCTATGCGGCTTCGGGGAAGCGCTCTTGGAGATATTCCCGATACGGGGATTTAGGCATCGCCGCCAGAGTTTTCTTTAAACGATCGAGGTCAATGAACTTCCGCGTATAAGCGATCTCTTCAAGACACGCGATTTTGAGTCCCTGGCGGGCCTCGATGGTGTGGATGAAGCTGCTGGCCTCAAGCAGGGAGGCGTGGGTTCCCGTGTCGAGCCACGCGATGCCCCGGCCGAGCAGGCAGACGCGCAACTCTCCGCGCCCCAGGTAATGGTTGTTGAGATCGGTGATTTCGAGTTCGCCGCGCGGCGAGGGCTTCTGGCTTTTCGCGTATCCGGCCACGTGACCGTCATAGAGGTAAAGGCCGGGCACGGCATAATGCGACTTGGGCTTGGCAGGCTTCTCTTCAAGGCCGATGACCTTGCCTTGCGCGTCGAACTCCACCACGCCATAGCGTTCCGGGTCTTTCACCGGATAGCCGAAAACCACCGCGCCGCCCTGAAAAGAATCGATGATCTCGTCCAGCTTGATGCGGCCGTAAAAGACATTGTCTCCCAGGATCAAAGTGGCCGCCTCTCCCGCCAGGAATTCCTCGCCGAGAATGAAGGCCTGCGCCAAGCCTTCGGGCTTGGGCTGAACCTTGTAGGAAAGCCGCAATCCCCACTGCGAACCGTCGCCCAGCAATTCCTGAAACCGGGGAGTGTCCTCGGGCGTGGAGATGAGCAGGATGTCGCGAATGCCCCCCAGCATAAGGGTGGCCAGGGGATAATAAATCATGGGCTTGTCATAGACCGGCTGGAGCTGTTTGCTCGCAACTTTGGAAAGCGGATACAGCCGGCTGCCCGCGCCGCCGGCCAGGACGATTCCCTTCACGAAGGAAGGCCCTTGACCAGCTCACGCTCGGAGTGCAAGGTGTTGGAATTGAGGGGGCGGGGTTCGGGCAGTCCGAGCCCTTTCTTGATGTCCTCATGCACTTTGGCAATCGTTTGGGTCGCGTTGACATCCACGAGGATTCCCAGCCGCCGGAAAAAACGGAGCATGGGCTCGGTCTTGGTGCGGTAGTCCAGAATGCGCTTCTGGATAGCTTCCTCGTGATCATCGCTTCGCTGCACCAGAGCGCCGCCGCAGACGTCGCAAATACCCTCGATTTTGGGACGGTGGCCGATAAGGTTATAGTCCAGTCCGCAGCGCGAGCAGACGCGGCGCGCCATCATGCGCTCGGTGACGATGCTGTCGGGAGCCTCCATGTGAATGACGCCGTTGATGTTGTAATTCTCGAACAGGAATTCGGCCTGCGCGAAGGTCCGGGGAAACCCGTCCAGGATAAAGCCGAAATTCCAGTCGTGCCAGGAAAGGCGCTCCGACACCACCTTGGCCACCAGATCGTCGCCGACCATCTGGCCGGTGGAGATGATGCGGTTTACCTTGGCGGCCAGCTTGGTATGGTTGGCGATATGCCAGCGAAATTGATCCCCGATGGAGATGTGCACGAAGTCGTAGGCGTCGGCGAGTAATCGGGCCTGCGTGCCTTTGCCGCAGCCCTGAATACCCATGATGATGTATTTGTACATAGGGGGGAAAAAGTAGGAAAACCCCATGCCCAAACCCATCGAATCCTTGCGCCAGGTTGGCCGTGAAATCGCGGCTTTGCGCGCCGCCGAAGCCCTTTTGGCCTGGGATCAAGAGACCCATATGCCCGGGAAAGGGGGTGCCGCGCGCGCGGAATCCCTGGCTGCCGTCAGTACCGTCGTGCATCAGCGCCAGACCTCTGACGCTTTTTGGGGATTAATTGAGGAAACCGGGTCTCAGCCGGATCTTTCTGTCCGGGAAAAGGCCCTGGTGCGGGAGGTTCGCCGGGATGCGGAAAAAGCCCGCCGAATCCCCGGGGATTTGGCCGCGGAATTGTCGCGCACGGCATCGCTTTCCCAGCAGGCCTGGTCCAAGGCCCGGGCCCGCAATGCGGCGCCGGAATTTTTGCCTTGGCTCAGGAAAATGATTGAATTGAAGCGCCGTGAGGCGGATTGTCTGGGTTACTCCGAGAGCCCCTATGATGCTTTGCTCGATGTCTATGAACCCGGTTCGCGGGTCTCCACGGTGAAACCGGTTCTGGAGAAGTTGTGCGACGGATTGATGCCGCTTGTAAAGCGCATTCTGGAAAAAAGTTCCAAGGACAAACAGCCTTCGGTGTCTTCCCGGAATGTGGAGGGAAAGAGTTTTCCGCTGGAGATTCAACGCCGTTTCAATGGCGTCCTCTTGCGGGACATGGGGTTCGATTTGGAGGCGGGGCGCTTGGATGAAAGCTCCCATCCTTTTACCCAGGGTCTTTGCCCCGACGATGTGCGTCTTACCACGCGCTATCGCGAGCAGGACTGGCTAACCGCCGTCTTCAGCACTTTGCACGAAGGAGGTCACGGCCTTTACGAACAGGGTCTGCCTTCGGAGGAGTGGGGCACGCCGCTGGGCGAAGCTGTTTCGCTTTCCATGCATGAATCCCAATCCCGGTTTTGGGAGAATTTGGTGGGCCGATCCGCTGCTTTCTGGGATCGCTATTTGCCCGTGGCCCGGGAACATTTCGGTGCGGCGCTTGACGGCATGACGGTCAAGGACTTGCTGGTCGAAATCAATGCCGTTTCGCCTTCTTTTATTCGCGTGGAGGCCGACGAAGCCACCTATAACCTGCACATTGCTCTGCGGTTTCAGTTGGAGGAGGGAATTTTCTCGGGTCAGCTGGAAGTAGAAGATCTTGAAGAGGCTTGGAATGCCGGGATGGAAAAATTCCTGGGTGTCCGCCCCCGTTCCGCGGCCGAAGGGTTCCTGCAAGACGTGCATTGGAGCTGCGGGCTATTCGGTTATTTCCCGACCTATGCCATGGGCAACCTTTATTCGGCCCAAATTTATGCGGCGATGGAAAAGGAGTTGGGCCCGTTGGAGCCGAAGATTCGGGACGGGCAATTCAAACCGATGCGGGATTGGCTGCGCGATCGCATTCATCGGTACGGCAGGGAGTTTTCCGCCTCCGAATTGCTGCGCCGCGCCACAGGCGAGGATTTGCAGCCGGAGTATTTTCTGAACTACTTGGAGCGAAAATATCTCTCGGAAAACAAAGGAAAATAAAAGAAGATAAAGTCATCATTTTAACCTGTATTGAGGCATTTAGGTTGTTTTGGTCTTCCGATGATTGTTAGTGTCCGCCATATTTTTGTTACTCTATTGTTACCAAAAATATGGAGTATCCATGGGAGTATATATTCGAAAAAGAAAGCTTAAGAATGGCACGGTTCGTGTCTATTTGGACATGTACCACAATGGTGTAAGGCAATATGAATTTCCTGAAAACCTTTGCTATGTCCTAGAAACCAAAAAGGAGACATTAGACCTTGCTAAAAGACTAGCTGCCCGAAGACAACTTGAATTAGCCCATGCCGAAACGGGCTTTAGTCCGGGTCATCGTCGCAGAGCAAATTTTTTGGATTTTTTTAAAGACCTTGGCAATCACAAAACCGAAAACCGCACTCGCATCAGTTGGAACACAGTGCTAGGGAAATTGGAATCGTATGGGGGAAACCGAGTTCCATTTTCGGTTATAACATCAAAATGGCTTGAAGAGTTTCGGGATTTTCTGCTCGATAGTGTTTCCCAAAACACGACGAACCTTTACTTAACAAAGATCAAAGCTGCTTTGAAGGAGGCCGTTAAGCAAAATTACTTGGACAAAAATCCAGCTGATTCATTTGCCATTCCTAAAAATTTAGAGTCGCCGAAAGTTTATCTAAACTTGGAAGAGATTCAAAAACTTGCAAATACTGAGTGTGTATATCCAGAAATAAGACGAGCGTTTCTTTTTTCCTGTTTCTCAGGGCTTCGTCTTTCTGACGTTGAAAATTTGACATGGGAACAAATCCACAGAGACAAAGAAGAAGTAAGACTTCATTTTAGGCAAATAAAAACCAAAGGATATGAGTACATCACCTTAAACGAATCAGCTATTCAACTTCTAAATCCCGAAAAGCCATCAAAACTATTGTCTTTTCCGCAAGCGCCTATTTTCAATCTTCCGAAGCGTTCAACAATTCACCAAAACTTGTCAAAATGGGTGAAGGCTTCTGGAATTGAGAAGCCGATTACATTCCATTGCGGTCGACATACATACGCTACAATGAGTCTTTCGAGTGGGGCATCAATCTCTACAGTTCAAAGGCTCCTTGGCCATAGAGATATGAAAAGCACGGCTGTCTATGCCAAAGTTACAGACATAGTGATGAAAGAGGCTGTAGCCAAATTTCCGAAAATAAGTCTAGCTACGTGACATTGTTTAAGTTCCGGACATTCTGATCCCTTCGTGGATACTTCTAGCCGGGATTGCTTTTCTTCCACCTGCGTGACGGCGATTTCTTGGAATTAATAGCGATTCAAGTTGGTTATCAAACGTTTCCACTTTGCCTCGATGCATGAACTCATCAAGATCCTTCCGGTCGAAGTAAATTTTCTTTCCTCCCGGGTGATAGTACCGGATCGCCTTTCTTCCAGTGAGTTTATATAGGTGAGACTCTGAATAATCCAGATATTTGGCGGCTTCCTTGAAGGTTAGAGATTTGCCTTCGGATTGAGAGTTGGAAGTCCCTGAGTCGGTTCTGCTAAGAATTTGATGATCTAAAACCGGAAGTTGTAATGGAGTTCCTTTCACTAACTTAAGAGCCAGCCATTTTAATCCTTCTAGGTCTGATATGACATCGGAAATCGATTCGGAATTATATAGGAGCCAAACCCTGTTAAGGGTGCTCATAAACTGATTTTACAATGTTAAGATTATCCGTTTTTCTTTGGTGGCATAAGAATTTTTGAAAGTTTTTCCCATCGGCGCTCGGTTATATCCAACTTAGCGTCCTGAATTAAAAATTTTATTGCATTCGTTTTGAAGTGGACATTAAAATTTTCATACTCGTTAACTGATATAGAGTGCGAGTAGGGATTTGCTTCTTTTCCGTCAAGATAGGCCCTAACGATGTACTTCGCTCCAGTGTAGGATACTTTAATCTTGTACGACCTTCCTGCATGATCAAAATCGACTTCTTTTATCACTGCCATGTTACCTCCAATAGTTATGGTTGAACCAAGGATAAATCCTAGCTATTCGGTAAAGAATTCCTTCGGAGAAACACCCAGTTCTTTGGCGATGTTGACGATGGATGACACCCTAGCGTCTTTTGCACCCGTTAGGATGTCGTGCAGAGATTTTCGATAGATCCCAGTTTTCCGCAGGAATTCCTCTTTGTTCTTGAATTTCTCCTGTATTACTGCCTCTATATTCTGCCCAAAACGCTTTAAAAACGCTGCTTTTTGCTTGTCCGTAAGAGCCATGAAGCAAACATGGCAAGCCTACCCTTGAGCTTACATATTTAATAGAATATGTTTTTTGATGTCCGAATACAGACCCAAGGAGGATGGTATGGGAGCTGGTACACAGCGGAAATCTCATGGACATACACCACTCATAAAAACAGGTGATAAAGATCCTGTAACCTCCAAGAAGAATCCAAAATCGAATCCCAAGAAACCGAAACAGGTCCCATGAGCTACGGAAACGTTTATCTCAAATGCAATGACTGTTTAAAAGTCGTACAAGTCGTCTGCACAAAATGCAGATCCTACAATCTTTCCGTTGATGGTGAAATCGCTACCTGCGAATGTGGCGCAAAATTCGGATATGTTACTTGTAAATGTGACTCAAGACTTTCTTTCAGCCAGATGGCTACTCAGGAAGAAAAGACGATAAGCGACACAAAGACCGAGAAAAAGAACCAGAGAATCATGATAGCTTTTGTTGTGGTCTTTTTTCTGGTGATCGCCTTTGTGCTTTTCCATAATAATCAAACCGATGATACGTATGCATCTTCAACGACAACTACCCCAACCACGGCAGCAGTACCCTCAGAACCACAGGTACCCGTTGCTGACCCAGCTCCGACAGCTCCTCTTGCTTCATCGGGTGTCCACATATTGTCAGGGAAATGGATTCTAGCCCCAAGCGGTTCTTCATTGGATTATTCCTCCAGAATGAAGATTTCAATGGGTAGCGATGAAGACCACGGCACTGTTACTTTTCTACAAGGCAACAATGTTGGATCGATGTCCTACGAAGTTTATGATTACGAAACAAAAGCCGAAGATGACGGATCTACGATGTACACTTTTCGAGTGCATTTAACCGAAGATAACGATGTCGTCGATCAAACATGGGTTTATGCACATGGAACGGGAGGGTACTTTTTGGCAGTAGCAAAGACTGGTGACGCTGATAATATGACCATGTGGAAAAAAGTTGGAAAATAGGAACATTAAGACCTAGTAAAGGAGTGAACGATGGCCGATCATTTTATTTGGGAAGGCGCTTCAGGTAAAAAATACAATTACTCAGTTCATAAGTTTCATCTATCGTTTAAGGATGATCCAGTCGGAAACTACATCTTTTGCAAATTCGTCAAAGGTGAATGGGTTCCAATCTATATCGGGGAAGGCATCATAAATGATCGAAAAGAAGACGAAGAGCATAAAACGTGTGCCCTAGGTAAAGGTGTCACACATATACATGCCCACAAAAACTCTATAGAGGAAAACCGCTGCGCGGAGGAACAGGATCTTCTTGCAGCTCATCCAGAGGCGTATGATCCGATTGGGTGCAATGTGAAACCAAAGGGTTAGCTGTTGGGTTCCTACTTACTTCAGGAATTTGACCCCATTTTATCAGTCCCTTGTGATACATGATGATTCTTTCCGTAATAAGATTGTCTATTTCTCGTTTCAGTTCTTCATCCATATAGATTCCTTCAAAACTACTAGAAATGGTTAAATTTTTATCGTTACTGTTGTTACTTGTTATAACAAATGGTGATAGTTATCACATATTGAAATTCATTGACTTTTTACTATCTTTCTCTACGTGAAAGAAAGAGAGAAAAGCTATGAATTTAGCGAATTTAAGCAGGTTATCTGAGATAGACGCATATCAATTTATCGAGCGGATTCGTTGGCCCAACGGTGTAAAATGCGTCCATTGTTTATCGAAAAACGTCTCCCTATTGATGGGAAAATCCACTAGACCTGGACTCTACAAGTGTTATAAGTGCAGGAAGCAATTCACCGTCAAAGTCGGAACAGTTTTCGAGTGTTCTTCGATACCGCTCAGGGATTGGGTTTACGTCTTTGCTCGCATGTGCGCCTCCAAGAAAGGAATTTCCGCCCATCAAATACATCGTGAATTGGGAATCACCTACGTGACCGCTTGGTTCATGTGTATGAGAATTAGGCATTGTCTGGTGTCGGGTGGGTTCGGAAAAGAAGTCGGAAAATTGAGTGGAACAATCGAAGTCGATGAAACCTATGTGGGCGGAAAGCCTCGGTTTAAAGGCTGGCACATTTACGGGATCGGAATGCCTTTCAAGGTCGGCAGAGGGACTGACAAGCAACCCGTATTGGCTATGGTAAGTCGCAGATCGGGTAAAGCAATTACCAAAGTCATTCCCAACGTATCCGGCACTACCCTAAAGCCTTTGATTCGTAAAAATGTATCTAGTTCCTCTAGGATATTTACGGATGAATGGCCGGGATACAGAGGTATCGGGAAACATTTTCAAAGAGGCCATGAAACCGTGAACCACAAACGCAAAGAATACGTACGCCTCGGAACGGATATTCACACCAACACGGTTGAGTCCTTCTTTGCCATATTGAAGCGGACTATCGGCGGAACCCATCATCACGTAAGTAAAAAACACCTCCAAAAGTATTGCAACGAAATGGCATTCAAATGGACCAACCGAAGACTAACCGATGTAGAACGAGTCAAAGAAGCAATCAGACACGCCACTGGAAAAAGACTAAGTTATGAGCGACTAACGAAGTAATCAGAAATAACTTAGAGTCCAAACTCAGTGAAAAAGAAACTGAAAAAGCTTCTCGATAAGCCTGTATCGCTTTATCCCCTAAAGCTTGAAGAAGCTTTGTCTTTATTCATGCAATTCAAACCAAAGAAGTCGGTAAAGAAAAAAGCGAAAAAGCTTAGTTAATCAGGTTTAGGTCCATTCTTTTCTAACCACTCCTGACGAGATTTCTCTCGTTCCTGTTCAAGCTTGGGCTGGTAAATCGTCTCCATAATCTTTGTGGCTGGAATTACTACGCATATTCCTGAGTTCACGTCTACTTGAGTAAATCCTCCGTGCAGATGGAGATTGGGTACCTTGTATTCTATGTCCCAGTGTCCATGCGTTAGTCCGAGTAGATATGTCTCTCTAGGAACAGCTTGAAGATATCCACTTATAGTACCGTCTGATTTCGCTCCTGGAGTCGGGACGACAAATACTGGAGATCCACTCATTCCGCCGATGGACCTTGATTCGACCAAATACACTTCGGCCTTAACCCAGTCGCCACTAATTTTTATTTCGAGTTTGTCTTCTGGCATCATTGCGATAGAGCCGGTTCTGAGAATAGGCCAATTCTTTTTGGTATCGATAAAGTCAGCGAAAAGTGCAACTGAAAAAACTTCATCGCCTATACCAATCCCAAGCCTGTTAATCTTATCCGGCGTAATCGCCAAGTTTTGAGAAGATAGACCTCTTACCGTCAACTTATCTTCCTCCCTAAACGGGCAATTCATGACGGCAACATCAACCGTTGGATCTTCATGAAAAATCCACTTATTTTCTTCGTCGCATTTGATTCGTGTTTGACCATCTTTATTGTTTACCAAAATAGTGAAGGACTTTCCTCGTAATGCGGTTGCTACGTGGCCAGCTGTTACGAGGTAATAGAATCCCATAAATCCTTCTCTTGCTGTCACTTCTTGATCTTCTTTCTTTAATGGAATGCCAAAAAGAAAGGCGGTCCCTTCTGGCTTATCTATGCCTAAAGTTGGATGTGAGATAAGAAAAACAACGCAATCCAGGAAAGCATTCTGTATACGCATATTATAATCCTTAGGTTGGTTGGCGTAATACCGCTTAACACCACCTAATCTAGTATCCACGTACATTTTGAAATCTCCTTAGAGATAATACTGTTATGATTTATATTTGTTAAAACGAATATCTAAAAACAAAAAAGAGCTTGAAAATCA
>Ga0206831_1202_pt1 | contig 14540 bp, 14 predicted proteins | sample Alteio_BWOrgCont_73_FD_152876 | JGI IMG/M metagenome (GOLD analysis project Ga0206831, IMG submission 152876) | Enriched cells from forest soil in Barre Woods Harvard Forest LTER site, Petersham, Massachusetts, United States -... | ecosystem: Environmental > Terrestrial > Soil > Temperate forest >...
CGTGCTCCGTAGTTATTATTTACAATAACAATCAGATACAACAAATAATGCTATTACCTTTTCTCTATTGCCACAAACGCCCGCGGCTCTGGCCCCGTATAATCCGCCGAGGGTCGAATTAATTTGTTGTGATTGCGCTGCTCAATGATATGCGCTGCCCAACCGGCGGTGCGGGCAAACACAAAAATCGGCGTGAACATATCGGTTGGCACACCCGAAAAGTGATACGAAAGTGCACTGTAAAAATCTAAATTGGGGAATAAATGTTTTTCATCCCACATGATTTTTTCAATCCGTTCGGCGACCGGATACATCACTTTATCGCCAGCAGCATCGCAAACTTTTTTCGCCCATTGTTTAATAACGTCAGAGCGCGGGTCGGAAATTGAATAGACGCGATGACCAAAACCCATCACCAATTGTTTTTGCGCAAACATGTCGTGCAAGCCTTTTTCAGCCGCATCCGGTGTCGAATATTTTTCAATCACCGCCATCGCCGCTTCATTAGCACCACCGTGCAAAGGTCCGCGCAAAGTACCAATGCCGGCTGTCATCGCAGAGTAAATATCGGAAAGTGTTCCGGTTGTTACGCGTGCTGCAAAAGTTGAAGCATTGAATTCATGTTCAGTATATAAAATCAAGGATACATTCATCGTATCATGATGCAATTTATCGGCTTTTTTACCGTGCAATAAATATAAAAAATGGCTGGCAATATCTTCTTCATCGCTTTGCGTGTTAATACGTTTACCATCGCGACTGAAATGATACCAATAGGTAAGCATACCCGGGAAAGTCGCGAGCAAGCGATTCGTCACCACGCGGGCGCTGTTAACATCATGTGCGCTGGCTTCCGGTTCGATATTACCTAAGAAAGAACAACCGGTGCGTAATACATCCATGGGATGCGCTTTGGCGGGAATTTGTTCTAATACGAGTCGTAAAGCGGCTGGCAGTTCACGTTGTCCATGCAATAATTTTTTATAATCATTGAGTTCTTTTTGATTGGGCAATTTTTCATACAGCATTAAATACGCGATTTCTTCGAAGCTCGCGTGTTTTGCTAAATCATGAATATCATAGCCTCGGTAGGTTAAACCTTTGCCTTCTTTACCAACAGTTGAAATACCTGTTTCGCCGGCTGAAACACCTGCTAAACCACCAGTTTTTTGCGTAGCCATTTCTTTTACTCCTTTCCTTCTTTAAACAATTGATCTAATTTATCTTCATACGCATGATAGCGTAAGAAATCGTAGAGTGTTTCGCGATCTTGCATAATTCCAATAACATCTTTTTGTGTGCCTTGTTCACGAATCGCTTTATACACTTTTAATGCGGCGGCATTCATGGCGCGGAAAGCACTCAGTGGATACAGCACTATTTGCACACCGACATTTTTTAATTCTTCAACGCTGTATAAAGGTGTTTTACCAAATTCAGTGATATTGGCGAGAATAGGTACGTTAACGGCTTTCACAAAACGTTTGAAATCATCAAGCTCTAACAATGCTTCAGCAAAAATCATATCTGCACCGGCTGCGACGTAAGCTTGCGCTCGTTCAATCCCGGCATCAACACCTTCGCCTGCTACCGCATCGGTGCGCGCCATGATTACAAAATTCGGATCAGTACGCGCATCGACGGCCGCCTTGATGCGATCGCTCATTTCTTCTTTACTGACGAGTGCTTTACCAGGTCGATGCCCACAGCGTTTAGCTTGCACTTGATCTTCAATATGTACCGCCCCCACGCCGGCTTTAATCATTTGTTTAACCGTGCGCGCAATGTTGAACGCCCCGCCCCAACCGGTATCGATATCCACTAATAATGGCAAATCAGTGGCGCTGGTAATGCGGCGCACATCTTCCAACACATTATCAAGGCTGGTCATTCCTAAATCGGGTAAGCCATAGGAAGCACCTGCGACTCCCCCGCCCGATAAATAAATGGCGCGGTACCCTACCCGCTCTGCCATCAAAGCGGTGTAAGCGTTGATGGTTCCCATTATTTGTAAGGGTTGTTCTGTTTTAACTGCGGTACGAAAACGCAAACCGGCGCTGTTGAGATCAGACATGAATTGACTCCTTCATATTACCAAATCTGGTTTTATTAGAATTAGTATAGATGCTTTTATTAGTTTTGCTTGATTAGATTGTGTATCTAATGGTGGTCATTTTATCGGATTGCACAAAATTTGATAAGACTAGGTGAAAGCAAAAGATTTTTTCCAGGATGGAAAAAATGGCTGCAAAAAAAATTGTAGATCGGCTTACGAGAGCCGACCTTGTATCTTATCAATACCCGCAAAATGAGCTAAATTCATAAGTGGGTAGGAGAAGGGAGCTTGTAGCCGACCTAGAGACTCACGATCTCGTGGTGTAGATTAAGCCCCTTCTCTTTTTCATTTTTGTTCGCTCAGGTCGTACGGTATCTTAAGCCTCGCATCGCGATGAGCTTGTATTCACAAGGTTGACCTAGAACAAAAACCACCCGTTTACATTTTAACAAATTTTAAGGACCTTTTTATGACAACTCATTACATCCTCGGTATTGATATTGCCAAAGCTAAATTTGATGTCGCTCTTTTTATCAATAACAAATATAAAACCAAAGTATTTGATAATAATAATACCGGGTTTAAAGCCTTATCAGAATGGCTTACTAAACATGCAATAACAACGTCCTTGCATGCCTGTATGGAAGCCACCAATCGTTACGGCCAAGCGTTAGCTACTTATCTGTTCAATGCTAAATTTACCGTCAGCGTCGTTAATCCTGCTCAAATCAAGGCCTTTTCTAACAGCGCCTTGCTTCATAATAAAACCGACAAACTCGATGCTAAAACAATTGCTCACTTCTGTTTAGCAATGCAGCCTCGTCCATGGACTCCTCCGCCTGCTCACATCGCTGATTTACAAGCCCTGGTTCAGCGCTTAAATGTCTTAATCGACTTGCAAACTCAAGAAAAAAACCGCTTAACAAATTCACCTATTAAAGTAAAAGCCTCTATTAAAACCGTTATTAAAACCCTTGAAAAGCAAATCCAATCCATCCAACAACAAATCCATGACCACATTAATAGCCATCCCGATTTAAAACAAAAATCTACATTGTTGCGTTCTATCAAAGGCGTGGGACCTGCTACCGTTGCAACTGTGTTAGCCTTCTTACCCGCTGTAGAGAACTTTACGCACGTGAATCAAGTTGTCGCTTTTGCCGGCCTTAATCCTCAACAAAAATCCTCCGGTACTTCGCTTAAAGGTAAGACCCCACTCTCCAAAATAGGCCACGCTAATTTACGCAGAGCTCTCTATTTCCCCGCTATCGTCGCTCTTCGCTTTAATACCGTTTTTAAAGCACTCGCTGAACGCCTTACCGCTAAACTTAAAACCAAAATGACTATCGTCGGAGCCGCTATGCGCAAGCTTCTTGTCATCATCTATGGTGTGTTAAAATCTAACCAACCTTTTAACCCCGACCTTGCTATGCCAAAATTTTCAAAATAGTTTGACATTCAAGACGGTATCTACAGGGGTATATTTTTTAATTGCTAAAATAAAACCACTTATCATGGATTTGATCCAAATGATTATTAGTTGGATCATAGCCATTCACATAGGGCTTGACTAAACGCGCATAAGTAAATTGAAATACTGGTACTACCGGATAATCATTCAAAGCCAAGCTTTGTGATTGTTCAACCAACTTCAAACGCTCAGCTGGTGTTTTAGTATCACTGGCTGCTTCGACTAATTTATCATAGCCTGGATTACAATAATAACTAACATTTTGTGGATTATTACATTGCAATAACAAAGTAAAATTATCGGCATTATTATAATCTGCTAACCACTCATTACTTGCCATTTGATAATTACCATTATTTCGATCTTGGATCAGTACACTCCATTCTTCATTTATTAATTGCACTTGTACTGCATTGCCAAACGCTCGTTGCCACATACTCACCACTGCCATGGCAACTTTTTTATTTAAGTCATTAGTGTCATAACTTATAGAAAATACTAAGGGATGAGTACTTGAATAACCCGCTTGAGCTAATAAAGTTTGCGCTTGCTTTACGCGATCTGCATACGCTAATTTTTCCCAACTATAAGGTTTGAATTGATCATAAACTCCATTTTCTAAACTCAAGGGAAACAGCGAATACAAAGGCGGATTATGTTGCACCAGCACTTCATTCGTTAAAGTATCGCGATCCACTGCCATCGATAAAGCTTGGCGCAATTTTAAATTGCCTTTAAAGGGCGGCTTATTCAAGTTAAAATCATAATAATAAACGCCGGTCGCTTGTACCGTGTGCAATTGATCTGGATAAGCTTGTTGCAGATTTTTATATTGATCAACGGGCACTGCATAAGTCACATCTAAATTACCGGCTTTATATTGATCTAACTCTGAGCTCGCATCGGTGATCGGCAGCAATTTTACATTAGGGATTTTGACGTCTTGCGCATCATAATAATATGGATTTTTAGTCAATAACACATAACCATTAGGCACCCATTCTTTCAACATATAAGCACCATTGGTCACATAATTTCCCGGCTGCATAAAGGCTTTGCCATATTTTTCAACTTCCGGTTGGTACAAAGGATACGTGCTGCGATCGGTTAACATCGCCAAGAAAAACGGATTGGGTTTTTCTAAAGTGACTTGCAGCATTTTATCGTTCAACACTTTTACTCCCAAACTACTCGCTGGCATTTTTCCAGCATTCACCGCTTGCGCATTTAACACGGGAAACAGTGAAAACGCATACGGCGAAGCCGTTTTTGGATCTAAGGCGCGTTTCCAAGCGTAAACAAAATCGCCGGCAGTAACAGGCGCACCATTGGACCATTTCGCATCATTTCGCAAGTGAAAAGTATAAACGCGGCCATCGGGGCTAACATCCCAACTTTTAGCCATGCCGGGGACGACATTATCCGATTGATCAAAATCGGTTAAGCCTTCAAATAAATCGTATAACACGCCGGCACTGGCCGTATCTTCGACTTGTGCTGGATCCAGGGTTGAAGGTTCTGCCATGTTACCCCGTACTAAAGTATTTGGGTCGTGCTGATTATTTTGTTTACAGCCGCTTAATAAACTTAGCGTTCCTAAAGTTGCCAGCAAAGCCAGCGTTAATAAAGTTTTTTTGTGTTGCATTTGGAAAGCTCCTCGTCATATTTATTTTTTCCAGGCAAATAGAAATCCACTGCCTAAGTTAGTAGTTTTTGTTTTGAGTTATCAGGAAGCCTGGCTTAGTGTTACAAAACGAGAGATGGCCACTAATCCAGGTGGCTAATAGAAATAATAATGACGACAGAAGAAATGCAGGCGCGAACCAACCCAGCACAGGGCGTGCTGCTCGAAAAAACGTGTTGTTCGCGTTGGGTTAACATAACGTTGAACAGCCTATCAAACTTTTTTTAAGAAGTCAATTAAGGTTTTATTAAGATGTGATAATATTTCTCTAATATTTTCCTAAGGACTTTCCCATGCATATCATTCAAACCCTCGACACTATCGATCCACAAGGTCTGGTGCAATTTCCAGCTGACAAATATTTGCTGGATGCTAAAGCTGCAACGCCCAGCGCTATCATGGTGCGCTCTTCTGATTTACACACACGCGATTTTCCAGCGACATTGAAAGCAGTGGGACGTGCTGGAGTTGGCGTGAATAATATTCCGCTCGCTAAATTAACAGAACTCGGCATACCGGTGTTTTATACCCCCGGTGCCAATGCCAATGCGGTGAAAGAATTAGTGTTGGCAGGCATGTTGTTAGCCACGCGCAATCTATATCCGGCTTTAGAATTTGTGCGGCAATTAAAGGCACCGGCCGATCAATTTGATGCCGCCATGGAGCAACAAAAGAAACAATTTCGTGGCAGTGAACTCGCCGGCAAAACTTTAGGCGTGATTGGTTTAGGGCAAATTGGCGTAAAAGTGGCTAATGCCGCTTTAGCCTTGGGCATGAAAGTCATCGGCTTTGACCCTAGCATGACGCTGCATAATGCGCTGGCCCTTTCGTCTGAAATTCGCAAAGTAGAAAATTTAAGCGAGTTATTAACGGCTTCACAATTTATTAGTCTACATGTTCCCCTGCTGGAAAACACCCGGCATTTTTTAAAAGCCGAAGAATTAGCTTTATTAAAGCCCGAGACTATTTTATTAAATTTTTCGCGCGGTGAAATTGTTGATCTCGATGCGGTTATCGGTGCATTGAATAATAAAAAATTGCGTTGCTATGTTACCGACTTCCCAACCCCTGAATTGCAAAAGCATCCTGCAGCGATTTGTTTGCCACATTTAGGTGCTTCAACTGCTGAAGCCGAACAAAATTCGGCATATATTTTAGTAAATCATTTGCGGGATTTTTTAGAATATGGCTATATCAAACATTCTGCTAATTTTCCGGATGTGCATTTACCACCCGGAGCGGCTTTTCGCTTAGTGGTAATCAATAAAAATATTCCGGGGATGGTGGCGCAAATTTCCGAATTACTCTCGCGCACCGGGCACAATATTATTACCATGTTAAATAAATCGCGTGAGAATGTGGCTTACAATTTGATTGATATGGATACGTCGGTGGATGAGAAAAGCTTGTTGGATTTAAGCGCTTTACCGGGAATTATTCGTGCCTACAACCTGGCCCCTTTAAGTTAATGCATAGCTGATGATATAACACCGAAAAGAAAAACCACAATCACCCAGACAACAGCCACTGTAGACCATTTCCTTTGCACTTTATTAAATTCTTCAATGCTTGACCAACGTTTATTTTGCCAGGCCCATTGCCGGCCATAAATGCCAAGCATAATCCACATGACAATTCCCACGATAGGGATAAACATTATAAAAGAGCGATAAGTATTATTGCCAATACCCCAAATCCAACCTAACAAAAAAGCCCCCCAACTCCAACCTTTTACTTCGTCTGGTATTGCAGCACCGGAACCTTGTCCTGAAGTATTTTGATTTTCAGTTATCATCGCTTTCTCTCCAATTATTAGTTTGTTTGTTGAGGGAATTATAGGACATTGCTTAAAAAATGCCAGGAGTAAATTGGTGGTATTTTAAATAGGGTCTGTTTACAATTACAAAATTAAATGGTGCCGGCGGCCAGACTCGAACTGGCACGGTTTTACCCACTACCACCTCAAAGTAGCGTGTCTACCAATTCCACCACGTCGGCAATGTTTAGTTGTGAGTTGTCAGTTGTGGGTTGTGAGCAAAAGAAATTATTCATCTTGATTATTAGCATAGTATTTAATAAACCCATTTAACAACTTTCTACAATAAATTAGCTGCATATGCAACTGTGTAAATTTTTCCTGTTCTAAATATTTTTGATCTAGTGCAATGAATAATTGCGTTTCCAGTTCATACAAAGAACCTCTACTAATATATAAAAATTGTCGTGTTTCGTTGTCTGACTTTCGACCACAACCTTCCGCAATATTAGAAGGTATTGATACAGCACAGCGCCTTATTTGCGCTGTTAACCCAAATAACTCATCTTTTGGAAAAGTTTTTGTTACAGCATATACTTCATTAACTAACTTACGGCCTTCAATCCACACTGTTAAATCTGTGTAAAGCTTCATCGCTTTTTCTCACAACTCACAACCCACAACTCACAACTATTTTTGAGGTACTTGTGGCACATTACTGTTGTCAGGAGCTGTTGGCGCGGGAACATTTGAAGAAGATTGTACAGGCGAAGCTGGAATCATCACTGCACTATCACGCGCAGCGTGGCTTGCCATGTTGGTTAAAATAATACAGATAATAAAAAATATGGCGGCCAAGCCAATGGTTAACTTCATCAAAAACGAAGTAGAGCCTTGGCTACCAAACATAGTGTTGGATGCACCGCTACCAAAGGCAGCACCGACATCGGCACCTTTGCCGTGTTGTAATAAAACTAAAGCAATCACTGCAATGGCAACGATGACTAGTATAAAGATTAATATAGATTCCATTTTTTTCCTGGTTGTGAGTTGTCAGTTGTCAGTTGTGAGATCTCACAACTCACCCCTCACAACCCACAACTAAATTACGCTGCGTGGCAAATTTTAGCAAAAGCCGCTGCATCCAAGGATGCACCGCCTACCAAACCACCGTCAATGTCCGGCATGGTAAACAAAGCCGTTGCATTATCTGCCTTAACGCTACCGCCGTACAAAATCGGCAATGAATCGGCTATTTTACCATCAATTGCACCAATATGCTCGCGAATTTTGGCATGCACTTCTTGGGCTTGTTCGGGGGTGGCTGTTAAACCCGTGCCAATGGCCCATACCGGCTCATAGGCGATAACCGCACGTGCAAAAGCGCTCACGCCCGCGGTTTGCAATACCGCATCTAACTGCGCTTGAATCACGGCAAAAGTTTTACCCGCTTCACGCTCTGCGCGAGTTTCTCCAACGCATAACATAGGTGTTAAACCGACTTGTTGCACCATCATAAATTTTTCTGCCACGATGGCATCTGTTTCACCATAAAGACTGCGCCGCTCAGAATGACCCACTAAAACATAGCGACAACTGATATCTTTTAACATGGGCGCAGAAACTTCGCCCGTATAAGCACCTAGCAAAGCCGTGGCACAATTTTGCGCGCCTACGCGTACGGGCGTGTTCCGCAACATATCAATCACCGTTAATAAATACACAAACGGTGGAAACACAACAATTTCACACCTTGCTTGAATATCGGCCACCGCATTACTTAATTCCTGCACGGTTTCAGCCAATCCATTCATTTTCCAATTGCCCGCGACAATTTTTTTACGCATTGATTTTCCTCTTCGATTTTGCGGTTGCGTCATCCCGGAAATCACGCAGTGATTATCCGGGATCCAGGCCGCTCCTGCTTGAGTCTGGATTGTTAAAAACCATCCCTGGTTTTTACCGCTTCGCGGCGCGCTAAAGCGCGACCCGAAATTCGCTCCTGGCGAATTTGTCCCGCTTTCGCGGGAATGACGAAGCGTAACATTCTAACAACCAACAACTGACAACTCACAACTCACAACTCACAACTTACTATGTCGCTGACTTGCTGCGCCAGCCGTTCTGCTAGTTGTTTCACTAAATTTGGATCGATCCCTTCCACCATCACCCGAATCACTGGCTCGGTACCCGAAGCACGCAATAGCACTCTACCTTTTTGTGCCAACTGTTTCTCGACAGCTGCAACTGCACTAGTAATAGCCGGATAATTTTCTAATTTAACTGCAGAATTTAATTTCACATTGATCATATGCTGGGGAAATTTTTGCATACCGTGTTTTAATTCATAGAGTGATTTACCGCTGACTAAAATAGCGGCCAACACTTGTAAAGCAGAAATAATGCCATCCCCCGTGGTGCTGACATTGCGACAAATAATATGCCCGGATGACTCACCTCCCAAACTCCATTCATTTTTCTCTAACGCTTCGATCACATAGCGATCGCCTACCTTGACACGCACAAATTCAATATGATTTTTTTTCAGCGCTAATTCCATCCCTAAATTCGACATCAAGGTACCGACCACGCCTTGCGGTTTTAAAAATTTAGCGAGAATAAAAATCAATTCATCGCCATCGACTAATTCACCATGCCCATCCACCATCAACACACGATCACCATCGCCATCGAGGGCAATGCCCACATGCGCTTGTTGTGCCAATACTTCCTGTTGCAATATTTCTGGGTGCATGGAACCGGTATCGGCGTTGATATTAAGACCATTAGGTTTAACGCCCAACTCAATAACGTCGGCACCTAGTTCGCGAAACACAGCCGGCGCCACATGATACGTCGCACCATTAGCGCAATCTAAAACGATTTTTAAACCTTTTAAATCCAAACCTTGGCGTAAAGTATTTTTGCAATACTCAATATAACGACCACCTGCATCATCCACCCGCTTCGCTTTGCCTAGCTGATTAGAAGGAACCGTTACTAAGGGTTTATCGAGTTCCGCTTCAATGGCTAACTCCACTTCATCCGATAATTTTTTCCCTTCTGGCGAAAAGAATTTGATGCCATTATCATAATAAGGATTATGCGAAGCGCTGATCACAATGCCGGCTTGCGCGTGAAACGTGCGGGTTAAATACGCAATAGCAGGAGTGGGCATGGGGCCTAGCAATAAAATATCCACGCCGGCCGCTGATAAACCGGCCTCTAACACCGATTCAAACATATAGCCAGAAATACGCGTATCTTTGCCAATCACTACCCGGTGGCTTTTACCATTGTTTAACACTCTTCCAATTGCCCAGCCGAGTTTAAGCATGAAATCTGGCGTAATAGGCCATTCCCCTACTTTGCCGCGAATACCATCGGTACCAAAATATTTTTTCATTGTTAAAAGCCTTAAAAAATTTGGCGTATTTTATCAAGAAACATGATAGAGTGGGAATAAATATGAGATTCGGCTATGGACCCAATACAAATTAACCTTTCTGTCCAAGAATTAATCGCACACAGTCTTGCCAAAGGTGAAGGCGTGTTGGCGAAGAATGGCGCGCTGACAGTCGTAACAGGTAAACGCACCGGTCGTTCCCCCAAAGATCGTTTCATCGTCAAAGATTCTCTCACCACTAACGAAATCGACTGGGGAGCGGTCAATCAACCGATTGCAAACGTTCATTTTGAAGCCCTCTGGCAACGCGCACTCGATTATTTACAGGACAAGCCAGTTTATCAGTCACATTTAGCAGTAGGTGCCGATCCGGCTTATCAACTGCCCTTGACTGTGATAACCGAATACGCTTGGCACCAAGTCTTTGCTTACAACCAATTTATTAGAACTTTTCAAGCCGGTGCTCCTGACAAAACCTGGACTTTGTTGAGCGTACCAGGATTTAATACCGATCCTGTTCGTGATAGCGTTAACAGCGAGGCTACTGTAATAATCAATTTTTCGGCTCGCAAAGTATTATTATGTGGCATGCGCTATGCCGGTGAAATGAAAAAAGCGATGTTTACGGTGCTCAATTTTCTCTTACCACCCCAAGGTGTGTTACCGATGCATTGCGCTGCTAACATCGGTAAAAAAGGTGATGTGGCTTTATTCTTTGGTTTATCGGGAACGGGAAAAACCACTTTATCCGCCGATCCAGCGCGATATTTAATCGGTGATGATGAACATGGTTGGGGAGAGCATGGCGTATTTAATTTTGAAGGCGGCTGCTACGCTAAATGTATTAAACTCAGTGAAGCCAATGAACCCTTAATTTGGCAAGCCATACGTGAAGGCACCGTGTTAGAAAATGTGGTACTAAATCCTACTACGCAAGAACCGAATTATAACGATGCAACACTTGCCGAAAATAGTCGCGCTACCTATCCATTAGAATATATTCCTACGCGCTCACTTGAGAATCGTGGTGGACAACCCAGCGCAGTGATTTTTTTAAGTTGTGATTTATATGGTGTACTACCACCCGTTGCCAAGCTGAATGCTGAACAAGCCATTTATTATTTTTTAAGTGGTTATACCGCGGTAGTCGGTGGTACCGAAGTAGGTGTCCCCATCAAACCTACGTTTAGCACTTGCTTTGGAGCGCCATTCTTCCCCCGCCCGGCACGAGTCTATGCAGGATTATTGCGTGAGCGTTTGATCGCAACGGATTGCCCCGTTTATTTAGTGAATACCGGTTGGAGTGGTGGCTCGCCAGAACAAGGTGGCAAACGTTTCCCGATTCCGGTAACACGTGCGATTATCGCGGCGATTTTAAATCAAGAATTGCAGCACTGCGAATACACTATTTTGCCGGGCTTTGAATTAGCGATTCCTAAACACGTCACGAGTGTAGAAGCACGTTTACTCGACCCGCGCTTAGCATGGACCGAACGCGGTGCTTATGAACAAGCCGCTCACCAATTACAAACTGCCTTTGTAGAAAATTTTAAGCATCCTGCCTATTCGACTAGTGGTTAGGGTCTGTTGACAATTCCTTACAATTTCTAAGACAATTCCCCGACAAAGCCCCCCGCATTATTTTATATGATTCTCCTGTACCAACAACTACGGAGAAACAACATGCAAGCAAAATTATCTACTGTCACTGTAAGCTGTCTGTTAGGTATTTTAAGTACTTCAGCTCTGGCAGATGTGACCTATTCAAATCCGACCGCGCCGGTTGCAAAATCTGGCCAATATATTCAAGGTAGTGCGCCTTTTGTATTATTTAATTTAGGAGTTGGCGGCCTCATGACACCAGATGCTAACAGTAATTGGAATAATTCTTTTTCATCTGCGCCTGACACCGTTTCGCAAACTGACGCGGGTGTTACCTATAGCTTAGGCGGTGGATATTTATGGTATAAAAATAAATTCGCCTATGGTGTTGAAGCTGATTATAACTTTTATCCCACTAGCGATATCACTGATATCAATAATGATGGCAACCGAACTACTTTAGATTATAAGGCTAGCAGTATTGATTTAATGGCGGTCGGTCAATATTTCGTCGCTTCGTGGGCCAGCTTTCAATTAAAAGTGGGGCCAGCTTATGTTATGCAAAATACATCTTATAACGGCGTAGATGGGAGTGGCAACCCGGTGAATCAATCCGCTAATTCAAATCGCGTTGCACCAGCTTTTGGTTTGGGAATGGGCTTCTATCCTGATCCCTATGTAGGCATCTTATTAGGCTTCCGCTATATCACCGGTACGCAACCTGCTACCTACCAATCACCTTATCAAGGCACAGCAACACCGACCTTTAGTGATTACAACAAAGGTACACCGCTAATGGATTTTGATTTGGGAGTGACAGTCAATATTTAATGTGTGCGATGGCCTCGCATTGGGTTGACGAAGCAAATAAAGTAGCAGCTTATAGCAAACGTTTAAATGCCACTGGCAGAATTGCCAAATTGATCTTTAAACCTAAAGTTTTAAAAAAAAACACCGCGGATTTACCGCGGTGTTTTACCTTAGACTTCTTTTAAGATGCTTGACTAGCCGGCGTTCCGCTTACATCCGGTTTCGCCGTTGCGTCTGAAGAACCCCCTGCGGCAGGCGGTGGCGTAGCAGGTTTATCATTCCAACCGGCCGGATCGCGCACCGGGCGACCTTGCATCAAATCTTCAATTTGTTCTTTGTCGATGGTTTCATATTTCATTAAAGCTTCGGCCATCGCGTGCAAAATAACATTTTTTTCTTGCAAAATTTGCTTGGCTTTATTGTAATTCGCTTCAATAATTTCACGTATTTCCTTGTCAATAGCACTAACTGTTTCATCGGCCATTTCGCGCGGTTTAGACGACATTGAACGACCTAAAAATAATTCATCTTGGCTTTCACCATACGTCAAAGGTCCTAAACGTTTTGACAAACCCCATTTAGTCACCATGTTGCGGGCAATTTCGGTAGCTCGTTCAATATCGTTCGACGCACCGGTCGTCACCATATTTTCACCAAAAATTAATTCTTCAGCGACACGTCCACCATACAGCGAACACAATTGACTTTCTAAGCGTTGTTTAGAATAACTGTAACGATCTTGTTCCGGTAAAAACATCGTCACACCCAAGGCACGACCGCGTGGAATAATAGTGACTTTATGTACGGGATCGTGATCAACTGACGAGTAACCAACAATCGCGTGTCCTGCTTCGTGATAAGCCGTTAAGCGTTTTTCTTTTTCATCCATCACCATGGATTTACGCTCTGCACCCATCATGATTTTATCTTTGGCTTTTTCGAAATCCTGCATATCCACTACACGTTTGCTTTGTCGTGCAGCAAATAAAGCGGCTTCATTAACAAGGTTGGCTAAATCCGCGCCGGAAAAACCCGGTGTACCACGCGCAATCGTTTTAGCGACCACACCATCAGCGAGGGGCACTTTGCGCATGTGGACCAATAAAATTTGTTCGCGACCTTGAATGTCAGGCAAGCCCACCACTACTTGCCGATCAAAACGACCGGGACGCAATAAAGCTGGATCCAACACATCGGGACGGTTCGTTGCGGCAAATACAATCACCCCTTCATTGCCGGCAAAACCATCCATTTCAACCAGCATTTGATTGAGGGTTTGTTCGCGTTCATCATGCCCACCGCCTAAGCCGGCGCCACGATGCCGACCCACTGCATCAATTTCATCGATAAAAATAATACACGGCGCGCTTTTCTTGGCTTGCGCAAACATATCGCGCACCCGAGAAGCACCCACGCCGACAAACATTTCGACAAAGTCAGAACCAGAAATACTGAAAAAAGGCACTTTCGCTTCACCGGCGACGGCTTTAGCCAGTAAAGTTTTACCCGTTCCTGGCGGACCTACTAATAAAACCCCACGCGGAATCGTGCCACCTAATTTTTGGAATTTAGCCGGATCCTTTAAAAAATCGACGACTTCGGTCACTTCTTCTTTGGCTTCATCACAGCCCGCTACATCTTTAAACGTAATTTTCACTTCATTTTGCGTCAGTAATTTTGCACGACTTCTACCAAAGCTCATCACTCCGCGACCGGTTACCATTAAATTCAAAGTTGCTAAATACCGATACTAAA
>Ga0206831_1072_pt1 | contig 14503 bp, 14 predicted proteins | sample Alteio_BWOrgCont_73_FD_152876 | JGI IMG/M metagenome (GOLD analysis project Ga0206831, IMG submission 152876) | Enriched cells from forest soil in Barre Woods Harvard Forest LTER site, Petersham, Massachusetts, United States -... | ecosystem: Environmental > Terrestrial > Soil > Temperate forest >...
GAGATCCTTGCGGACATCGGTACCGACCTTGATGTGCGCCTGCGCCGTGCCGGTTTTGCCTGCAAGCTGATAGCCGGGCACCTGCGCCAGCGTGGCCGTGCCTTCCGCGACGACCTCGCGCATGCCTTCCTGTACGGCCTTGAGATCGGACGGCTTCACCCCGAGATTGCTGTAAACCTGGCCTTCGGGAATTTCCGCCTTCGTATCGCCCTTATAATCGACCACGCGCGAGTAGAGGCGCGGCTGGAAGACTGTGCCGCCATTCGCCACGGCGCAAAGGAAAGTCGCCATCTGCAACGGAGTGCTGGCCACGTAGCCTTGGCCGATGGAAGTATTGGCAGTCTGCGCGTGGCTCCAGTGGTCGATGTTGTGGGTCTTGATCAACCACTTGTCGTTCGCCTTCATCCATTCGGGACCCGGCAGGATGCCTGCGTCCTCATCCGCATCGCCCAGCAGGCCCCATTTGTGGCCAAAGCCGGCCAGCTTGCCCATGGCGTCAATCGCCTCGATGCCCGCCTTGATGCCGTATTGGTAGAAGTAGACGTCGCTCGAGACGCAGATGGCGTGGACGAGACTCATGCTGCCCGCGTCGGTGCTGTCGGAGTTATGAAAGAGGTGATCGTCGATCTGGATCGCGCCGGGGCAATCGAAAGTCGTGTTCGGCGTGCAATTGCCCGACTTCAAGCCGGCCAGCGCGACCATGATCTTGTAAGTCGAGCCGGGGGCGTACTGGTGCAGCGCGCGATTATACATCGGCGCGGTCGGGTCCTGGTTGAGCGCATCCCAGTCCTTGGCCTGGATCTTGGGGATGAACTTGTTCGGGTCGTAGCTGGGGATGGAGACCATCGCGAGCACGTCGCCGTTGCGCGGGTCCATTACTACGACCGCGCCGCGACCGATCCCGGCATGGCGCATGGCCGTCTCGGCGATATATTGGACGCGCGCGTCGATGGTGAGATAGAGCGTGCTGCCCATGGTCGGTTTCTGGCCGGCGTCGCGGAGCTTTTTGTCCTCGATGTAGTAGCCCTGGGAGGAAACGCGCTGAATTTCGCTGCCCGGCTCGCCCTGCAATTGGGCGTCCATGATCGCCTCGATGCCGTGGCGGCCCACGGTCTCATAAGGCGTGTTGTCGCTGGCGAGGTGCTCGGTCTGGCTGTCGGGCTTGCCGACGTAGCCGAGAATGTGGGCGGCAAAGGCGCCGTAGGTGTACTCACGGGCCGGGTTTTGGGCGATGCTGATGCCCGAGACGCCAAGGTTGCGCTCCTCGAAGTTGGCCACGGTGGCGAAATCGAGATCGCTCATATAGTGGTAGGGCAGATCGGGATCGGTGCGGAAATGTTCCCGGATGTCCTTGGCCATCTTGTCGTCGATCTGGGTGGTCAGGCCGAGGGAATCCTTGATCGGCTCGATGCTCTGCCGGACGATCTCGACGATATCGTCCTCGGAGCGGGGCTTGCCCTCCTTGGTGGGGCGGAGCGGCAGTCTCGGCACGTTGCCCTTGTGGGCCTCGGCGTAGGCGCGGCGGAGATCGCCTAGGTTGAAGTCAATATCGAAGCTGGGCCGGTTTTCTGCCAGCATGACGCCATTGCGATCACAGATGGCGCCGCGGGCCGGAGCGAGGCGGGAGCGGACGGTCGTTTGTTCCTCCGATTTCGCGCGGGCCGAGTCGGAATTGACCACCTGGACGTTCCAGAGGCGACTCAGGAGCATGCCAAGGGCGCCAAAGACAACAAGCACAAGCACCCCGAGGCGCCAGCCTTGAACGCGAATATCGTCAGCGAGCATAAGAGCTAAACCGGTCCTGGAGTTCGTGATGGGGTCTCCATCCGCAGAGGCGTGGGGGGAGGCCGACGAGGTAGAAGAAGAGCGGGCAGAGGATCACATTCAGGATCGAGGCGAACGTAATCTTGCTCCAGACGGCGAGGGGCCAGACCCAGCGGGCCGTTTCGGCCAGGACGAGAATGTAGTTGAGGAGGTAAAAGACAAAGGTTCCCACGAGCACGAAGATAATGCGGAAGGGCCAGGTGTGCGACTCGGGCTTGGAGGCTTGAGTGACAACGAGCGCCGAGAGGGAGAAGAGGACCAGCACCGAGATGCCCAGCCGGTGGGAGGAGGTGAGGTCGAGAATGAACCCGAGGATGACGGCGAGGATCGGCGCGCGCTCATCGCCCAGCTCCAGGCTGGCGTAGATGACGACCAGCGGAATCAGGGCCGAGCCGAAGCCGACAATGTTCAGGATGGGTATATAAAGGGGCAGGATCATCTGGGCCAGCAAGGCCAGGGTGCCAATGACCAAAAGATAGAGGACCATGAATACAGGCACGACAGGGTCAGAGTGTAGCGTCCTGCCCGGAGGGTCGCACGTTAATTTTTCCCCACGGGCGCAGAAGCGATGGCATCGAGGAGGGATGAGGCTGGGTGTCGAAAAAAGACCGGGCGGCAACCCTTGGAAGAGTGCCGCCCGGCCAGGGAGGAGAATGAATGAACTTACGAGTAAATGGACACGGGGCGTTTAAAAACGTTCAAAAAAGAAAAAAGAGCCCGGCGAAACCGAGGGGAAGGCAGGGGGTAAAGACGGCGGTTTTACCTCTGAAAACAGGGGGGTGCCCGGGACGTTCAAAAAAAATAAAAAAATTATTGACGATTCGGCTGTGATCTTTAGTGTCACCCAAACGAGTGCAGATGCCAGCCGTTACAGATGTACGGTAAAGGCGGCTGGCCTCACGAACCGACAAAGCCGGTTGCTTCACATGGAGAGAGGCAGTTGGCAGAGTCACTTAATAAACCAAGGAGATTAGAGCGAATGAAATCGATACTGAAAGCCTTTAGCGCAGTCGCCCTGACCGGAGTCATGGTTCTGCCTGTGCTCGCCGACGACGCGACCACTTCCACCGATGCCAAGGACGTCAAGGACCTCAAGAAGGTCGTTGAAGACCAGGGCATCAATTACGTCGAAACCGCCCAGAAGGGCATCACGCTCAGCGGTTACGTTGACGTGAGCTACACCGAGCAATTCGGTGGCCGGGGCACGGGCTTCGGCGCTGGACAGGCCAACCTGCACCAGTTCGACGTGAACAACAACAATTTCAACGTTCAGGCCGTCAAGATCGCCTTGGAAAAGGCTCTTCCGGACAAGAACGAATGGGCCGCCGGTTTCCGTATTGACACCATCTATGGTGCTGATGCGCGTTTCTTGGGCGACTCTGGATTCAACAATCAGAGCACCGGCAGCGGCAGCTCGACCAGTTCGGTCAATGGTAACTCGACCTTCGCCCTTGAACAGGCCTTGGTTAAGTTCCGTATCCCGGTTGGCAACGGCCTCGACATCTACGCTGGTAAGTTCGTGACCTTCCTGGGTTATGAAGTTATCGAATCCCCTGCTAACCCCAACTTCAGCCGCGGCTTGCTCTTCACCAACGCGATTCCTTTGACTCATACCGGCGTCTACGCCGACTATAAGTTCAATGACACGTTCGAAGCCAAGTTCGGTGTGGTTGATGGCTGGAACAACTCCGTTAGCTTCAACAACGGCAGCGATGAATCGTTCGGCGGCAAGGCCATCACCGGTCAGCTGACGATCAACGCTCCCGGCAAGAACGCCAACATCACGCAGTCCTTCATCTACGCTCCGCAGAACGACGGTGCGGCCTTGTCTGCTGGTGCTCCTACCAATGGACCTGGTCTCGCCCCGGTTGGCGACAACCCTGTGTTTGTGTATGACATCTGGGGCAACTGGACGCCGACCTTCGACAAGAGCGGCAACACGACCCTCGGATTCAACCTCGACTACGGCAACGATAGCTACAACTGGTACGGTGCGGCGCTCTATGCGCAGTACAAGCTGACCAAGGTTATCACCCTCGCCGGTCGTGGTGAATACCTCCATGCCGATGCCAATGCTGGCAAGTACGGCGCTGGTGGCATCACCAACCCTGTCACGGGTATCCTCTCTCCCGAGAGCCAGGATGATTTCAGCCTCACGGCGACGATCTCCTTCGCGATCTGGGATAACCTCCTGACCCGCGCCGAGTACCGTTTCGATGCTCTGCCCTCGGGCACGACGGGTACGCAAGCGACGACTCAGAACGAGATCTCGCTGGAAGCCGTCTACTCGTTCTAATTGGTTCTAACTAATTAGTTCGTCGAAAACCCCGGGAGCCGCAAGGTTCCCGGGGTTTTCTGTTTTAGACGCGTCGTTATCGAGCTTAAATGAAAACGACCTTTGTCTGAATGAGTCGTTACTTTGATTCAGTCGCAGAAACGGGCTGGTTTGCGATCGGCGCTGGCATTGCCTCGGTACGCGCGTTGCAAATGCAGTTTGAGGGTGAGGGCTCACGATAAGAAAAAGCCTCGATTTGGAAGCGAAAGACGCCGCAATGTTAATGAGTCCGTTACAGCCTGCGCTTTTTGAGGCAGGACCGACTGGTCAGAAGTGAAGCACTGCAAGAATTTCTGAGAGGAGGCGAGATTTGGAGCTTGTCTATGGCATGGTCAATGCTTAGACATGTGACCCCGTATTCGTACGGGAGTTTAAACCCAAAATATAGAACCCCAAGGAGAATTTCCCATGTCCCTGCGTAAGCTCGAGGCCATCATCAAACCTTTTAAGTTGGAAGAAGTTAAAGAAGCTCTCACCGAGCTCGGAATCGAAGGCCTCACCGTCAGCGAAGTCAAAGGCTTTGGCCGTCAAAAAGGCCACACTGAAATTTATCGCGGCAGCGAATATACCGTCGATTTCCTTCCCAAGGTGAAAATCGAAGTCGTCATGCGTGAGGACTTGGTCCAGCGCGCCATTGAAACCGTCCAGAAGGCGGCGAAGACGGGCAAGATCGGCGACGGCAAGATTTTCATTCTGCCGATCGAGGAAGCCGTCCGCATTCGCACCGAAGAGCGCGGCGAAAAGGCGGTTTAGTTCCTAGGCGGCGCACGGCAGCGCTTCCATGAGACGAATGGGACCTGGGGACTTTGTATGTCCCATAGGTCCATACAGGCTCATGGCTTTTTTTCCAATTCGTAGTCGCATCTGGAGCGGTTGGAGCAGGCGCCAGTTTACACAATTCAGCTTGAGCCTGTTTTTCCGTCGGTTCAATCGCGTCCTGCAAGCAGCGCGAGTCATAGTCACCCGTATCAAGAATGGTCCACGCGATGCAATGCCAAGCAATGGGCACTGGCATTACCTGACTGATGGCCTTTGCTACGAGAGCTTCTGTTGTCATTTGGAACATGGGAGGCGGCAGCCTGCGACGATAATCAATCGACAAAATTCGGCTCAATGGCCGCTTGCAGTTCCATCCGATTACTAATGGTCGCCGGAACTCCCCCACTTAGTTCCCGCTTGTGTTTTCCGTATTCAAGTGTCACCGCCCAGCCCCCTGGTCCGGGGTTGCCATGACAACCCCCGTCGGAATGGATAACCAGCTTCTTCATTTTTAAATCATGGTAAGCTATCGGAAATAAAATAGGTGGAACCAATCATTGAGAAACCAAGTAGATCGTTCGCTGAAAACTCCAGCTAGGATCTTCGGTGCGTCTCGTAGCCTAATTTTTTACGCTGAAGGAAAGATGCACTTCGCCCTGGCCGCGAGGTCCGTCGTACAAGATCACGCCGTTCCAGTCTCCGACCATGTCAGGTTTTACGTCTGCCAAATAGCGTCCTGGCGTCGAAGTCATCTGGATGTTGGCAGGTGAGCGCATTTGCATTCCGGGCATGGACATATTCAGGGCAAAGGCGACTTTGCCCACGTCCACGAGATCACCCGTCTGCCCGTCGTGGAATTCAAGGGTGACTTTGTTTTCGTCGTTATGAAGTTCCCCTTGGGGATTTGTGACTTTGACGTCAAGTCCATTGACCGTGCGAGATGCGATAACAACGCTTTGATCATTGCTCGCGGGATCGGACTGCGCCCCGGCGAATGAAATCCAAAAGAAAGCGGCAATGCCGGCGACAACTAAAAGCACGGCAGCAGCGAAACCAGGCATCACCTTACGGGTTGCGCGAGCTTTCGTCCGAGGCTCGGGTATACCCGACGTCGGGGTGGGTGGGGCATCATCATTAGCCCGGACTTCCCGGCTGCGCCATAGAACATAGAGAACGGGGTACAAAAGAAGGCCCAAAATAGCGGACGTGACGACGCCACCGATCATGGGTGCGGCGATGCGCTTCATGACCTCGGAACCGGACCCCGTGCTCCACATGATGGGCAGCAAGCCGAAGAGAATGGCGGCCATGGTCATCATCTTGGGCCGAATGCGCTGGACGGCTCCTTCTTTTACGGCGGCGATCAGATCGTTGAAATGATTCATGGCACCCCGGGCCACGCGCTCATCATATGCTTGATCGAGATAGATGAGCATGACCACCCCGGTTTCGGCATCGATGCCGGCCAGCGCAATGAGTCCAACGGCGACCGCCACGCTGAATTGATACCCGCAGAGATAAAGCAGCCAGAAAGCGCCCACGAGCGAAAACGGTACCGCCAAGAGCACGATGCAGGTCTTCACAAATGAGCGCGTGTTCACGTAGATCAGCAGGATGATGATCAGGAGCGTGAACGGAATGATGACGAGCAGGCGTTGCTCAACCTGCTGCAATTGCTCGAATGATCCGGCCCATTCCCAATAGACACCGGGGGGCGCGTGCACCATTTGCTGCAAACGCTCTCCGGCTCGCTGCACGTAACCGCCAAAATCGCTCGCCGTGGTGTCGACCGAAACGTAGGTCACCAATTGACCATTTTCGCTGCGCACTTCGGGCGGCCCGCTCGAATATTCGATGGAAGCCAGGGAAGACAAAGGGACCTGGCCGCCGCCGGGAATGGACACGGGAATCTGTTTGATTTCGGCAACGCTGTCCCGGAAGTCCCTTTGTAACCGGACGCTGATGGGATAGCGCTCGCGGCCTTCCACTGTGTAGCCGATGGTATTTCCGCCAATGGCCATCTCCACCACCTGATTAATGTCATCAACGCTCAGATTGTAGCGGGCAATCGCCTCACGATCCGGGACGATGTCGAGATAACGACCTCCTTCGGAACGCTCGGCGAAGACGCTGCGGGTAGCGGGAAAGTCCTTCAGCGCCTGCTCGATTTGTTCTCCAGCGTCAGCGATGTCATGGAGGCTTCGGCCATACACGCGCAGGCCGAGGTTCGACCTAAACCCCGTGGTCAGCATTTCGGTCCGGGTCTGAATCGGCATCCAGATGATGTCGGCCATGCCCGGAGTCTGGATGCGGTCCTGGATTTCTCTCTGAAGTCCTTCCCAGGTCATGCCAGGCCGCCATTGATCCGGCGGTTTGACCTGAATGGTCGTTTCAAACATCGACATGGGTGCGGGATCGGTTGCGGTCTCCGCGGCTCCGGCCTTGCCAAACACGGTCATGAATTCCGGGATTTGCTTCAGACGAACGTTTTGCTCGTGCAAGATCCGTGACGCTTCCTGCGTACCCAGACCATCGGGAGCGGTGGGCATGAAAAGGAGGTCGCCCTCATTGAGTGGTGGCATGAATTCGCTCCCCAAGTGTAAAATCGGGATCACGGTCAGGCCCAAGAGCGCCAGTGATAGAATCACCACCAGCCAGCGCGCCCGCAGCACCCAATCAACCACGGGATGATAGAGCGCAATGAGAATGCGGTTGATCGGATTTTTTGCCTCCGGGGTGATCCGGCCTCGAATAAGCGTCACCATCAGCACGGGAACCAGCGTTACGGAGAGCAAGGCGGCGAAGAACATCGCGAAGGTCTTGGTAAACGCCAAAGGCTGGAAAAGCCGGCCGGCTTGTCCCTCCAAGGTGAAAACGGGGACGAAGGACACCGTGATAACGAGCAGCGAAAAGAAGAGCGGGCGGCCCATCTTTCGGGCGGCATGCAGGATCGCTTCCACCCGTTCGTGATTGGTCAGGTCGGAATTCTTGGCCGAGCGGGCATGTTCCAGTTCCTTGTGGGCATTTTCGATCATGATGATCGCCGCATCGACCATGGCTCCGATGGCGATGGCAATGCCGCCCAGAGACATGATGTTGGCGGTGAGGTGCAATGCCGCAAACGGAATGAAGGAAAGGAGCACCGCCATCGGCAACATGATGATGGCCACCAGGGCGCTGCGCAGATGCCAGAGAAAGAGAATGCAGACGAGACTGACGATGATGCTTTCCTCGATCAGCTTTTCCCTCAACGTGTCGATGGAGCGGAGAATCAGTTGCGAGCGATCATAAACCGGGACGATGCGAACTCCCGGGGGCAGCGAGTCCTTGAGTTGGTCGATCTTCTTTTTGACGCCATTGATGACTGTAAGTGCGTTCTCGCCGAAACGCATGACGACAATCCCGCCCACCGCTTCGCCTTGACCGTTGAATTCCGCCAAGCCCTCGCGCAAATCAGGTCCCAGCTCCACCGTGGCCACCTGATCCACCGTGAGGGGAGTACCATCGGTGGCTTTGAGTGAGATGCGCCGGAGGTCATACAGAGAATGGATGTAGCCCCGGCCCCGGATGAAATACTGAGTCGTGGAAATCTCCAGGGATTTGCCGCCGACGTCGCTATTGCTTTTGCGGACGGCTTCAATCACATCGTTCAGGCTGACGCCATGATTGATGAGTTTATTCGGATCGACGTTGACCTGATACTGCTTCACGAAGCCGCCGATGCTGGCGACCTCCGCCACGCCCTTCACCGATCCCAGCGCGTATTTCAGCGTCCAATCCTGCAGGGTGCGCAGTTGGGCGAGATTATTCTGCCCGGTGTCATCGACCAGGGCGTATTCGTAAACCCAGCCGACACCGGTGGCGTCCGGTCCCAGGGTAGGTGTCACGCCAGAGGGCAAAGACTCGCGCACGCTGTTGAGATATTCGAGGACACGCGAGCGAGCCCAATAAATATCGGTGCCATCATCAAAGATAACGTAGACGAAGGACCGGCCAAACATGGAGAGGCCCCGCACCGCCTTCACATGAGGCGCACCGAGAAAGCGGCTAGTGATCGGGTAGGTGATCTGGTCCTCGATCAGGGAGGGATTACGCCCTTCCCAGTTGGTGTAGACAATGACCTGAACGTCGGAAAGATCAGGCACGGCATCCAGGGAGATCTTCGACAGGGCATAAATGCCGGCACACGCCGCGATGAGGCAAAGCAACCCGATCATGAACGGATTGCGCCCACTCGCATCGGTGATTTTCTCGATGAGGCCGTGCGGCGCTTCCGGCGAAGAGGCGCGCTTCATGGACGGTCTCCCCACGTTTTGAGCACGCCTTGAATGCGACTTTCCGCGTCGATGAGGAAATTGGCGCCGGAAACGACGCGATCTCCTTCATTCAAACCGGACAGAACCTCGTAGTAGTCGCCGGAATGAGTGCCAATCTCAATCTCGCGCGGTTCTAACTTTCCGCCGCCGTGATCCACGAAGGCAATGTACTTGCTGCCCGTGGGAACCACCGCCCCGGTTGAAATCGTGAGACTGTCGCCTGTCGGTATCTCGCCCGAGACTTGGGCGAAAAGACCCGGATGAAACACGTGGCCCTCATCCGAAATGACAATCCGGGCCATGATCCGCCGCTGTTGTTCGTCCACATGGGGATCGATGAAACTGATTTGTCCCTGCGTTTTCTGCTGCGGCATCGAGGGAAAAGTTACGGTCATCTTCTGGCCGACGTTGACGTACATCGCCTGATCCTCCGGAAATTGAGCCACAATCCAGACGTGGCTGTGATCGGCCAATTCCAGCAACGACTGCCCGGCTTCAAAGCGCATGCCTTCCACAACTTTTTTCACGTGGACATAGCCGTCAAACGGAGCCAGCACGTCAAAACTGCCCGACAGGCCGTGGCCCGTCCTCAGATCGATTTCGTTGGTGCTGAGTGCGAATCTTTGGAGATCGTCGATTTGTTCGCTGGACAAATCCCAGACGCGAATGCGCGCCCGCATCAACTCCAGCTTATAATTGAGGGCGGTGCTGTTGTTAGGTTCAACCCTGGGGGCAGCCACCAATCCCCGATAAGCCTTGATGTAGTCAATTTGGGTTTGCAGCCAGCCTTCGCAGAGCACGGTCATCAGCGGTTGTCCCTTTTTAAAGGACATCCCTTCGTAACTGGCATAGAGCTTGGTGATATAACCAGCTCCGGCTTTCACGTTGATGTCTCGTAAGGCCGACTCGTCGATCTCGGCACGGGCCGGTGCGCGAAGAGAGCGGGTCAAGCTCCGCTTGGTCACGACCTCGGTGGTCACGCCGATTTCCTGCATGCGCTCCGGGGTGATGTTGACCATGCCATTGGCATCCACGGAACTGGCCGCTGCTACGGGGGCGGAATTGGTGGTCGTACCTGAATCAGCATTCGTCGCGCTGGTCGAAGATTTCAACACCGGCACCAGGTCCATGCCGCAGATCGGGCACTTGCCCTTGGGGTCTTGCGAACGCACGAAGGGGTGCATGGTGCAGGTGTAGTAGGCGACGTTACTGTCGGCGGCTTTGGTTTGTTGAACCGCCCGCGAGCAGGCTGTCAGTGTGAGAAGGGAAAGTCCCACCAGCGCCTTGCGGCGCGTCAACGGGCCATTTCCTGAGATGTTTTGAAATTGCTGAATAAAAGACATGATCCGACCTCCTAAAACGGTTTGAACACAACCGTCCCGCAGCCTTCAGGCGCGAGAACCGACAACGAATGGAGGGAGGATCTAGATGAGCCAGAGGCGAAGCATTGCCTGCGGCGGATTGCCACCGAACGGTGGCGAGAGGTTCAAATTCCGCTGACGGGCAATCGGAGCAAGAACGGGGTAGTTGATCTTGGTGGGCGCAATCAAATAAAGCAGAACGTCGCCATAAGACGCCGCGAGAACCGTTTTGTTCGGGATCTGTCGATCAAAAGCGTGGGCCTGGACGAGAGTGCAGGATTGCTTGCAGGGCTGGTCGGGATGGCACTTGCAAACGGGGCTGTCCGAGCAGCAGCACGTCTTTCCCACTTCCGACGTCCCGGCGGCGCATGCGGGCTGGGGGCTGGATATCCCCAACGCCAGCAGGGCCATCAGCAGTTGGACGAAGGTCTTCAAATGCACAATCGCATTACAGCAGTTACAGTACCACGAGTCTATTTCGAATCCCGTGAGGGCGGATCACATCCCGCAGCCCATGGGGCAGCTCGCTGCTGTGGATGTGGCCTTGCCGCTGACAGTGGAGCCGCAAGTCGCCATGGAAGTTCCAAAGGGGTTGGAAACGGTCGAACTCGTCTGGAGCCAATGGGCTTGCTTCATCGGACAATAAGCTTCGACGAGGCCCGTGGAGCTGATCTGGTCGTTGCCCAGGGCCTTGATCAGAGTTTCGCTGAGCGGCTTGAAGGCATCGCGGGCCGTATCGAGGTCCTTCGCCTGTGCCAAGGCTTGCGCTTCCTGGCTGAGTTCATTCGGGAATGTCTTGTCGCTTTGAGCCGCTTTGCCGAGGGCAGATGCGGCAGCGGAAACTCCGTCCAGCGAGTCTTTCGCCAAGGCATCGTGAATCTGGATGTACGGCGTCGTGACGGATTGGATGGGTGAAGGCGCGCTGGAATCAGCGGCATGAACGAGCGACGTGACGGTGAGAAGCATCAGATACGTTATTGACGCGATGGTGAGCATTTTATTGAGCATGGAATTTCTGGATTTGTGGATTAAAGCCGTCGCACAATACGAGCAGCCCAATAAAGGAACACCGCGGAAGTCCCGACCCCTTAACTTTTTTTCAGCCACTGAGCTAATTTTTGCTCCAGGTACTGCCGCGCCCGGTACAAGCGGGATTCAATCGCTTTGGCGGTGGAATTTTCAATGGAAGCAATCTCCGCGTGGGAGAGTCCTTCGTACTGGAACAACACGATGGCGGATCGTAAGTCGGGCGGCAGGTCGGTGATCGCTTTTCTTACTGCTTGCGCACGTTCCTTGGTTTCCATCTGCTGGGCCGCACTCGGCGCAGCGTCCGCCAGATGATCCAAGGGCGATCCCTCTTCCTCATCTGTTTCCAAGGGGATTTCAGGGTGTCGTTCTTTCCAACGCGCGTGGTTGCGAGCCAAATTGGTGGCGATGGTGAACAGCCACCGCGCGAACCGTGCCGCAGGCGAGTAACGATGGCGACTTTCGTAGACGCGCACGAAGGTTTCCATGGTCAAATCCAAGGCGTCTTCACGATTTCCCAACTGCCGCAGAAGATAGCTTGCCAGCGGCTGTTCCCACCGAGCCATGATCTCATTGAGCGCCAAATCCTCCCCGGCCTGGAGGCGCTGCATGGCCAGCACATCCGCTTCTGGTATTCCCTCGTCCATAGGCGGTCAATGCTGGGCGACTGTTACGTTGGATGTCTTTTCAGGTTCGACCACCTGCGCCTGCATCATTTGCAGGTACCGTTTGCCGTCGTCCGGAGACATGGCCTGACTGACTTCATAAAAATGACGCAGCATGTCCGCACGGCACTCTTGCTGCACCTCGCCATCCTTTTTGAGCGCGGCTTCGATCTCCGGGGTCATCGTTCCATGGGCCATGATGAGATTTTTCAGCGTCTGATGGGATTGGTTGATTGCATCGCACATCTCCATGCAATGCGGATGGTAGGCTGCTTCCAGTTGTTTGACCTGGGCATACTGGGCATCGGTCAGGTGGAATTCCTGACGGGTCCAACAGACCGGATCACGGGCATCAGGACCTTGGCAAAACGTGGAACGTGCGACTCCGTAGAAAGTAAAGTAGGCTCCCAGGCCGAGAAAGACAGCCAGGGCCCATACGACGACCAGGCGTTTCATGGATTCGAGCTCAGGAGCGTGTTGGCCAGCGGATCGACCGAGCGAATGTAGCGCGACTGTGAAGCGGCCATGTCACGATGGTAACTTCCTTCTGCCTGCCAGCCGGCCAGTCCCGTTCCCAGGAAGACAGCGGCTACCACAATGGCAAAGGCAAATTTGGGCTGGCACGTCATCTGAAAAAGCCAGGCGAAGCTCCAGAAATCGGAACGCTTTTCCTGGGCCAAGGCGATACGCCGCCACACCTCTGACCGAAAGTGGCGCGGCAATTCCATTTGCGGCTTCCAACTCTGTAGCAGAGCATCCAATCGTGGATCGTGTTCTGGGTTCATGGCAATGGATAGATTATGGGGTTGTCCTCCGAAAGCGAGGCCGGGCCATCTGCCGGGTGTGCAACCCCGGCAGACGGACGGTACATCCTTAGTTTTGGGCGAAGGACGGGCAGTGGGTCGCGCACGTCTCCGGTGACATTTGCGAACGATGACTGCACGCCACTTGAGGAGCCGTCTTGCCGGCTTGCGCCTGCGTCGGTCCTGTGAGGCCGGAACCGCCCTTGGAACTCAGGTAAGTGCCATCGAAGGCCGCGCCGGTCGAGGGCGCGAACGAAATACTTTGCGTGGTCTTGCTGTTGTAGACCTGGTTATCCGCCATGGCCGAGCCGGCGAAGGCGAGTCCGATGGCGAGAACTGAGTAGAGAACGAATGCTTTCATGGTGTTATATTTTCTTTGGTTAGGCGGAAGTTGTGCCGCCCTTACTGGAATAAACACCGCGCGTGCGCCAACCCCGCGAAGTTTGTTTTGAAGAAATGAGAACCGAGCAGTCTCTAAACTTTTTTCGTCAGCGACGGTTGCGAGGGCAAGAGACGAACGGAATTTCCTGCGAGAAAAAGATCCGATAAATCTAATGGGCGCTGAGTCACCGCGACCTTGACGCTGTTGCTTCGGCATCCTGTCGGGTTGTGAGTCTATTCTCGCGGCGCGAAGTAAGCGGGGCCAAAGTCCATGACCGCATCGGAACAGGAACAAGGCAGAGTCAGCGGCAGGCGTCGAGCGCCTGGCGCAAGGTGCGGGAAAGTTCGGCGATGTCGATGGGCTTGGCGACCAGGCCGTATTCCTCGCCGGCGGAGGGATCTTCGTCGTTGAGTCCACTCATCACGAGCGCGGGCAGGTGTGGCCGCAAGACGTGGGCCTGCGCGACAAGTTCGGGTCCCGAGAGATGCGGCATGGTGCGGTCGGTTAGCAACAAGTCGAATGTCGCCGGGGCGGCGCGCAGCCGTTCCAGCGCCGCACGAGGATCATCGAAGCTCTCCACGCGGTAGCCAATCCGGTCGAGCATGGCGCCGATCACCGCGCAGATCGCCTCCTCATCGTCCACGACCAGGATGCATTCTCCGCGACCGGGGAGTATGCTGGTGTCCTCCGCGCGGACGGGAGCATTCGTCTCGGCGGCTTCGGGGAAAAAGAGCTCGAAAGTAGTGCCCACGCCGGGTTGGCTGCGTACGGTGATGGCGCCCTCATGGTCCTTCATGATGCCGTGCACGAGAGCCAGCCCCAGCCCGGTGCCTTCCCCGGGCCCCTTGGTGGTGAAAAAGGGCTCGAAGATGCGAGCCAAAACCTCCGGGGACATGCCGCAGCCGGTGTCGGTGATGGTGAGCAGCGCGTATTTTCCAGGTCGCAAATCGGGAAACGCCTGACACGCTGCCTCGTCGAGAATGCGGGGGGCGAGCTTCACGGTAAGCTGGCAGGTACGACCGCGCATCGCAT
>Ga0206831_1205_pt1 | contig 14501 bp, 10 predicted proteins | sample Alteio_BWOrgCont_73_FD_152876 | JGI IMG/M metagenome (GOLD analysis project Ga0206831, IMG submission 152876) | Enriched cells from forest soil in Barre Woods Harvard Forest LTER site, Petersham, Massachusetts, United States -... | ecosystem: Environmental > Terrestrial > Soil > Temperate forest >...
ACCAGCGTGGTGAGCACCGTTCCGGGAACAGTCGCCTTGAACCAGTCCTTCGCCGTAAACGAGGCCTGCGAAAGTTCGCTCCCGGTTTGGGCAACCTTCGACGCATTCTGCAACTGCCATCCGGATGCGAGCACGCTTATGTCCGGAACCTGGGCGCGTCCTGGAAGGGACAGCAGAAGCGCGAAAAAAATGACGGAGGCCAAGTGAGGGAATTTCATTTCAGGATGTAACCCTAGAAGTTTTCTGCCTTGAGCAGAATGTTTGCGCCGGCCAAAGACATATCCTTTTCGGCAATCGCCTCAAGTTTTGCCCGAACGACGTCGCGGATTATTGCGCGTCCGGGAAGGAGGACCGCCCATCACGGCCTTATAGGCGCGGGAGAAATGGTAGGGATTGGCAAATCCGAGTTGGTGGCTCACTTCTTTGACCAACATCTCCGTTTCGGCAAGAAGCTTCCGCGCCTGCCCGATTTTGAACCGCAGGAAAAGGCGCCGGGGAATCGCCCAAGAGAGACGCGCAACGCAGGCTCAAACTTCGCTGACTAAGGCCAAGAGAGTGGGCCAGTTTGGGCACCGAAATGGAATGGTGGGTGTGCCGGGCCATGGCGGAAGAAAGGCGAGCGAGGAACTGTTCCTTCGATGCAGAAGGAGCAAGCCACGAGGAGAGAAGTTTGGGATCAAAGGAGCGGGCCAAACGCCAGAAAAGCTCTTCCATGAAAGTGTCCTGCAGGTTGGCGGTAAAGGCGTCGTTGACCTGCGTCTCCTGCGCGATTTTTTCCAATAAAGGCAAAAAAATCGAAGCCTTGAAAGTCACATACCGCCGGGAGAGTGGCGTATCCTCGCGAAAAAAGCGGAGGCTGGGAAGGTGCTTTCCATCTCCTCGACTGCGGAGCGTGCACAGAATGGCGGCGTAATCCAGGGGTGGGCGGCAACGATCCTGGTGCCAGTCGCCGGGCTCAAGGATCAGCACTGTATTTTTCGGAAGCCGAAAGCACTCGTCATTGTGCCGGTAGTGATAAGGGCCTCGAATGATGAAAATGATTTCGAATTCGTGATGTTGATGAAGATGGAACAGGAAATCTTTTTTGGGGCGGACTCGCTCGCACCGGGAGAAGACAGGTCTCACCAGGCCGGCGTGCAGACTGCCTTCCTTCCGAAAGGCCGACCTAAGCCGGGTGAAGGGGTCTTCTTCGGAAAAAGCGGATCTGTGCATGAGACAAAACGGAAAATGGGGAACTCCAGCTCCCCATGGATTTTCAATTGGGAAGACTGTCTCTATTCAACCGCGCCCGTGAGGAAGGGTTGCGTTCTGCGCGGGGTTCGGCCTTGGAAAAATGAAAGGGACTTGGGCGCGAACACCCAAGTCCCCTTTCGTTGTCGCCCACCGGAGGCGAATCCTTTACGGATGCAAATATGTATTGAGCAAATTCTCGAGGTATTCCTGCCGACCGCTCTTCGGCTTCGGCTCGCCGAGCTTCGTCAGGACGAGCTTCTCGAGCTCCTTGAACCCGATCTTCCCGTTCTCGATCGCCTCGCCGTAACCGCTGTCAAAGCTCGCGTACCGATCCTTCACGAAGCCGTCCAGCTTGCCCTCGGCGCGAATCTTCACCGCCAGCTTGTAGGCCAACGCGTAGGCATCCATCCCGCCGATATGCGCATAGAACAAATCTTCCAAGTCGATGGAAGGCCGGCGCAACTTCGCATCGAAGTTAAAGCCACCCGTCCCGATGCCACCCGCGCGCAGGATGGAAACCATCGCCAGCGTCAGTTCCTTCACATCGGTATTGAATTGATCCGTGTCCCACCCGAGCAACATATCGCCCGCGTTCGCGTCGATCGATCCGAGCATCCCCACCGCTACGGCCACTTCGATCTCGTGATTGAACGTATGCCCCGCCAGCGTCGCGTGATTCGTCTCGATGTTGAATTTGAAATACTTATCCAGCCCGTAGGTCCGCAGGAATGCGATGCCGCTCGCCACATCGAAATCGTACTGGTGCTTCGTCGGCTCCTTCGGCTTCGGCTCGATCAGGAACTGGCCCTTGAAACCGATCTTCTTCGCGTAATCGACCGCCATGTGCATGAACGCCGCCAGGTGATCCTGCTCGCGCTTCAGGTTCGTGTTCAGCAGCGTCTCGTAGCCCTCGCGACCACCCCAGAAAACGTAATTCTCGCCGCCGAGTTCTTTCGTCACCTCAAGCGCCTTCTTCACCTGCGCCGCCGCGTAGGCGAAGACATGCGCGTCCGGATTCGTCGATGCGCCACACATATAGCGCGGGTTGGAGAAGAGATTCGCCGTGCCCCACAGCAACTTTACGCCGGTCGATTTCTGCAGCGACTTCGCATGCGCGACGATCTTGTCCAGGATGCGATTCGACTCGGCCAGCGTCCGGCCCTCGGGCGCGATATCGCGATCATGGAACGCGTAGAACGGCGCCTGGATCTTCGTGAAAAACTCGAACGCCGCATCCATCCGCACCAGCGCGATGGACACCGGATCCTTCCCCTTTTCCCACGGGCGCACGATCGTGCCGGGGCCAAACGGATCTGCGCCGACGCCTCGGAACGAATGCCAGTACGCGATCGAGAAACGCATCACGTCCTTCATCGTCTTGCCACCAACCTTCTCCGCGGGATTATAATGTTTGAAAGCCAGCGGATTTGAGCTGCTGGAACCTTCGTAGGAAATCGCCTTGATCTTCTGGAAATACGTTTTAGCCATGGGGCGACAAGGGTGCACCCGCCTCCCCCGCCAGTTCAAGCGCATTGTTGAAAATCGCCAAAACTTACAAATGATCCCGAATTTCACAAAAAAATTCCAGTCTCCCGACGCCCGCACGAGGCCTTCTCCGCCTTTCCCTTTTACCTTTTCTCTTTTCTCTTTAAACTTTCTCCCATGATCTACCTCGGCATCGATTGCGGCACTCAAAGCACTAAAACCATCGCGCTCTGTGCCGAATCCCGGCGCATCATTGCCTCCGCCGCGCAGGCCTACGAAGTTCTTCCCGGTCTCCCGCCCGGTCACCTCGAGCAAAATCCTTCCACGTGGACCGAAGCCGTCGATGCCACCATCCAGCAAGTCCTCGAGAAACTCGGCTCCCGCCGCAAGGAGGTGCGCGGCATCGGCATCTCCGGCCAGCAACACGGCTTCGTCCCGCTCGGCAAGGACGGCCATGTCATTCGCGCCGCCAAGCTCTGGTGCGACACCTCCACCGCCTCTGAATGCGACCTCATCCGTAACCATTTTGGCGGCTCGAAAGCCGTCATCGAAAAAGTCGGCATGGACATGCTGCCTGGCTTCACTGCGCCGAAAATTCTCTGGTTGAAGCGCAACGAGCCCGAGAATTTTGCCAAGCTCGCTACCGTTCTCCTTCCACACGACTACCTCAATTTCTCCCTCACCGGCCGACTCGGCATGGAATACGGTGACGCCTCGGGCACGGCGCTGATGGATGTCCGCACTCGCAGTTGGGCCCGCGACGTTCTCGACTTCATCGACCCGGCGCTCGCGGAAAAAATGCCGCCGCCCGGCTCCTCGACGAAACCCGCCGGGATGCTCCTGCCGCATCTCGCCCAAAAATGGGACCTTCCCATTGACGTCATCGTCAGCTCCGGCGGCGGCGACAACATGATGGGCGCGATCGGCACCGGCAACACCGCGCCCGGTCGCGTCACCGCCAGCCTCGGCACCTCCGGCACTATCTATGCCTACAGCGACAAACCGGTCATCGATCCCGGTGGCGAAGTGGCCGGCTTCTGCGACAGCACCGACGGTTGGCTCCCGCTCGTCTGCACCATGAACGTCACCGTCGCGACCGAGGCCGCCCGCCATCTTTTCGGATGGACCCATGCTCAGCTCGAGGACGCGATCCGCACCGTCCCGCCGGGCGCCGACAGCTTGCTGTTTCTCCCTTACCTGCAGGGCGAACGCACACCCAATCTGCCGCGCGGCACCGGCGTTTTCCACGGACTCACCACGCGCACGATGACGCCTGCCCACATGGCCCGCGCCACGATGGAAGGCGTCACGCTTGGCCTGCTCTACGGCCTGCACCGGATGCGCACGCTCGGCATCGCGCCGACCGAAATCCGCCTCACCGGCGGCGGAAGTAAAAGCGCGATCTGGCGCCAAATCTGCGCCGACGTCTTCGGCTGCCGTGTCGTCACCCTCGTCGAAAGCGAAGGCGCTGCGCTCGGCGCCGCCATCCAGGCTCTTGCCGCCGCCGAGACCAGCAAAACCATCGCCGACTGGTCCAACGACATCGTCCAGGTCAACGAGTCCGACACCAAAGTCCCCACGGCTCCCGTCGAGTTCGACTATTTCGCCGCGATGGAAAAGCAAGTCTCCCTGACGAGTGCGCTCTCCGAACGCGGCTTTCTTTAAGTCGTCAATGGTCGGAAGGGGCCGACTCCATCCTGATCCGCTTTCCAGAAGCGGCCACGAGAAGCAAAAGCGCTAAAACGGCGAGTCCCCATGCGGGCATCGTCGGAGTATCGCCAACGTCGATGTTCACGACGAGGCTGAAGCTGGAGGAGACGTTTCCACTTGGACTTGTGATCACGACGGTGTAGATGCCTCCTTGATTTTGCTGCGCGCCGCTCACGGTGTACGACTGGCCGGTGGCCAAACCGATGGCGTTGCCGTTAAACTGCCACTGGTAGGTGAACGGCCCCGTGCCACTGGGCGTAGCGGTGAAGGTCGCCGATTGCCCGACCTGAATCACCTGTTGCGAGACGACGATGACAAGCTGAGACGCATTCGAGGTGACGTTTCCATAGGTATTGGAAGCCTCCACGGAATAGTTCCCGGCGGAGCCAGACGTAGTATCAGCGATCGTGTAACTGTTCCCGGTCGCACCCGAAATGTGAGTCCCGTTGAACAGCCACTGGTAAGTTATCGGCCCCGCACCTTGCACCGCGATGGAATAGGTTACGGGTTGCCCGATAATCCCGATCTGAGGCGTCGTCAGGTTGGAAATGTCCATGGGAACAACGGTAACATTGGCCGCCGATGAGGTGGCATTTCCGTAGCCGTTGGTCACCTTGACCGAATAAGCGGCGCTGTCGCTGACCAATGTGCTCGTGATGGAGAAGGTGGTGGCTGTCGCGCCGGAAATCGCAGCACCATTTTTGAACCATTGGTAGGTCAGCGGACTGGAGCCATTGGCCGCCGTCGAAAGCGACAGCGGTGACCCGGCTTCAAGACGCATCCCTTGTGGTTCACTGGTGATGACAGGCGGGGCGGCGAGGCCGGTGATATCGAGGATTTGCTGAACGTAGGCGCTGACCTGAACGAAATACGACGCACCGCCCATGGCTTCGTTGATTCCCGCCAACTCCCATTTGCCGCTCGAGGCGTTGAAGATAAAATCGCCTCCGCCCGAATCTCCCGTAACAACCGTGGCGTTATTGGTCACCGATTGACTTCCGATGGTCGTTGTTCCATCGCTGGTGCAAAAATCGATCGTGGAACGTCCCAACACTGAAAGCGTAAAATTGACGGCTGTTACCGTGTTAAGGCCCCACGTTTCCCCGCCGCCACCTCCATAACCGATCAGGGCGACCGAATCGCCCCCGCTCTGCTCCGAAAATGGGATGGGCGGCACTTGGCCAAGGACCAAAGCAGGAAGGGCCGGGGGCGAGGCAATTTGAAACAAGACCAAATCGACGTTTCCGCCGTCGATCGAGGTCGTGCTGCCGCTAACCAGGGTGTAGGTGACACCACCGAGGGAGAAGTTACCGGCTCCGACGTGCGCCGCGGTGACGACCCAACCGTTGCCGAGGTAGGTTCCGCTGGCTCCGTTGACCTGCCCGACGTAATTCCAGCCGTCCATTCCGGCGGAGGGCCAGCCGCTCGTCCAATTCAGGATGCTGGCGCCGGGATCGGCATTGTTATTGAAGTTGCCGTTGTCTTCCACGGCCCATAGCGGAATCGCCGCGAGAATCATGAGGACGAGGCAAAACAGCACGGATTGCCGCAAGAAAAATCGCGCGACAAAAGAAAAAGGCATAGGCCGGATGGAGAAAGCTCTGGCGCATGAAAGCCTGATTCGCCGAAGTTTGCGTGACGAACGTCAAACAATTGGATGAAAAGACGTCTGGCCTTTGAAAATGTCTCTCCGCAAACGGGTGGTTGCGACAAAAAAGATACAAACGTCAGGAATTGGTACTGCTACGCCAGTTCCCACCGGTGGAACGTCTCGATGGCTTCGTAGTCGGGCAGGCCGAGGGCGTCGAAAAGGCGGCTCATGGCGCGGGCGGAGTCGTTGCCGGAGAACGGCGCGTGATGCTTCTGGCTCTCATGCTGCGCGAAGGCCCGTTGCTTGCACGCCAGCTCGGAGGGGCTCAGCGGCACCGCCATGTCGACCTCGTGGATGGGCCATTCCGTCCACGCCCCGCGATAGAGCCACGCCTCGCACTCCATGAACCACGGCGCGCCGCTGCTCGCCCGCAGCGCCTGCGTGAGAATCTCGAGGCAAAGCCGGTGCGTGCCGTGCGGATCGGCCAGGTCGCCTGCCGCGTAAATCTGGTGTGGCCGAATCTGCTCCAGCAGCCGCGCGGTGATCGCGATGTCCTCCGCACTCACCTGCCGATAAACCTCGCCCGCCTTCTCGTAGAACGGGAGGTCGAGAAAATGGAGGCAATCGGGATTCACCTGGCAGACGCGCGCCGCCGCCCGGGCCTCCGCGCGACAGATCGCTGCTTTCATCGCCTTCACGTGCGTCGGGTCGGAAGCGCGCTCATGGTGCAGGCGTCCGCCGCTCACATGCTCGTGGAAATCGAGGTAGCGCTGCAAAATCTCATCCTTCACGCTGCCGCTGCCTGACACCTGGTACGCGATGTGGACATCATGCCGATGCTCCGCGAGCCGAAGCAGCGTCCCGCCCATTGCCAGGACGTCATCGCCCGGATGCGGCGAGAAAATCAGTACCCGCTTCGGGTAAACCGCCGCGGACAAGCTGCGCAACGGCCTCGGCTGAGTCACCGGCGCCGCGTCCGGCGGCTTCCCGCCCGGCCAGCCCGTAATCGTGTTCTGCAACTGCCGGAACATCCGCAAATTGATCTCGTACGCGTTGCCAAATTGCGAGAGCAGCTCCTGCAAACTGTGGCTGTTGTAGTCCTCGTCGGTCAGCTTCAGGATCGCCTTGCCCGTCTTTTGCGCGAGCCAGTTCACCGCGCGCCGCAACATCGAATCCGACCAGCCGAGCCCCATTTCCTCCAGCGGCCCGACCAGCCACGGCGTGCGGATGCGCGTCAATTGGCTCGCCGCCGCCTGGTCGAGCACCATGAGACAATTCTCGTGATCCTGCAGATAGGTCGCCGTCACTTCGGGCGACACCTCGCCCTCCACCGCACGCGCGACGATGGATGCCTTGTGCTCGCCGAACGCCATGATCACGATCCGTCGCGCCTGCAAAATCGTCTTCACGCCCATCGTGATCGCCGTGCGCGGAACCAGTTCCTCGCTCTGAAAATCCTTGATCGCATCCAGCCGCGTCAGCCGGTCGAGATGAATCAATCGCGTGCCGCTGCGCCGCGACGAGCCCGGCTCATTGAAGCCGATGTGGCCCGTGCGCCCGATGCCGAGAATCTGCAGATCGATCCCGCCCGCCTCCGCAATCTGCCTCTCGTACCGCTCGCAATCGGCCGCCACATCGCCGCGCGGAATCGCGCCGTCCGGAATGTGAATCTGGCTCTCTGGAATGTTGACGTGATCGAACAGATGCTCGCGCATGAAGCGGTAATAACTCTTCGCATGCTCCGGCGAGATGGGGAAATACTCGTCGAGATTGAACGTGATCACGTTGCGAAAACTCAGGCCCTCCTCGCGATGCAGCCGCGCCAGCTCCTGGTAAACGAAAATCGGCGTCGAGCCCGTGGCCAGTCCCAGCACCACCTTGAGCCCATCCGCCTCGCGGTCACGCACCAGTTGCGCGATCTCCTGCGCCACGCGCGCCGCCGCGGTCTTGGGCTGCTCGAAAATAACGACCGGCATGTGTTCCCACTTTGAAGTCTCCAGCGAGGACGACAATGCATCCTGATACCATGAGGTATTCATTATTTTGCCCTTGCGTTTACTATACCCCGAAGCCGTCGAGGGCCAATCGCATTATTCGCGCTACAACAATCGACGCGGAATATCGCGCGCGCCATGCATGACGCGTTCAATACTTAGAACTGAGCCAAGATCTCGATAAAAAACGAGGTGCACTCCAAATGAACCTTCCATCGGAAACGATCGAAGATCCGCCAGCTCTTCTGCTTGAAATTTCCGTATTCGTCCAAGACCAGGGTGATCCGCCAGCCTCAAGATTGAGGCGTAAAACGCATTCAAATATCGCTCGGCAATCTCCTCATCCGCATGTTTGAGATACCAAGCGTATTGCCTAGCCAAGTCGTTCTTAGCCTGGTCGGAAATTTCAAGCGCTAAACTCATCCTTGGACCGCACGGGCAGACTGACGAATCTTTTCCAACGTTTCCGGTCCGAAAGGATGATGAGGACCGCGAATCCCCTCTAACATCGCCGCCTCAAGCTCGGGCGACTCGAACTCTTCCTTTTGCTCAAGCGTGCGGAGTGCATCGCGAACAACGTCGCTCGCATCAACGTAGCGTCCGCTGCGCACCTTTTCCTGGATGAAAGCCTCCAGCTCTCCGGTTAGCGTCACTTCCATGGCCAACACGATGCCATAAAACGCCGCATCTCACAAGTCCCGGAGAGAAGTGCACCGCTACTCCGTCGCCGCCAGGAGATCGCACGCGGACGGCAACTGCTCCGCCTGCCCGAGCAGTAGCACGCGATCGGCTGCGCACAGGATTTCGTCCGGACCAGGATTGATCAGTCGCTGCCCGGCGCGCTCGATCGCCACGATGCTTGCGCCGGTCTGTTGCCGTAGCGGAATCTCCCGCAGCTTGCGGCCGACCACCGCGCAACCGGCGGGAATTTCCATCGTCTCCAGCTCGGCCTCGCGTAACAACTCTGGCATCGGCTTCGGCGCCTGCGCGCGCAGGCGTGGCAGTTCGACCAGCGTTTCGTGCAACGCGATTTCCGCACGGCTGTAAATGCGCACGAGAATGCGCCGGAAAAACAACGCCGCCGCGGCCACGATTAATAGCAACGGCACCATCGTCTCGATCGAACTGAGAATCGATGTGCTCAATAAAATCGTCAGAAAAGTCATGATCACAAACGAAACCAGAACGAAACTCTGGCCGATCACCATCCGCACCGCGCCGCCATGCTGGCCCGACGCGGCAACCGGCATGCAGATCTCCGCGATGAGCATGCTCATGGCCTGGATTTTCCGAATGCTCGCGAGGTAAATCCCCGAGGTGAAAATCATCACGCCAAGCCAGACCAGAGTCTGGTGCATTTCGGGACTGCGAATCGATGTGGGCAGGTAGCCGTCCGAAAATCGCGCCAGCCACGCGCCAAAAGCAAAGACCCCGATCGTGAACAAAAAATTGACCAGCAGTTGCCAGCCCATGCGCCGCACCAGCAGCACCATCGGACTCGGGTCGCGCTGGCCGAATGAGCCGATCCACGTCGTGTAGACCGAGAGCGCCTGCATCATCGGCTTCGGCGCGACACGATCGATCCACGCCACCATGCCGTCCGTGCCGCGAATCAGGTAGGGCGTCACCAGTGTCGTGATCACCGACACCGCCACTGCGATGGGATAAAGAAAATCGCTCGTGACCTTCAGCGTCAGGCCCAGTGTCGCGATGATGAACGAGAACTCCCCGATCTGCGCCAGCCCCATGCCAACGCAGAGCGACGTGCGCAAATCCTTGCCTCCGATAAAAACGCCGAAGCTGCACGTCGCCACCTTGCCCACCACCACGAGCAGCGAAAGGAGTAGAATCGGCCACGCATACTGCATCAACATTTTCGGGTCGATCAGCATGCCGATCGTGACGAAGAAAATTGCGCTGAACATGTCCCGCACCGGCGCGGTCAGGTCCTCGATCTTGTGAATCTGGTGCGCCTCCGCAATGACTGCGCCGATGAGAAACGCCCCCAGCGCCACCGAGTAACCGACCGCATAGGCAAAGAGCGCGACGCCGAAGCAAAGGCCCAGCGCGGTGACCAGCAGCATCTCGTCGCTCTTGAATTTCGCGATGTAATTAAAGAGTCGCGGCACACCAATGAAACCGACCACCAGCACCACCGCGAAAAATACCGCCAGCTTCACGATCTCAATCCCCACCTGCCCGGCATGCAGTGAGCCGGTCCGCGCAAAACCCGACAGCAGTGCGAGCAAAATGATCGCGAGAATATCTTCAATCACGAGGATGCCGAAAATGATTTCGGCGAAAGCCTCGCGCGATTTACCCAGCTCCGCCAACGCCTTGACGATGATCGTCGTCGATGAAATCGAAAGCATCGCGCCGAGGAAAACGCTGTCCATCGTGCTCCAACCAAACGCGCGCCCCACCTCGTAGCCCAGCCAGATCATGAGCACAATTTCGAGCAGCGCGGCGACGAAGGCCGACAGCCCCACGCGCGTCAGTTTGCGCAGGCTTAACTCCAGCCCCAGCGAAAACATCAGCAGCACCACGCCCATCTGCCCCAGCGTCTCGACCGCCCCCTCGTCATGCACCAGCGTAAACGGCGGCGTGTAGGGCCCGATGATGAAACCCGCCACGATGTACCCGAGCGCCACCGGCTGCTTGAAGCGATGGCATAGGATCGTCGTGATGCCGGCCACGATCATGACGACCGCGAGATCATGGAGCAGTTCGATTTCGTGCATGACGGTCGAAACTGTAGCCTCGCCCCCAAATGCCCGCACTTCAAAAGTACGGCAGCTCCGCCGACGTTTCGTTTCCCTTCCCATCGCCCGCACTTGAAGCTATCCTCGTCCCGGCTCTTAATACCGTCGATGCTCCCCAACATCTCGATCGCCGCCCCGGCTTATAATGAAGGTGAGGGCCTCCGTCTGCTGGTTGAAAATTGGGCGCATTATCTCGCGAGCCGCTTCCAGCCGGACGATTTCGAGATCGTTGTGTGCGATGACGGTAGCAAGGACAATACGTGGGAAATCCTCGGCCAGCTCGCGAAGGCCTACCCTTCTGTCAAGCCGTGCCGCCACGTCGTTAACCAAGGCGCCGCTGCCGCGCTGACGACCGCCATCCGTCACACGACCAAGAGCTGGGTACTCCTGCTCGACTCCGACGGTCAATACCCCATCGACAACCTCGATCTCTTCGTCAAGGAAATGGAACGCGCGCCCGCGCCTGCTTTCATCGGTTACCGCGAGCAAAAAGCCGATTCCGCCTTCGCGCGCTTCGGCTCGTGGATCAGCGGCGCGTGCTGCAACTGGTGCCACGGCACTCATTACCGCGATTTCAATTGCGCCTTGAAACTCGTCGATGGGACCCTGCTGCGCGATCTCGATCTCGAAGCCAAGGGCCTCAACTATTCGACCGAAATCAGCTCCAAAATCCTCGAGCGTGGCGTGGCCATGAAAGAAATCGCCATCATCCATCGCCCACGCGAAAAAGGCCGCAGCAGCCGCACCCTCCTGCGCGGCACGCTGCATCGTTTTCTCTTTGTCACCTACATCGGCTGGCGGCAATTTCTCTTCAAAGCCGGGCTCCTGCAGCGCCGCACTTACTCGCCGTCGTGAAAAATTCCGCATCAGATCGCTCCGGTCGCATCGTGGTTTCCGTTTTTTGCGGAGGCCGCGGCGGCTCCAATCTCATCCGCGAATTTCTCCGCCGTTCCGACCTCGAGCTCAACGCGCTGATCAATGCTTACGATGACGGCCTCTCCACCGGCGAACTGCGCGGATTCATTCCCGGCATGCTCGGCCCGTCGGACTTCCGCAAGAACCTCGCCAATTTTCTCCACTGGCACAGCAACTACCAGTACGCGCTCACCCGGCTGCTCGAGTACCGCTTCCCCGAAGTCGACCTCGACCGTGAAGTCGCCAGCCTCAAGGACTGGGCCGCGCTTGGTTTCAGCGCGGAAGGGATTACCCCCATGTCGGACCAGCTCCGCTCCGTCGTGCTCGAACTTGATCGCATGAGCCCCAAGGTGCGCGGCTACCTTGCCTCGTTCTTCGAGTACCAGGATGTGCAGCAGGAGCCGTTTCAGTTCGGCGATTGCTCCATCGGCAACCTTATCTTCGCGGGAGCGTACTTAAAAAATAAGCGCAACTTCAACGCCGCCGCCGCCGAGCTCGCGCGCGAATTTCACTCGCGCGCCAAGCTCCTCAACGTCACCCAGGGCGAGAACCGCATCCTCGTCGCGCTCAAGGAAGACGGCACCATCCTCGACCGCGAAGCGTTCATCGTCGGGCCGCAAAACGCGGCCAGGATCACCGACTTCTACTTCCTCGAAAATCCGCTCGCGCCCGATGAACTGGCCCGCCTTCGCCTGCTCCCCGACATCGCCACCAAGCGCGCCGCCCTGAAACTCTTCGACAAGCCTGTCACGATTTCGCCCGAGGCGCGCGAGGCCATTCTCCATTCCGACATCATCGTCTACGGCCCCGGCACGCAATTCTCCTCGCTGCTGCCGAGCTACAAAACCACTGGCATCGGCGATGCGATCGCGGCCAGCAGTGCGGGCGTCAAAGTTTTCGTCACCAATATCCACCGCGACCACGACATCCAGGCCTTCTCCGCCACCGACATCGTCGGCAAGGCGCTCGACCTCCTAAACGATCCCGCGGATAAGCGCCGCTCCGTCACCCACGTTCTTTACACCAGCCGCTCCAGCAAGCCCGAGCAACTGCTCCCCCGCGGCGAACCCGACACGCAGCCCTTCGCCGCCAACCTCCAATGGATCGACGGCGAATTCGAGAACCCGACCAAGGCCGGCGTCCACAGCGGCTACCTCACCGTGCGCCAGATTTTCAACGCCTATGAGGAGGCGCTCGTCCCCGCCGAACCGGAACTCGATATCTACATCAATCTCTATAAACGCTCGCTCGCCGTCAGCCAGCTCATCCAGGAATTTCTCGAGCTGCCGTGGCAGACCTACTTCAAGCAGGTCCGGCTCCGCTTCAACAATGTCGACTTGCCTCCGCTGAATCTGCCGCCGCATCTCATCATCGAATCGGTCAAACACGACGAAATGTTTTCCGAGGTCCAGGAACTGAGCGAGTGGGCCTCCGCGCGAAAATCCAAATACCTCGCCACGATTTCCGGCGACGGCGAATACCGCCTCTGCGACATTCTCTACGGCATGGAAATTCTCACGCAGCATTCCTTCGCCGCCGTCTACGGCTCGCGCAACCAGAGCCACAACCAGTTCTTCAAGTCGCTCGACGCCGCTTATGGCGAATCGCCGCTGCTCTACGCGGGCAGCCTCGCCGCCGGCTTTCTTTTCTCGATCCTCTTCGCGCTCCGCTTCGGCGTCATTTTTTCCGATCCGCTCACCGGCTTCCGCCTCTACAACCGTAGCTCGATGGCCGGCGTGCTCGGAAAACTTGCCCAGCTCGACGATCATTCCGCCAGCGGCATCACCAAAATCCTCATGCAAAACAAATGTGAGATTGCGGAGATCCCCATTTCGTACCGCACATTTGAAGGCTTCACCAACACCCGGTGGCGCCTGGTAAGGAGTTTCCGCAATGCCTGGCGTATTTTCTTCTAAGCGCAATTTCCTCTTCGATCTCGATGGCACGCTGATCGATTCGGTGCCCGCGCACGCGCAGGCCTACGTCGATGCGTTGATGCCGAATCATCCCGACCTCGCGAAGAGTTTCAATTACACGCCATTCGCCGGACGTCCCACGCGCGAAATCTTCCTCGCGCTCGGCTTGCGCGAGGAACCGGAAGTCAGCGACCTCACCCTGCGCAAGCAGGTGCTTTATCGCGAAGCCCTCGAGCGTGGCGACGTCAAAACTTTTCCCGGCGCGCTCCCGCTGCTCGAGCGTCTCCAGAAAAAAGGCGCCCGCCTCTTCCTCGTCACCGGCGGCAACCGCATCTCCGTCGAGCGCGTGGTCGATTTGACCGGCCTCCGCCCCTTCTTCGAGGCCCTTGTCACCGCCGACGATGTCCCGCACGGGAAACCCGCGCCCGATTGCTATCTTCAGACGATGGCTCAACACGGCCTCGCCAAGCCCGACTGCATCGTCATCGAGGACGGCCAGAACGGCGTCATCGCCGCCCAGCGTGCCGGCATCGACGCCGTTCTCGTCCATACCGATCTCCAAATCCCCGGCATCATCAACGCCCACGACTACGCGGTTCTGGCGGAGCTCCTTTTTCCATGAGCGCTCCCTGCGAAAATATCCTGCACACGATCTCGCACTGTCTTTTAGGTAGCCCGCGCACTCCGTGCGCGGGGCGCGGACGTTTACGCGGTCCCGTTACGAGGTTGCGAAAATCAGCGAGACCGTCGCACGGAGTGCGACGGCTACCTAAGAGACACTGTGCACGACACGTTAATTTGTTCTAATCTCTCGCGGCCTTCCTGAAATGCGATTCGACATTCAAATCCAAATTTCGCGGAGGTTCCCATGAGCGCTCCCACCCGCCGCACCTGC
>Ga0206831_1206_pt1 | contig 14481 bp, 13 predicted proteins | sample Alteio_BWOrgCont_73_FD_152876 | JGI IMG/M metagenome (GOLD analysis project Ga0206831, IMG submission 152876) | Enriched cells from forest soil in Barre Woods Harvard Forest LTER site, Petersham, Massachusetts, United States -... | ecosystem: Environmental > Terrestrial > Soil > Temperate forest >...
GCGTTTCCAACAACCTGTGGATGGACACCTACATGCATGTGGGTGCCTATTATCGCGCGCATTTCACGATGGATACCGCAAAAGCCGTCGTCATCCCCGGAGGTTGGAACCTCACCTGGACTTCGCCCCATCCGAAGATGCCCAAAAGCGTTCCGTTGCGGGTAAACCTGGCTCCCGCGACCTTCGGAACGAGCTTCACGGTCCTGCAAGGCAACACCGTCATTCCGCCGCAGAGCGACAGCTCATACGTCATCGATTTCATGCAACTCTCCTTGACGGTGCTCCAAGGAACTACGGGCATACAGGCCCGCAGGTTCCGGCCGTCAAACCTCAATGCCCATGTAACGCCAGAGGGTATCCTATTTAGCGGGACGGTCGGAACAGTCGAAGCTATGGTCGTTGACGTCCATGGCAGAATGCTGTTTCACGGACTGGTGTCCAACCGTCTGGTGCCGCTTCGGCCGGACCAGTTGCACGGCCTCCTTTTCCTGACTTTGGCCAACCGGGTCACTCACACTTCGGTTCACGCCATGGTCAATGCGGTGCAGTGAGCGCCGCACCCCTATCCCTCATTGCAGATTCATGATTTCGTAGGAGCACCCCCGAACACAAATTCGTTTCCATCGGGGTCGTTGTAGGTCACTTTTCGCACGCCGTTGGGGAGAGTTTCGTGCTTCGTGGGATTTAATCCGCGTTCCGAGCGATGAAATTATCGAGGTCGCCAAGGAAAACCAGGCTGGAAGCGTGCCCAGCGTGTTCCGGAATAACCTTGATGAACACGTATCTGTGTTCTGCAAGCTCCCACACGGCCTCTATGTCATTGGGCAAGAAGGCGGGTGGACGGCCAAGCAAGCGCTCATACCAAGCCCGCGCCAATAAGTAGTCTTTGACCGGGAAGCCCGCGAACGTATCGACGCTCAAGTTGTCTGGAAATACTTTTTCCGCCCGGCTCATTTCGAATCCAATTATACAAGGAAATTATCCCCCATTTAGGGCCTGCTTTTTCCAAAAGGTAGGGGTGGGGCAGGGTTTCTGGACGGGGATTTACTTGTAGACTATGTCTATGAACACTTCCGCAATAAGACCACTGTATGGTTACGTAATCGCAGTCGCCATCGTCTGGGCAGTCATCCTCGGTGCCCTTTGGATCTCTGGCAACAAGGCGCTCCACACTTTCTCACTGTTATGCGTGGGCTTCTTTCTCGGGATGCTTGCCATGTACATCGCCGTGCATCTCTATAGGTGGCAATAACCTAGTGAGGGGCAAGGTAGGTTCCTGGGACGGGCATGGTTTCTCTAAATCTCGAGGGGCACCTTCGACAGGTTCGTACGGGACGGGAGTTTACTTAAAGCAGGCTCCCCGTATAAAATGCGACTCAGATACTTTAGACTTCGTATCCGGACTGTTTGTAAAACGGCTCGCGGGGATTTTGGCGCTGATATTCTTCAAGCCGCTCCGCGAGCCATTGGTAATACTCAGCCATGTAGGGGTCGGGTATTTTTTTCCTCATGTCGTTGCACAGCGGTTCGAATTTCTTCCAGGCCGTTATTACAAACTCGCCGAGTGTTTTGTCCACGACCTCCAAATCGATAAGCCGATAGGCGACCATAAGACCGAGCGACTCCATTTGCTGGCCGTACTGGATAAGGCGCACTTTATCCTCGTCCGGGAGGTTGCGCTGCTCTTCAAGCGACGCAGGCATCTTGAGCGAGGCGATAAAGTTAAGGAGCTCCGCGAACTCGCGGGTCTGAAGGGCGTGCAAAGTCCCCAAGGCGAAGCGTTCTTCCCGGTCGCGTTCAGAAGTCCTTACCTGTACGATGCCGAAAATAAGTGCCACCACCGCCGAAAGCGCGAGCGAGGTATTTGCAATAATCGAGATAATATCTGCCATGTCTGCCCAAAAATATTTGCGCCCAAAAGGGGCTGTTTTTAACGTCCAAGTCTAGCTATTTCGCCAGGCGAGGCGATAGATAAGGCTTCACTCGACCTTGCTCTTTCAATGGTTGGCGCACCCCATAGCGCCCTGGCTTCGGTGCGTTTGCTTGTAGAGAAGTGTTTTTTAATTCATTAAATATTCAATGCGACACTTATACTTATTTAAGTGAAGTGCGCCCTGAGGGTTCCGCTGCTCTTTTGCCGCACGTCCCGGTTATCCTAAAAAGCGCGGAAATTTCCGAAGTTCGCTAGAGTCCCTCAAACATTTGGAGAATACTTTCGGCACTCTCGCTTTGACGGAGGCTCACCCAACCCAAAGCGGCGTTTCTCGGAGGCCCTTGAAGGTCTGCGAGTGGGAGAGCGGGAAGAACCGGAGGGGAGTTATGCTCGCCATACTCCGGTTTTTCCCATTCGATCCGTGTCTTATTGAATCAGTTATTGAATCAGGCTTATTGTGCGTGTGACCGTTTGATGGTTCGCGCGGAGGGTCATCAAATACAGGCCCGGATTCAAATTCATGAATGATTGTAACCCGGCCCCAAATCCATTTTTTTGGCCGAGGCGTTTACCCTGGAGGTCGCGCAGTTCCAAAGTGTACGCGCCCTCGGTTTGGGTTTGAACCCAAAATCCGCCGTTCACGTTGGATATCGAGAACCCCGATTGTTTTTCATTCGCGTTCTTGAGTATCGAGGTGCTTATCCCCGGGATGATTTCAATGGCGTTCACCTTTGGGTGCAAGGAATTGACGTCGGTGAAGTCAACCTTGATGACTCCATTCGTCGTGGTGACCGGAAACTGTTCGATCAGGGCGGTCTCACAACCGGCTGTGGCGTAAATGTCGAAGTTCGAAAGGACCGTGTCTCCATTGATGTCCACGTCGAAAACACGGGAACCCGTTTGGCACCACGGGGTATAGATTTCGGCGAAAAGCAGGTTGACCGTGTAACTGCCGTTCGGAACGTTAAAGGTATAGTAGAACGGCGCGCTTTGAGTATCTCCCCACTCTTCCGTTTGGTAAAGAGTCGGATCATTCGTGCCGCTAATGGCATCGGTCGTGGAATAGTCGGTGCCTCCAGTGCCTCCGCTATCCGCGGCCCAAACCCCGCCTGTAGCATCGGTGTAAGCAGAGCCTCCGCAGTTGACGCGGATCGTGTCGGCGACCTGGGCGTGCGAAAAAGCGAAAGCCAATAGAATCATGGACAAGGCGCGCGGCGCGGCCGATGATTTTTTATAAAGACTCATGGAATGCCTCCCCTCCATTAGTGCTCGGTTGTCTTTCTCCCACATACGCTAACCATATATTCGAAAGTGAGAAGACGCACGGAAAAACTGAACCTCTGGATTCAGCAGACACAGAAGCGGTGTAGGTGAATTAACGGGTAAGCAACAAAAACGTAACGGAAAGTAACGTTATGGGTTCGGGGGCATTGGACACGCACTAATTTCCAAATCATTTTGCGTAACGTTTCGAGTTTCTTAAGGGCACCCCGAAAGCGGCATTGCTCTTTTGCCTAACCTGCGTATCACTATAAAAACGGCAAAAACGAAAAAATCCACCCCATTCAATTTCATGCCTCCCGGCCTCCGGATTGAGAAGACTGCGCTGTTCGATCCGAGGCGGAAGAGCGGTGGGTCAAAGGGCATAAAAAAGGCCTTAAAAAACGAAAGGCTTTCTCGGGTATTGGATATTTGCGTCGAGATTCGATGCCTTCGACTTCATTTTTCCATTTTTTGGAGGTTCAAGAAAATAAGTGTCCTGAACGGCCAGGTCCGATTGTCATAGGGATGAACAGGCCCAATACCGGGTCTGAAAATCGAATAGAGGAGTCAAAAATGGAAGAATTTCTGCTGTTGGTCAGAGGGTACAATTATGCGAACGTCACCCCCGAAATCATGGAAACGCGCATGAGTCAATACCGCCCATGGATGGAAAAAATGACCCAGATGGGCCGCTACAAGGGCGGACAGCCTCTGGAGCCGGGATCCGGAAGGCTGCTCAAGGACAAGAAAACCGTGCTGACGGACGGACCTTTCCTGGAGTCGAAGGAAATCATTGGCGGCTACATCATTCTTCTTGCGAAGGACTTCGACGAGGCCGTCGAGTTTGCGAAGGAGTGCCCGCTTCTGGAGCACTGTCAGCTGGAGGTTCGGAAATTAGGCAAGATGTAGGCGAACCGCCTGGCATGGGACGGCCCGCTTCCGGGCCGTCTTTTTTCAAAATGGAGCATTTCTTTCGCCACGAGTCCGGGAGAATTGTCTCGTTATTGACCAAAATCTTCGGCATCGGTAACCTCCAATTGGCCGAGGATGTGGTGCAGGACACCCTGATACAGGCATTCAATCAGTGGAGTTTTGGATCGATTCCTGAAAATCCAAGCGCATGGGTCATGGCGGTGGCCAAAAGAAAGGTTCTCAATCACCTGAAACGGGATCGGATTTTGGAGCGAAAGTCCAGGGACATTGAGCTCAATCTCCCGGCACCCGAGGATTTGGACGAAATATTTCAGGAGGATCAAATCGGGGATTCCATGCTCCGGATGATGTTCGTTTGTTGCCATCCCAGCCTTCCTCCCGAATCGCGACTGGTCTTGACGCTTAAAATTCTGTGCGGATTCGGCTCGGCCGAAATTGCCAGCGCGTTGCTTTCCACCGAGGCCGCGGTGGACAAGCGTCTTTTGCGATCGAAGCAAGAATTTCGGAGGCGGAACCTTCCCTTGGAAATTCCAAATGACGAATCTTTCGAAGGGCGCATCAAAAGCGTGCATATGTGCATCTACCTGCTTTACAACGAAGGGTACAACTCCTCTCATTCCGATTCGTTAATTCGGAAAGACTTGTGTGCAGAAGCGATGCGGCTTTGCAAGCTGGTGATAGACCGGTTTCCCGATCAGCGCGCATCCCTCGCATTGATGAGCCTCATGTGCTTCCATTCGGCAAGATTCGAAAGTCGCATCGACGATCATGGCGCGCTCGTAATATTCGACAGACAGGATCGCTCTTTATGGAATGCCGAGCTGATTCGTTGGGGGCACTATTACATGTCCAAGGCGGCACAGGGCGATGTATTGTCTGAATATCACCTGGAAGCGTCCATTGCGGCAGAACATTGCTCGGCAAAGGACTTTAAATCGACACGGTGGGACGCCATCGATCGCTATTACGAGGTTCTGGCGGAAATCAAGGATAATCCCGTCATTGAACTGAACCGGGCTGTCATCCTGTCTCAGACCCAGGGACCGGACAAGGCGATTCAGGTGCTCGAAAGACTCAAAAACCATCCGCGTCTTGCGCGATACTATCTGCTGCACTCCACTTTGGGTGAATTGTATTTCCGCGTTGGAGAAACGGCTTTGGCGCGTGATCATTTTTCAAGGGCCGTTGAATTGACTTCCTCGAAAACGGAATTGAATTTTTTGGCGGGGAAATTGGCACAAATTTCGGAATAGCCGCTGGACGTTTCCAGCCATCGGTTATTCCAATAACGCCTGCGAAACGAACCGTTAAACCATTGCTTAAACGATAAATAGCCCTAAAATTAAGTGCAGCCTGATAGTGGCGTTGCTCTTTTACCCAACGTCCCAATCAGCTTAAAGCTTAAGAAATCAACGGAATTCGGTGTCGCTTCTCAAAGCCTCGGGGACCACCTTCGACAGTGTCGCATCAAGCGGAACCTGACGCAGGAGGAGGCCAGGTCGCTCGTCTCTGTGGTGCAAACACGGAGACATTTTCTTAATTGGGAGAAGTTTAATTGGTATACTGGCCCAATGGGCAATTCGAAATTGGCGGAAATATGAGCGATAAAAAAGTTTGGTTGGTTACAGGTGCAGGGCGCGGGATGGGTCTCGATATTGCCAAGGCTGTTCTTGCCGCCGGCGATAATCTTGTAGCTACGGGCCGCAATACGGACAAGGTGGCTAAGGCCCTTGGAGAATCCGCAAACCTCTTGGTCGTAAAGCTGGACGTTACCAACCCCTCTGATGCAGAATATGCAGCCAAAGCTGTCCTCGACAGATTTGGTCGCATCGATGTGCTGGTCAACAATGCCGCCAGCTTTTACGCCGGTTATTTTGAAGAACTCTCCTCCGAACAGATGGAACGGCAATTGGCCGCGAGCCTTATCGGCCCCATGAACGTCACCCGCGCTTTCCTTCCAATCATGCGCAAACAACGCTCCGGGAAAATTATTTCGATTTCATCAAGTGCTGGCTTCGGCGGCTTTGCGTTTGGGAGCGCCTACGCCGCCTCCAAGTTCGGTCTTGAGGGATGGATGGAGTCAGTTCAAACCGAGGTCGAACCTTTTGGCATCCAAACCATGATTGTTAACCCGGGGTTTTTCCGTACCGAACTTCTCACCGAGGAGTCCACAAATTACGCAAAGGCTTACATCCAGGACTATAACGAGGGTCGAGAACAACAGCACGCGTTTTGGAAAGCCCAAAATGGCCAGCAGTCCGGGAACCCGGCCAAGCTCGCTCAAGCTCTAATTAAGCTCGCAAGCCAAAAAGAGATGCCGCACCGCTTCATTGCAGGCGCGGACGCCATTGGGACCGCAGAGCAGAAAGTCGCGTTGCTTCAACAACAGATTGACGCCTACCGGGGACTATCGACTTCCTTGGATTACGATTCATAAGTAGAATGTTTTTCAAAACTAGAAATATTCTACGTGACATTTGAAATTAATTAAGTGCGCCCCGAGGGATTCGTTGCTCTTATGCCTAATGTTCAGCGCTCGATAAAAACCAAAAGATCCCCACTTTTTGATTCCATATCTCGGCGATGATATTTGGAGCTTGCTATGAATGGCCTTTGACGGGTAAGCAGAAATGGAATACCGACCCTTGACCCTCCCTAGTTTCAACGGCCACTTTCCCACCATGAGCCTCGGTAAACGTTTGCACAATGGCCAGACCGAGGCCAACGCCTCCGGGATTCGCGGAATCCGTTTCTCCCTTGTCAAAGATTTTACCGAGAAGTTCTGCGGGGATTCCCGTACCGTTGTCACGGACCGAGCACTCAACGGTGTCCTTTGCGTCCGATTCGCTGGCATCGACAACAACCGTTCCGCCTGGTGTGTATTTAATGGCGTTAGCAATAAGGTTTTGAAAGACGCGTTTCAACAAGCCGGCATCTGCAAAGATGACCAGATCATCCGGCACCGCGTTGGTCAACTTCGTATCCGAAGCTTTTGCCACCGCCTGCATTTCTTCAATGAGAGCTTCGACAAGGGGCCATAGATCGAATTCCCGCCGTTCTAGTTTGAGTCCGATCTCTGTTTCCAGATTCGAATTTTCCTCCAGAACCTTGTTCACCAGTCCTTCGAGTTGCGCCAGGCTGCGACGCAGGATCTTCAGCATCTTTGCCGAGTCAGGAGTGTAACCCTGTTTCGGAAGCGTCTGTTTCAGCACTCTTTCTGCCAGAGAGATTGCAAACAACGGTGTACGCAAGTCATGGGCCACAAATGCGAGGTATTCTTCACGGCGCATCTGAATTTCGCGTGCGCGTTGATTGGCGTAAGCCTGCAAGGCCGCGCCGATGGCATGATCAAACACCCCGTTAAGGATGTGGAAGGGCCTGCCTTGCAGGTTGAAGCCGTTATCGTGGGCAAGGTCGTGGATGCAGCCTCGGAGAATGTTGTATTCCGCGACAACTTCTCCGATGTCAAATGCGTCTTGCAGGCGTTGTAGACCGTGCGATTGCGCATTATTTTCGCTGAGTGCTTCCGGGATCGTTTTGGTGGAATGCGTCTTGAACGCCTCCACCAATTCATCGAGCAGACTCGGAATATGATCATTTAGCGTGGGAACATCGAGTTGTTGCGCCGAAGGAAGGTGCCGTACCTGTTTTCGCCACCGCGAAAGCAGACCCTCATGCTCCTGTTTGACAAGTAGCGCCAGTTCATTCAGATCCATGATGACCCTTCATGTTCGATTTTCAGCCCGGACCCGTTAATATGGGGGGGTGACTGCCAATATTCATTATCCCATCATAAAATGCTGAATTCCAACGATCTATTTCGATATGGATTTCGGAATACGACGGTTCCCCTCCAATTTCTGGGAATATTGGCGTTATCAGGGATTGCCGGAATTCTGTGAACAGGGATTTTTTTAACAGATAAAAATTATTGCAACAATTACAAATTTTATTGGTGCACCCTAAGGGATTCGAACCCCTAACCCTTGGCTTCGAAGTTCAAAAGGTAGAGCAAAAAACTGATGATTTTTGGTAAAAAACATGGGATTTCAGTGCGAGTGACTCAAACTCTATCCGGTCTGTGTCCGGTCCCAGCTCCAAAATTTACGAGACTTAATGCCTTCTTACCCGCCTTATGATAATAGGTCCTGAGCATATTGGTTTTCCACCCCGCTACTTGCATAACGATTTGCTCAGGTGTCCCATTATCAACCATATCCGATGCGCTGATGTGCCTGAGATCATGGTGACGGAAATCACTTATTCCAGCTAATCTGAGACACCTCTTCCAAGCATTTTTAAAATCACCCAATGAATGATACCCGTCTTTCTCTAGACGGTAGAACATGTAGGGACAATCTGCTGGTAGTGTCTGAAAGTAATCAAGCATTTCGGTTGGGATGGGTTTCCAAATACCTTCATCATTTTTTGTGGTCCCGTTTCTCACGCGAATAGCTTTTGCCACAAGGTCCAAATCCGTTTTACGCATGTTAATCAACTCGGATTTTCTGCAAGGAACCAGCATAGCATATCGGATCATGGGGTAGAGGTGGGGAGCTTCTATAACCAGAGTGTCCAGCAGCTTGATCTTTTCTTCCGGAGTCAAAGACCTATCTCTGGATACTTCTTTGAGTTTTTTGAATCTGGTGCGATTGATTGGGCTTTTTTCAATTAGTTCCATCTCAACAGCAACGTTAAAAGCCGCTTTGACCATTTGCATAAGACGGTTGACACTTGCATTGGCAAGGGGTCTACCAGTTTTTGAAGGTGTAGTTCTTCTCAGCTCAATATGGTCCTCCAGCCTTTCGACAAAAAGTTCCAGAGGTGCGTTGCCAAGATCATTAAGTAGTTGATTAAATCGGCTTTGATGCGATTCTGAAAACTGTTCGCTTTTTTTCCGATACAGATTTAACACATCCCCAAAGACTTTAAGCTCCTCACCTTTTGCATTTGTGAATCCATTTTTCAATTCATCTCTTAATTCCACCCAACGTTTTTCGGCTTCAGCTCTAGTTCCATGGAATTGAACTTTCTTTGTTTTATTGTCCTCCCCTTGGGAGTAGAGCCTTACCCTAAGAAGCCACAAATTGGGTTTCCCAAGGATTTTCTTAACGTTCACGGCGAGTTGGCAAAGAAAACTTGATGCGTCCGGTTCCAAATGAAGGTTTGGATTCTATCATCAGGAACCCATTACCACTTTGTATACGTTTTTCGATTTCAACGAGGGAGTAACGCCAGAGCCTGCCTACTTTGATTTGTCCAGGTATTAAACGTTTAGAAGTCCACCTCTCAACCGCTTTCTTGGTAACACTAAGTTTGGCTGCCAACTCGTGACCAGTTATTAGGCAAAGTCCAGGAGTCTTATTTTCAATAGGCTTGCCGAAATCCTTATTCAATTCGCTATTTATTCCTTCATTCTCATCCATACGCCATAATCCTCCTAGGCTGATCATTTTTTTGACATAATTTCTCAAATCGGTTTCTAAAACCGTTTAAAATTCTCCGAAATTATGTCTGACCGGGGGTTTTTGCTTAGATGATAAGCGAAATACTCACTGTCACAGTTAATGTAGTAAAAAAATATTTGAAATATGAATTTATTTTTGGGATTTCTTTAAAATAATTGTAGAGCTGCATTACGCTACCCGACTTAAATCATATGCCGGTGATTTCCAAACGTCCAATCCTTTTTCCTTTAACACAGCGGCGGCTACCGCGTGTTCAAATTCCATGGTAAGCTGGTAAGCCACAGAGTTCTTTAAAAGGATCTTAGAATGGTCTGGCAGATGCTCTCGCCCAAGCCCCATTTGGCGTAAACGGTATTCAGCCCATGGGATAAACCCCTTCAGAGGGCTTACAGGAGCCTCTTCCTTATCTACCTCTATCTGTAATGGTTGCTCTGTAGAATTGGCTTCTGTACCCTTATCTTCTTTCACAGAGGGGCTTACAGACTTCTTCACATACTTATTTGGATTGAAATCAGAATCACCTACAAACACACGTTTTACTTCTTCTTCTCCAAAAGCATTTCTTAATACGGTTCTATTAAAGTTCTCCAGATTTATTTTTGCATTTCTCAATTCCTTCAATTTCTCAAAAGCCGACTTAATTAATTCTTCATTGTATTCTGGGATGATCCACCAAGAGATAGGATTCTTATGTCCTTTGGATTCCTTGTATTCAGTTCTTTTTAAAACCTGAGTTTCAGGAATTTCCGTTTCTTGGATTCTTTCCACCAAACCCATGAAAACCAAGAAGTAAAGTTTCTTTGAGGAATTGTGAACTTGCTTAATTCCAAAGGCTTTTTGAATTTCAGGTAAAGAAGCAGAAAATTTTCTGTCTTCGTTTTTCATTTTAGTTTTGGCGAATTCAGTGAAATCAAGAAGATATTGGATCAAAGTCTTGTCAGCTTTGGTATAAATACTAGAAGATATAAAGCCATCAACCCCCAGATTAAAAAACTTTAAATTCCCATTTAAATAATCTTTAAAATTAAGAGATTTCTCTTTTCTCTCGATTCCGTTGATTTCTTTTACTCTGTTTAATAAATCTGGACCTTTCAATCCCTCTCTCTTTATTATCAAAGTGATAATATCTCCAGTAATCCCGCATTTGTCTGAAAAACATTGAAAGACATAATTCCCATCCTTTAAGAAAATGCCCGCTGATGGATTGTGATCATCATGAAAAGGGCAGGGGAAAGAAGAAATATTTTTTGGGGTAAAGTCGATGTATTTCAAAAGAAGGCTTAAATCTGATTTTGTAGACGCGAAAAGTTTTCCAAACTTCTTGTAACGTTCGGAATTTCTTTTATCTGCTAAAGCTGAAGGTATACCCCTACGATTACGGAAGGGTTTGAAGGCGGGTTTTTTATTTGAAGGCTTTAAAACCGATTCACTGATAAGAGCAGAGGAACCATCCTTTGGGCTGAACATGTCGGCAAGTAATCTCTTGCTTTCTTCTTCCTCTGTTTTTTCAAGATCAAGAATTCCAATAGCTCGGGTGAAATGCTCCAACTTATAAGGTTGTTCGCCAGTAAAATCAACCGTTGTCAGTGAACTGTATTCATTTCCTTTCCAATGTTTGGTAAATGGAAGTCTCATGAGTTGAGAGGGGGATTTGATGGTCTTATCACTGTTAAACAACAAGATGAGATGCTTCTGGACTGCTATCCAAAGTTCACAAGGAATGTCTTCGGAAATTGTCCAATACAGGTGGAATCCATTTCTGGTTCTCACCATATGAGTAAAGGGAATATGGTTCTTAGTGCAGGTTTCTGTTGCTGTATCTAAAGAGGATTTAAAAACACCCTCATCATTACTTCCAAGATCCATGTCTATGACAAAGCATCTCGGAGGAAGTTTTTTAGAATAAGTGTGAGGATTAATGGAGAAGAAAATCTCATATTTTGAAATGGAATTATACTGGTAAATCCATTTGAAATCACTTTCTATAGAATTACTGTAAATGAAGTAAGATTTTCTAGTTCTTCCCCTTTTCTGGTTTTTAGGTGCACTTCCCCAAATTGCTCTTAATAGGGTAACGGAATTTGAACCATGGATATCCGTTAGGAATCTTTGAATTTCGGAGGCGTAACTTAATTTATCACCCTCCATCTGTGCTATTTGAGTAGGGTATAATCTAAAAGACATAACCCAACTGATTTATAAATGAATAGCTATTTGGAACAGATTTAAAGAATGGGGGAAAGGAGAAAGAAACAGATTCAATAAAATTCTTAAGTAATTTATTAAACTGGTAATTAATATAATGTGTTAATATGTCTTTCATGACGTTAATATAGTAAAAAAATTTTGAAAAGAAAAAATATTTTTGAAACTCGTCAAAACCATCGATTTCAAAGGGGTTTTGGCACGTTTTGACCAATAGAACTAAGCTTATACGGGATAAGTATTTGTCTTTAAATGAATTACGGACATAGTGAAACCCCGAAAGGGGATACCATATTAAGTCAGGGAATCGGCGGCATATTAGGGCTTAAAATTTCCCAAAAAAATTCAAAAGGGGAATTCAAAAATGGCGTTTTTCGGGATTTTTAGAAACTTTACCCTAAGTACGTTTTTTGAAATTCAAGGGGGGCTTACCAACTCGGGAGGCTACTTATTCATTGTTGTAACAAACACACTCACGGCGATTATGAATAGAGATCTCAACATCTTCCAAATGCTGTGTAGCTCTGTAGGCTTGGGACTGAAGCCAGTGGCATACATCCGAGGGATTGGATGATCCCTGCTTTAAAGAGGATTCCCAAAGTTTTAAACGCTTTATTTTCAATGGGTTATTGCGGATCTGCTGGTTGTGAACTTCTAACCGCTTTGCCTGTTCAGCTAAAGCCGCCCTATCACCCTCTTTATAAGGGTTCCGAAGCCGATAGTGATAAAGGGCTAGGAGCTGCTGAAAAACGGCTTCTTTGCCCCCTCTGAACCCATATTCGGCAACCGTAGCACTGCCTATTTCTTCACACAGGCGGGTTTCTTGCTCCATCAACTCAATTTTTGCTTTCAAGCGGGTCAGATGGAATCTGTTGACCGCTTCCATGGGATCAACCAAGGAACTGGTAGGACCAGATTTGAAAAATTCGTCAATTTCTTGAAAGCTAAGCCGGGAATGTAAACTTTTCATGTGCACTATATAATGATGACAAATAGGAAATAAATAATCCTTTCAAATCGCTATAATTATTTTTTCAATATAGTAAAAAAATATTTGAAAAATAAAAATATTTAATTCATCTTATAAAAAGCATAACCAGAAAGGAAAAATAAAAATGCTCGAAACAATAAATAATGAAAACACGGAAACTCAGGTAAACACCCCGGATAATAGCCCGCCTGCCCCACTGGCGTGCTCCATATGCTCTAGGCTACATGCACTAGACCTTGTCGGCAGCTATTGCAAGCCAGAGATTTATGAAATAATAGATGGAAAGCTATACTATGAGCCATACAAGTATGACGTGTATGTCTGCTATATGTGTAATAGCCTAACTAGGATTGGGAATTTCAGGGATTTTCCATTGAAGCCGAAAATCAATGGGCTACCCGAATCGCTAGTGATCAAAAATTTGGCATTTGAAGCCTTTGTATAAACTCCTTCCAAAGGAGTTTTTTATGTCAGCATCAGAGGACCAAATCAAAAAATGGCGTGAGGATACACAGAACAACAACACCGCTGGAATAATTCTCCAATTTGTCTTTGATCAGAGTAATTCAATAGAGGTAATTGAAAATTCCCTCGCGGATTTCTTTGCCGATATGGACGTTGAGCAACAGGCTGGCGTAATGAAGAGGATTTTCCATCAGATGGCGGCAACGTCCACAATGCTGACCAAGCTCCTACTTGGGATAGAACCCGAAGAAATCACTGGCAAGAGCAGGGATTTAAATAAGGGTATAAGCTGGATTGAAGAGCTTGATAAAAAGAAAGCGGTGATCAATCCTACGTTGAACCTCCGTTCCAGTTTGCTTCTATCTAGCGGATTTGCACCGTTGACCAAAGATCAAGTCGATGCCGAGCTTGACAGCGCTATCCTTCACAAAAAATTTGAAGATATCGCCGACCTTGAAAATAGGGTAATGTTCAGCATCGTCTCAATGGCAATCCAGAAGTTTACCGAAGACAATGACGGCAAAGATCCAAAGTTTGACGCAAAACGCCCGATGAGTCTGGAATACCAGATGGCTTTATGGTTGTTGATCCTTGATAAGAAATTGAAGGCTTACCCTTAATCAACAAGTACAGGACTAAGAAGCGTTATTGCCATGATGATAATATCTCACATGCCCTACATTACACACTTTTGCATATTGGGTAATATCGTGGCTCAACTCCTCATCCAAGTCATTTTCATACACCGTAAATCCATATTGCGATCATCCTCTTTTTAAAGAGACAAAACGTTTTAGCATCAGTTTGCGTCATTTCCTTGAGAACAATGCCTCATATCAGTGCTTATACCTGTGTATCCGACAACGCTATTATGGAAGAGCCTATAGTTAGTAATATGGGATCTGTTATATGCGTCTAAGTAGGTGATCCTGCCCCATATATAAATAGCCAGAGTACCGTTTTGAATGCCTTGTAGCTGAGATGGATCAAGGGGGCTAGGATACCTAAGAGTTTTGGTCGTAATCCCTTCGGGAGGAATTGGTGTTGTCCAAGGTTCGTTAGAATGTGGTGTTTCAAGCGGAGTAGTCAAAGGGTATTCCCGAACATCAATAGCAGCTAAATGAGAAACTTTATAGGCTGGTGTTTTCCCGAAGTTCTTGATGGAATAAGTAGTGGATGGTCCTTGGTTTTGAAAAACAATTCTTCCTGCGTATCCTTCGGGC
>Ga0206831_1142_pt2 | contig 14463 bp, 10 predicted proteins | sample Alteio_BWOrgCont_73_FD_152876 | JGI IMG/M metagenome (GOLD analysis project Ga0206831, IMG submission 152876) | Enriched cells from forest soil in Barre Woods Harvard Forest LTER site, Petersham, Massachusetts, United States -... | ecosystem: Environmental > Terrestrial > Soil > Temperate forest >...
TCGCGCCCGACGAGGAGCTCGCCTCGAACGAGAGTCTCGTGGCCCACGTGAAGGACTCCCGCACGGGAGAGATCAGCCTTTTCATCGGGCAACGCGAAGTAACCCTCCACGACCGCAAGGTCGCCGCTCGCCTCGTACGCGCAACCCGATAAGGAACTTCGACAATGTCATCCCACCGCGAAGCACCAGATATCTCGAAGGACCCGGTTGCTGATAGCACCGACCTCTACGCGTTCATCAGCCCCGACAATCCCGACACCGTCACGATCATCGCCAACTACATCCCGCTGCAGTCGCCCGACGGCGGCCCGAACTTCTTTGAGTTCGGAGACGACGTGCTCTATGAGATCAAGATCGACAACAACGGCGACGGCTCAGAGGACGTGACCTACCAGTTCAACTTCCGTAGCGAGAACCAGATTCCTACCACGTTCCTCTACAACGACGGCCCCATTACGTCCTTGGAGAGCACCAGCTGGAATCGCCGACAGTTTTACACCGTCACTCGTGTTGACAGTGCGGGCAGAAGTGACGTTCTGGCTCGCAACGTGCCCTGTCCCCCCTGCAACATCGGACCTCTGTCGACGCCGAACTACGCCTCGCTCGCGGGCGCGGCGGTTCGTTCGCTCGGCGGCGGCCGGCAGGTGTTTGCCGGACAACGGGCGGAGGCTTTCTTCGTGGACCTCGGGGCGATCTTCGAACTCGGTGTTCTGCGACCGATCGCCGAACTTCACGCGACCTTCGGCTTGCCGGCGCTGGCCGCTATGCCCGGGGTCAACTCCACCGCGGCCATGAATGTACATAGCATTGCCATCCAAGTACCCATCACTGACGTGGCCTATCGCGGTACCGCGCCTACAAACTCCGCGGCCGCTAGGTCCTGCGTGGGCATATGGACGACCGCCAGTCGCCGCAAGGCTCGTGTGCTCAACGGCAACGGCGACGAAGGGGTTCAAACGGGGCCCTATGTGCAGGTGTCGCGTCTCGGCAATCCCTTGTTCAATGAGGTGCTTGTCCCCCTGTCCCAGAAGGACAAGTGGAACGCCTCGGACCCAAAGAACGACAAGGACTACGTGGCCGGCGTGGCCCACCCCGAGCTGTCGTCGCTTCTGAACGTGCTCTATCCCGGAGCCTTTACGAGCTTGGCTGCCTACACCAAGGCGCGCGCAGACCTCGAGGCGATCCTCTTGACGGGCATTCCTGCGGGTGTCGTCTCGCCGACGTTCTCCACCTTCACCGGAACGACCGCGGCTGACATGCTTCGCCTGAACCTCGCCATTGCCCCCTCGTCGTCTCCCAACCCGTTGGGCGTTGTCGGCGGTGACGTGGCCGGCTTCCCCAACGGCCGGCGCGTCACCGACGACGTCGTGACCATCGAGTTGCGAGCTCTCGCGGGAGCGACCATCCCATTGGTCGACAAGACCTTCACACCCGATGCAGCTATCGCGGATGTGAGTGACGGGGTCAGTGGCGCTGGTCTTACTCTGTTGTCGAGTTTCCCGTACTTAGGGACGCCCTACAGCGGCTACAGCGTGAGCGCGGCGAAGGCCACGACGTGACCGAGACAGCACCCCCGCCCAGTTGGCAAGGCAGCGTGATCCTCGACATCGGCAACGATGTCGGGGCTCTCGTGCTGCACACGGCGAGCCAGTGGCTCGATCACGAGATCAACCTCATGCCCGACGACCCGTCGGCGACCCACACCCATAGCGCGGTGCGCGAGCGTCGATCCCCTCACGGTACGACCTACGCGGCCGTCTATCCGCAACTTCACGAGGGCGAGTACCGAGTTGTTGGTTCGACGCAGCGCATCTGCATTGTCGGAGGCCGTGTGACCGACGTCGATCTCACCGAGCCTTACGAACCGCCCCATCACAGCCATCACTAAAACAAAAAGGAGAACACAATGTTTCTAGGAGAGATATTTGGGCCCGACCTGTTGGTCGTCATCATCGCGGCAGCCGTGTTGCTGTTCGGCGGCGCCGCCATACCCAAGTTTGCCCGCAACTTGGGCCAGTCCAAAGTCGAGTTTGAAAAGGGCATGAAGTCGGTGAAGGAGATAAAGGACATCTCGACGGCACCCACCTCACACGACGTGGAAACGACGCCGTAGCCCCACGCAACTCAATATCACTCGACCCCGGTAACTCGCTCCGACTCCACTCACGAGTTACCGGGGACGAGTCAAGGGCGCGATCGGCTATTTCTTGCCGACGGCCTGATCGAGTTCGCGCATGTTCATCGTTGAGCGACCGGCGATCTTCATCTTGCGAGTCTCTTCAGACGATAGGTCTTCGAACGACGTCCTACTGGCCGTACGCGACTCACCGTGACGAGCGCGCTCCTCGCGCTTTTTCTCCACGCCTCGGGGGCCATCGCCTCCTCCTTGCCCGCCAAGCCCCGGCCCGGCAAACATTCGGGGGACACTACGCCAAGGCGTCACACTCAGAACCAGCTCGCCTTTACAGAGTGATCTAAGGGTGACGCGCGAACTACTGCTCGAACGAAACGAACTCGTGCAGTTCCACGGCCACGCGGCAATTGGGATCCTCAGAACACGCGGTATCGGTATCACTCACCACGGCGACGCCGTGACAGTGATCGAGATCGTCGTCGCAGTAAGTACACGACACGCTCCATTCGAGAGCTTCTGCCAACTGAGTGTGTGCCATAGATCCAACATAAGTGGGGGGTGCGACATCACGGTGGATATGACGCGAATGAGGCGCATACCTCGCCATTCTCGGCCGACAACGACCGGCCCTTCGATGAAAGCCTTTTGAAAATGCCCCTGGTCGTGGTAAATTTCTCGCACTGAGTTTTTCTAAAGTCGGCGAGGAGAAACGACATGGCACGCGCGACGTGGTCAGGTTTTCTCAGTTTTGGTTTGGTCAGCGTTCCGGTGGGCCTGTACACGGCCACGGCCGACCAGACCATCCACTTCAATCAGCTTCACAAAGGCACCTCGAATCGAGTTCGCTACAAGAAGGTGGACGAAGACACGGGCGAAGAGTTGTCAACCGAAGACATAGTCAACGGGTACCCCCTCGGCGGCGGCGAGTATGTCGTGGTCACCCGGGAAGAAATGGCCGGTGCCGCGCCCGGCAAGTCGGAACTAATCGAGATTCAGGACTTTGTCGACCTCGAAGAGATTGATCCGATCTTCTTTCGCCAGTCCTATTACCTCGCTCCCAAGGGCAAGGGATCCGACCGCGCGTACGCGTTGCTGCTGGAAGCGATGAACGAGACCCACAAGGTGGGCATCGCCACCCTGGTGCTGCGCGACAAAGAGCACCTCGTCGCCATCCGGCCCTCGGAGAAGGTTCTCATGCTCGAGACCATGTACTTCGAGGACGAGATCCGCGACCCGCAGCAAGAACTCGAAACGTTGCCCGAGATCGGCAACGCCAGCCCTCGTGAGTTGAAAATAGCCAAGCAACTGATCGACTCGCTCAGCGACAAGTGGGAACCGTCTCGCTATCAAAACACGTATCGCGAACGAATTGAAGAACTGATCGAGAAGAAGCGCAAGGGCAACGCGGTCGTCTTTGGCGACGAGGAACGACCGAAGTCCAACGTCGTCGATCTCATGTCCGCGCTGCAGGCGTCCATCGAACGATCGGGCGCCAAGGGCCGACCTCAGAAGGCGGCGGCGAAGGTCTCGACGGCCAAGAAGACCTCCAGTCTGAAAGTCTCGGACCATCGAGAGAGGCTCGGGCTTGACGCCATGACCAAGGCTGACTTGTTGGAGCGCGCCACCAAGCTCAAACTTGAGGTGAACGCGAAGATGACGAAGCCCGAACTCGTCAAGATCCTGAGTGACGTCAAGAAACCGGCAAAGAAGACCACCCGTCGCGTGTCATGACCGGGCCCGCTGGCCCCCGAGGAGATCGTGGGTCCTCGGCGCCAGCCAAACTGACCGAGTATCGCGCCAAGCGCGATCCAAAGAAGACGCCCGAGCCCATGGGCGCAAAGAAGGCCGGACGAAAAGCCGAGACGGCTTTGCCAACCTTTGTCATACAAGAACATCACGCTCGCGCGTTGCACTGGGACTTTCGTCTGGAGCGCGATGGCGTCCTCGTCTCGTGGGCTTTACCCAAAGGGTTGCCCCTCGATCCGAAAAGCAATCACTTAGCCGTTCACACTGAAGATCATCCTCTCGACTATGGAACCTTCGCGGGGGACATCCCGAAAGGCGAGTACGGCGGAGGCACGGTCAGCATCTGGGATCACGGCACCTACGAGACCCAAAAGTGGCGGCCCAAGGAGATCATGGTTGTCCTGCACGGCGAGCGGGCAGAGGGTCGTTACGTTCTCTTTCCCACTGAGGGAAAGAACTGGATGATCCATCGCATGGATCCCGCACCCGCCAACTTCGAAGCCATGCCCGACCACGTCGCGCCGATGCTGGCCTTGGCGGGCGAGCTGCCCTCGCGCGACAAGGAGTGGGCCTATGAATTCAAGTGGGATGGCGTACGCGCCATGGTCTACGTGGAGGGGGGTCGCGTCCGCGCTGTGACGCGCAACGACAAATCGTTGATGACCACCTTCCCCGAACTGCGCGACATCGGTGAGTTCCTCGGGGCGCGCTCAGCGATCTTGGATGGCGAGATTGTCGCACTCGACAAGGACGGTCGACCAAGTTTCGCCACGCTCGCGCACCGACTTCACCTCACCTCAAAGACGGCGATCGATCGCCTGGCAAAATCCAGTCCCGCGAGTTTCTTCGCCTTCGACGTCCTCTACCTCGAAGGTCGCTCCCTAATATCAGCCCCCTACGACGCGCGACGCGCGACACTGGAGTCGCTCAAGCTGCAAGGTGAGACCTTCGCCACTCCCCCGTCGGCCACCGACGTAAAGGGCGCCCAGATCGCCCGCATCGCCCGAGAGCGCGGGCTGGAGGGCGTCGTCGCCAAACGTCGTAGCTCCCACTATGTTCCGGGAGCCCGCAACGGTGACTGGATCAAGATCAAGAACTTTCGAACCCAAGAGGTGGTCATCGGCGGTTGGACCGAAGGCCAGGGCGAACGCGCGGGCAGCCTCGGGGCCCTGTTGCTCGGCATACACAGCGACGCGGGCTTCACCTACGTGGGCAAAGTGGGTACCGGATTCTCGAGCGCGTCGCGAAAGGAACTTCTCGACGCGCTCGCTCCCCTAGCACGCAAGACCACGCCATTCAACGAGCGACTGAGTCCCGCCGAGACCGCGCTCGCCCACTTCGTTCGCCCCCTCCTCGTGGGCGAAGTGCGCTTCGCCGAGTGGACGACCGACGGGCACCTTCGACACCCGTCGTGGCGAGGTCTGAGATCCGACAAGGACCCGCGCGAGGTGGAACGTGAGCCCTGAGCGAGTCCAAACCACGGTTGATGGGAAGGTCCTCTCCCTGTCGAATCTGGACAAGGTGCTGTATCCGAAAAGTGGTTTCACGAAGAGCCAGGTACTTGATTACTACGCACGCATCGCAGACGTCATGTTGCCGCACTTGCGACGTCGCCCGGTCACCTTCAAGCGCTACCCCAACGGCGTGGAGGGCATGTCCTTTTATGAGAAGCACTCGCCCGCGAGCGCACCCGAGTGGGTCCGCACGATCAGCGTGCCCTCTAAAGACGGCTCGCACGAGCCGATCGACTACACCGAAGTGCACGATCGACCGACGCTCCTCTGGGCGGCGAATCTGGCCGCGCTTGAGTTCCACGTTCCGCTCTGGCGCGTGACGAAAGGTAAAGCGATCCCTGCGCCGCCCGACCAGATGGTGTTCGATCTCGATCCAGGTCCCGGCACCACCATCGTGGAGTGCTGTCAAGTAGCTCAGTGGATCGCCGCGCGCCTAAAGACAGACGTGTTCGCTAAGACCAGCGGTTCGAAGGGACTACAGCTCTATACGCGACTGTCTCGACGTAGTTGGGAACAGGCCACGGAAGAGGCCCACGACCTGGCCCGCGCGGTGGAGGGCGATCACCCCGAACTTGTTGTCTCGGTCATGCGAAAAGAGCTACGTGACAAGAAGGTTCTCATCGACTGGAGTCAAAACGTCGCGCCGAAGACAACGGTGGCCGTCTACTCCTTGAGGGCGCGTGAAGATCCGACCGTCTCTGCACCGGTGACCTGGGCCGAAGTGACCAAATGCGCCAAGAGTGAGAATCCGCTGTTGATGCGCTTTGAAGCGGACGCTGTCGTGAAACGAGTCGAGAAGTTTGGCGACCTGATGTCTCCTTTAGCGCACGGCTCAACCCGCGCGACGCCCGCACAATAGCGAGTCCCACAGCGTCAAAATGACTCGCACTCTTGTCTGGACAATGCTTACTCGCAGTTAATGAATTGTGGCGAGTCTTTAAATGGTCTGTGAATACGTCACCTGATCGTTACACCTCCATCACGCGACTCGATTGCGGATTTGAAAATCGCCGTACGATGAATACGTGTGATGTTCCGCTCGCGAATGTCGTCGTGACGTGCAGAAACTAAATCAGAACACCGATGCTGCATTGACGCCTCGAGACCGCGAACGGTACAGTAAAAAATATCGACGTTGTCCGTGAAGTTCTTCGCTTTTTTAACGCACAACCGTGACACATACGTTCACTGAGGAGAAGGCAACTCGCATGGCGACCCCCCGTATCCAACACGCCAACCAAGTTGTGTCGAGCGAGGCCGTTGCCGAAGGCCTGACAGCCGCCACGCCGCTCCCGAGCACTCTCGCGCGCACGGTGATCACCAACGTTCGGCCTCAAGTGGATGGTGGTCGTCGACCGGCGAAAACCACCGTCGGAGACGAATTGCGCGTGGAGGCCGACGTCTTCATCAACGGGCATGACCTCATTCGCTGCGAGATTCGCTTTCGTCACGAGAACGACGTGAAGTGGTCAAACTCACCCATGACCGACCTCGGGAACGATCACTGGTGCGCCACGCTCCCCGTTGAGCAGCTCGGACGCTATCGCTTCATGATTCGCTCCTGCGTCGATGTCTACGCCACCTGGCGCCGTGATCTTATGAAGCGAATCGATGCGGGTCAGGACGTCTCGGAGGAGTATCTCGTCGGCGCTCAGATTCTTCATGATGTGGCGCGCCGAGCCAAGGCGGCAGACCGTCACTGGATGAGCGAACTCGTGGAACATCTTCGATCGGACGCCCTCTCGCTCGACAACGCCGTGTCGGACATCGTTACCAAAGAAACCAAGGGGCGCACGCTTCGCGAAGCGCTCTCCTCGGCCCGCATCGCCCATCTCACGGGACTGGGCGACCCGGAGCTCTGCACGTCATCGGACACCTACTTTGTGACGTCTGACCCGAGTCGCGCTCGCTTCAGTTCTTGGTACGAGATGTTTCCTCGCTCGGCGGCACCGACACCACTGCGTCACGGGACGTTCGACGATGTCATCGCCCGTCTCGATTACATCGAGGCGATGGGCTTTGACATCTTGTACCTGCCTCCCATTCACCCCATCGGCTGGACTGGACGAAAGGGGCGCAACGGCTCGACCACCTACGAGGGGGACGACCCCGGCAGCCCCTGGGCCATTGGCTCGGCCGAAGGCGGGCACACCGCCATCCACCCACAACTAGGAACACTCGAGGATTTTCGACGGCTAGTGGGTGAGGCCAAAGATCACGGTCTGGACGTCGCGATCGATCTCGCCTTTCAAGCGTCCCCCGATCATCCCTGGGTTCAGGAACACCCCGACTGGTTTTATCACTTGCCTAACGGCACTATCCGCTACGCCGAAAATCCGCCAAAACGGTACGAAGACATCTATCCCCTGTACTTCGAAGGGTTGGACTGGCGCGCGCTGTGGCATGAACTGCTGGAGGTGGTGCAGTTCTGGATCGCACAGGGCGTCACCGTTTTCCGGGTGGACAATCCTCACACCAAGCCGTTCTCCTTTTGGGAGTGGCTCATCGCGTCGGTGAAAGCCGAACATCCCGAGACGATCTTTCTCTCCGAAGCCTTTACGAGACCACGAGTCATGGAGCATCTGGCCAAGATCGGCTTCACCCAGTCCTATACCTATTTCACGTGGCGCACGAGCAAGTGGGATATCGAGACGTACATGAACGAACTCACGCGGTCGCCCGTGGCCGACTATTTTCGACCGAACTTCTGGCCTAACACGCCAGACATCTTGAGCGATGAGCTCCAGCGCGGGGGACGGGCCGGCTTTCTCTCACGATTCGTCTTGGCCGCCACCCTCAGTTCCAACTACGGCATCTATGGTCCGCCCTTTGAGCTACAAGAGCACCTCCCGCGCACGATCGGTTCTGAGGAGTATTTACTCTCGGAGAAGTACGAACTTCGCTCGTGGGATCTGAAGAGCTCCCGGAGCCTCTCGGCCTTTATCGCGGTGGTCAACACCATCCGCCGAGAACACCCGTCCCTGCAGTTCAACGACGCCCTGACCTTCCATCCCGTTGATAACGATCAAATCATCGCCTATTCCAAATCTCGAGGGAGCGAAGAGAACCTCGACGTCGTCTTGGTCGTCGTGAGTTTGGATCACGACTTCGCCCAAGCCGGCTGGATCTCCCTTGACACGTCGGCTCTCGGCATCGGTCCGGGCGACTCCTTTGTGGTGCACGACTTGCTCACCGACGCGCGCTACACCTGGAGTGGATCGCAGAATTTCGTCAAGCTGGACCCCGAAGGTGTTCCTTGCCACATTTTCTGCGTGGAGACAACTGAACGAACGCAGGTGTCCTAGTGGCGATCGACGTACGACACGACGCGCAGAACAACGACGGCATTCGCCACGACGTTGATCCTCAACACGGCGCCGACGACACGCTCGACGCTCAACCCACCGGCGGGTGGTACAAAGACGCGGTCATCTACGAGATTCATGTGCGGGCCTTCCACGACGGCAACGGCGACGGCGTCGGCGACTTCAAGGGTCTCATCGAGAAGTTGGACTATCTCCAGGCGTTGGGCGTCACCGCCCTGTGGCTGCTGCCCTTCTATCCTTCGCCCCTGCGCGACGACGGCTACGACATCTCCGACTATCGACAGATCCATCCCTCCTATGGCACCCTTCGCGACTTTCGAACGTTCCTTCGCGAGGCGCACCGACGCGGGATGCGGGTGATCACCGAGCTGGTTCTCGCTCACACCTCCGATCAGCATCCGTGGTTTCAGCGTGCGCGTCTGGCCAAACCGGGCACGAACTTCCGCGACTTCTACACCTGGAGCGATACGCCCGACAAGTTCTCCGAGGCGCGCATCATCTTCACCGACTCCGAGACCTCGAACTGGGCCTACGACCAAGAGGCGAAGGCGTACTACTGGCACCGCTTTTACTCCCACCAGCCGAGCCTCAATTACGACAACCCCTCGGTGCGCCAGTCGATGCTGGACGTGGTGGATTTTTGGCTCTCCATGGGAGTCGACGGGGTGCGACTGGACGCCGTTCCCTACCTCTATGCCCGCGAGGGAACCACGTCGGAGAACCTGCCCGAGACGTTCGCGTTTTTGCGCCAGCTGCGCGCCCACATGGACAAGCGCTTCGACGACCGCATGATCTTGGCCGAGGCCAACCAGTGGCCCGAGGACGCGGTGCGCTACATGGGCAACGGCGACATGTGCCACATGGCCTTCCACTTCCCGCTCATGCCCCGCATGTTTATGGCCGCTCGTCAAGAGGACCGCTTTCCGATGGTGGACATTCTCATGGAAACTCCCACCACCCCTCCGGAGTGTCAGTGGGGCCTCTTCCTTCGAAATCACGATGAGCTCACTCTCGAGATGGTCACCGACGAGGAGCGTGACTACATGTACCGGGTCTACGCCCAAGACCCCCAAGCCCGCATCAACGTGGGGATTCGTCGGCGCCTGGCCCCGCTGCTGGGCAACGACCGCAACCTCATCGAGATGATGAACGGACTCCTCTTTTCGCTGCCCGGTACACCGATCATCTACTACGGCGACGAGATCGGCATGGGCGACAATATCTACTTGGGCGATCGCGATGCGGTGCGTACCCCCATGCAGTGGGACAGCGACCGCAACGCCGGTTTCTCCAGCGCCAACCCTCAGCGCCTCTATCTCCCCACCATCATCGACCCCGAGTATCACTACCAAGCGGTCAACGTCGAGGCGCAACAGCAAAACCCCAACTCGCTGCTCTGGTGGATGCGCCGCCTCGTGGCCCTTCGCCAGCGCTATCGCGCGTTCGGTCGAGGAACGCTCGACATTCTTCGACCCGAGAACCGCAAGATCTTCAGTTTCATCCGCCGCTACAACAACCAACGGATCCTGTGCATCTTCAACCTATCGCGCAACGTTCAGTGCGCCCAACTGGACCTCTCTGAGTTTCGCGGCGCGGTGCCGGTGGAACTCTTCGGGAACCAAGAGTTCCCGCCGATCGGCGAGTTGCCCTACTTCATCACGCTCGGACCGCACGGGTTCTACTGGTTCTTGCTGGAGTCTGAGTCCTCCGACACCGATGAGCCTCGGACCAAGTTCGAGGTCGCGGGTGAGTGGGATGATCTCTTCACCGGCATCGCTCGTCGCAAGTTCGAGAACTTCCTCCCGACCTACCTGGCCCAGCGCCGTTGGTTCGCCCAGAAGGCCCGGACCATCACCTCGGTGACGGTGGTCGACCACATCCCGGTACCGCCCGTGGGCGCCAGCGCGGCCGCGCGGCGAAACCTGCCTCCCCTCGCCCAGTTGCTCATCGTGAACGTGGAGCTTGATCACGGGAGCCCGGAACGCTACGCCCTGCCCGTTGCCTATCTCGCCGGTGACGAGGCCAGTGAGTTCGCCAAGTGGCACGCGGAGGGCGTCGTGGCCGATCTTCGTTCGGGCGGCGTCGACGGCGTGCTGCTCGACGCCACGTACTCACCCGACTACGTACACGCCATGGCCGATCTGCTGGCGCGCCGGCGTACGCTGCCCGGGACGAATGGACGACTCGTCGGACTCTCGACCCCGGCCTTGCGCGACTTTGACGACTGCATCGCCGAGGACTGTCCGACCACCACACTGTCGGCCGAGCAGTCCAACAGCTCGGTGCTCTTAGGTGACACGGCCATCTTTAAGTTCATTCGTCGATTCGAAGAGGGGATAAATCCCGAAGTCGAGATCGGTCGGTTCCTCACCGAACAGGCTCACTATCCCTACTCCCCCCGCGTGGGTGGCAACATCGAGTACCACTCCAACGCGTACATCTCCACGCCGGCCACCGTCGCCATTCTCGAAGAGTTCATTCCCCACGAAGAAGACGGGTGGCGCTACGTGGTGGACGCCCTCGCCCACGGGCTCGAAGACGCGGTCGCCCACCACAACGATCCCGAGTTGGACGTGACGCCTCCCCACAGCCTGTTGCACCTGGACGCCGAAGAGCTCGGTCCGGGTCACCCCTTGGTGGGAGCCCACCTCGAGTGGGCCACGTTGCTCGGACAGCGCACGGCGGAACTTCACGCGGAGCTCACCTCGGATCCGCGCGATCCGGCTTTTGCCCCCGAGCCCCTGACGGCCCTCGATCGCCAGTCGCTCTATCACGGCGCTCGAAGCCTTACGCGCCAGGTCTTTCACGAGGTGCGCAGGCTGGACTTGACCTCGCCCAACGTCGTGAAGGTTTTGGCTCGCGAAGAAGAGGTCCTAGAACGCCTCCAGCGCCTCACGACCTTGAGCAGCGATGCGTCAAAGATTCGCTGTCACGGGGACTTTCACCTGGGCCAAGTTCTCTGGACGGGAAAGGACTTCGCCATCATTGACTTTGAAGGCGAGCCGTTTCGCTCCCTCAGCCGGCGTCGCCTGAAGCGACCGGCGATGGTTGACCTGGCCGGCATGATTCGCTCCCTGCACTACGCCAGCCGCGCGGCGGCTCTGCGCCTCACCCGTGACCTCGGCATCTCGGTGCAGGACGGTGAGTTGGAGAGACTCGACACCTGGCTGACCTTCTGGCACCGCTGGGTGTCGGGCACCTTTTTGACCTCGTACCTCGCCACGGCCGGACAGGCCAGTTACCTGCCGGCGAACCGCAACGATCTGGGCGCACTCTTGGACTTCTTTCTTCTCGAAAAGGCGGTCTACGAGCTCAGTTATGAGGCCAACGCCCGCCCCACCTGGGTCGATATCCCCGCGCGGGGTCTGCTCGACATGTTGGAGACGACCCCGTGATACGCGGGCGTCGCGGCGAGCAGGAGTTTTATGACCTCGCCACTCTCTATGGCGTCATCACCTCCTACGTGGGCGAAGACGACGCCGTGCACCAGGCGGACCGCGAGGTGGTACTCGCCATCCTGCGGGCCCTCGGCGTCGCGATCGACCACCCCAAGGATGCCGGCGCGGCCCTTCGCGCGCGGCGACTTGAGGTGGCTCGACGAGTTCTGGAACCGGTCGTCGTGTTACGTCAAGACCAACCCACCGAGATCGTCGTCACCATTCCCGAGCGCGTAGAGACCACTACCCTCTGGCTCACCTTCGACTTCGAAGACGGCACGACTCGTCACGATCGACTCGCTGAAACGTCCGCGACGCTTCATTCGACACTAGAGGTGGCCGGTGAGCGGTTCCGTCAGTTTCGGATCCAACTGGCGAAGCACGGGGTCAATATTCCCTTTGGCTACCACAGCCTCACCGTGGAGGCGGGAACGGCCAGCCACTCGACCTCGTCGTTACAGGCACTGCTGATCTGCGCACCGCGATGCCCCCAGCCCTCGCGAGGGTGGGGCGTCTTCATGCCCCTGCACGCGCTTCGCACCAATCACGACTGGGGGGTGGGCAGCTACAGCGACCTCGCCGTTCTCGGCGGGTGGGCGAAGAGCCACGGAGCCTCCCTGATGGGTTCGCTTCCCCTGTACCCGTCCTATCTAGACCAACCGCTCGACCCGAGCCCCTATCGACCGGTCAGTCGCCTCGCCTACAACGAGATCTACATCAACCCCGAGTCGCTTCCCGAGTTCGAACAGTCGCAATCGGCACGCGACGTCGCGAACTCACCGGAGTTTCGCGCCCGACTGCACGAAGCGCGGGGTTCGATGCACGTTGACTACGAAGAGGCCGCCCTCCTACGTCAGCGCGTGCTTGCGCCCATGGCCGAAGCTCTCCTCGAGTACCCTTCGCGGCGTCGCCACGAATTTGACCTGTTTCTCGCCGAGCACCCTGAGCTGTTGGCCTACAGCGAGTTTCGCGCCGCCGTGGAGCGCGAAGGTCGCCGCGATCTTTCGCCGACTCTCCTCGCCACCGAGCCATCGCTTGGCCGCGACCCCCTCGCTCACTACCACGCTTACTGCCAATGGGTTGCCGCCCAGCAGTTGAATCTGGCCGCCAACGCCCTGCCGCTCTACGCCGACATTCCCGTGGGGTCGCACCCGCAAGGGTTCGACCCGGTATGGTCGCCCACCTCGTTTCTTCCTGGCGTGTCGGGAGGCGCACCCCCGGACCTTTTCTTTGGCGACGGCCAGAACTGGTCCTTCTCACCGCTCCACCCCGAGAGGATTCGCGACGATCGCTACTCCTATTTGCGAGCGGTCTTCGCCCGCGCCTTTCGCCACGCGTCCTACGTGCGGGTCGATCACGTCATGGGCCTGCAACGGCTCTACGTGATTCCTGAGGGCAACGACGCGAAGGACGGCACGTACCTCTCCTACAACGCCGACGAGCTTCACGCTCTGGTCTCCCTCGAGGCCTATCGGGCGGGGGCCAGCGTAGTGGGTGAAGACCTCGGCACCCTGCCCGACGGGGTCCACGAACGCATGGCCCGTGACGGCATGTTGCGCTCGTGGGTCTTTGAGTTCAAATCCACACTCACCGATCCTCTCCCCTCACCGCGTCGCGACGTGCTCGCCTCGATCGCCACCCACGACACCCCCCGGTTCAGTTCATTTCTGTGGGGACACGAGATCGACGAAGCGGAGAAGCTCGGCCACCTCTCTTCCAGTGAGGCCGACGCCCGCCGCGCGCAACGCGCCCTCTACCGAGAGGCTCTTTTTCGCGTGCTGAAGATTCCGGTCCTGGATGAAGCACAACTCACCGAATCGGCCCTCGAAGGATGTCTGGCCCACCTCAGCGCCAGCGAGGCGCTGCTCGTCATCGTGGATCTCGAAGAGCTGATGGGTGAGAGCGAGCCCCAGAACCGCCCCGGCACGTCAGAGGGCAACTGGCGCCAGCGCTCGGCCCTCACCCTCGAGGAGATTCGCGCCACGCCCTGGATCAATGGTGAACTGGACAGCATCAACCGACTACGACGAGGCGCCGCGTGACCATCGAATACGACTCGTCGCGTCTCAGCGCTGACGACCTCTATCTCTTCAACGAGGGAACGCACCGAACCCTGGCCACTAAGTTGGGTGCTCACTTCCTCGCCGGCGTGGGTACGTCGTTCGCGGTGTGGGCCCCCAACGCGCGGTCGGTCACCGTCATGGGAGATTTCAACTACTGGAATCCCGAGAATCTCCCCCTGTCTCCCCGCGGAACGTCGGGTATATGGGAAGCGGTCGTCGCCGAGGCGAAACTCGGCGACGTCT
>Ga0206831_1207_pt1 | contig 14395 bp, 14 predicted proteins | sample Alteio_BWOrgCont_73_FD_152876 | JGI IMG/M metagenome (GOLD analysis project Ga0206831, IMG submission 152876) | Enriched cells from forest soil in Barre Woods Harvard Forest LTER site, Petersham, Massachusetts, United States -... | ecosystem: Environmental > Terrestrial > Soil > Temperate forest >...
GTAATCACCCCTGAAATGGATGCGGGCATGTAGCCCAGGGCTGGGCTGTAAACTCTGTACATTTTTTTACGAGAAATAATCACATGACTTTCTCAGAACGAAGTCCTGGATTATAAAAGCCTAGGGCATCGCCCTAGGTGGGCTGTAAATAGTGTTGCAGGCTGAAAGCCTGCCGTATAGTGAAAGATAATAGTGTATTGCTTTTGTTGAAAACATACGACAAGCTATTCTTTAGGCTATACTGTTATACAACCTAAATATTCACTATAAAGCAGGCTTTCAGCCTACAATACTTCTTACAGCATACCTAGGGCGATGCCCTAGGCTTTTATAATCCAGGACTTCGTCCTGAGAAAAGTCATATGAAAATTTAAACAAAAGAATGACAGAGTTTACACCCCAGCCCTGGGCTATACGCCCTACGCCCTAAGGAACCCTATTCTCCTCGGAGGAAAGAGGTACATGTAAAGCGGCTTTACTTAGCCTTTCAGCAATAGTCGCCCAAAGTCCATTTCTTGGAAAATCCAAGTCAACACAAGCCTCTTCTATCCCCTCTACATCAAGCTGACGCAAAAGAGCATAGAGGCTTTCTGCCACTTGCTCAGGACAAGATATCGTACCCATCGTTAAAACCCGACGTGCTTTTGTATAATGCCTCTCAGAAAATCCTAATACAATCCCTTGACACTGCTCCCAGTCTGAACATAGGTTTAGACGTGCTTTAGGAGCATAGTGACGATAAAGCTGTCCAGGACAAATCGGATGCGTTCCCCTATCCCCATTAACCTTCTCGGGGATATACCCTAAAACAGATTCAAAAGCTTCAGCGGGAATGGCTCCAAGCCGTGCAATCTGCCAGCATTTTTCAGAATAATGAATGATTGTTGATTCGACTCCATGTCCGCATACGCCGCCATCAACCACGGGGAATTCTTTTCCAAAATCGGCCTCCACATGCTCTCTTCGCGTGGCAGAGGGTTTCCCAGAAAGGTTTGCGGAAGGCATCACCAGCGGACCCACCCACTCTAGCAGCGCAAGGGTCAGGGAATGATGAGGTATGCGAAATGCTGCAGTCGGTAAACCGGCACAGGCTCGTACTGGAACAGAAGCAGGGTCTATAGGAAGAATCATCGTTAAAGGACCTGGCCAAAATGTCTTGGCCAAATTCATGAAATCTTTAGGAAAAGAGTGCGTATAGGCCAAAATCTGTTCCGTTTTTGCAATATGAATAATTAGTGGGTTATTAGAAGGACGCCCTTTTAAAGTAAAAATCTGATCAATCGCAGCAGGACGTTCAATCGAAGCAGCTAATCCGTAGACCGTTTCAGTAGGCACAGCAACCACCTGACCGCTCATGAGCAACTGATATGCTTTTGATAAAGAAATCTGCATAAAATCGAGTATTTTTGTTAAGGGTGCAGTTAAATGTGAGATGTTAATCGGGCCCACCACGCTCTTGCCACATTTTTTTTTGACATACTCCTCGTGCGCTTATAAGCAGCGCAATTAGAGTATGTGTTTCAAAAGAAATGTGGCAAGAGCGTGGCGGACACGATTAACTCACACATTTAATTGCACCAAATCTACTTAAGAAATTGACAATTAATTGTTTAAGAACGTATAATATTCCTCTATATCCCGACTAATTTTTGAATTGGTATGGATATAAAGAACTCTTTCTGCTAAAGATTTTAACCTAAAGGGAATAGGATGGCAACCGAAACGGCCTTTATGGACGGTTCCGAATATAAATATGGCTTTGTCACTGAGGTTGAAACCGAGAGTTTCGCCAAGGGCTTGAGTGAAGAAGTCGTTCGCGCCATTTCAGCTAAGAAAAATGAGCCGGAATTTTTATTAGAATTTCGTTTGAAAGCTTATCGAAAATGGCTGGAGATGGAAGAGCCGCATTGGGTCAATGTGGACTATCCTCCAATCGATTATCAGAACATTAGTTATTATTCAGCGCCGAAAAAAAAGAATGCCTTAAATACCCTTGATGAAGTTGACCCTGAGATCTTAAAAACTTTTGAGCGTCTTGGTATCCCTTTAGATGAGCAGAAACGACTATCCAATGTCGCTGTCGATTTAGTGTTTGACTCTGTCTCCATTGGAACAACGTTCAAGAAGAAACTGGATGCAGCAGGTGTGGTCCTCTGTTCCATTTCTGAAGCTGTTCACCTCTATCCTGAGCTTGTAAAAAAATATTTAGGCAGCGTTGTACCTATTGGAGATAATTATTTCGCAGCTTTGAATTCAGCCGTGTTCACAGATGGATCTTTTGTTTACATCCCCAAAGGCGTGCGCAGTCCCATAGAACTCTCCACCTACTTTCGCATTAATGATAAGGAATCGGGACAATTCGAACGCACGTTGATCATTGCTGAGGAGAGCTCTTTTGTCAGTTATCTAGAGGGATGCACTGCGCCAGCTTTTGATAATAATCAGCTCCATGCCGCTGTCGTCGAACTTATCGCACTGGACAATGCAGAAATTAAATACGCAACCGTGCAAAACTGGTACTCCGGAAATCCGAAAACCGGTGTCGGCGGCATCTACAACTTTGTCACTAAACGCGGACGTTGTGCAGGAAACAACTCTAAAATCTGTTGGACGCAAGTAGAAGTCGGAGCAGCCATTACATGGAAATACCCCAGTTGTATTCTGCAAGGGGATAACTCGGTCGGTGAATTTTATTCTGTTGCCTTAACTAATGGGAAAATGCAAGCAGATACCGGGACAAAGATGATCCATCTTGGAAAAAACACCCGCTCCACAATCGTATCGAAAGGAATTGCTGCAGACCAGTCGCATAATAGTTATCGAGGATTGGTCAAGGTTGCTCCACGCGCTACCGGAGCACGCAATTATACGCAATGCGATTCCATGCTGGTAGGGGATCAATGCTCCGCTAATACTTTTCCGTATATTGAAGTCGGAAACGCCTCAAGCCAAGTAGAACATGAAGCTTCAACATCTAAGATGAATGAAGAGCAGTTGTTCTATTTCCGGGCAAGAGGCATTTCGCAAGAAGATGCCGTAAATATGATCGTTAATGGCTTTTGTAAAGATGTCATCCGTGAGCTGCCGCTTGAATTTGCCATGGAGGCTCAGAAGCTGTTAACATTAAAGCTTGAAAATTCTGTAGGATAAAAATGATTAAAATCAGAAACTTATGCGCTAAAGTAGAGGGCAAATCGATCTTAAAAGGTGTTAACCTCGTTGTTAATCCTGGAGAAATCCACGCCATTATGGGACCGAATGGCGCCGGTAAGTCGACTCTTGCACGTGTGTTGGCAGGACATCCCGCCTATGAAGTCACTGAAGGTGACGTCCTATTTAAGGGCGAAAACTTACTTGAAATGGAACCTGAGCAGCGCAGTCATGCAGGCCTATTCATGAGCTTTCAATACCCTGTGGAGATTCCCGGAGTCAGCAATCTAGAATTTTTACGTGCATCCTATAATGCTAAACGCAAGGCACATGGCCAATCTGAGATGCCATTACAGGAATTTGAAACACTTCTCGATGCTAAGATGGCAGCTATGGAAGTGAAAAAAGAATTCAAAGAGCGCAATCTCAATGAGGGATTTTCCGGCGGAGAAAAAAAACGCAATGAAATTTTGCAGATGGCTGTCCTCTCTCCAGATATTGCCATACTAGACGAAACCGATTCCGGACTAGATATCGATGCGATGCGCATTGTCGCATGTACTGTGAAGAAGTTGATGAATAAAGACATGGGAATCATCTTAATCACGCACTATCAGCGCCTATTAGAATACATTCGCCCAAATTTTGTCCATGTGATGGTCGATGGGCAGATCGTGCAAACTGGTGGTCCGGAATTAGCCTTAAAGTTAGAAGAGAAGGGATATGACTGGTTAACGGTGGCTCCTAACGAAGGAAAACTGTCATGACATTGCAAAATTCCTTTGAGCAACATCCTTCTGATCACCGTGAAACTTTTCAGGAGCAATTAGGTCAGCTCCATCTCCAAAATCAAGCCATTGACAGCGGATTATGGCAGAAAGCTCGAGCTAAAGCGTGGGACCATTTTCTCAATTTAGGGTTACCGACGCAAAAGAATGACATCTACAAATACATTCGTCTGCGCCGTCTCTTTGAACTCTCTTTTATCCCTTCTGTTACCTCTGAATTAACTTTTTCAGAGATCTCGAAATATGTTTATCCAGAATCTTCCGACTCCGTCTTAGTATTTATTAATGGTCACTACCAGCCTACTTTATCAAGAACGTCAGCTTTACCAGCAAACTTCATTGTCTCTACACTATCTGAAGCAACTAAAACATATGGAACTTTTCTATCAAATCAATGGTCTAAATCGATTCAAAGCGAACAAGACCCGTTTGCCACATTAAATGCAGCCTTGCATCGCGACGGTGCCTTCCTCTATCTTCCTCCAAAGTGCAATGTCACAGCGCCAATACAAATCCTTAATGTGATCGATCAAAAATCTGCTTCCATGCTCATGTTTCCTCGCCTGCACCTTTTTGTAGGAGCGCAATCTCAAATTTCACTGATCTCTTCCTTAGCACCTCTCTCCGGCTCAACATATTGCCTCAACCAATCTGTTGAGATGTCTATTGAAGAAGATGCCCACGTCCGCTATCTCCAGACGTCCTACGGTGCTCCTTCCGAAATGTGGCATTTCGATGCTCTACGTGCATCTCTTAAACGCAATAGCACCTTGAAGACGATGCACGCCACTGATGGTTGTGCCATGGGACGCCATGATTACCGTGTCACACTTCTCGGAGAAAACGCAGAAGCCTCCTTAAATGGAATGTTAATGCTATCCGATAAGCGGGAAGCACATCATCATATTTTAATGGATCATCAAGCGCCTCATTGCCGCTCTACACAACTCTACAAGAGCGTCCTCAACGATTTTAGCCGTTCCAGCTTCGAAGGAAAGATTTTAGTGCGCCAACTTGCACAAAAAACTGAGGCTTTTCAACTCAATAACAATCTTTTGCTTAGCGACCGGGCACATGCAGATAGCAAGCCTAATTTAGAGATTTTTGCCGATGATGTCAAAGCATCTCATGGAGCCACTGTAGGACAGTTAGACCCAGAGCAATTATTTTATATGAAAGCCAGGGGTTTTCATGAAGCTGATGCCAAGAATTTACTGGTTTACAGTTTTTGTAAGGAAGTGATAGATCTATTTTCTATACCCTCTCTTCATCAAGAAATCACAGAGCATGCTAAAAGCTATATGGTAAAAATTTGAAGTAAAGAATGTCGGCCCTCGGACCGGTCTATTCCCCGCATTTTTTAGGACATTTTACCACAGAGACACAGAGAGGGGCATTAGCAAAGGTATTCGTGGTTAAGAACGGTTCTGCATTGTTATTTTCTTAGAAATAATAATGCAGAACCGTTCTTAACCACGAATACCTTTGCTAATGCCCTCTCTGTGTCTCTGTGGTAAAAATGTCCTAAAAAGATGCAGGTGATAGAGAGCCCTGACCACTTTTAAAGGATCCATATGCTACGATCAAAATCTAACGCTTTTCACTTTGCACAATTCCGCAAAGACTTTCCCATGCTGCAAAAAAGTATGCATGGCAAGCCTTTAATCTATTTTGATTCCGCGGCAACGACTCAGAAACCTCAAAGCGTCATTAATACCATTACCGATTTTTACGAAAATCATTATAGCACCGTCCATCGCGCTATCTATGAACTCGCGGCTTATGCCACCGAGCACTACGAATCCACGCGCCACAAAGTCAAAGATTTCATCCATGCTGCTAAAGTGGAAGAAATCATTTTTACCCGAGGCACAACAGATGCCATTAACCTTGTGGCATACTCGTTTGGAAAAGCCTTTATAAAACCTGAGGATGAAATCATCATTGCTGAAATGGAACACCATTCTAACATTATTCCATGGCAGATGCTTTGCGAAGACCGGGGAGCTAAACTGCGGATCATTCCCATCAACGACAATGCTGAAATAGAATTAGAGGAATATGCGAAACTCTTAAATAAAAATACTAAGCTTGTCGCCATCAGCCATGTGTCCAATTCCACAGGAACTTTAAATCCTGTTAAACAAATGGTCGAAATGGCGCACAATTTTGGCGCTAAAGTCTTAGTGGATGGCGCACAGAGTGCTCCTCATATGACGATCAATGTTCAAGACCTAGATGCAGATTTTTTTGCCTTTTCCGGTCACAAGTTATATGGTCCCACAGGCATAGGGATTTTATATGGCAAAGAAGAATTGTTGAATCAAATGCCTCCTGTTCAAGGAGGCGGTGATATGGTCAATGTGGTGACCTTTCTCAAAACAACTTATAGCGATCTCCCTTTAAAGTTTGAAGCAGGCACCCCAATGATTGCCGAAGTCATCGGATTAGGGGCTGCAATCGATTATGTGCAAGCAATTGGACTAGATCCAATATCTCATTGGGAACAGGAACTCCTCGTTCACGCAACGAAGCTAATAGAGACAGTGAAGGGGGTTCGTATTATTGGAACAGCGAAGGAAAAAGGGGCGATCCTAAGTTTTGTTGCTGAAGGTGTGCATCCTTTAGATATGGGCACCATGTTAGATCTTCGCGGAATTGCCGTGCGTACTGGCCATCATTGCGCACAACCGACCATGTGCCGCTTTGGACTTTCGGGTACATGCCGCGCCTCTTTTGCTTTTTATAATACCAAAGAAGAAATTGGGATCTTTATTGGCGCCTTAGAAGAAGTCTTAGACACCTTAAGATAATTTTCAGTTTTTTGAGGCATTTTTAAAATGTCCTAAAATTTGACAAACACACACTTGTGTTATACTTAAGTTATAAAAGGAGGTTTTTTATGCCTAGTGGAGGGGAAAAAATCAGCATGTCCGACCTAATTCGAAAAATCATGAAAGATTGGCTTGAAGAATATGAAGATATGATTCTTGCAAAACGAGCGGAAGAAGCAGATAAAAAATGGGAAAAAAGAGGAAGAAAAACGATATCTCACGAAGAATTATGGAAAAGATTAAGTAGATAATTGAATACGATGTAGATATCGAAGAAAAATTAAGAGAACTGCCTAAATCAATAAGGGAAGTCATTCGAAAAGCGATTGAGAAAAAGTTAACTGTTGACCCTGTTACTTTTGGAAAACCTTTAAGATATAGCTTGAAGGGTTATAGAAGATTGAGAGTTGGAGATTATCGTGTGATTTATAAGATTATCGAAGATAAGGTTCTTGTCCTTATAATAGATATCGATCATCGCAAAGATATCTATGATAATTCTTGAAAAAGTGGAAATTTTGTAAGTCCTCAAAAACCTATGGGTGATGTATTGTTTCTCTAGACCCTCTATTACCTGCATCTTTTTAGGACATTTTTACCACAGAGACACAGAGGACACAGAGAGGGCATTAGCAAAGGTGTCTGTGGTTAAGGACGATTCTGCATTATTATTTCTAAAATAGATAATAATGCAGAACCGTCCTTAACCACAGACACCTTTGCTAATGCCTTCTCTGTGTCTCTGTGGTAAAAATGTCCTAAAAAGATGCAGGTAATAGAGGGTCTAGAGAAACAATACATCACCATAGGTTTTTGAGGAATTACGAAATTTAAAGTTGTTAAGGTGCTAAAGAATAGATAATTGTCTCTAAGGAAACTGAATTGAGATGGAGCTCTTTCAATGTGTGCTTTAGCTGCCTGATTTCCTCGTGGAACATATCAACAGCAGCCTTTTCTCCACAAACCGCAGCCATGTTCACTTTTCGGCCATTTTTTGCATCTTGAGCCAAATCCTCAAGATCATCAGCGATCTGAAAAGCCATTCCAAAATGCGAGGCAGCTTCTTTAACTTTATTTAAAAGAGCCACTTCGCCCCCACCAAACAGCCAGCCAAAGACAAAGGAAATTTCGAATAAGGATACTGTTTTTTTGTGAATAATATCTCTTAGAGTATTTATTGATAGTTCTGGAGGAAAGATATCCAAAAATTGTCCGCCTGTAGCCCCGCAAAGACCGGTATTATACGTTGCGTTTTCCAAGGCTAACACACAAAGATAATCGCTTTTGATTGAGAATGGAAGGCTTGCCTTTTTTATGATTGCTGCATTTTTAGCTAAACATTCGTATCCAGCTGCAATTAAAGCATAGCTGGCAAGAAGGGCTGTTGTCTCTCCATAAGCTTTATGAGCAGAGGGTTGGTTTCTGCGTTCATCATCGTTATCCATGCAAGGGAGATCATCGGCAATCAAAGAAGCTGTGTGAAAGAATTCTACGGCCAATGCAGCGTTTTTGACATCGACGTTATGGCCTAAGGCTTCTGCAACGATTAAAACAAGAGCGGGCCGAAAACGTTTTCCACCATTCATTAAGGCATATTCACAGGCATCCCGCAGCTTGGTCTTAGAACCGAAACTGGAAATATTGGCCTTAATTTCGTGTTCAATGCAATTCTTGTAAGGGTATAAAACCTTAGCGATCTCTTCTGCAAAACAGCTTGATGATGTCATGCTTCTATTTCCTTTCAATGAATGAAGCATTGTCGCGAATTTTGCCTTTTGTGGCTAGCCATATTATTTAGTATGATAGGGCACAATGATAGGATGCTCGCTTGGTTTAACGATATGATCCGAAGGAATAAATCCTCCCACATTCATACAAGGATAGCAAAAGACCCGTTGTCCAAACAAAGTTCCGGGGTTTGTCACGGAATTGCATCCAGTTTGAGAAAGATCTCCCATAATCGCTCCAAATTTATGCAAACCGGTATCGATCTTTTTTCCTTCGACAGTAACGATGATGTTGCTGTAATCAAATTTTAGGTTTGCGCACTTTGTTCCGGCACCCAAATTGACATGACTTCCTAAAATAGAATCTCCGACATAGGCAAAATGCGCGGCATGCACATTATCGAAAAACAAACTGTTCTTTATTTCAGTGTCATGGCCGATAACACAGCCGTCGCCTGCAATGAAATCTCCACGAATATAGGCTCCGTGACGCACAGTACAATTTTCACCAAGAATACAGGGTCCCTTGATGTAAGCTCCAGGTTCCAAAACAGACCCTTTTCCGATCGAAATTGTCTCAGGATTAATTAAATAAACGCCCTTGGGAACCTCGACTTCAATACTGCCTTTAATACCACCAAAAGAATATGATTTTAAATAAGGTGCAATTTTAGGTAGAGCTTGCCATACATAAAGGCATCCTTCGAAAAGTTGTCTATGGCGATAATGCTGGAAATCGAAAAAGTATTCGGCCGTAAAATTTTTCATTAGAAGATCTCCTTAGGAAGAGCAGAGTTTTAAGGTATCAAATGAATCTTTTCAACAGCTTTTTCTTATTAATATCTTATATATAAGTTTCTTATTATTCTTCTGTCTGTGTGGGAATGTCGATAAGCCAGCCATTCTCATAGATCTTTTCTATGTTTGTATGCTGTGCAGAACATTCTATAACCGGTATGGTTATGCACATGTCGATCTTATGAACATTAAAAAAACATGAGTTCTCAACAATCCCTACCCACAAGCAAATATTGTAAGTCCTCAAAAACCTATGGAGATGAATTGCTTTTCTAGACCCTCTATTATCTGCATCTTTTTAGGACATTTTTACACAGAGTACACAGAGAAGGCTTTAACAAAGGTGTCTGTGGTTAAGGACGGTTCTGCGTTATTATTTCTAAAAAAGATAATAACGCAGAACCGTTCTTAACCACAGACACCTTTGTTAATGCCCTCTCTGTGTACTCTGTGTCTCTGTGGTAAAAATGTCTTAAAAGACTGCAGAAATTTTTGACAAATCTAAGGTGGGATCTTAGAATTGTCAATATGCCTTATAATGCTTGTAAACTATATCCTCTCAAAAAGCGATTAAGGTGAGGCCAAGATGTAGGATCATTGACACATTCCGCTTTAGATGTATTTTCTGAAATAGATCCCTCTTCCATCAAAAACAATTGTCCATTTAACTGCTCTATTAAATTCGTATCATGCGTCGTTAGCAGGAAATTTTATTTTCTGCTGCAAGCTCCGTGATAAATTGGGCGACTTGGCTTGTCAACCTAGGGTCCAATGCGGAAGTGGGTTCGTCAAGACAAACAATCTTTGGATTCAAAGCCAAGGTTCTCGCGATCGCCAAACGTTGCTTTTGGCCGCCGGATAAATTTTGAATTCTTGCTGTAGCTTTATCCTGAAGCCCATAACGTTCAAGAAGAGCGTGTGCGGCAAGTTTTGCTTCTTTTTTATCCATACCTTTACTTTGAGTTAAGGTTAGAATGATATTCTCTTCGGCATTCAAATGTTCGAAAAGATTGAAGTGTTGGAACACCATTCCTATGAGATGATTGCGGTTTACAGATGCTAGGTTGATTTCGAAACCATCCAAAATAAAAGAGCCGCTGTTGTAGCCTTCTAGATTATTAAGCACACGCAACAGCGTAGATTTCCCAACACCGGAACCTCCCAGAAAGATGGCAATTTTTCCGTGATCGATCTCGAAATTCAGATCTTTGAAAATAGTTTTGCTGCCGATTTTTTTTGATAAATGGCTCACTTTAAACATGGCTTTTCACTCTTTTTTCATACTTTTTTATACAAAAGGCCAATGTGCCTGTCAGAATCAAATAAATGATAGAGACGGCCAGAAGGATTGAAAACGCATCGTAGGTTCTGCTTCGAATGATAGAGGCCTCTTTAGAGAGTTCCATAACCCCGATAATAGAGGCGAGGCTGGAATCTTTAATCAGCGTGATCAGTTCATTGGTTAATGTTGGTAATGACGCTCTAAATGCCTGAGGAAAGACAATATAGCGCATGGTTTTTAAACGCGTGAAGCCGAGCGTATGCGCCGCTTCGATCTCTCCCTGCGGCACTGCGTTGAGGCCTGAACGGATGGTTTGGCTAATGTAGGCAGAGCTATTTAGTCCGATGGCTATGCTGGCGGCCCAAAAGGGCGCTATGAGGATTCCAAATTGCGGCAGAACATAATAGACAAAAAGAATTTGCACAAGCATAGGGGTTCCTCGAAACAGCATGACATAGGAGCCTATGAGGGCGCGAATGTAATGTGATTTAACCGTTTCTGCTAGGGCAAAAATAGATCCCAAGATTAGCCCGATGGTGGCGGCAACAAATGTGATTTGCAGGCTGATTCCTGCCCCCATTAATAGGGTGGGGAGGGAATGCCAAATGAGGTTAAAATCAATCATTGCAGTTTCCACTTAATTCTTAGTTGGGCGAGTGTTCCATCTTTTTCCATATCATCTAATGCCTCTTGGACATCTGCCAGCATCTCGGATTTATTGATGGGAACAGCTAGAGCACATGTTTCGCTGGTTCCATCAATAAAGTTTATGTTAAACAGTAAGGCGTCTTGCTTTTCAAAAAAGGCATCCACAGTACTTTTTGAAGTAACAAAGGCATCGGCTCGGCCATTTTTGATCGCCATGAACCCATCTGCTTGAGTGGGAAGACGTATCAAATTAACATCCTTGATTGAGGACATGAATAAATCTGCTGTAAAGCCCTCGATGACAACAACGGTTTTGCCATTGAGGTCAGATAAATTCATACTATTCTCATTAGTTGTAAAAACCACTAAAGGATCTTGTTGCAAATAGTTCTTTGTGAATGAGACACGTTTTGCACGCTCTTCAGTGTAGCTCATTCCTGCAGCAACAAAGTCGACTTGACCCAAAACGATTTCAGGAATCAATGCATCAAAAGGCATATCTCGGAATTGAATCTTTTTTCCAAGTCGCTGTCCGACCTCTGTAGCAATGTCAATATCGAAGCCGATAATCACTCCATTTTCGATATAGGTGAATGGAGGAAATTCGGCATTTGTTCCCACAATAAGGGTGTCTGAAGCTGCTTGAAGCAGCGAAATATTTACACAGGCAATGATGATTAATAATATTTTGTACATTTAAGATCCTTTTTGTTTTTTAAAATGAAATTTTTCACAGAGCGCTTTAAACGTATTGTGGATATTTTTAATAGATTTTGGAGCGACAAACACGACGTTTTCGCCTGCCAAAGATCCCAAGAGTTCTAAATCGGGATGCTGGTCGACACAGTCGCCTACAAAGGCGGCCAATCCCGGGTGAGTTTTGATCACGATCATTGATTCATTATGGCTGATGTCGACAAGAGCCAATCTAAGGATTTCCGTTTTGATGTCTATGTTGGGCATTTCATACACCAGAACAGCGTTGACCATTTTTTTCACAACGCCTAGCTTTCTGAGATCACGCGAAACGACAGTTTGATTTGTCTCAATGCCATAATCTTCCATAAGGAGCTCGACCAACTGTTTTTGATCGGAAATCGCCTTTTTATTGACGAGTTCTTTTATGGCTTCTTGTCTAGCTGTTGAGGATTGTTTGTCTGACATGGTAACATCTCCGTGTGAATATTTATGCATATTTAAATGAATATTAATTCATTTTAGGAAAAATGTCAAGCTCTAGTGCATCCTTTAGAGTAAACGATCGCGAAGCGTTTTGGAGTGCAAAAGTCCTCTTTTGCTTTTTTTAATGGCGCGATTAGCTGTTTAATGGCGCAATTAGGCTAAATTGTCATATTAATGATGTCTAACGAACGCAATTTTTCGGCTTTTGAGGTCAGCGACAGTTTCTTCTGATAGGTCACAGCCCCCCCAATAACCATATTGTCCAAAAATTACGGTAGAATTTTTTAAAATAGATTGCTAGAGTGCAAAAATCTAAAGGTGAGCTATAACGCATACGTGGGAAGCTAAACCAATTGGTTCAGGGGAAGGCCGAAGGCTCTTCTGTTTAAAAGCTTATTTTGGGACACATCTTTTTACTAAGGATCGCGAAGCGTTTTGGAGTGCAAAGGTCCTCCTTTGCTTTTTTTTCGAGACGTGTATCTGAAGTGAATGTGAATAACATGAGATTCCTTAGGACTGAGAAAAGCAAAAGAGGACTTTTGCACTCCAAAACGCTTCGCGATCCTTAGTAAAAAGATGTGTCCCAAAATAAGCTTTTAAACAGAAGAGCCTTCGGTCTTCCCCTGAGCTATGCGCTATAGCTGTCCGATTAACCCTGCGCGTTGTAATTGTACCAAGAATCTAACGAGTGATTTTATGTCGATTCATGCACCTACACTTCCCAAAGCTTTTGTGTGGAGAAGGCTCCATTCCTTTACTGGTTTGTGGTTAGTGGGATTTCTAATCATTCATCTCGTATCAAATTCACAGGCGGCGCTTTTCTTTGGAGACGATGGCAGCGGATTCATCAGTGCTGCTAACAGCATTAAAGGGCTCCCCTATTTACCTGCAATTGAAATTGGACTGCTTGCAGTTCCATTCTTTATACATATCTGGTGGGGCATTCAATATCTCCTTACAGGAAAATTTAATTCATATAGAACTGATGGAACAAGACCCTCCCTTCCTGAATATCCGCGCAATCATGCTTATACATGGCAACGCATCACTTCATGGATCTTGTTGGTTTTAATCGTTGCACATGTCATTCAGATGCGCTTTCTGGAAGAGCCGATCATGGCTCAGAAGGGTTCTGAAAAGGACTACATGGTCCGTGTTAACAGTGATCCGGGCATTTACTCTCTTTCCGAACGTTTAGGTGTTACTTTGTATGATGCCGCACAAATAGAGCAGCAAAGAAAGCTCCTTGTGACTAAGCCCCCCACATTAGAAGACAACCAGGCAGCTCTTATTAAAGCCCAGGAAGAAGTCCAACAGAGAGAATGGGTAGCAGCCTTAGAGGAGCGCCCCCTTAGGGAAAGCCAGTTGATCGCCGTTTCTAAAAATTTTGGCACAGCAGAGCTACTGATGCTTCGTGAGACATTCAAAATCCCTATAATGATCGTGCTTTATACAGTCTTAGTCATTTCTGCATGCTTCCATGCCTTTAATGGACTCTGGACATTTTGCATCACTTGGGGGATCACTCTATCCCCTTCGGCACAGAATGGGATGCGCTACATTGCCACATTGTTTATGTTTCTTATTGGATTTTTAGGCCTTGCTGCAGTGTGGGGAACATATTGGATAAATCTTAAAACTTGAGATCAATGGCTTTAAATAAATATGGCTTCAAATAAAGTTGAAAAAAACGTGATTGTTGTTGGAGGAGGATTGGCAGGGTTGTCTGCTGCCTTGAAACTCTGTGAAAATGGCTGCCGCGTCAAGATTATCTCCGTCACACGCGTCAAGCGTTCCCATTCGGTCTGTGCTCAAGGAGGAATTAACGCCGCGATTAATACGATGGGAGAAGATGACTCCCCCCTCATTCATGCGTACGACACCATTAAAGGCGGAGATTTTTTGGCGAATCAACCGCCCATTCTTGAGATGTGCCTATGTGCTCCGGCTATTATTCGCATGATGGATCGTTTCGGTTGTCCTTTC
>Ga0206831_1208_pt1 | contig 14266 bp, 14 predicted proteins | sample Alteio_BWOrgCont_73_FD_152876 | JGI IMG/M metagenome (GOLD analysis project Ga0206831, IMG submission 152876) | Enriched cells from forest soil in Barre Woods Harvard Forest LTER site, Petersham, Massachusetts, United States -... | ecosystem: Environmental > Terrestrial > Soil > Temperate forest >...
TTACCTGATTTCTTTGGGCCTGAATCTGATGTTCGCGGCTTGGTAATTCTGCGGACTTTAACTGATTGGTAAGTTCGTCAATTTTTTCTTTATCCACACGGTTAGTATCGCGGCTTGTATCTAATTGGGCCTGAGCAATCGCACCTACTTTATATTGTTGTTCGTCACGTTTAAGGGTGAGGGCAGAAAGATGTTCTGTGGTAATTGCTTGCTGCAACTCAGCACGATAGACATTGAGTTCTACTGGGCGCTTACCTTTTTCTAAATCTTCAAGCTGTGATTGCGCTGCACGTAATTGTTCTTTTGCCTGGCGCTCTGCAGCCGCTTCATTTTCTTGCTCTAATGCAAAAAGCAGGGTTCCCGTTTTTATCGTTTGCCCACGTTTGACCATTAACTTATCAAGACGTCCTGCAATTGGTGACGCTACATACACATATTCACCTTCTGCATAACCTTGGAAGCTATTTGCCTCTTTCTTGCAAGAGATGGCCATAAATACCATCAGCATCAGTACGAATTTACCTATATTAGATTTATTTATCATACACCGTCCTTTGAGAAGCCACTAAAACGTAAGAAGATTGACATATGTGACTATTATGTTACAACTGTAAACATTACACAATCCTAGGGAGATAATAAATATGGGACTATTAAATAAAATCTATACAGCCATTCGTGGTGGTGCCAGAGAAGTGGGTGAAACTATCGTTGATAATAATAGTACACGCATTTTCGAACAAGAAATCAAGGATGCAGAAAACGCACTGAATCAAGCCAAACAAGATCTCACGGGTGTACTTGCCAAAGAAATGCAGGCAGCGCGTGAAGTGGAGCGCTTGCATCAGGAAATTACCAAGCATGAAGAATATGCCGTGCAGGCATTAGCTAAAAATGATGAAAAACTAGCACTGGAAATTTCAGAGCGTATTGCTGAATTTACCAGTGAACTGGATACACAGACCAAAGCTAGAGATAGCTTTAATGAGCATAGCGAACATCTAAAAGAACTGATTAAGCAAACAGACAAAGCATTGGCCGATATGAATCGTCAATTAGCCATGGTTAAATCAACTGACAGTGTACAAAAAGCTACCAGTGCCATTACGGATAATTATGCTACCAGCGGATCAAAACTGCTTGCCGCAAAAGAATCACTTGATCGTATCAAACAGCGTCAACAAGATACAGAAGACCGTCTCAAAGCAGGCGAAACGCTGAAGGCTGAGCTATCAGGACAAAGCCTTGAAGACAAATTAAAAGCAGCGGGCATTGGTCAAACCAATGGTTCTGCCGCAGATATTTTAGCAAAATTGAAAGAGCGCAAAGACAATGTTTGACCTTTTCAAAAATACACAAAGTGGGGAGAAACCTGCTGTTCGGGCACTGACATCCCCGGAAGAATTAATGGTTGGTGATATTATTAAATTCCAGTTTTTACCGCAGCCTGAATTATCCGGGCGTCAGTTTGAAGTCGCGGCCATTACGACCTATGATTTTGAACATGAGAACTATCCACGTTTTGCCCTGCAGGATGATAAAGGATTGCTGATTTTCTTGTCCGTGCATAACCGTCAGGGCAAGAGTGTGCTAGCGATTAGTAGACAAGCTGATCGTGATGAAGTAGATGCTATTTTTACACTCGATAAATTTGCCGAGGTGTTTGAAGAAGGCTCCGTCACACTGACCGCAACGCCTTATGCTCCTCTTGCTTCATGGCTTGGCAGTTCCTATTACAAGGCCCTTGATTGCCGCGTAGGCTATCTGCATATTGGAGATTACCGTAATCAGCCTCTTCCCGAATATGAAGATGATTCAGAAGGGATTGATTATTATTTGCTACGCGATAGTAGCGAACAATTTGCTATTGATATTGAAATCGGTGACAATGACGATAGCAGTGTCTATGTGACTGTTTATCAGCCTTTGACTGCTATTGCAGAAATGTGGCCGGCTAAGGGATGATGCTTTAGCACTAGTGCTTTAAGCTTCTCATCCAACACATGGGTATATATTTGCGTCGTGCGAATATCAGCATGGCCAAGTAGTTCTTGAATAATACGCAAATCCGCACCATGACTGAGTAAATGACTGGCAAACGAATGCCGCAACGCATGCGGAGATACGCGTTCGGGATCCATTTGTGCTGCCTGTGCTGCTTCTTTCAGAAATTGAGCAAAACGTTGTCTGGAAATATGCGCCGGGCGTATTTTATGCCCTTCTTTGCTTGGGTGAGGAAACAGCCATGGTGATAATGTAAGATGTCGTTCTGTTAAATAGAGCTTCCGTAAAGGGATATATTTTTCAAGCATTGTAATAGCAGGACCATTGAGGGGCACTAACCGCTCTTTATTGCCCTTACCTTTAATAATGAGAAAAGGCTTGAGCGATGTACGGTCACGTTTCAGGGCTGAAAATTCCAATGTAACCAGTTCCGATACACGTAATCCCGAGGCATAGAGTAGCTCAAGCATCGTGGTCATCATGATGCCGGTGATGCTCTCATCTTTGTAGCTAGCGGTCAGTAATGCACTAATTTCATCTTCACTCAGTATGTGAGGAATTGTACTAATTTGGCGTGGGCTATCTAAATGCTTGGAAGGATTATCTGTACGCACCTCATCATGATAAAGAAAACGGTAAAACTGCTTAAGCGAGGATAATTTACGGGCAATAGTGCTTGGTGCTAGGGATAATTTATGTAAATGGCGCAAATATTCGCGCAAATCATCCTGGGAAGCAGCAAGCAAGGCGATGTTCTTGCTGCATAAAAAATCGTCAAGAGCATTTAGGTCATGTAAATAGGCATCTTGCGTATGCGGAGAAGCAGCGCGTTCACCCGCTATCATTTCCAGGAATGCTTCAATATGAAAGGAGGAATCTGCCATATATTCTGCTATAATAGCGCTTCTAATGCCAACGAACGTGCTTCTTTCTTAAAGCCATTTTCACTAAGCAGCCGCACTATCATTGCAATAGAATTATTATCAATCTCATTGGCTTTATGTCCACCTAAAGCAAGCAATGTTGCAATGACTAGCGCACCTTTACGATGCTGTTCTCCTGCTTGCTTGAGCAATGTGCTTACTGCCCGCCCCATTACCGTAGCTCGATAGGTGAAAGGCATTTTACTAAGCTGATTCCAGGCTGTTTCCGGGATTGCATAGCCAAGTGCATCCAGTAATAAGATTAAGCGTTCTGTAAAGACAGGATCACTATAAGCAAGCTCACCAAAGGGCAGGGCCTGACGATTAGTAGCAATTGCCAGCAATAATGCAATACGGGCTTTATGGGATTTGGTGGCTTTGCCATTTGTCAGCCATGCCGTTACTGGGGGTAGCTGATTGCCTGCAAGCAATACATCGAGTAACTCATCACTCGTAATATTTTTGATATTGCTACTAACATTTATCACATCAGGCAAAAATATCGCTAATGCAATATCTTTGTACCCATCTTCAGTAAAAGCACGAATGGCTGCAGCAATGGTGGTGTCTATGTGCTGATTATGGCTATATTGATAAAGCAGTGCCCGTCCTTGCGCCGTCCCTTCATAGGGGTTGTCATCTGGCGTAAAGTCAGCCAATTCACTGCTCTGGAAATGCATTTTCATGTAAAGAGTGGTCAGATCATCTGCTGAAATACTGCCTGAACGGAAGGCGGCCTCCCCAGCAACTAACCGTATGGGGAAAGGTTGCATAGGATTAAGGGCAATAGCCCGTTGCATAATGGGCGTGAGCTCCGCAATATGCATACTGAAATTAATTTTAGCTTTACCCAGCAAGGCAAAATGTAGGGCATTTTGTGGAATAGTGAGTGCTTCAGGTAAGGCAGCGTCACTTTCTCCAATAATTTTAGCAATAAGGGGCTCAAGATAACTCGGTACTTCTTGTTTGCCCTCATCCATCAAGTCAAATTCTAGTTTGGCCTTGGCGTATTCTTTACGGTCTATATGGCAGAGAATCGATAGTTCCGGCCAGAATGTGCTCGTATAAAAAGCAGGCGTTGCAGCAGATTTAGCACAGGCCTCTTTAATATGGGACTGCAACAATAAGCGCTCAACACGTATTTTCTCAAACGGTTCAGTCGTCGACTTTGCCATCAATATTTCATCATCACCCATTGCGGTTAATTGTTCAAGTTGTAACCGCGCCAGTTCCTTGTGATTGCCAGGAAACGTACCAAGCGAGGATAATAGAAGCATTTTAAGGGAAAAAGTTGTTGGTGATGCAGTATGAACAGGCAAACTATCAAATAATGTTTTGAGCGTATCAAAGTCATTATCGTCTTTATGTGTCCATAATATGGGGGTCACTTCTATCTTGTCGACAGCTACAGTTCCTAGACGATGTTCTGTAGGCGTAAGGGCGGGGAGAAAGCTATTAGGTTCGCTAATTTCATAACTTACAATCTTATCTGCTGCCCAGGCAGGCGTGATAATGAATGACAGTGAGAATAATAAAATATAGCGGACACTCGATAACATTATTATTTTGAGAATTTGGTATTTTCAATTACCTTCGTTATTTTTTGTGTAGGCATTTCTACAGGACGCGATAAGTAAACTACCCCCACTACACAAATTGTAACCACGGCGATAATAATTGCATTACGAATAGTTTTAGATTTTTCACTCTTCATTTGCTACGGACTCCTAACAGAAAATAAAGGAAAAGATTAGCGCATTTGCTATAAAATGCTAGTTTTTTATGGGGATAAGTACCCTGAATGTTTTTAAAAATGGGATTTTTTAGAGGCTATATAAGGGAAAGTTAACAGACACATAGCTTCTTGCAATGATTTCAACCAAAAACAATAAAGCCTAATCAATATAATTAATATTTTTTGGAAGTCAAAGATAATTATACCATTTCTATCATTATGTCCGTTAGAGGATGAGCAAAGCAGGGACTGGCGCCATTAAGGCGCCGCAGCCTGAGTGATGCTTCCCAAAAAGCTCAATTTGACTTAATTTGCGGCGTTACTACCGTGGTAGATGGTTGAGGATTAATAACCGTTGTTTTGGGACAATCAGGACAATTACAGTGTGCAGAGCAACCTGTTAATAGGACTGCAACCACTATTGCCAGTAAGCAAAATTGAATGTTGCTGAGGTTTTTCATGGGGGGCTCCTTTTTTATTCATGCAGTACAGAAGCTAGGTAACCATAAAATGAATAAAAAACGATAGGACTATCAGTACCATTCAGAGTGCATCCTCCATAATCAGCAGTAAACAACATAAAATATTGCAAGAGGTCTTTAGGAGAAATTCGATAAATTGCGTATCTTCTATGTTTTTGGATTAGCAGTCTGCAGACGGCAAGTAAAATAAAATGGCAATCATTCGCAATTATGTGATGCAGCGGATTGTATAAAATCGCTCTCGACATATACTATTGATATGTTATAGCTGAAATAAGAAGCGCAAGTAATCACATAACCATAAATGAGAGGATATGATGCAGAAAAACGGTATAATAGAGACTCTTAATAAGATTCTTGAATTTGAACTTGCAGGCGTTGTACGCTATACGCATTATTCTCTTATGATTTTTGGCCATACACGCATCCCTATCGTAAGCTGGCTGCGGAGTCAAGCAACGGAATCACTGGATCATGCTAATCAGGCAGGTGAGCATATTACCACGCTTGGTGGTCATCCTTCGCTGAAAATTGCCTCATTGCTCGAAACCCATAAGCACGCGATTAATGATATTCTCAAGGAAAGTCTTGAACATGAGAAAATTCAAGTAGAGAACTACAATACATTATTAAAACAGGTGACGGGTAAGTCTATTTTTCTTGAGGAATATGCACGGAAAATGATAAGCGATGAGGAAACACATATTTCTGAAGTCGAGAAAATGATACGTAAACCTGAGTGACGTTTGTAAACGGGTGCCCAAAATCTGTTGCCTATGTCCCAAGAATGGACCCTGCAAATAATGGTGCACCCGACACGATTCGAACGTACGACCTTTGCCTTCGGAGGGCAACGCTCTATCCAGCTGAGCTACGGGTGCAATTAATACCAAGGGGTACATATGCCTATTCTAGCCACTTATAGATGTCAAGAATAAACCTGCTTTAGTGCTGGCATTAATTGTAGAGCGATATCTTTATAATAATCACTGACAGGCCGGCCTTGATCAGAAGCTTCACAAATGGCCATATCCAGCGGGATTTGGCCAAGAAGCGGTATGTTAAGATCAGTGGCCATTTGACATGCACCGCCTTTGCCAAAAATATGGTGCGTGTTGCCTGTAACTGGGTCGGTAAAACCACTCATGTTTTCGATGATGCCTAGCAATGGAATATGTAATTTTTGGTACATAGTGATGGCTTTTTTGACATCAAGCAACGCAATTTCTTGCGGAGTGGATACAATCACAGCCCCGCTGACCGAGTAATTTTCTGCCAGGCTTAAATGGATATCGCCCGTGCCTGGGGGCATATCAATCAGTAATAGATCAAGCTCACCCCAAACAGTACCTCGCAATAATTGGTATAATGCTTTAGTGGCCATGGGGCCACGCCAGACAGTTGCCGTATCATCAGGGAGTAAGTATCCCATTGATATTGACTTAATACCATAACGTTCAAGAGGAATCATTTTATTGTCTTTGATTGCCGGTTTTTCTTTTAATCCGAGCATTCGCGGTATAGAAGGGCCATAAATATCAGCATCTGCCAAGCCAATTTTCATTCCTGTTTCTGCTAAGGCAATGGCGAGATTGACAGCAGTAGTTGATTTTCCTACACCTCCTTTGCCGGAGGCGATAGCAATTATATGTTTGACGTTAGGTAACGGTGCAGGTGTCGTCTTAGCAGAAGGAAGGGGCGGCACTGCAGCGTGAGGGACGTTGCTAGCGGTTAAAGCAACCGTGACGCGCCCAACATTGGGTAGTGTGTATACAGCATCTTCACAAGCCTGGCGCAGATGTTCTTTAGCAGCAACTTCTTGCGGATGGATTTCTAGTGCAAACCCAATATTATTTTCGCGGATTACCAATGAAGAAACGATGCCGCTCTCCACAACATTCTGGCCATTATCTGGATCAACGACCTTTTTTAGTACAGCAAGAATAGATTCTTTATTTATGTGTGACATTCTCTTGCAAAATAAGTAAGTAGTTGTTACTTGAATAGGTTATAGTGGCTAGATTAGCATAGTATGTTACAAATACACAAACAGATAAAGGTTAGTCTATACTCCTAATGATTCAAGATCCGTGTTTTCAGTCAGAATTCCGGATTTTATAAATGTTCCATGAACCGCAGGAATAGCGGCACTATTTCAAGGTTCATGGAGTATTTAGAAAACTGGGATTATGAGGCTGAAAACACGGATATTGAACCATTGGAGTATATATGCCCTGGAGTAATAATGGAAACGGAGATAACGATAAAAAGCCGCTTCCGTGGGGAAAAAAGCCTGTACCACCCTCAAATGATTTTGATGAGATAATTAAACACGGACACCAGAAATTTAAAGATTTTTTCAATAATAATTTACATGGGCTGGGTAACTCTAAAATGGTTGCCCTGGCTATACTGGGTCTTATTATCATATGGTTATTTAGTGGTTTTTATATTGTTGACCCTGAGGAACAAGCGGTGATTATGCAGTTTGGTAAATATGACCGCACCGCAGGGCCAGGACTTAATTATCATATTCCTGAACCAATAGAGCATGATATTAAGCAGAAAGTAACGCGTATTGAGCGAGAAGAAATTGGATTTAAGTCAGTAGGCACCCTCAATATTGGCACGGCTTTTGATAGTCATGCCGTATCATCACACGAGGTGCCGCAAGAAAGCCTGATGTTGACGGGAGATGAAAATATTGTTGATATTAATTTTGAAGTACAATGGCGTATTAGCAATATCAAAGATTTTCTATTTAATGTTGATAATCCTAAAGATACTGTCAAAAGTGCAGCAGAAAGTGCAATGCGGGAAGTAATCGGCAATACGCCAATTGCCGCTGCTTTTGCCGAAGGACGTTCATCTATCGAGCAGAAAACCAAAGATTTGCTGCAGAAAACACTGGACTCTTATGGGGCAGGCGTTGAAGTGGTAAGACTACAAATGCTAAAGGTGGATCCTCCTGCACAGGTGGTAGATGCATTCCGCGACGTCCAAACCGCACGCGCAGATAAAGAACGCGAAATTAATCAAGCCGAGGCCTATCAAAATGATATTACTCCTCGTGCCCGTGGGGATGCTGCACGGCTAGTTCAGGAAGCTGAAGGCTATAAGCAAGAAGTGATTAATCGCGCCAAAGGGGATGCTAATCGGTTTAGTGCAATATATGAACAATATAAAAATGGCAAAGAAGTGACCAAAAAACGCATTTACCTAGAAACAATGGAAGATGTGTTGCAAGGTATGGATAAGATAGTCATTGATGGTAAAGATAGTCATGGTGTTGTGCCTTATTTGCCACTGCCTGCCATCACTAAGAAGCAATCGGCCAATTAGGAGACCACATTATGAATAAATTACCGGTCTTTATCATTGCAATAATACTTGCTATTTTGTTATATAATTCTTTTTTTATTGTTGAGCAGCAGCAACAGGCATTGGTATTACAATTTGGTGAGGTGGTACGTGTGGTAAAGACGCCAGGGCTGACTTTCCAAATACCTTTTATCCAGAAAGTAACCTTTTTTGATAATCGTGTGCTAAACCTCAATGCGGAAGAAAAAGAGGTCATTGCTAAAGATGAAAAACGGCTTATTGTTACGGCGTTTGCCAAGTATAAAATTACCGATCCATTGAAATTTTATCAAACAGTACGTGATGAAGATGGTATCGCATTACGCCTTAATTCCATTGTTGAATCATCGCTGCGTCAAATTTTAGGCGGGGTACCACTTGCGACCTTACTGACAGGTGAGCGTGCTAAAATCATGGATGATATTCGTGAGTTAGTTAATGAGCAGGCGGCTGTTTATGGGATTGATGTGGTGGATGTACGGATTATGCGTGCAGACTTGCCTAAAGAAAATAGTGATGCTATTTTTAAACGTATGCAGACAGAACGTGAGAAAGAAGCAAAACAATTCAGGGCAGAAGGGGCAGAAGAATCATTGCGTATTCGGGCACGTGCTGATAAAGAACGGCTGGTGATATTATCCGAGGCTCAACTTAAAGCTCAGATTACCAGGGGTGAGGGAGATGCAATTGCTACTAAAACGTCAACAGAAGCTTTTGGGAAAGATGCAGATTTTTATAGTTTCTACCGTTCAATGCAAGCTTATAAGAATACGCTAAAGAAAACGGATACAACAATGATATTGTCACCACATAGTGAATTTTTACGTTTTTTAGACTCTATAGAAGGAAAATCTACGGCACAATCAACTGGTCAGTAATCTGTTGCAACAGAAATCCGACCATTGTGCTTACTTAAGTAAGGATATAATGGATAAAATTATGAGAAGACTTGTTACGATTTGTAGTATTATGTTACTCTTCATGGTGCAATTAACACCAGCAGCGCATGCAGCGCCGCCACCGGAAGGGTTTGCAGATATTGTTGAGAAATTGATGCCAGCAGTTGTGAATATTTCGACAACGCAAAAAATGACTGCCAAAAATACTGCTCCTTCTACAGAAGCATTACCACGCTTTCCCAAAGGGTCGCCTTTTGAAGATTTCAATGATTTCTTTGATAAGTTTGGTAATCAGGGGTTGGATGGTGAAGATGGAACAGGAAGCCACAAAATAGTGTCACTTGGTTCTGGTTTTGTGATTGATCCTTCCGGCTATATTGTAACAAACAACCATGTGATTGCAGAGGCAGATGAAATTACGGTTACCTTCAGTAACGATTTACAAATGAAGGCTAAAATCATTGGGTCTGATACCAAGACTGATCTGGCATTACTGAAAGTTGATACCAAAAAACCATTGCCGTTTGTCAAATTTGGTAATTCCGATAAAAGTCGTGTGGGTGACTGGATTGTAGCCATTGGTAATCCGTTTGGATTGGGTGGTACCGTCACCTCAGGTATTATTTCAGCCCGTGCCCGTGATATTAATGCAGGGCCATTTGATGATTTTATACAGACGGATGCACCGATTAATAAAGGGAACTCAGGTGGGCCCATGTTTAATATGGCGGGAGAAGTGGTTGGTATTAACACTGCTATTTATTCCCCTTCAGGAGGCAGTGTTGGGATTGGGTTTGCTACACCATCCTCACTTGCTAAACCTGTCATCGATATGCTACGTCAAGGTAAAAAAATTCACCGTGGCTGGTTAGGGGTAAAAATTCAGAGTATTACTGAAGATATTGCTGAAAGCCTTGGCCTTTCTGAAGATAAAGGTGCGTTAGTGGTCGATGTAACCAAAGCTAGCCCTGCCGATAAAGCAGGTATATTGACTGGAGATATTATCTTGGTCTTTGATGGTAAAGAAGTCGCCGCTATGCGTAAATTACCGCGTATTGTTGCTGAAACCCCCGTTGGAAAAAAGGTGGATGTAGTGCTACTGCGTAAAGATACGAAGCAAACTGTCAGTGTTGTACTGGGTGAACAAAATGAAAAGGAAGAAGTGCAGGCTAGTGCTAATACCGAGAATAGTACGAAACCTCAGCCCAGTAAGGTCATTCTAGGTATGAACCTGTCGCCACTGACGACAGAATTACGTAACAGTTACAATATCGCTGCGGACATTAAAGGGGTAGTGATAACGGCCCTGGGCAAGAGTAGTGAAGCCGCACAGCGCGGTTTGCAAGTAGGGGATGTACTGATTGGTGTCAATCATGATGCCGTGACGTCTATAGAGCAATTAAGTCGCCTGGTCACACAGGCCAAGAAAGAAGGGCATAAATCAGTATTGCTTTTGATTAATCGGGCAGGGACAGCACAGTTTGTACCATTACCCCTTGGTGAAAGCACAAAATAGGAAAAAATTAAGTAGCAAATGGTAAATAGTGAATAATATATAGGGTAACAACCTTTTTACTTATTCACTAGTTACTATTTATACTACTCACTATTATACCCATGGAACACACCACAGATTCACCACAAGTACCCAAGCGTCCAGATTGGATTAAAGTAAAAGCACCGGTCTCTAAGGAATATCATAATACCTATGATTTAATTCGGTCGCTTAAACTTAATACTGTCTGTGAAGAGGCAGCATGTCCTAATATTGGTGAATGCTGGTCACAAAAACATGCAACCGTGATGATTCTTGGGTCGGTTTGTACGCGTGCTTGTGCCTTTTGTAATATTGCTACGGGTATTCCTGATTTGCTCGATCCGCATGAGCCAGAGCGCTTGGCGATGGCCATTGCTAAATTAGGGCTAAAACATGTGGTGATTACGTCTGTTGATCGGGATGATCTGCCCGATGGAGGCGCTGCGCATTTTGCAGAAAGCATCAACCGTATTCGCCAAACCTCACCTTCTACCACTATTGAAATACTCACCCCAGATTTCTTGCGTAAAGAAGGAGCATTAGAGATAGTTGTTGCCGCAAGACCTGATGTCTATAACCATAATATTGAAACAGTGCCTAGCCTGTATCAGCGCATTCGTCCCGGTGCCCGTTATTTCCATTCATTGAACTTATTGCATAATGTCAAAGCACTTGCCCCCTCAATTTTTACCAAGTCAGGATTGATGGTAGGTTTAGGTGAAACCAAGACTGAAGTATTGCAGGTGATGGATGATTTGCGCGCGGCTGATGTTGATTTTATCACGATTGGTCAATATTTACAGCCCACGCCTAAACATGCTCGCCTTGAGCGCTATGTATCCCCTGATGAGTTTGACTATTATGCCCGTATGGCCAAAGCCAAAGGATTCTTGGTGGTATCAGCAACACCGCTTACGCGCTCTTCTTATCATGCAGGCGATGATTTTATCCGATTGCAGGCAGCGCGGAATGCTCAAATAGCAGCAAATCATAGTTAGGACTGCTATGGTCAGTCGTTCTCAGCAAACCCATTCCCCCTATTTGCCCTCGCAATTATTTCAATTAGTGGCGGATATCGAATCCTATCCCGAATTTCTGCCGTGGTGTAGTGCTGCAAGGATCTTAAGTAAAGATGGTAATGTGTGGCTAGCCGAGTTAGTCATTCATTTTAAGGCGTTCCATGAGAAATATACGTCTAAGGTAATGCTTGACGAAGAGACCTGCACGATTATGGTGGAAATGGTGAGTGGTCCTTTTACCCATCTGCATAATCACTGGCGATTCACCCCGGCTCCAGCAGGTGGAACATCGATTGATTTTGAGCTGGATTTTGCTTTCCGTTCCGTGATACTTGAAAAATTAATTGGCTTTATGTTTGAAAAAGCCTGTGCCAAGATGAGTGAGGCCTTCGTCAAACGGGCACAGGCAATCTATGGATAATAACTTTATGACAGCTTCATCCTTATCCCTTCCAGCAAATGCTGTTAATTGGCTAGGCACTTGGACACTTTATCAAAAAGAAGTGCACCGTTTCATCAAGGTCTATAACCAAACCTTATTTGCACCAGTGATTACGTCGCTATTGTTTCTTGCGGTCTTTAATTTGGCAATGGGGCGGCATGTCACTGCCATTGGCAATGTCCCGTTCGCCTTTTTTATGGGCTCAGGGCTTATTATCATGTCGGTCGTACAAAATGCTTTTGCCAATACTTCCTCTACGTTGATTATGGGTAAGGTAATGGGGACAATTGTTGATTATCTCATGCCCCCGTTATCTGCAGGTGAAATTATTTTTGCGATGGTCATGGGCGGAGTGACGCGGGGTTTGATGGTCGGAGTACTTGTTGCCTTTGCCATCGAGCTGTTTATTCCTCTCAGCATATACCATATTGGCTATTTATTATTCCACATCACTGCTGCTTCAATATTGCTGGCATTGCTTGGTATCTTTACTGGTATTATCTCTGAATCTTTTGACCAAATGTCTGCCGTGACCAGTTATATTATCACGCCACTTTCCTTTTTATCAGGTACATTTTATTCGGTCAAAAATCTGCCAGCATCGCTCTATCAACTTAGCCATGTGAATCCATTTTTTTATATGATTGATGGTTTCCGTTATGGCATGACTGGTTATCATGATGGTTCATTGCAAACGGGACTGTGGATGATGGCCATATCAATTATACTGCTCTGGATAGCAGTATATAGGATGATGGATCGGGGATATCGTATTAAAACTTAGTATACCCTATACAATTCAAGAATTGCGACGGTATTTGCGTTCACGCGCCACGCAGGCTGCGCCACTCAATGCGGCTAGTCGTCGTCGCTTATGTTCCTTCAATCTTATTTGAGGCAGCAGTATATATGTCCTTACAACAGGCACACCAAGCATTACATCGTTGGTATAAAGAGCATGGCAGGCATCATTTGCCCTGGCGTAATACCAATGACCCTTATGCCATTTATATTAGTGAAATAATGCTACAGCAAACCCAAGTGCAAACAGTACTTGAGCGTTTTTATTTCCCTTTTCTTGAGCGTTTCCCTAACTTAACTAGTCTTGCTGCTGCAAATGAAAGTGAAGTACTGAAATACTGGCAAGGACTCGGTTATTATACGCGTGCGCGCAATATTCATAAGCTTGCCAAACAAACAGCTCCTACATTACCCGCCTCTGTTGATGCATTAATGGCCTTGCCAGGAATTGGTAGAAATACGGCATCAGCGATTGCTGCTTTTGCGTATCATCAGCCGGTACCGGTAGTAGAGGCCAATGTCAAACGTATCATGTATCGTTTATTTGCACAAACTACGGCAACAGAGAAAACATTATGGGAAATGGCAGAACGCATGGTGGACCATGCCAATCCTTTTGATTATAACCAGGCAATGATGGATATCGGCACGATGGTCTGCACGCCGATCCGGCCTGATTGTGCCTCTTGTCCGCTTGCGATCATATGTGAGGGCAAAACATCACCTCAACAATTTCCGCTACCAGCTACTAAAAAAACCATTCCCATGCGTAAGAAAAATATCGTTATTTTTAGAAATGAGACTGGTAAATATTACATCACTGCACGGAATAGTCGATTTTTACAGGGATTATATGGTTTTGTTGAATATAGTGATGAACAGCAACAGGTAGAATTATATGGGCAGCATTATGAGCTTCAGCACGGTAAGCTGCTTGGGGAAATCACCCAGAGCTACAGCCATTTTACCTTGCAAGCAAACGTATATTTAATCGCTGTTACTAATGTTGCAGAGGATGCAGCGCATTGGCAATGGTTAGAGTCTATCTCTGCATTGCCGTTATC
>Ga0206831_1212_pt1 | contig 14178 bp, 11 predicted proteins | sample Alteio_BWOrgCont_73_FD_152876 | JGI IMG/M metagenome (GOLD analysis project Ga0206831, IMG submission 152876) | Enriched cells from forest soil in Barre Woods Harvard Forest LTER site, Petersham, Massachusetts, United States -... | ecosystem: Environmental > Terrestrial > Soil > Temperate forest >...
TTTTGCTGCACTGGAGGCCGCGTTCCTTTGTGCGCGCGGTGAGCGAATCGATTCCCGCAACGGCGGGCGTGCTTATTCAATTTCCGTTTTACGGCGGAATATTCGGAATTATCACCTATTCCACGCTGGCCGCCAGGCTGGCGCATTTTTTTGTAAGTTTTTCCACCACCAATTCGTATCCCATCGTGGTCTCGATTTACTCTGCCGTGCTGGGAATGTTCGTTCCATCCGGCGGCAGCAAATGGATTATCGAAGCGCCCTACGTGTTGCAGGCGGCCAAGGATTTGCACGTGAATCTCGGATGGGTGGTGCAGATTTACAACGCCTCGGAAGCCTTGCCCAATTTGATCAACCCGTTCTGGATGCTTCCTCTGCTGGGACTTTTGAAAGTGAAGGCACGCGATTTGATCGGCTACGGAATGCTTTATTTCATGGTCAATACTGTGCTGGTGCTGTTCTTCATGTGGTTTTTCGCGCGCACGTTTTCCTACGTTGCGCCGCTCATCCCTTGATTCGATTCTTACCCGCAATGTGGCGCTTGGGGTAAGCACGCAAAAATAAGCGACGCGTTGTGCCGCGATGCTTGGGCGTGCTCGTACAGAGATATCGACTGCGGCACGGTCCAGAGAGTTCTCCAATACCATTTGTGAGTGGGTCCGTGATGCAGGAGGTAATGCTCGGTAACTGCCTCGACGGCAATTTCGATTGCGCCGCCGATCAAGTACTTGTGCATGTCCGGTCGCTGGCCCACAAAAAATCGGGACACCCCTGTCTCCGTGCAAGTTGGGTAGGCATGGAAATTATTCAAACTGGTGACTGCGTCCGCGGAGGCCGCGCCAATTTGGGCGATGGTCAGCAGACTCCAGGACGGATCGCGAAATGTTACAAGATCGTGAGCCGATGACACTATTTCCTGAGCGAATGCGGCGGGCCTGGAAAGCAATTCGTTGCGAACTGCTCCAGTGGGTTCGGGCTTTTCAATTTGTTGGGCGCAAGCCGTTGCTGAACAGAGGAGAGCCGCTACCAGCAGGCGTGCAAGTTTCACGGCCCCTCGCAATTTCTACTCGAATGTCTCGATTGCTCCGAACGCAAAGCGCTAATGCGCCCCATGGGAGATCCATCGTCAACTCACAAGAAAAAGATTAATTTCAGATTGGAACGGAGGGGAATTGCATCAGTCCATTCTTGCGAGTTTCAAAATGGCAATGACAAAAACATTTACACTGCAAAGTCAACACCGCAGGCGGGCAGCTCATGAGAACGCGGTTGTTACAGGGACATGGATTTCGGGAAGAAATAATAGAACAGCACGCTGATCAAAATTAGGTAAGCCAGAAGAATCAGCGTCCAGCCCATGTTGTGGCGGATCACCTGGCCTTCGCTGCGCACCAGTTTGCTGGTGGAGACGCCAACGCTGGCGGTTTGCGGCGCGATCGGCTTGCCCACTTCCGAGCCCACGGAGTTGAATGTGGGCAGCATCAAGACGGGCAGATGCAGCAGCCTTCCGGTCATGGCCTGCACTGGACCGAACATTGCGTTGGTGGATGTGTTGCTGCCGGAAAGGGCCACGCCGACCCAGCCCAGAACCGGCGCGAGTACAACGAAAAACAATCCGATTTTGGAGAGGCCGAAAGCCAGCGAGTTGGCCATTCCTGTAAAGACAAATGTGTAGGCCAGCGCAAACAGAAAAAAAGCCACCAGCAATGCGCCCCACATCTGCTTGAACGTGCGCGAAAAAACCTGCTTCACTTGATCGAAGCTGGGCCGCAGGATGGCCAGAATTACAAGCCAGGATGCCAGCGTCGATGTGCCGCCGCCCAGCGGGGCAAAATTGAACGTCGAGGAGATCGGTCCGTGCGTCACAGAAGATTTTGCGGTCACCAGCCACTTGAACAAACTGATGGAAGGAAGAGGCGACCATGGATTGGTCCATCCAACCACAACCAGAATCAGCACTATGTAGGGCAGCCATGCGAAAAGAGCTTCGCGCATGGACGATGCATCGGCTGAGCTGGAAATTTGCGCTGTTTGCGACGCGAGCGGCGCGCCGCCGAATCCTCGAATCGTTTTTTGGCCGCCAAATTTTCACGAAGATAAACAGAACCCAAAAAGAGACCAGAGCCCCGGTCAGATCGGGCAGGTACGGCCCTAGAAAGTGGGCCACCGGCCATTGCCCCAGTATGTAAGAAAAGGATCCTACAATCGCCAGCGGCCAGGCCTCAAGCATTCCATCCCACCCGCTCACCAGGTAAACGAGCACCCACGGCGGCAGCAGCGCGAGGATGGCCACCACGTTGCCAATCGAAGCGGACAAAGCGAACAGCGGCAATCCGGTAACCAGGGCGAGGCTCAGGATCGGCGCCCCCAGAGCGCCGTAAGAAACGGGAGCGTTGTTGGCGAGAGCGGCGACGCGGATGGCGTCAAGGTCCGCAATTCCCAATCCAACCAGAATGGGCACCACTACCGCCCACGGGAAGCCAAATCCCACCAGACCTTCGAGAAGCGCGCCGAATGCCCACGCCAGCATGATGGTCTGAATCCGAATGTCGGCCGTGGCGTGATGAATCATCCAGCATTTGAATCGTTCGAAATGACCCGTCAGCACCAGGGTATTGAAAATGATGAGGCCCCAGAAAGTGATCCAGTCGATGACCCAAAAGCCGGTGAGGCCGCCGTACAAGTAGGATTTAAGTGTCCCCGCCAAAGGAGCGTGCCAGACGTAAACGCCAATAGGGATGGTAATCGCGCCCACAATGATTGAGGCAAGCCAGGCGGTCATGCGCAGAGCCGCCAGCATGAACAGAAGGGCGATCAGCGGAACCAGGGAAACCAACACGCTGAGCCACACGTGTCCAGTAGGATCGAGAATCTGCTCAAACATTGCGACGTTCCTTTCGCTCGCGATGCAATTTTCTTTATTGCACGCATCCCACGCAGGTATAGCGCCCGCCTTTAGGCGGGCACTGCCGTTGGTTCAAGCACATGCCCGCCTGAAGGCGGGCGCTACACGTCACGCACCTTCCACTACCGGAGTTTCAAAACATGTCATTCGATTAAAAAAGTCAGGGCAAAGCAATATCACAACCAAGTCACAGGTCAACAGGGAAATTCGATGAGGGGGAAAGCCCGCTTCTTATTTCACCAAGGCTTTTCACTTGTGCCGCATTGTAGGCCTCCACAAATGTGTCCAAGTCCTTCTGTAATTCGTCCATGGAAAGGTGAAATGTTTTTCGCAAGGCCGCGGGGAAAAACTTGTCCAGAAGAAAGCGGTAAAACTGCTCGCAAAAATGACTGTAAGGATGCCCGGGCAAGTGGATGGGCAGGTGCTGAATGTGAGAAGTGGCCAGATACGTTTCATATGGATGCAGGAAAACCTGCCCGCAGTATTCGTTCGTTTTCTGAGTGTGAATTCCACGGATGCTGATTGCATGGCGCTCGAAAAAGGGAAGCACGCGGCTGTCCAGAATATCAACCGCATTCATGGCATTCTTCGCGGAGTAAATTTTTGCAAATGAAAAGCCGGAATCGCCATCCACGACGGTTTCCACGTAAATGCTGCCCGGCCCGGGAACGTCGCCCAAATTCTTGACCGTGCAAAGGAAGAATATCTCCTGATATAACGAGTGCCCGTCGTGGGGAACTGAGTCTTCCATTTTGGCGAATCCCTCGTCAACGCGATTTCCTCCCGAGTATGTGTGGAAAGAGGAAGCCGGACCTTCTTGGTGGAGATCCTGGAACTGGGCCGAATCTTCGCTGGGCTGCCGTGGAAATTCCAATGGAAAGCCCGACCATCCAAAGCGGGAAACCGTGGTGCAAGCCGATTTAACCTCAGGCGAGGAGGGAATCATTTCATTCCGCATGGTTTATAGCTCCTGACTGGAAATCCTTTCTTCGCTTATAAGCATTGCGCGAAGGGCGCTTTTTGAAAGTGACAGCTGGCACTTTCAGATGTGACGGGAATCACATCTATCCGGAAGGGAAGAAGGCATATACTCAAATTGTACGGAGGTGACATATGAACGCAACCGCAACTAAGACGCGAGTAGCTCTCAAGAATATTCTCTTCGCGACGGACTTTTCGCCGGCGGCGGAAGCTGCGCTGCCTTATGCCCTTGGTCTTGCAGAACAATACGGCGCAAAGGTGCACGGCCTGCATGTGCGCTTCCCGGCGACGTATCCCATCGTTGGGCCGGAGGCCATGCCGCAAATCATTGAGGCGGCTGAACAACAGGCCAAGTTAGAAGCACAACAGATGCATGAATTGTTGGCTGCGGTTTCCCACGCCGTGACCATCACCGAGGGGGATCTCTGGCCGACGCTAAATGAAATGGTTAAAAAGGAGCATGTAGATCTGATTGTGATGGGTACGCACGGGCGCAAGGGCGTCAGCCGCGCACTGCTCGGATCTGCTGCGGAGGAAGTATTCCGAAAGGCGTCCTGCCCGGTGCTCACGGTGGGGCCGCATGTTTCGCACAACACGGAACGGCGCATGGCCATGAAGCAGATTCTCTTTGCTACGGATTTTTCAGCCGAGTCGCTGGCCGCGCTGCCTTTCGCGGTTTCCCTGGCGCAAGAGCACCTGTCGAATCTGACCCTGTTGAATGTTACCGGCAAAGCCGAAGTCGGGGAACTGGTTCATGCAGGGCAGTATAAGGAGTCGACTCTGAGGCGACTGCAGGCGCTGGTGCCGGCGGGAGCGGAACTGTGGTGCGAGCCGCAGTGCAGAGTGGAGCAGGGAGCAGAAGCCGAGAAGATCATTGAAGTCGCTGTCGCTCTGGGCGCGGACCTGATCGTTCTGGGAGTTCACGCTCCACACGGAGGGGTAGGCGCAACGACGCATTTGCTTCGCTCCATCGCTCACGATGTGGTCATCAACGCCCAATGCCCGGTGCTGACTGTACGTGCATGAGAGAGTAAGCAGGAAACGACGGAGGTGCACGTGCTGCAAGCGCCGAGCGTCGCGGGCTTTCCAGGGGTTGAGGGGGGACACGGCAGGGAGAGTTCCCGTGTCCTTTCTCAACCCCATTTGTTTTCATTTGCAAGCGCCGATGGACAATTCCGCAGGGACTTGCTGATTGCGACTGTCGCGTTTGCCGGCATCGCTGCGCACCTCATCCTTCGATTTGGTTTCTCAAGCCGTGCGTTGCTGCAAAATCTACCGCTTTTCGCAGCTCTCATTTTCGGCGGACTGCCTCTTGTATACCGATTAATTCAGAAAAGCTTGGCGCGCGAATTTGGTTCCGATCTGTTGGCAGGCATATCCATCGTTGCTTCGGCGCTTATGGGGCAATATCTGGTCGGATCGATTGTTGTGCTCATGCTTTCGGGAGGAACGGTGCTGGAGGAGTTCGCAACGCAGCGCGCTTCGTCCGTGTTGGAAACACTCTCCAAGCGCATGCCGGAGACGGCCCATCGCAAGACGAAATCGGGCGTCGTCGATATCAAGGCTGCGGAAATCAAGGTGGGAGATGTGCTGGTCGTTTTCCCAAACGAGATATGCCCTGTGGACGGCACCGTGGTGGAAGGCCAGGGAAGGATGAACGAAGCCTACCTGACCGGTGAGCCGTTCGAAACCTCAAAGGCGGAAGGGGCTGAAGTCATTTCCGGAGCGATCAATGGCGAAAGCGCATTGGGCGTTCGTGCCACCAGGCTTCCCGTCGATTCGCGCTACGCGAGGATCATGCGCGTAATGCAGGAAACACAGGCCAGCCGGCCGCGGCTGCGGCGTCTGGGGGACGTGCTTGGGGCCTGGTATACGCCTCTGGCGGTGGCCATCGCTATTGGCGCGTGGGTCGCCAGCGGGCAGTCCCAAAGATTCCTGGCCGTGCTGGTGATTGCCACGCCTTGCCCGCTGCTACTGGCCATTCCAGTCGCTATAATCGGGGCCATCTCGCTTTCCGCGAGGCGCAGCATCATCATCAAGAATCAAGCTGTGCTGGAGCAAGTGGGGAATTGCACCACGCTGATTTTTGACAAGACTGGAACGCTGACGTATGGCCGGCCAGCGCTGACGGAAATATTTTGCGCGCCGGGAATTGCCGAAAACGATGTCCTGCGCGCGGCGGCCAGCCTGGAGCGGTATTCCAAGCATCCGCTGGCGCGCGCAATTCTGGATGCTGCTTCGCGCTCCAATCTTCCACTCGATGCAGTTTTGAAAGTGAGTGAGAGTCAGGGTCAAGGGTTGCTGGGCGTGGTTGGCGATCATCAAGTTTGGATTACCGGGCGCAAGAAGGTTGCCGAGATGGGAGTGCAGCTTCCGGAAATTGCCTCCGGCCTGGAATGCGTTGTGTTTCTGGACGGAGTATATGCAGCCACGTTCCACTTTCGCGATGTTCCGCGCGCAAACGGGCGCAATTTTGTGGAGCATTTGAGGCCGCGCCATCACGTCAACCGTGTCTTGCTGGTTTCCGGCGATCGCGATTCCGAAGTCCGCTATCTGGCCGATCTGATGGGAATTCAAGAAATTTATTCCTCGCAAAGTCCGGAAGAAAAAGTTGCCATTGTGCGCCAGGAATCGGCGTCGGCAAAAACACTTTTTGTGGGTGACGGGATGAACGACGCTCCTGCCATGCAGGCCGCCACGGTTGGTGTTGCGTTTGGCATGAGCAGCGACATTACGGCGGAGGCCGCGGACGCCGTGGTCCTGGACGCATCGCTGGAAAAAGTCGATGAATTGCTGCACATTGGAAGGCGCATGCGGTCCATCGCGCTGACGAGCGCGGTGGGCGGAATGGGCCTCAGCCTGATTGGAATGCTCGCCGCTGCACTTGGCTATCTGCCGCCCATTGGGGGCGCGGTTGCGCAGGAAATCATTGATCTGGCCGCCGTTCTGAATGCTGTGCGTGCGGCCTTGCCGTTCAACCATATGACCGATTTCTGAGCTGAGCTACAGGATGCGCCGTAGGAAGTGCGATTTGGTGGCGCCGACATCCCGCTGGCGCCACGACGCCCGCGCCGCCGATAGCAGATTCGTTGAACGAAGAGGCACTAGAGCAATGAATGAGTCCAACGTATTTGAAAGCGAGGGACGTTCCTCGCTCGACAGCATGTTCTCTCCAAATTCTGTTGTGCTCATCGGGGCGACGGACAAGGAAGACAGCGTGGGTCGCACGGTTCTCGAGCGGCTCCGCATTCCTGCCTTTGGCGGACGCATATATCCTGTCAATCCGAGTCACGCAGAAATACTTGGGGTGCACGCCTATTCAAAAATCGGCGACATTCCGGAAAAAAGTTGATCTGGCTGTGATCGTCACACCAGCAAAGACTGTTCCTGCACTTGTGGGCGAGTGTGTGGACGCAGGCGTTCGCGCGGCCGTAGTGATTTCCGCGGGCTTCAAGGAACTTGGGCCGGAAGGCGCGGCGCTCGAATTGGAAATTCAGAAACAGTTGCGCCGCGGAAGCATGCGCGTCATTGGACCCAATTGCCTGGGCATCATGACGCCGCACACAGGGCTCAATGCTACATTCGCGCAGGATATGGCGCTCCCCGGAAACGTGGCCTTCCTCAGCCAGAGCGGTGCGCTGTTGACAGCCATTCTCGATTGGAGTTTTCAGGAGCAAGTTGGATTCAGCGCCATCGTTTCCACAGGATCGATGCTCGACGTGGGCTGGGGCGACCTGATCGATTACTTTGGAAACGATCCGGCCACCGGAAGCATTCTCCTCTACATGGAATCGGTGGGCGATGCACGATCGTTTCTTTCCGCCGCGCGCGAAGTGGCGCTGCGCAAGCCCATCATTGTAATTAAAGCGGGGCGCACGGCGGCGGCCTCCAAGGCGGCCCGATCGCACACCGGAGCGCTGACCGGAAGCGATGAAGTGTTCGACGCGGCGCTGCGTCGTTGCGGCGTATTGCGCGTGTCCAGCGTTTCCGATTTGTTTTACATGGCCCAAGTCCTCAGCAAGCAACCTCGGCCGCACGGACCAAAATTGATGATTCTCACGAATGCGGGCGGGCCCGGTGTTCTGGCAACCGACCATTTGCTTTCCGATGGAGGGGAACTCGCGCCGCTCTCCAATGCGACGACGGAATCGCTCAATGCGCTGCTCCCGCCGCATTGGAGCCACGGAAATCCCATCGACATTCTTGGTGACGCCGGTTCGGAGCGCTATTCAAAGGCCTTGGAAATCGCGGCGAATGACCCCAATAGCGATGGCTTACTTGTTATCCTCACGCCGCAAGGGATGACCGATCCCGCAACCGTCGCCGAGGGCCTTATCGCTCAGGCCGCCACGCATGGCAAACCCGTTTTGGCCAGCTGGATGGGCGGAAAAACCGTGGCCAAAGGCGTTGAGATATTGAACGCCGCCAACATTCCCACATTTTCGTATCCGGACACAGCGGCGCGCGCCTTTACCTACATGTGGAAATACACATACAACCTTCGCGGGTTGTACGAAACGCCTTCCTTGGGGGACGCAGCGGATTCCCTGGAGCTGGCAGAATCGCAGGCCAAATCTTTTCTGGAAATAATTCGCGCCACGGGCCGAACTATTTTGACGGAGACGGAGTCCAAGCGCGTGATGGCCATGTATGGGATCACCACCGTCGATACGCGCCTGGCGGCGAGCGAATCGCAAGCCGTCGAATGCGCCGAGGCCATTGGATTTCCGGTGGCCTTGAAACTCAATTCGGAAACCATCACGCACAAGACCGACGTGGGTGGAGTGAAGCTGAACCTGCAAAACAGGGAAGATGTCGTGCGGGCCTTTCGCGAAATTGAAAAATCAGTTGCAGAGAAATTTGCTGCCAATGATTTTCTTGGCGTGAGCGTGCAGCCCATGGTGAAGCTGGACGGTTACGAACTCATTCTGGGCAGCAGCGTGGATCCGCAATTCGGCCCCATCCTACTGTTTGGGTCCGGAGGGCAACTGGTGGAAGTGTATGGCGACCGCGCGCTGGCGCTACCGCCGCTGAATTCCACGCTGGCCGTGCGCATGATGGAGCAAACCAAAATCTATCGTGCGTTGCAAGGCGTCCGTGGCCGGCCAGCCGTGGATATGCCCGGGCTGGAAAGTGCGCTGATTCGCTTCAGCAGGCTGGTGATCGAGCAGCGCTGGATCAAGGAAATCGACATCAATCCGCTTGTGGCCACGCCGGAGCGCGTAATCGCTCTCGATGCGCGAATCGTCTTGCAGGATCCCTCGGTGGCGGAAGACCAGCTTCCGCGCTCCGCCATCCGGCCTTACCCGCTACGCTACGTTTCGCCGTGGCAAGGGAAAAATGGAATGCAAGCGCTGATCCGTCCCATCCGGCCCGAGGACGAGCCGGGCATGGTCAAATTTCATGAGACGCTTTCGGATCGCAGCGTGTACCTGCGATTTTTTCACGTGGAAAAACTCAGTTCGCGCGTGGCACATGCCAACTTGCTGCGAAAATGTTGCATCGATTACGACCGCGAAATGGCGTTGGTTGCCGAACGCCAGACTTTCCAGGGCGCTGCGCCCGAGATCCTGGGCGTGGGGAGGTTGACTCAAAAACCGGGTGCCAGGGAAGCGGAAGTGGCCGTGCTGGTAGCCGACCCATATCAGCGTTGCGGCCTGGGATCCGAGTTGTTTGGGCGATTGATCCAGATTGGGCGGGAAGAAAAGTTGCAGCGAATCACCGCGACAATTCTTCCCGAAAATATGGGAATGCGCATTCTCGCCACACGCCAGGGATTTCAGGTTATGCAGGATGAGGACTTGAGCGCCATTCACGTGGCACTCGATCTCCAGGAGGTCGATGCCTGAAATCCGTTAAGCTTGTCTTAATGCAACCGCAACAGTTCCACTTCTGGTTTTCTCTGAGGCTTTCCTCTTTTCTTGGTGTCCTCTGTGTTAAGCCTTAAAAGCTCAACACAGAGAACAGAGGAGAAAGGCGGAGAATACTGGGATGGATTCACAAATCACGATTCACAAAAAAGGGAGGCCGGCGGCCGTTCTTGTCGAGTGATTGGGTTGGAGGCGGCCGCCGGATGCAATCCTTGCCTTTCCATTGTGTACATCGTCATGAGGAAGGCAAGTGCATGCTGCTTTTCGCTGCGGGCAATTCAGGCCACAGCGGCAAGATCATAACTCCGCGAGCAGGTTCGTACTTGAGCGTATAAATGCTCGAACAGCGCTCGCAGAGCCAGAAATGTTCGATCGGGTGCGCGTTGGGCACGCCGGCTTGCAGTTCCGCGGGCGGCGCACTTTCGCCGGAATGGCGATGGAAGCGGAACATCCTGCCACCCCCCAGCCATTCAAATCCAGCCGCACAACTTGGGTTTGCACATTTTGGACGAAGATTTAAGACCATAGCCGACCTCCGTTTCCTCGAAGATGAAGACTTCGAATTTCAGCGTACGTGGCGCCAGCGCCAGTCAGTGCGGCGAAACACAAGGCGAACCAGCGCTCTTCTCACGCTCCAACGATGCAATGGTTCCCTGCAGCCAATTTGCCAACGCGCCTTCGATTTGCTCTTCGGTTCCCCCGCGATACAAGTGCAACAGTGTCTCGCCATGGGATGTCATGGGAATGTGACGGCAGGGAACCTTTTCGGAGCGCTTGTCTGCAGGCACAAATTGCATCAGCAGGCATTCGGCGCAGGAAGATCGATCTTCCTTGTGAGCGTGATTCATGCAGGTTGGCGAATCTTCCAGCGCCAGTCTGGTCTGCCAGGGATCCTTGGCGCGAGTGGCGTAGCCGCCTCCCCTTACAAACTGCAACTCCGCTTTCAGGATTTCCAGGGTATCTCGATTGTCTCGTTGCATCGCGCAACCCCCGTGCTTCGGGATTAATTATGAATACACAGGGGCCTCAAAAATGTGACCTGGATCACTAATTTGCGTGACGCATATCACGGCCAATTGCTCGGCAATCGGGCAGCCTGTGACCGGTGAACAGCAATGAGTGAAACGCAAACACCGTCGGCGGGAAGTTTTCATTTTGTAACTCGAGGCAGGGGGCGACCCATGCGTTCGGGTATGTCCCCGCGATCTCCATATGGGCTGCAGATTATCGAAAATTGCGTGACCTGTCCGCACAAGGAATCGAGGCTGTTTTGTAATCTGGGGCCCGCTGCCATCCAGCGTCTCTCGGAGATCACCTCATCAGCCACGTATCCCAAGGGGGCAACGCTTTTTGTGGAGGGGCAGCCCCCGCGTGGCGTTTTCATTCTCTGCGCAGGGCACGTGAAACTATCGACGTCATCCGCCGACGGCAGGACGCTCATCCTTCGCATTTCCGAACCCGGAGATTTGCTGGGATTGCCGGCCACGATTTCCGGGCGGCCGTATGAAGTCACTGCGGACGTAATTGAACCCACGCAGGCCAATTTCATCAGCCGAAGCGATTTCCTGAATTTTCTGCGCGACCACGGCGAGGCGGCCCTGCGCGTGGCTCAGGAACTCAGCGAAACCTACCAGACGGCCTTTGCCGAAATGCGCACCATCGGCCTTTCCCACTCCGCGCGGGAAAAATTGGCGCGCTTTCTTTTGGATTGGAGCGCGCACCATCCCTCCGACAACGGCGCCATTCGATTCAACCTGACGCTGACGCATGAAGAAATTGCCCAGATGATTGGCGCGTCGCGCGAAACCGTGACACGGCAGTTCGCGGATTTCAAGAAAAACAATTTGCTTCAGATAAAGGGATCGAGCGTAACGCTCAAAAATAAACCGGGCCTGGAGCGATTGCTGCAGGAGAATTAGTCGCTTTTCAGGGGAGATGCGCGCTCAAACGTGTCCAGAATAGGACAGTTTCACAATGAATCGTATCGTATTGTTAACACAAACTTTACTGGGCTTCGACATTGATAGATGATTATCATTGCTCGATCAACGGAAAAAGCATATGTTCAAACGGCACGAAAATGGAGATGTGGATGAAACGGTGGAACCGTATACCCATACTTTGTACGTACATCGCACTGATCTTTTTTGCCGTTTCCATCGCCGGAGCAAACGCAGACTCCGCATCCCAGCAAGCCTCTAACGCGGCTCAATCCAGCGTAGCTGCTCCTCAGTCCAAGACTCCCGCCGCAACCGCTGATTCCGGCGATTATGTCGGCGCAGAGACCTGCAAAACTTGCCACGAAGATTTGTATAACAACTGGGCGAAGACCGCGCACTGGAAGACCACGCTGGACACCAAAGGAGGACCATCTCATCAGGGATGCGAGGGTTGCCACGGTCCGGGCGCCGATCACGTCGCCGGCGGGGGCGACAAAACGAAAATTTTTATTTTTAAGGAACATTCGGCTAAAGAAATTGATGCCCGCTGCCTGACTTGCCATGCCAGCGGCACGCAGCACATGAATGCAATCAATTCCGAGCATGCAAAAAGCGATGTGAGTTGCATCTCCTGCCATTCCCCACACCACGCCCAGACCAGCGAATTTCTGCTGGTAAAGGCCCAGCCACAGCTTTGCTATTCCTGCCATCTTCAGCAAAAGTCGCAATTCGAGATGCCCTTTCATCACCGCGTGAACGAGGGATTGGTGCAGTGCAGCGATTGCCACAACCCGCACGGAACGGTGGCCGCGAAGCAGGTGCGTACCTCCGCGGCGCAAGATGCGGTTTGTTTCACCTGCCATGCGGACAAGCGCGGTCCCTTCGTGTTCGAGCATGAGCCGGTGAAGGTGGAAGGCTGCCAGTCTTGCCATACTCCGCACGGCTCGCCAAATGCCCACATGCTCAAGATGAGCAATGTAAACCTGTTGTGCTTATCCTGCCACACCACTTCGTTCGCCAACGCGCCCGGCGCCCCTTCGTTCCATAACCAGGCTGCTCAATACCAGGCCTGCACGCTCTGCCATGCGCAGGTACATGGGTCGAACGTGGACCCAACATTTTTCAAATAGGGAGCGCGTGATGAATTTCAGGGGACCATGGAGAGGCCGGGGAATCGCAGAAGCGGATGGCAAGCCGCTTGCTGTTTTTGCAAAGCAACGCGGACCCTTGCTGAGTTTGTGCGCTGCTGCCATGGCGATGGCTCTATTCTGCGCTGGCACCGCAACGGCGCAAACACAGCTGCCGGAACAGACGCTGACACAAACGGCGGACGATTCGGCGGGAAAAACTAGCGGGAACTACGTTATTCAGCAGTCGGTTGAATTTGGCTACCGGGACAGCCTGATCGGCGGGAATCTGAATAACTACAATACCTTTGAAAACCTCAATTCCGGTTTTCGCCTGTTCGACTACACCGTGGACATGCGCTCCGTCAATCACCAGGGAATTCTGTTTGACAGCCTTACGTTCAGCAACTTTGGATACGGCGGCGATCCAAACGACCTTTCGCGCCTGCGGATCCAAAAGAACAAATGGTACGATTTTCGAGCGCTGTACCGCCGGGACAAAAATTACTGGAATTATAATCTGCTCGCCAACCCGCTGAATCCCGCGAGCTTCAACCCGGCGACTCCGATCGTCAGTTCGCCGCACGCCCTCGATTTGTCGCGCCGCATGCAGGATTACGATTTGACTCTTCTTCCCGAATCGCGCATCCGTTTCCGCCTGGGTTATTCCTACAACGTCAATAGTGGGCCGGCGTTTGCCACCATTGAGGGAGGAACCGAGCCGCTTCTTTCGGAGAGCGTGCGAGATACCACCAATGCTTATCGCATGGGAGTGGATTACCGGGGCATTGCGAGAACCACGTTGTCCTTCGATGAGATGCTCACCTACTCCAAAGTGGACAACATCGAAACAGACAACAATTTGACCTACCAGCTTTCCAACGGCACGCCCGTGGATCTGGGCCTGGTCTTCACCGGCACATCGCCATGCGCGAAACCGGTCACCAGCACGGCGACCACTCCGCCGACGGTTACGGCCAACTGCAACGGATATCTTTCCTACAGCCAGGTGCAGAACCCGCGTTCGACCTTCCCGACCGAGCGTTTCAGTTTTCAGTCCACTTACATCAAGAATTTTTCCATGTCCGGTTCGGCCGGATACAGCAGCGGCAACAACACCATCAATGGTTTCAATGAAGCCATCAACGGCTGGGCCAGCAGAACTCTTACGCGCGGGAGCACCACTGCAGGGCCCGCGGAGGCCAAGCGGATTTCCGTCAACGCTAATTGGTCGGGCGACTATCAGTTGACGGACAAACTGAACATTGTCGATGAATTCCGATACGACAACTGGCGCATTCCTTCCATGTGGGCTTCGGCGGAAACAAACTTGTTCGCCACGCTTCCCGGGGCCGGCC
>Ga0206831_1152_pt1 | contig 14110 bp, 12 predicted proteins | sample Alteio_BWOrgCont_73_FD_152876 | JGI IMG/M metagenome (GOLD analysis project Ga0206831, IMG submission 152876) | Enriched cells from forest soil in Barre Woods Harvard Forest LTER site, Petersham, Massachusetts, United States -... | ecosystem: Environmental > Terrestrial > Soil > Temperate forest >...
ATATTTCATCGAGAGTTCTTCAGATATGCGAGATTCGTGTCGGTCAGGATCTGTTTAAGCGGAAGACCCGTTTTTCGCGCGAGGTCACGGCAATCGTCATACTCAGGTGCGAACGAGCCGTCTTCAGAGATCTTGACGCGGACACTGCCGTGCGGTGTCTCAACGTTCATCATGCTTCGACTCTTTACGCGGCGTTCGGCCGAGTAGATCCGCAACCCAAGTGTGGATGTTTCCTCGAAGATCACGCGGGCCAGCGTCTCGCGGTCTTCCGGGTGCGCGATCACGCGGAGCAGCGTTCCGGGCCGGCTCTTCTTCATCAGCACGGACGAGAGCGTCACATCGAGCGCTCCGGTTTCGAGCAATCGTTCCATGGCATAGCCAAGCACCTGTGGACTGGAGTCGTCGATGTTGGCTTCGAGCACCGTCACCATTGTGGATTCTTCCGCACCGCTGGTCTCGCCAATCAGCACACGCAGCACGTTGGCGTGTTCGGGAAAATCGTAGTCGCCCGCGCCGTACCCGCTCGCGATCAGACGCATTGGAGGCGGAGGCCCAAACTCTGCCGCGAGCGTCGTGGCTATCGCCGCGCCCGTTGGAGTGGTCAATTCGAGGCTCGGGCCGCGGGAGTAAATGGGTTTGCCAGTGAGCAGTTCGGAAGTGGCCGGAGCGGGCACCGGCAGTACGCCGTGCTCGGTTTTCACAGTCCCGCTGCCGACATTCACCGCGGAGCTGTAGACCGCGCCGACATCGAGTAGGTCGAAGCCAATGCAGGCGCCGACGATATCGCAAATGGAATCTACAGCGCCCACTTCGTGAAAATGGACCTTCTCGATGGAAATATCGTGGACCTTAGCTTCCGCCTCGCCTAAACGCTGGAACACCGCCGAGGCGTTTTGTTTCGCCCGCGCGGAGATTCCGGACTTATCGATGATTTCGAGAATATGTTTCAGGTGCCGGTGGCCCTTGGTATCGCCGCCAAGCACTCGAAACTTCGATGCCGCGATGCCACGCCGCTTGGTTTTTTCCACTTCGAACTTAGCACCTGTACCGAGTTCTTCAAGCGCCTGTACAAGTCGGGTGCCGTCGGCGCCGGCGTCGATCAGCGCGCCCACGGTCATGTCTCCGCTGATTCCGGAGAACGCGTCTAAATAGCAGATCTTCATGCGATCAATTGCGGTAACAGCTCGCCGGACGGCCCTTGCAGAAATTCGTCGATCGAATCCGAGATACCGGTTTCCGCGATGTTGATTTCGACCACTCGCGCGCCCGAGGATTTCGCGATCGGCGCCAAGCCGGCCGCCGGATATACCACCGCCGACGTTCCGATCAGCAGAAACAGATCGGCCTGGCGCGCGGCCTTCTCCGCTTCCTGCCAGATCTTCGAGGGGAGTGCCTCGCCGAACCACACCACGCCAGGGCGCAGCATTCCTCCACATTCGCAGCGCGGCGGAATTTCGGGAAGCGGCGTCCGACGGTCTTCGCATTCACGCCCGCATTCCAGGCATCGCAGCATCCAGATGCTTCCGTGCAAGCGAAGAACGTTGCGGCTGCCGGCCAACTCATGCAAGCCGTCCACGTTTTGCGTGATCAAGGTTAACTTCGCCGCTCGCGTCTCCGCTGCCGCCAGCGCATAGTGCCCGGGATTGGGCTTCGCTTCGGCGATCAGCGAACGCCGCCAGTCGTACCATTCCCAAACCAGCTTCGGGTCGCGCGCGAATGCGCCGGGCGTCGCCAGCTCTTCGGCGCGATACTGCTTCCACAATCCATTGTTTCCCGGAGTGTTGCCGCGAAACGTGGGCACACCGCTCTCGGCCGATACTCCCGCGCCCGTGAGCACGGCGATCGAAGTAGCGTCGCGCAACCATTCGCGAACAGCGTGCATTAATTTCAGAGTAGCAGCCGGTTCATATTAACAGCGAAGCCACGAGATCCCCGGCAGGCATCGCGCTGGCGCGGGCTACGCCTTGCCCAGCCCAGAGGGAAAGATAATCCGCGAAGCCTTGCTGCGCCGCGGCGGTGCGCATCGAGCGGGTCAAAGCGTTCTGCAGCGGATAAGGCAGAATGAGATCCTGACGCCCTTCCAACTGTTCGATAAAGGCGTTGCGGAGGCCGCGCGCGGGCCGTCCGGAGAACGCGCGAGTAACAACCGTCGTGTCTTCCTTAGCCGCAAGGATGGTCTGCTTGTAGACTTCGGAAGCGCCCGATTCGGGGCATGCGAGAAACGCCGTACCAAGCTGCGCCGCCGATGCGCCCGCTTGCATCGCTGACACGATATCGTGGCCGTCCATTAAGCCGCCCGTGGCGATCAGAGGGAGACTCACGGCAGCGGCCGAGGCGCGAACCAGATCGACCATCGGGACCATCGAGGATTCAAATGAATCTAAGAATGTTCCGCGATGCGCACCCGCTTCCAAACCTTGCGCGACAATCGCATCCACGCCTGCTTGTTCCAACTGACGCGCCTCGTTTACAGTGGTCGCCGTGCCGAGAATTGTGATCCCTCGCGCTTTGAGGCGCGACATGGCGTCACGATCCGGGATGCCAAACGTGAAGCTGAAAATCGACGGTCGCGCGTCGAGCACGGCTGCGAGTTGCGCTGGGAACGGATCGGGCACTGGCGTTGGCGCGACGGGTGCAGGCAATCCTAGCTTTTCGTGAACTTCGCTGAGGACCTCGAGCATCGGGCCGGCGTCGAAGTCTTGGCGAGTGGTCCAACCTCCCGCGAACAGATTGACGTTGAACGGCCGGGACGTAAGCGCGCGAATCCGCCGGATCGCATCGGTAATTTGGTCAGGCGTGAGATATGCCGCGCCTAGCGACCCTAGTCCGCCCGCGTTCGAAACCGCAGCCACCAGCTCAGGTGTAGAGGGTCCACCTGCCATCGGGCCTTGAACAATGGGATGCTGGATGGCGAGGATTTTTAGGAGTTCGTTATCGCGCATTTCTTGTTAAGGATTCCCGCGCGGCCAGCACCGTCCGGTACGCCTCCTCCGGATCGTGATTCAGCGCCGTCAAGTGTCCCATCTTGCGGCCCGGCCGAGGCTCCAGCTTCCCGTACAAATGCAGTTTCACGCCTGGAAATGCGCAGGCCGCGCGCCAATCCGGCTCGCCATTGGCCCATAGATCACCCAGCAGATTCGCCATAGCCGCCGGCCGATGCATGTCCGTTGAACCGAGCGGCATCCCGCACACCGCGCGCAACTGCTGCTCGAACTGGCTGGTGACGCACGCGTCCACGGTGAGGTGTCCGGAGTTGTGCGGCCGTGGCGCCAGTTCGTTGATCATGAGCGCACCGTCGCGCGTAACAAAGAACTCGACACAAAGCACGCCCACCACACCCAGCTTTTCGAGAACACAGCGTGCCAGCTCCACGGCTTCCCTAGCGATCTTCGGCGACACGCGCGCCGGGGCAACCGACACATCCAAAATATGCCGGCTATGCTGATTCTCAATCGCGCCGTAATGCACGAACTGCCCATCCTCGCCGCGCGCCGCCACCACCGAAATTTCGCAATCGAAATCGATGAATGCTTCGAGCACCGCCTCCTGTTTGCCTATCGCGCTCCAGGCCTCGGCCGCACGATCCGGCCCTGCAACCCGAAACTGACCCTTGCCATCGTAACCAAACTCGGCGGTTTTGAGCACCGCCGGATAACCAAGCTCGCCAATCGCGCGATCCAAGTCCGCGAGCGACCGCACCTCGCGATACGGAGTCGTCGGCAAACCGGCTTTTGTCAGGAACGATTTCTCGCGGATGCGCTGCTGCGTGGTGTGCAGGACCGAACCGCTGGGCCGAACCGGGGCGCAATGGGCCGCCGCCTCGGCAGTTGGCGCCGGAACATTTTCAAACTCGAACGTTACCACCCTGACGTGACGCGCGAAATCGGAAACTGCGTCCAGATCGTCATACGACGCCATTACTTCCACGTCGGCGACTTGCCCAGTCGGCGTATCTTGGTCCGGCGAAAACGTATGGACGCGATACCCCATGCGCCGCGCGGCAATCGCGAACATCCGCCCCAATTGCCCGCTTCCCAGGACGCCGATGGCGGCTCCCGGGAGAATCGTTTTGGTCACGCCAACTCTTCCGAGCGAACCGTCGCGGCCTGTTCCTCACGAAACACGCGCAGCTTTTCGCGCAGCGCCGGATCGTGATTTGCCAGGATGGCCACCGCGAGCAGTGCCGCGTTCTGCGCCCCGGCCTTCCCGATGGCCAACGTGCCCACCGGAACTCCACCCGGCATTTGAACAATCGACAACAAGGAATCCAGGCCCTTCAGCGCATGGCTTTCCACCGGCACTCCCAATACGGGCAGCAGCGTATTGGCCGCCACCATTCCTGGAAGATGCGCGGCGCCGCCAGCGCCGGCGATGATCACCTGAAGCCCGCGCGCCTGGGCGTTGGATGCATACTCCACCATCCAGCCCGGCGTGCGGTGTGCCGACACCACTTTCGCCTCGTGCGCCACGCCGAAGCGCGCCAGCGTCTCGGCGGCCGCTCGCATCGTTTCCCAATCGGACTTGCTGCCCATGATGACGCCGACCCGGGGCTGCGACACCTCATTTGACATGGTTGCGAACCCACCAAAATACCATGTGGAAGCGGGCTGCGCGGATCAAAGGCCGGCTCACGGTGAGGGAATCGATTGCGCGCTGGCGGAGATCCGGTTATTTGGCCTGTGCCAGCAGGTTGCGCAGCGCCGTCTCTATTTCTGCCGGAGGCTTTTTGGACAGAGCGGTCTGGACCTGATCCCTGGCCGCTGAACGATTGCCACTGTCAACCAGCGCCACTGCATAGTGATAGCGGTATGTCACGTCGTCGGGATGCGCCCTGATCAGCGTCGCCAGAATATCCATCGCCGCTGCCTCGTGGTGCTGCTTGATTTCCACCCATGCCAGGGTGTCCTGCAACTGCGGATACTTGGGCGCCTTGCGAATCGCCGTGCTTATCATTTGCTGCGCCTCATCGAGATTGCCGCCGGTCTCGGTTAGCAAAAACGCAAGATTGTTCAACAGCAGAGGATCATCCGGGGTTTTCGTCAACGCCTTTCGATAGCTCGCCAGCGCGTCTGCTTTCTTGCCCAATTGATCTTGCACGTTTCCAATGGCCGTATCCAAGCCCTTTCCGTCCGGCGCGAGTTGCTGCGCGCGTTCCAGCGCCTGCAATGTCTCCGGGAGATGACCCTGTTTCCTTTGTAGCTCAGCGATCTGGATCTGCACCTCCGCCGATTTCGGGTGCTGAGCGGCCAGCTTCTGAAGCTCCGCGAGCGCCAAGTCCGGCTTTCCCGCGGCTTCCTCGGTGGCCACCAGCAGCGCCGCTTTTCCGGTTGAGTCCGGAGCCTTCTGGGCTTCGGCCTGCATTAACTCCATCGCCCGATCCGGCTGATGCTCGGCCTCATAGGTGTTCACCAAGCCGGCCAGCGGCTGAAGGTCCTGCGAGCCCTCTTTATACAGCTTGCGGAAGTAGTCCTCGGCCTGGGAATAATGGCCTTGGCCGAGCGCGATGATCCCAAGCTGCATCTGCACCTGCGGCGAGTCTTTGGTATCGGTCGCCAGCCGTTCCGCCTCTGACTTAGCTTGCGTATAGGAATGCGTTCCCGTGAGGGCAATCACTCGAAACAAACGTGCAGTAGGATCGTTTGGACGGAGCGCCAAAACCGTGTCGGCGCGCTGCAGCACGGCCGGATAGTTCTTTCGCATCAGTTCCAAGCGAGCCAGTGCCATTTGCGGACCCGGTGATCGCGGATCTGCCTTCGCCGCTTCCTGGAAATACTTAAGGGCCTGTTCCGGATCGCCTTTCTTCAGGAGAGCTTCACCGGCCAACATCTGCAATCTCGCGCTGGCTGGAGCTTCCTTCGCCAGGTCGCCCGCCAGCGCCGCCGCAGTGGTCAGATTCTGTGCGCCGCCCTGCTGGTCCAGCAACTGAACCTTGAGACCGCGGGCGAACAGATTCTTCGGATCCTTCGCAAGGATTTCGTCGGCTTCCTTGAGGGCTTCTTCGCGCCGTCCCAATTCGGAAAGCACGTTCGCCACGCGCTCTTGGTAGACCAGCCGACGCTCGTGATCCTTGGACTCGCCGCGCCGATAATCCTCCAGCGCTTTCTCCTGGTTACGCGTCGTTTCATGGAATTCTCCCACCAGCAAATCCGCTTGTGGAAAGTCCGCCGGCCGGTCCATCATGGTTTTAAGGACCTGCTCGGCTTGATCGGGCTTCTTGCTGCCGAAGTAGAAAGCAGCTAGTCGGAGAATCGGGCCAGAGTCCTTCGGATTATTCGCCACCCACAACTTCAACAGCGCCTCGGCCTTTTCCCCGTTTTGTAGGGCGCGATAGTAGGCGTACAGCGTCTCGTACGCAGCGACGAATTGTGGATGACGCTGCACCGTATCGCGTGCTGTCCGCTCACCTGCTTCCAGCTGATTATCACGGAATAGCGCTCGCGCCAGGCCTACTGCCGTCTCGCTATTATCCGGCGCTAGCGCCAATGATTTGCGAAACGAATCTACAGCGATCCCCGGATGGTTATCGGCAAGTGCCAGCATGCCTTTCACGCGAAGCCCCTCCGCAAGGTTGCCGCCCGGCGCCGTGAGCTGATCCGCCAGCGTCTGCGCCTGTTTGTACAGTGCCGACGGATGTTTGGGATCGCGAGTGTAAACAGCCAGGCAGAGATTGGCTAAATCAACTTTTGCAGAATTGTTTTTTGGATCGTACGTCACTGCGTTGCTGAGTGCTGCGTACGCTTCATTTATCTTGCCCTGTTTCAGAAGCGCGACCCCCAGCTGGTAATATGCTTCACCAGACGTTGGGGTCTTCTTGATGGCGTTCCGATAGTTTAGAACCGCGTCGTCGTATTTCTTGGTCGCGAGCAGCTCGTTCCCGCGATCTATATATTGACGCGCGCTCTTCCCGCAGCCGAAAAGGCTGAGGGCGCCGAGCACCACGGTAGCCGCCCATACACTCTTGCCAATCCGTTGACTCTGGTACGCAGTGAACATAGACTTCAAAGCCACTCAATCCTTACGGTAACATGACGCGAAAGGCGTCATTCTAGCCTTTGATCGGATGAATTGGGCCCTGCCGTTAGCGATAATCGTATGCGTAACATTTGCAATTCAGAGCTGAGCGGTAAAGTAGGATCTTCCAAAGGGGGAACCTGAGTTCCCTAGGCGCAACCTCGACCGCCGGTTCTGCGCAGACATGTAAGTCGCTGCTCCTCAGCGATTTCGAGTCCAATGGCCCTTGCCGTGCCCGCTTGGAAAGATTGGAACGAAAACTGCCCGCTTTATGCCAGGTGAGGGAGGCCTCCCATGCTGATCCTGCTAATTCTCTTAATCATCCTGCTGATCGGGGCCACCCCGGCATGGCCCTACAGCCGAAGCTGGGGCTACTACCCAAGCGGTGTACTCGGAACCATTCTGGTAATCTTTTTGGTCCTGTTGTTGCTAGGTCAAGTCTCGCTATAAAACAGATCGCCGAACCGACGTTCCCGTTTTTCCCGTGGAGACCGGGATTTCGGACTTTCGAAACAGCCACCGTTTCCCCCCAGATGCGGTTCCAATCTATTTTTTCGTTACGGTAGGTCACTGTAAGGACCCACCGAAGCGAAACTACGTGGCTCGCGAGTGGTCTAATGTCCGGAGTTGTAATTTACCCACGAAGAAAGGTAGAACGTCAATGATGTACAGTTTCTGCGGGCAGGATTGCAAGAACAAGTCTGATCATCAACCCGGCCGTTAGGCTCAGCCCCAACAACTTATGCAACGCGAACCAGTGGCAAGGACGTAGCTTCTCCCCGGCGGCCCCTGGGGTTCTCCGGGGGCGCGCGCTCCGTGCTACTCTGCCCCGCATGCCCTATCAGCCAATCGAGGACTACGGAATTATCGGTAATCTCCGCACCGCTGCCCTGGTCGCGAAGAATGGTTCCATTGATTGGTTCTGTTTCCCTCACTTCGACTCGCCCAGCGTCTTCGGCGCCATTCTCGATGACAACAAAGGTGGCCATTTCCGCATATCACCAACAACCGAAGAGATCTCGCGCAAACAAGTTTATGTCCCCGATACCAATATCCTGATCACGCGCTTCCTGGCTGCGGATGGAGTGGGCGAGATCATCGATTGCATGCCGCTGAGCTTATCCAGCGATGTTCCGCCTTTCCTGGGTTTGATCCGCCGGGTCAGGGTGGTACGCGGCGCCATGAAGTTCAGATTGGAATGTGTTCCAGCATTCAATTACGGACGCGATACGCATAGCACGGAAATCATCTCGGAAGGGGCACGCTTCAACACATCCGCATTACGCTTTCGACTCGCCTCCTCGGTTCCCCTGGCTCAGTTCGGAGCTGGGGTCGGCGCCGAATTCTCGCTCGACGAAGGACAAAGCCAAAGCTTCGAATTCGGTCAATTAAATCCGAACGAAAACGAACCCATCGGCTGTTCGGAGCAATCCACCGAAGAGCTGATTCGCGAGACCATGCTGTACTGGCACCGGTGGATTTCCAAGTGCAACTATCGCGGGCGCTGGCGCGAGACCGTCCACCGGTCAGCGCTGGCTTTGAAGCTGCTGACCTTTCAACCAACCGGCGCCATCGTCGCCGCAGTCACCTGCAGCCTGCCCGAAAGCCTCGGTGGGCCGCGTAATTGGGACTACCGCTACACCTGGATCCGCGACGCCGCCTTCACGGTCTACAGCCTTCTTCGCATCGGATTTCTAGAGGAAGCCACGCAGTTCGTCTCGTTTCTGGATGCCCGTTGCCATGAGATGGAGCCCGATGGCGCACTGCAGACCGTGTACGGAATCGATGGCCGTCACGAGTTGCCCGAGTTTACGCTCGATCACTGGGAGGGATACAAGGGATCCAGTCCCGTCCGCGTCGGAAACGCAGCCTCGCAGCAACTCCAGCTCGATATCTACGGCGAGTTGATGGATTCGCTCTACCTCTATAACAAATATGCAACCCCTATTTCTTACGAGCTCTGGGCTTACCTGCGCCGGCTGACCAATTGGGTTTGTAAGCACTGGCAGGAAAAAGACGAGGCCATCTGGGAGGTGCGCGGCGGGCGGAGGGACTTCGTTTATTCGAAGATGATGTGCTGGGTGGCGGTGGATCGCGCGTTGCGTCTGGCCGGCAAGCGCTCTTTCCCCGCCGATTGGGCGGCCTGGACTGAGACGCGTGACCAAATTTATGAAACCATCATGCAGCACGGATGGAATCAACAGCGAGGAGCATTTGTTCAGCAATTGGATGGAGAAGCTCTGGATGCTTCAACCCTAATGATGCCACTGGTCTTTTTCGTCTCTCCCACCGATCCGCGCATGCTCCAGACTATGGACGCGATCAATCGTAGTCCGCGCGACGGCGGCCTGGTGTCTAACGGGTTGGTCTTTCGCTATGACGTCGAGAAGACTCCGGACGGATTGAAAGGTACCGAAGGAACTTTCAACATCTGCACGTTTTGGTTGGTTGAGGCCTTGACACGTGCTAGCCATGCCGATCCCAAGAGATTGCGCCAGGCTCGTTACCTGTTTGAACAGATACTCAGTTACTCCAACCATTTGGGACTCTATGCGGAGCAGATCGGCCATCAGGGCCAAGCCCTCGGCAACTTTCCGCAAGCATTCACGCATCTGGCGCTGATCAGCGCAGCATTTAACCTGGACCGTTATCTGGATGGGCTCGAGAAAACTTCTCCCGTTAACTAACCCCGGCGCCCAAACAAAATTGAAAATGCTTCACTGCGAATCGATCTAACAAGCGGAGTTCTATAACTCCGAATTCAAGTCGAAGGGGAGCAATTATGAAGATCGAAAACATGGAAGAACTCTTCCTGCAACAAATTGAGGATCTGTACGATGCCGAGAAACGCCTGGTCAAGGCTCTGCCCAAGATGGCCGAGGCCAGCACGTCGCTGATGCTCAAGCAAGCTTTTGAATCGCACCTGCAGCAAACCGAGGGTCATGTCAGCCGTTTAGAGACCATCTTCCGCCAGTTGAATAAGCCCGCCAAGGGCGAAACCTGCGACGCGATGAAGGGACTGGTAAGCGAAGGCGAAGACATGGTCAGCCACATCGACGAATCGCCTTTGCGCGATGCCGGTCTTATAGCCTCGGCAAACCGCGTGGAGCACTACGAAATCGCGGCCTACGGATCGGCTCGCACATTTGCGCAAACGCTCGGCCTTAGCCAAGCCGCTGCCCTGCTGGAGCAAACCTTGCAGGAAGAAAAGGAAGCCGACCAGAAGCTCACCCAGTTAGCTCAGCACATGGTCAACGACGAAGCGCTTCGCAGCGGCGAAGTCGCGCACCGTTAGCACAGGAATCAGTGACGGTGGCGCTAACGTGCCCTCCGGCGGCCCGCGTGTCGGATTCTTTCCGCCGGAGGCAATTGCCCCGCGGTTAGCGGTGGTATTCTCGCACTAGGTCGTCCAATGAATCTCCGGAATGCGTTGTGGCTGGGGCTGGCACTTTCTTTCGCGGCCGTTCTGTGGGGATTTCAGAAGCCATTCCGGGTCTATCGCAGCTTGGAGCCTTACGACAATGTGGAGTTGCCGCCGGACTACCAGGACAAAACCGAATGGGTGTTTGCGCGCTTGATGTATCCTCAGCATCCGCACGCCCGTTTCGGACGATACTACGGATACGGCGCTGCCACCACCTGGCTTGAGGGTGGCACCAGTTGGTCGCAGGATTATCCGCGGGCCGACCGGCATTTTTCGCTGGCGCTCCGGCGATTGACTCGTATTCAAGTCCGTTCCGTCGAGCAACCCGTCAACCTGGATGACGGCGACGACGTTTTCAATTGGCCTTGGTTGAATGCGGGCGAAATGGGCGATTGGAAACTAACTCTCCCGCAGGTGGCCAAGCTGCGCGAGTATCTCCTGCGTGGCGGATTCCTCATGCTGGACGATTTCTGGGGAACCGAAGAGTGGGACCGCTTCTACGAGACCATGCGGCTGGTGTTTCCGGATCGGCCCGTCGTTGAAATACCTGACGCCGATTCGATTTTTCATACGGTCTACGATCTTGACGACCGCTATCAGGTACCCGGCCAATGGGCGATTCGCCGCGGCACCACCTATCGTAACGACGGCGCCACGGCTTACTGGCGCGGCATCCTCGACGACCATGGTCGCGTGATGGTGGCGATGTCGTTCAACTCCGATATCGGCGACTCATGGGAGTGGGCCGACGACCCGGAGTACCCGGAAAAATACTCAGCGCTCGGTATTCGCATCGGCGTCAACTACGTCGTCTATTCCATGACCCACTAGGCCTCAGTGGGGCGGACGCCCCCGTCCGGGGCCGACGCCCTCGTCGGCGTTCAAATCACATCGGCGGCACCTCGCCCAGCCACTGAGGATTTTGCGCCGTCGAATCGAATGACGGCGTAGTCTTGAACGGCTCGTACTTGCCGCCTACTGCATGGGGCTCTGTCCTCGCCAGCAGCTTTGTGATCTGATCGTTCGTAAACGGCTTGAAAGTCCGCACGGCCTCGATCGCTTGATCCAGGCGCTCCATGGTCTCGCAGCCGGTGATTACCACCGCAGTCGGCAAAGTCAAAGCGTAGTGCAGACACTCTACCGCCGTTACGGCGCCGGACTTCAGAATGTTGCCGTCTCCCATCGGCTTCATTCCCAGTGCTCCGATTCCTTGTTCAACCAGCCGGGGAAGCACGTGGTGCGAGAAGCTGCGGAAATGCGCATCCATCACATTCAGCGGCATCTGGCAAGTATCGAAATGGAATTTGTGCTCCGCCGCGACTTCCAACATGCGCAAGTGAACCAATGGATCCTTGTGGCCGGTAAACCCGATGAAGCGGATCTTGCCTGCCTTCTTCGCTTCCAGGAGCGCTTCCAACGCGCCACCGGCCGCGAAGAAACGATCGGGATCCTCGAGCCGGATGTTCTCGTGGAATTGGATCAAATCCACGTGATCGGTTTGGAGACGCCCGAGCGACTCGTCGATCTGCTCGGCGGCTGCCTTCTTGGTCCGCCCGTCGAACTTGGTCATCAGAAATATTCGATCGCGGTATCCTTCGCGCAAGGCCGTTCCCATGCGCCGCTCGCTTTCGCCCGAATTGTAATCCCACGAGTTGTCGAGGAACGTAATGCCGCGATCGATGGCGCTCCTGACAATCCGCACTGCCTCGTTGGGATCTTCCCTTAGGCCTAGATGGAATCCTCCGAGCCCAATAGCCGAAACTGTTTCACCCGTTCTGCCTAGCCTCCGATAGATCACGTCACCCCTCCCGCCCGTTAGACCAGAACGGAGAAGATCAGTTACCAATCCTCGTACTTAGCCATTTGCCCAGGGTTAGCGCAGGTTAAACTTCTTCATCTTGTAGCGCAAGGTGTCGCGGGTGATGCCCAGCAGTACTGCGGCGCGCGTTTGATTACCGCCCGACCTTCTGAGCGCCCGGCTCAAAAGGTTCTTTTCGGCCTCCTCCAAGCTGGTCTGGAAGGGCGCCTCGCTTTCCCCCACCGTGGCATACAGCGTTTCGGGGATGCCTGTGCCGTTCGAGCTGATCTGCAAACTCTCGCTTTGAATCCGGTCGGCATCCTCCAGCACCATGGCGCGCTCCACGACATTGCGCAACTCACGCACGTTTCCCGGCCAGGCATGCGACAGCAGCAGCTTCCCGGCCGGATGCGAGATGCCCTGGATATCGCGTTTGAACTTGGTGTTGTAGAGCCGCACGAAATGCTCGGCCAGTGGCAGGATGTCCTCCTTGCGCTCCCGAAGCGCGGGCAGGGACACCTGGATCACATTTAGCCGATAGTACAGATCTAATCGGAATTTTCCTTCGTGAATCGCTTCGGTGAGCTTCCGGTTGGTGGCCGCCATCACCCGCACATCCACTTGAATGTCGCGAACTCCGCCCAGACGACGAAAGGTCTGCTCTTCGAGAACGCGCAGCAGCTTGGCCTGCACCGTCAGCGGCATCTCGCCGATCTCATCCAAGAAGATTGACCCGCCGGAAGCGATCTCCAGAATTCCCGCCTTGGCCGCGCGCGCATCCGTGAAGGCGCCTTTCTCATAACCAAGCAACTCACTTTCCAGCAGCGTTTCCGGAATCGCAGCGCAATTCAACGCGACAAAAGGTCCTTCATGGCGCCGGCCGTGGTGGTGCAGGAACTGCGCCAGGACGTCCTTCCCGGTGCCACTCTCGCCCTCCAGCAAAATGGTGGAAACTTCGCTTTGCGCGATCCGCCTTGCGAATTTGAGAACCTGCTTCATCACCGGCGATGCCGCCACCATTTTGAAACCGCCCAACCCGAGTCCTTGATTGTCCACGGTGTCGTCCGAGGTCTCCCGGGGATCCGTGGCGTGCTCTTCCTCGGTGTGGTCTTCGACATATTCGGCGGCTCGACCAAACACCAGAACGCCGCCCGCAACCGCCCCGCGGTGATCTCGTATGGGAGCGATGCTGCCGCTGATGGCCCGCTTCTCGCCGCTACGCGAAACCAGCACCGCGTGGCCGGGCAGTTCGCTCAGCGTACCGCCAGAGAACACGGGCGCCCAGGGGAGCACCAGCGGCCGTCCCGTTGCGGCTGACACCACTTGCAATACCTCGCTGACCGGACGCCCCAACGCCTCGCGCGCGCACTGTCCCGTCCAAGCCTCCGCTGCCGGGTTGAACAACGTAATCGTCTCCGCTCTGTCCAATGAAATCACGCCCTCGGCGATGGCCCGCAGAGTAGAAGCCAGCAGCTCATCTTGCCTGCGCATCTTTAGCTCCTCGCGGTGTTTGTGCAGAGCGATTTCAATGCTGGCGTGAAGCGCGGCTTCCTGGAACGGCTTTGTGATGTAGCCCAGGGGTCCCGCATCCTTGGCCCGCGAAACCGTGGAGCTGTCGGCATGCGTCGTCAAATAGATCACGGGGATGCTGAAACGCTCCCGTAAAATGCGGGCCGTCTCTGTTCCATCCATACTTCCCTGAATCCGCACGTCCATCAGCGCCAGATCCGGGGCGTTCTCTGCCGCGTGCGCAATAGCGTCCGCGCCATTGGAAACCGAGGCCGTCACCACATAACCGAGGTCCGTCAGAGTCTCACGCAGATCCTCGGCCGTGATCCTCTCATCTTCGACAATCAAAATTCGCGCAGGCATGGTTA
>Ga0206831_1215_pt1 | contig 13850 bp, 11 predicted proteins | sample Alteio_BWOrgCont_73_FD_152876 | JGI IMG/M metagenome (GOLD analysis project Ga0206831, IMG submission 152876) | Enriched cells from forest soil in Barre Woods Harvard Forest LTER site, Petersham, Massachusetts, United States -... | ecosystem: Environmental > Terrestrial > Soil > Temperate forest >...
TCAGGAGAAATTCCCGCTCCTGTATCTTGCACTTTAAGGATTGCATAATCCCTCTGTTGAACGGCCGAAAGAAAAATCGTCCCCCCTTCAGGCATTGCTTGATAAGCATTCGCAATCAGATTTAGCAGCGCAGATTTCAGCAATCCTCCATCAGCGGAGACAATCAACTCTGTATGAGGAGAATACAACTCCAAGCGCACACGGTTATCCAAACTTTCATCGGCTTCAACCTGACGGCATAAGGCGTCCAGTAAGGCAATTAAATCAGTAGATTCAAATTTCGCCTGGACAGGCCGAGAATAATTTAATACATTTGTCACCAGACGATTTAAATTATCGGCTCCAATCATAATATCATTGGCCATACGATGCAAAACAGGCTGATCTCTAAGGTCGCGCTCCAAAAGAGAAGCAAACCCCTTAATACTGCCAAGCGGATTCCGAATCTCATGAGCAACCATTGCTGCCATTTCGCCTAAGGCGTGCAAACGGTCGCGCCGTTGAACAGCCTCCTGTAAATGATGCAAGTCTGTGATATCCCTCATCAACACAATGATCCCTTGCAAAATGCTCGACACCTTCTTATCTTGATGCAATACGAATGTTGCCTCAATTTCTAGTTCTCTTTTAACGCCATGAGGATTCACAACAGCAAATGCTTTCTTAGGAACCTTTTTGTCTGCAAGGGCTTTGGCCATTGAGAAGCCAAAGAAGGCATCCTCGAAGTGATCTTTAAATTTTTGAAATATGACCTGATCGCTATTTATTCCCAAGAGAGACTCTGCTGCTGCATTACATGTCGTGATATGACCCTCAAGATTAATAAAAAATAGTCCTTGAGAGATGTGGCTTAAGATGCTGTTTAAGTAAAAAGTAATCAGATCCAATTCACCAACAGTATTGGTAAGTTCCAAGTTTGTATCCTGCAACTTGCGATTGAGAGCATCGCGCTGCTTTTGTAATGCCAAAAACGTTGCTCCTAACTCGGGGGTGGGTAATTCTAGAGACGAGGGGGGCGTAAACCCCGATAAAGTCATCTCTTTTTGGCTTTCCGCGGCATATTTTGGCATATTAAACCCTCTATTTCACGCTAACCCTCCTTTCTTTTTTGAGCAATGACCTTTACTGAAATCAGTCGCCCTCCGCTTCGCTCCGGGCTCTGCTCTTGTATAACGTTCCCACAGTTCCTTCGTCCCTCGCAAGCTCGGAACTTGGTCACTATGGGCTTTAAAATCAATTATCCTTCGGCTTCGCTCCGGATTCTTGGAAATGTCATGCAAGAGTCCGGAGCGAAGCGGAGGGCGACTGATTTTTAGCTTCCAGCCTCAAATCAAAAAAAATTACACCAAATAAACAAATAATTAACATATTTGCATTATTAAAACAGATGTATTACAATAATAATTAGATAGTGTAGTTAAATAACTAGTGAGGTCATTATGGTTGATTCAGTAGATACAACCCCAAAAGGTGATACAACCCTCCGATCTGTACCTTCTTTAAACGAAAAAGACATCTACGTAAGAATCCAGGGACATGACATATGTCAAATTGGACATATCGAGCAAGGATATACGGGAGGACGCTGGGATAGGTTTGTACTTGCGCTTAAAACATTGTGGTCTGAAACATTCTCCTCTGAAATAACATATAAAACTGGATCTGAGGCCCTAACATTTTGGAAGGCGCGGTATACTGCAGCATTCAATGCTGCTGAACGGGGCGAGAAGGAGGCTGTAAAAAATCAATTTGAGGGCGGGAGCAGAATTCCAGACAATATGAAGCATTTGTTTAAAATATCTTTAACACAACCCGAAGAGTTTGGGGAGCTGCCAGCTGTGACGGCTGATGTAAAACTTCCGCCGCTGCCCTTGCCACTTCCTGAAAAAATCATGGCTAAGATTGAAAAAGAGTACCCGACTCGATCAGGTGGTCCCTTACATCACGAAGATGATCAAAACAATATGATTCGCTGGCTCTCACGTGCATATACAGATTTGAAGGCACTTCATGAATCAAGCGATCCAGCAAAAGAATCCAAAATGAACATATTAGTAGAAAGATTAAATGGTGATATAGATCAGATGTCAAAAATGAGACAAGGTTGTGCAAATGATCTTTTGAACGCAGTTTTAGATGAATTTTCCTCTCAAATCATCGATTTGCCTGCAGAGCAGTCATCCCCAAAAGAATCATCAGCCGCAATCGAAAGAACCGAGCATCGCCCTGACAAAACAGAACCATCTCTTCCCGATGTAATTTTAAAACAAGTCATGATAGATGTGGACAAAAAGGACCAGCAAGGAGTAATCATTGTTCTAACTGAAGCCTATGAAGGGTTGAGAAACGCTCATGCAGACCCATCCAACACTCCAGAAGATATTGAGAAAATAGTGAATACTTTAAAAAAAGAATGTCATGATGAACTTGCTGAGAATCCCGCTTTACAAAAGGCAGTCGATAATCTTTTGAATCTAGTAGCAGCTGAAGCAGCTAAAGAGTCCCCCACACCTTAAAACTAACAATTTTGCGAGACACATGTGATTTTCTTGCGGAAAAAAAGATGCTATGGCATAATCCGCTCTTGCGATTTACATTCTTTAGGAGAACACATGTCCCGTTACACAGGTAGCAAAAATCGAATTGCTCGTCGTTTTGGCATTAACATCTTTGGACGCGCTCGCAACCCTATGTTGCATAAGCCAAATCCCCCCGGAGTTCATGGCGCACGACGTCGCAAAAAATCTGACTATGGCTTGCAACTCGAAGAGAAGCAAAAGCTTAAGGCAATATACGGCATGCTGAGTGAAAGCCAGCTCGTTCTGTATTATAAAAAAGCATTGCGTCTTGCTGGAAATACAGCGACTCACTTTGCTGAAATGCTTGAATGCCGTTTAGACAATATCGTTTATCGTTTGAAGTTTGCTAGCACGATCTTCGGTGCGCAACAGCTCGTTGCTCACGGACATATCCTTGTGGATGGCAAAAAGGTCGATCGCCGTTCTTTCCAAGTGCGTCCTGGCATGGTCATCTCTCTTAAAGAGAAATCTCGTAAGATGAAGATTATCGGAGAGGCACTCAATAGCTCTCGTTCTATTCCAGACTATCTTACCGGTGATAAAGACAACTTTTCAGGTCAACTTCTAGCGATGCCTGCTCCAGAGCAGATGCCATGGCCTGTTGAGATCAAGCTTCCTGAAATCTGCGACTTCCTCGCACATACCACCTAAAAAAGATCATTTTAAGAGAAGGCTAGAGAAACCTGGCCTTCTCTGAATTCGCATCTGCTGTATAGCTCCAATAGACTTTCCGTTATCCACATTTTTTTGAAACATAGCGGGACAGAGAACACAGAGAAGGCATTGGGAGGGGGACTCTAGTCTCAGATGGCATATGTAACATTCAACGCAAAGGTGCAAAGACGCGAAGAGCGCAAAGAAAATTCATGAAGATGTTGTTTACATATTTGAAAGAGCAATTCCTATCTTTGCGCTCTTCGCGTCTTTGCACCTTTGCGTTGAATGTTATACATGCCATCTGAGACTAGAGTCCCCCTTCCTATGTGTTCTCGGTGCCTCTGTATTTCAAAAAAAGCTTCTCTATTGACTCTCAACAGGACGTTTACGTGGAATAAGATCGAGGATGTCCCTCGCATCCAATAGTTTAGCCATCCCCCACAATGTACCTATAAAGCACGCCCCCTGACCCATCAAATGCATCAAAAGCGCAATAAAACCCTCTGAATATTGAGGATTTTTTGCATTTAATATCAGCCATGCCGTACTTCCCATGCTTCCGTGAAAACTAAGATCTAGCACCAACACAGCTATGCAAGCCATTCCACTAGCCAAAAAGACTTTGCCTATCTCTAAAATTAAGGAACGATTAACGATCTCCTTCATCTCCGTCAAAGCGTAAGCCAAGATCCCAAAATTGACCCAAGCGCTAATGCTCGTCGCCACGGCAACACTCGCCGCTCCTAGTCCTAAAAAGGCAATTAAAAGTGTGTTTAGCGAAACATTCAATACCACGCAAATCACAGAAGCCGTCGCCGGCGTCCTCGGATTTTTTTGAGCATAAAATGCAGGTGCTAAAATCAACACAAGAGCCATGGGAATTAGCCCTATATTATAACCCCATAAACAGCGTGTCGTTCCAGAAATCGAATGCACATCAAAATCGCCCCTTCCATATAGTAGAGCAATACAAGTATCCCCCATAATAAATAATCCCACCGTAATAGGAAGCATTAAAGCAATGCTACGCTTCAAAGCAAACTGAAGAAATGAGCGGTAACGCAAGAAATCATTGTCCTTTAAAGCGCGTGTCAGCGGAGGCAATAGAGCTCCTGAAATCGCTACCCCAAATAAGGCTAGAGGGAGCTGCTGTATACGCAGCGCATACCACAACAATGCGGGACCTTCAGCATCCGCATACCTTGCAAAAATCGCATCTAAAGCATTATTGACTTGAGTGGCGGCGACGCCAATAATCCCAAGAAATAAAGGTATGCTTAATCCTTTAATATCAGAAGAATGCAGCTTTAAATTGCTCCAAAACCCCACCTCATGACTCTTTAAAATGCGCCAGGCGCGCGGCACGGTGATGAGCCACTGCGCTAAACAAGCAACGATGACCCATGCTGCTAACCAAGGCATTGCTGCTGTAGGAGATTTATGCCACAGGCAGATCACACCTACAATCCAAATAAGATTGAAGGCGACGGGCGCAACCCCTGAAGTGAAATAACTTTTCTCACATTGCAGCAAGGAGGCATTCAATCCAAAAAGACAGATAAAAAGCAAGCTAGGCATTAATAATAATGTAAGAAACACAATCTCTGCATTGCCGGGAGATAAATCTGCATATGCCCAGATAGATCCTAAGATGCCCATGATCACAATAATCACTGCTGTAAGACCTAAAACAAGCCAAGCGGTAAGATCGCGGAAAAATCCACAGGCGCGCTGAGGATGAGTGCTGCGCAAGCTTTCAAACTGAGGAATAAAAGCACTTTGCAGTGCCCCTTCGCCAAATAAGCGACGCAATAGATGGGACAAGCGGAAAGCTACGAGAAATGCTGCAATAGCTTCCTGAGTGCCAAAAGCATATGCCATTGCCATGTCGCGCAACATTCCAGAAATACGACTCAGCATCGTTCCGCTAAAGAATCGTTTGGCTGACTGCATAATGGTGTGAGTAGAGTCTTGCATATGATATGGGTTCCGAAGTAAAAGTAATTTTAAACGCAAAGGCGCAAAGACACGAAGACGCAAAGATCGAAAGGACCTAAAGGACATAAGGGACCTAAAAGACATTGTGTCGCAACCTGTGTCCTTTAAGTCCCTTATGTCCTTTTCGTCCTTTCAATCTTTGCGTTTAAAATTACTTTTGCCACGGAATCCTATTCTCCTCTCAGGGTGAGACTCTTTTTTTTATTTTTTTCTTTGAAATACATATGGTCTCTCCATCTTTTAAACGACGCTTTTTATTGAGTTTTTTAACGTCAGCTTCAGCATGAAATTTAACGCGAGGAATGAGGTCACTTAAAATAGACCCTTTTGGAAGAATCACTGCTCCAGGAGTTTCCACCTCTCCTTCTAAAAAGATCGTAATCAGAGCGATTTGTGGGATTTTAATGACCTGCCCATTACGCACCTTCTTATGAAACTTCAATCGACGAAGATCTGCATCGTCCTTCACTTTCACAAGAGCCAAAACATCCTGCAATGTAGCTCCACGCTTCACCTGATAGGAACCCGGTTTATCCACTGCCCCTTCAATCCAAATAGAAATTTCCTGACTAATGAGATGATGCGGAGAATTTAAATGATCAGGAAAATTTGAATCGCTCGATCCTAGAGATATCACTGTCAGAATCATCAACAATACAATAATGGCAACAATGGCTATCCATTCGTGGATGGGTAAACGAGGCCTATCTGAAAGAAGGGAATTCAAAAGCATAAAAAAACCCTGTTAAGACTAAAAGCTTAACAGGGTATCGCTTATTAGACTACCATAACTGCGCCAAGTTTTGACGCAATGCAGTCAAAACAGGAGGCGTAAGCTGAGGACGCTCCTGCACCCTCTTACCCACCATAACCTTCATAATAGCTGTTCCAGTCACCACTAATCCCAGTCCTATCATGAATGGCGTACATGCCAAGGCAGATGTAATAATAGTTCCTACAGTACCAACCAAGCCTAGTTCACCTATTGCAGGTAAAATCATAGCTGCCAATTTCACGATGTTGGAGATAATAGCCCACTTAGGTTTTGCCCTAATCGCTTCAGCATTACTAGAAAGTACTTCCCACTTTCTACCTTCTTTCGCAAATACATCACGCGCTGCCGCTCGATTTGCAACACCTGTACCGTCTGCTGCACTTATAGTATTGCGCCACTCTGCAGCTGTCTTTCTTGCTAGCAGACTAATAGTAGTTTCTAAAACTGCTGGAGCAGCAACCCCTGCAGGTGCTCCTACTGCTGGTCCGGGAATCTGAAATCTCGTGACTTTATCTAAATCATTATAGATGGCGTTAAATGCTTGCTGTTCCCTAAAGGTAATGTTACCAGCAGCGACAGCGGCAGGTCCAGCCAGAGCTCCCACCGCAACCGCACCTTGACGTCCAGCATCTAATGCTGTCAACCATGCTTGGTCTGCATCATACTGCGCCTCTATGCGATTTACATACCAATTAGCCAATGGCTGACCACCTTGATCCATACGCGTGAGCACTGCCGCTTGCATTTTCCACATCTTACTAATGCGGCTGTAAATATTGATTTGTTCTGACATCCGTTGTCTTTGTTGTACTTGTAGATCCTGATAATTGTTAATCGAATCAAACACTAACCCAATACCTGAGACTGCTGTAAAGGGAATAGTTTTTACCAACCATCCTAAAACAGGAATGTTACCGACATAAGCCACTAAAGAGGACATTTCAAAAAATCTCAGCTTAGCAGCATGGTGTAGGAGTCCTAATGTGCGATACGCAGTTACAGAAACAAGCGCAATAAAGCCGGTCCATCTTCTTGGAGCTCCGTCAGTCAACCAAGTATTCCAACGCTTAAACACATCAGCAACATCCAGTGCACCACCCACAAAACTTAATTCTTTTTTCCAGTTTCCTAAACCAACCCAAAGTCCTGCTGTAATCCCGTCTGTATCTGGAGCATATTTTTGTAAGGCTCCCACAAGAGCAGCAACAAATTTAGCTGTTTTTGCTGCACCTTCTGTATCCATAATTGATTTGCAAGTGATGATCGCCACGCGACGTGCGCTTTCTGTAGTAAATGCAAATGCTTCGCATATGTTAACACTTAAGTTTCTAGTATATAAGGCACATGCCATGTGAAAGATCCTCCAATTTGTCAATTATTAATAGTTCTCACTCCTGTGAGAGTGAAAATCTGCAATGCAGGAGATGATAATAATGGATATTCACAATCTTGTAAAGCTACAAACTATGTCTTTGCAGCAAGAAAAAAACAATACTTATTTTTAAAATAGTGAGGGATTTTTATGACTTTTTATTATTTTATTTAGTTCTTTCGAATATGTGAAAAATGAGTACGTCCTTAAAAATCATGGCAGCGGACATAAGGTAACAAGGCCGTCACGGCCTTAAATGTATCAACAGCCAGGTCGAGACGACCTGGTTACCTTTGCCATAACTTTTTAATTTACGTTTCTAGGCTAATGTTCCTTCTTGCGAATATTTTTGAACTGTTCGACTAATAATGGATCTGATTCTTCCTTAAGTTTCTTCTTACCAAGATCATAAAAAAACAAGCAGGTGGCATATGTTTGAGCAAATAACCCCAGCACTAACAAAGGAGCGCTTGCAGTAACAGCTGCTGCGCCACCAGCACTAAATAGTGCAGCAGAAAGTATCCCTAAAGCAATCCAATTGACAGAATTTATTATAGAAAGCATAGATTGAGTTCTGCGATCTGCAAGGATTTGTTTCAGTATTCCAATTCGCCTCTCTGTGACTCCTGCGGCTGTAGAATCATTCAAGATCCTACGCAACCTTTGTATCTCTCTCAAAGAGCTTATTTTCTCAATAATTTCAAGCGATTCCGGATCATCTCTTCGATACACGCGCATATGGTGCCAGAAGCTGAAACAAGAGGAAATAGGCATCATTACTGACAATGCAAATCCCATCACCGGAATGCGGCCGATCTTGATTGATAAATTAAATAGTCCTCCCAAAAATTCGATAGACTTGATGCTCTGACGGGTCGTACCCAAAGTGGACGATATAGACTGTTGCCATGTTGCTTTAGGATTCTTTTTCGTAAAAGCAGCATTAGAAATAAGATTAGATGTCAGGAGAACGTCTCCAGCAACTCCGGATGCAGAAACCACTTTGGCAGCAGAGGAAAGGCCGAAATGATGTGCTGTTCCCGCTGTAGCTTTGGTTAACCCTGTGAGCTTGATTAACCCTTCCAAAATAGTTTTTGGACTCCTATTATTTAACCATGTGGGCGCGAATGGTATTGAAAGCGGCCCTCTTCCTATCATTTGACCTGCACTCATTTTTAACCCCCTCATATGTAAATCACAATTATATCAAATTTAAATATTAACATCAACTACAATGTTAAATTTAATTATTTATAATTAATTATTAATACTGTTTACGAAAAGAAATCGTAGAGGATCTTTAAAAAACCTGTTGTAAGGGCTATGCCGCAAAAAACAAGAGCGAAGGTTGCAGAGGCTCCTAAGATGGGGCAGAGACCCCAAAAAAGATAATTCAAATTACTAATGATGCCTAGCACCGCTGATTTTTTTTCTTGAAGTGAACTGGAAGGATCAGAATATTTCAGCACATTGTAGCGCAAACCAACAAGGCAAGCCGCTAAGAACAATCCAAGGTCTAATCCTTCAGCAACAGTAAGGAGGGATCCTACATTAATTTTTTCTAACTGATGAAGGGCTACTGCAGCTCCGGCCAAACCCGAACCTACAAATAAGAGACCATGTTGAATATTAGAGTCTGCAACGATTCTTAAACGATTAAAACAGCTACAGCAAGCTCGACAGATACGCCTGCAAAGAGAGGAGTCAGGTTCGCTAGTGCGATCAAACAATATTTCCTTCATCCCATAACCACACAGAAAAAGACCCTGAAGCAAACGGAAATGAGGTGTAGTTAAATACTTTATTGTAAAAGCGACTGGAGGAAGCGTTAAAAAATTTCGCGCACTGTGAGACACAGATGTCATAAAGTGATAAGAAGAATTAATCATGGTCATTTATGAATCCTTAAACTTTAAACTGCTCTCGAGGAATTCCTCGAATTAATTCATTTGCCGGCATCATTTTTTTTCCTTCCAGCTGAACCTCTAAAAGACTCAATGAATGCTCTCCACAAGCCACAATAAACTCCTCCTTGCCATACATAAGGATTTCTCCCGCTGGACCAGATCGATCCCACACGACACGCGCTGAATAAATTTTTAAGCGTTTTTTTTGTCCGCGAATAGTTACATAACACCAAGCTCCTGGCTCAGGCGTCACAGCACGAATCAAATGATGTAACTTTATAGCAGGCTTATTCCAATCTAATTCACAATCTTCAAGTTCTATTTTTGAGGCATAGGTGGCGAGAGAGTGCTCTTGGGGAATCCTGACAACGTTCCCGGGGTTAGAAAAGTTCTGTATCACCTCTAACAATGCCTGTGACCCTTGTTTGCGGAGGGCTTGCTCTACTTCCGGAAATGTATCGTTAGGATTTATAGGAACTTCAACCATCTTAATGATATCGCCAGCATCCATCTTCTTAGACATATGCATAATTGTAACGCCTGTTTTGGCATCCCCTTCCAAAATACTGTGTTGTATTGGGGCAGCGCCCCGATATTTAGGCAGCAAGCTTGCATGTAAATTAATACATCCCAATTTAGGCATATCCAGGAGATGTTGCTTTATAATTTCCCCATAAGCAACGACGACAAACAAATCTGCACGAAAAGGAAGAAGAGTTTTGGCAAAATCGGGATCAGAAACCATTGGGGGTTGGAAAAGGGGAATCAATGGAATCTTTTTTTCCGCCATTGCCTTGACCGGCGTAGGAATAGGGGCTCCTGAGCGCCCCTTTGGACGATCAGGTTTAGTAATTACAGCAACAATATCGATGCCATTATCTAAAAGAAAAGCTAATACATCTGCTGCAAAGGCCGGAGTCCCAAAGAAAATAATTCTTAACATATCATTTAGCCATAGAGAAACTTTCCTCTTCCTCTTCATCAGCACTTACAAGATCATCTTGATCTTTCTGCAGTCCCATCAACCCTCGTTTTGAATTCCTGCAAAACCTAATCCAATGCTGCACTTCAGGAAGGCCCTGTAATTCTGTTTCTGTACGGGAAAGAGCTTCTTCCAAATACAATCCTGATCGATATAGCAATTTGAAAGCTTTAGCGAGCTCCTTGCGGGTAGAGAGGGTCACACCATGGCGTTTTAATCCAATAATATTTAGACCGCCAAACTTAAAAGGAATACCTGCTCCAATCGTATAGGGAGGGATATCGTGGGTAACACGGCTCATTCCTCCCACCATCGCATAACATCCAATGCGCACAAATTGATGTATGGGAGTAAAGCCCCCAATAATAGCACAATCCTCAACAATAACATGTCCTGCAAGGGTGGCATTATTGCTCATAATAACATGGTTTCCGACAACGCAATTATGGGCAATGTGACAATAGGCCATAATAAGGCAATTGTCACCAACATGTACCACAGTACCTTCTTGACACGAAGAGTTGATAGTCACAAATTCGCGTATTTGACAATTCTTGCCAATTTTAACGAACGTTTTTTCACCTCGATACTTAAGATCTTGAGTTTGAGTTCCTATGCTGGCAGAAGGATACACAATAGTTCCCTCTCCAATTGTAGTAAACCCATCAATATAAGCATGTGACTTAATAACGACGCCATCCCCTAAAATCACGTTAGATTTGATGACTGCGAAGGGTTCAATGATAACCCCATTGCCAATTTTAGCTCCAGGCTCTACAATTGCAGCAGGATGAATAGATGTATGCTTATAGGTCATGACTATACCATTTATAATTTAAATTTGGCTTCTATCTACAAGTGCAAAACCAATTTCAGCTTCGGCTGCGACTTTGTCATTAACAGTTGCGATAACTTTAACGCGTCCACCTTTAGCACTAAAATGGAGACCATCTCCTCGCAAAAGCAGAACATCTCCCGGGCGAACAGGATTACGAAACTTGGCATTATTGACATTCAGCAATACAGCAATTTTGCCATTATCAGCTTTTAAATGCACCATAACACCACCAGTTTGCGCCAAAGCTTCTAGAATCAGTACTCCAGGCATAATCGGAGCGTCAGGAAAATGACCTTGAAAGAAGGGTTCATTAATCGTCACATTTTTTTGACCGAGAATATATCCTTTTTCCAGGTCTAATTCGATAATCTTATCAACAAGAAGGAATGGATAACGATGAGGTAAGATCTTAATAACTTCCTTAACATCAAGCGTTTTGCTGCCATTGGCCAAAGGGTTAGACATCAGCTACACTCCGCGGTGATATGTTTGTTTATTGATTTGGCAAGTTGAAAATTGGAGGTGTGTCCTGAGCGAATCGCGATGATATGTGCTTCAAAAGGCAGTGTCACCAGGGCAAGATCTCCAATGACATCAAGGATTTTATGCCGCACCATTTCATCAGGAAAACGCAATCCCTCTCGACTAAAAACAACATCATCCTTAATCACAACAGCATTGTCCAAGCTTCCGCCTTTAATCAAACCACGATCCATGAGCATGGCGACTTCTTCATAAAGGGAAAATGTGCGGCAGGGTCCAATTTCATTACGAAAGTTTTCTGCATTTACGATGACAGAATAAAATTGAGAACGAAGAATTTTTGTTTCGGGATAATTTAGAGTGTAGCTAATGCGATATCCATCATAAGGAAGAGCAACAAGGTGGATGTCCTTTTCAGACCAATATAAGGGTTCAAGAACTTTACAAATCGAAACATCTGCTTGCTGTTCTTGAATGCCACCCTCTTCAATCATTTGAATAAAGACATCGGAACTTCCATTTCCGATAGGAGGTTCAACATTAGAGACTTCAATACGTAGGTTATCGATATCAAAAGCACGCAGAGCAGCAAGAACATGTTCTACAGTATAAACGCGTACTTTATTAATTCCGATTGTTGTGCTGCGCAAAGTATCACAGACATAATCAATAGTTGCTGGAATAATGGGTTGATCAGGCAGGTCGATCCGCTGAAAAATAATGCCGGTTCCCTCTTCAGCAGGACAAAACCGCATTGTCACTCTTTCTCCCGTATGAACACCTAAACCGGAGAAGGAGACAATTTTTTGCAACGTACGCTGCTTTCGGTACTTAACTTTCAATTGTGAATCATTTTGCATAGCGACAAGCGTAAAGGATGAAATCGATTTTAATCAAGGTAAGATATTTTTAGGAATTTTACTACAGATAAACAGCCCAAAGCAAAAGATTAGGACATTTTTAACACGCCTGCCCTTGCCCGTATAATTTCGTTTTATTTCGGGAACGGGCACGGGCACGAAAAATGGGCGTAGTGAAAATGCCCTAAAATTACTTACGAGGACGAAAACCAAAAATAAAGAAGCTCGCCATAAAACAAAAGCCAATGATCACGCTATCTCCAAACCTAGAATATAGCGTAGAATAAGTATATCGAGGAACATCAACTTTAATAGAGTCAAACAGCCATTCAGGGCGCTCTATGTCTTCGCCTAATAAAGCAACAATGCGTCCCAGACTGTCTACAGCCCCGGTAACCCCGATATTGCTAGATCTAATTAATGGGATACCATTTTCAACTGTGCGCAGCCTTGCATGCGTGAAATGTTGTTGAGGTAGACGCGAGTTAGGATACCAGGCATCGCTTGTGAGGTTTACTAACAGCTCAGCGCCCTGTAGCTTATTTTCACGCATTAAATCGCCAAAGGTCTCTTCGTAGCAAATAGATACGCCAAACGGAAGATTGCCATTCCCTTTAAAAACTTTGGCTTCTTTGCCGCAAGTAAATGACGAATGAATTCCATAATCAGCAGCCATTGCTTTACAAAAAGCAAAAGGAATGTACTCACCTAATGGAACCAAAACACGTTTTTCATAGCGATCCACAATGAAAGTGTTAGGGTCATAATCTTTACATGGTCGAAAATAGAGCGCCGCACTGTAATGTTCTCTGAGACCAGAATGAATATCTTCCGCATCCTCGAGACCTATGACCACTCCTGCATTAAAGTGATTAGCCAGCCCTTGAGCAATAAAGGCATTATTGACTAAATGTACTTTACCATTAGGAGTTGTCCATTCATGAGCAAAAGGGGATGTTAGCGGAGGTAGGTCCTGAACACTCTTCGGTCCAAGAATATCTAAAAAGGCCGTACGCACTAACGAGTATGGCAAGAGACAAGAATATGTACCGCAAGGCACAGTATATTCAGGAAGTACCAAAAGATCAAACTGCTGCCCTTGTTGCTTTTTGGTTGCTTGAAGAATCTCTTTCCATTGCTCCAACACATGCGTGATTAATTGTTTTCTCTCAGAAACACCATTACCGTGCTCAGCAGGAAAAGCCGTCTGCACTAGTACAGCGCCAAAGGTGTTCGCAGACTGACTTGCCATTGCCTGAGTATGGATATGCAAATGAATGAATCCATACAAGTATGGAAGGGCCGCTGCAATAGCGTAAGTTGACCAGGGGAGTATGGATTTTCCTCTATACCAAGATCTCAATGCTAGCAGGTTGACCAACATGACCCAAAAAGAGAG